>RCMY010002599.1_pt1 | contig 16288 bp, 16 predicted proteins | sample 2041341 | NCBI WGS metagenome assembly RCMY01 (sample SAMN09708234, study PRJNA481090) | Marine sediment metagenome, whole genome shotgun sequencing project. | reverse complement strand
TCAATAGTTAACTATTGAATCTAATTTGAATAAAATCAATAAATGGACTTTTTATATACCCTTTTTCTATAACCAATAAACGCCTAATTTCATGAAAAACATTTTTATTCTTTTTGTATTGGTCTTGGCATTTTCCTGTAAAAAATCAAAGACCACCAGTTCAGATATGTTGTTGCTAGCGGAACTACAAGAACCTGTTGAGATGGTTAGAGATGAATGGGGTATTAACCATATCTATGCAAAAAATCAACATGACCTTTTTTATGCTCAAGGATATGCCGCAGCGGCAGACCGCCTTTTTCAATTCGAAATTTGGCGTAGGCAAGCTACTGGTACAGTAGCTGAAATATTAGGAGAACGTGAATTAAAAAGAGATATTGGTACTCGTCTATTCAAATATAGAGGCGATATGATTACCGAAATGAATCATTATCATAAAGATGGTGTTGAAATCATAAACGCCTATACTGATGGGGTAAATGCATATATAGAAAATATTTTAAAAACTCCAGAACTATTACCTATTGAATTTCAAATTTTAGATATTAAACCTCAGAAATGGACACCAGAAGTGGTGATTTCAAGACATCAAGGGCTTTTAGGTAATATAGGGGAAGAACTTCAGATAGGACGTACGGTCGCAAAGTTAGGCGTTAATAAAACTAAAGAACTATTCTGGTTACATCCAAAAGAACCTAATATAGAAATTGATCCGATTATAAATACAAGTTTATTAAGTAATGACATCTTAGAGCTTTATAATGCCTATCGTAAAACCGTTAAGTTTAATAAAGAAGATATTATCCCGGCATATCGAAATACGAGTGAAGGGAAGGCGATAATGTCTCGTATAAGCCTTAAATCTGACTCCTTAGGTATAGGAAGTAATAATTGGGTGGTAGACGGTTCGCAAATGGAAGATGGTAATACGTATATGGCTAATGACCCACACAGAACTATTGCAATTCCATCATTACGATACATGACTCACTTAGTTGCTCCTGGATGGAATGTTATAGGAGGTGGAGAACCTGAAATTCCTGGTATTTCCATAGGTCATAATGAATATGGTGCTTGGGGCTTAACGGTATTTGAAACTGACGGGGAAGATTTATATGTGTATGAATTAAATCCTGAGAATCAAAATCAATATAGGTATAAGGATCAATGGGTAGACATGACCCATATTTCAGAAAATATAAAAATAAAAGGTCAAAAAGATAGCATCGTAGATTTATCCTATACCCTTCATGGCCCGTTAACCTATAAGGACAAAGAGCATAATGTTGCTTATGCCGTGCGCTGTGCTTGGCTTGAACCTGGTGGATCACCTTATTTAGCATCGCTAAGAATGAACCAAGCTAAAAATTGGGAAGAATTTAGAGAAGCGTGTAATTATAGTCACATTCCAGGAGAAAATATGATTTGGGCAGATAAAGAAGGAACAATAGGATGGCAAGCTGTAGGCATTGCCCCTATTCGTAAAAATTTTAGTGGCCTTGTTCCTGTACCTGGGGATGGACGTTATGAATGGGATGGTTATTTACCTATAATAGAAAAACCCCACAGTGTAAATCCTAAAGTGGGTTTTATAGCTACCGCTAACCAAAACGTTACACCAAACGATTACACCCATTGGGATGCTATAGGATATTCGTGGGCCGACCCTTATCGTGGTGAGCGCATTAAGGAAGTACTAGAATCAGGTAGTAAAATGACAATGAATGACATGAAGGCTCTTCAAACGGATTATCTTTCTATTCCTGCCCGTGAGCTAGTACCGTTATTAGAACAAATTGGTTTTGAGGGTAAGGTTTTGCAGGCAAAGGATAAACTGAGTCAATGGAATTATAAATTGGAAGCCAATTCTATTCCTGCGGCAATTTATGTTGCATGGGAAAATCAAATAATGCAGAAGGCTAATGACATGTTTATACCCAAAGCCGGCAAAGGTATTGTTCCTGATTTACAGCTGAAGCGAGTACTAGATTGGCTAATTAAACCAGGCAAAAAATTCGGAACAAACCCAATAGTGGGAAGAAATAAATTTTTAGGTGAAGCTTTTAAAGCTGCCATGACAAATTTAGAAACCAGACTAGGGTCAGATATGAACCATTGGCAATATGGTCAAGTGAACAACAAGCATACGTATATGGAGCATGCTTTAGGTAGTGTTGTAAATGAAAAAACCAAAAATAATTTAGACCTAGGTCCTTTACCAAGGGGAGGAAACGGCCAAACCGTAGGTTCCACTGGTGGAAACTCAAAACAAAGCAGCGGTGCCTCGTTTAGAGTAATAATAAACACGGGGTATTGGGATGCCTCGGTAGCTACCAATGGCCCTGGGCAATCTGGAAATCCAGACAGTCAATTTTATAGCAATCTATTTGAACCTTGGGCCAATGATCAATATTTTCCCTTATATTATTCTAAATCTAAAATTGATTCTGTAGCGGTAAGTACCCAAATTTTAAATCCTCTGGGAAATTAAAAGTAACAATAGCATTGATCAAAAAAAATCAACTTCTACGTTAAAAGCGATAAATCATTTCTTGTAAGGTAGAATAGTTATATTTTAGAAATTTATTTTTTAGCAAACAACCAGCCAAAATAAGCCATTGGAATATAAGCCAAAATCAAGTCTAAGGCATTGAACCACATAGGGCCACCCAACATTGATATATTTACAGAACCACCAATTAAGAAAAACACACCAATTAATAAGGCCATAAGTTGCTTTCTGGTTGCGGCAATTTTCGTAGCTACAAATGCTCCCACTAGGGTACCTAATGCATGAGCAAGAAACGGAAATATAAAATGTTTAGGTTTAAATAAATGCATGGTGGCTTTCAAACCTTCCATGGTCGTTATATCTCCTCCTTCTGGTGGTGGAATGATAGATCCACTAATCATTATAATCCCCATATTTACTATACTACCAATAATTAATCCTACAATTACAGCCAGAACATTTTTGATTATTGGATTCATACTAGTATTAATTTCTTTTATTCTTAATTAAATGTAAAAATATTTCCTATATAAAACTAAATCTTCATATATTTCTCAGGTTCTTTCTCAAAACTAACCTTACAACCATCACAGCAGGAATATACCTTCTCCCTCTTCATATTCTACAATATATTGGATTTTTTCTAGACACAGCCACATTACAAGCAGGATTCATATAATACTCCTCAATAAATTGATTATTTACATCTGCCTCGGTTTTGGAAAGTTTAGAGCTACCACAACAAGAACCACTACTGGATTTATCTTTACGAAAATCGTCAATAACCTTGGCCAAAATACTTATAGCCAATATACGAGCAGCTTAATAGATTATTAATCTGGATTAATCACTTTTTCAAAATTCTGACTTTTATAAATCAAAATTTATTTAATACTTACCTTTAAGGAAGAAATCGACGAAGCTCAAAAAATGTACTCCCAACTCTATTTTGACTACAATGCCACCACTCCTTGCCCTGAGGAAGTGGTAGACTGCATGCTACCTTATTTTTATCAAGATTTTGGAAATCCATCAAGTAGTCATCACCCCTATGGTTGGTCAGCAAAAAGTGCTGTTGAAGATGCTACACTAGCGATTGCCCAGAATTTAGGTGTTTCGCCAAGTAGTCTAGTATATACTTCTGGCTCTACAGAGAGCACTAATATGGTTTTAAAAGGGGTTGCTCGAAAAATGAAATCTAAAGGAAATCATATCATTACAACAAAAGCAGAACATAAGGCTGTTTTGGATACGTGTGCTTTTTTAGAAGAAGATGGTTTTGAAGTAACTTATTTGGACGTTGATTCTAAAGGATTGATTTCAGCTGAAATGTTAAGCGAAATTTTGCGCCCTGAAACCATTCTGGTGTCTATATTATACGCCAACAATGAAACTGGTACAATTCAACCCTTAGATGAAATAGCAAGACTAACTCATGAAAATGGAAGTTTGCTATTTTCTGATACTACACAAGCTTTGGGAAAAGTAGATTTAAACAAAGCATTTCAGTTAGTTGATTTCGCCTGTTTTTCAGCACATAAAGTATATGGTCCTAAAGGTATTGGTTTGGTATTTATAAAGGATAATGAGGACGGAAATGGTTTGCCAAGTTTTATCCAAGGAGGAGGTCAACAAAAAAAACAAAGAGGTGGTACCATTAACACACCTTTAATAATAGGTTTCTCAAAAGCGATTGCATTGGCCAATGAGAATTTTAAGGTAGAAACACAGCGCTTAGAATCTTTGCGAAATAAACTGGAAACAGGTTTACTACAAATTGAATTAGCAATATCGAACAGTACAACTCCCCAGAGATTACCAAATACAGTGCATATTTCTTTCCCTTTTGTGGATGGTACTAATCTATTAACCGCTCTTAGCAGTCAAATTGCTCTCTCAAACGGATCAGCATGTAATTCTGCCTCGGTAGAACCTTCACATGTTTTAACCGCCATGGGTGTTGAACGTAGTTTAGCCTATGCCTCTTTACGCTTGAGTATTGGACGTTTTACTACAGCAGATGAAATTGATAAAGCGATTGAAATTATTACCAAAGAAGTTATTAAGCAGCGAGAGCAAAACATTCTTTGGGAGCGACGTGAATAAATTTAAACTTATAGAAAACACCTCATATAGCCCTTTAAATCAAGAAGAAAGGTCATACTTTAAAAAGCAAAAAATAACACAAAATTCCTTCTGGCTCCCAAGATAGTTTCTCTTATTAAAGATAGACAGTGCTAATCTTGTAAAAACTAATTCCTTTCATGAATAGGACCAACCTTTTTCCGTAGCATCCCACCAGTATTTCCAGAAAAAACACTGAGAATTTCGCTAAACAAACTCATTGCTATTTCTTCGGGAGTATTTGCACCGATTTCCAACCCACATGGCGCATAAATACGTTCTGTTTCTTGCACGGTAAATTCGATTCCGTTTGCCTTAAATTCAGTTACCATTTTGTCAAAACGTTTTCGAGGACCAAGAGAAGCAATATATGGTGACACACTTTTTATTAATTTTTGCAAGTTGGCATAATCAGTCTTGTAGTCATGAGCCATTAAAATGATAGCTGTTCGTTTATCTATTTCTGGCCGTTCTTCAAAATCTTTTGGGTATATATTTTTTACAAACTGTAGCTTTTCCTTTTTGAGTTTTTGAACATTGCCGACCAAACTCACGTCCCAATCCATCAACTTGGATATTTCAAGTAACGGATAAACATCATAATTATCACCATAAATTGCCAAATGAAATTGTGGCGGAATCATTTCAATAAAAACACTTGCCTTCACCCCTACCTCCTCAAAATGAAAGGTCTTTGATTTTTGATTTCCTAGCACGTCTTGAATTTTATTCTGAAGAAATTTCCGTAATCCATTATGCTTACAATCTTCTAAAGATGCCGAATTCTTGTCATAATAAAAGCTTCTACCCAAATGTATTGTATCAATTTCAGTATTTAGGGCAGTCACAGTTGCTATAATGTGAAAGTCCCTGTCCAAAACACATTTCTGTAGCATTTTCAGAGTGGAGGAGTTATCCGAAATTGGCGAAATCAAGACATCAATAACCCCATTACAGCCAAGACCCACCCCTATTTCGTTTTCCTTAGATGTATCATAGGTAACAATTGATGGTTGTTGTTTGAGAATCGCAATTTGGGAACGCTGTAAAGCATCACCCTCTATACAACCACCACTAATACCACCTTCGAATACACCCGATTCAAAAACTAGCATTCTAGCACCTTCTCTTCGATATGATGATTCTTCTACGCGAACTACCTGTGCAATTGCACATTTTTCACCTGAACTCTTAAATGAATTATAAAGCTGCAGAATCGATTTTATTTCTTTCATGTTCGTAATAGTTCTTTTTCTTTTAGCATTATCTACTCTAATATATCTAAATTTAGCTATATTGAATGTTCTAATTGCTAATAAAGAAAATGAAGGATTCCTTTGACAGAACCATAGATTATGTGCGTATTGCCGTGACGGACCGCTGTAATTTACGGTGCTTTTATTGCATGCCGGCAGAAGGTATCCCTTATGAACCCAAGGTACATTTGCTAAGTTATGAAGAAATTACCCGATTACTAAAAGTGTTGGGCGAATTGGGTTTTCAAAAAGTCCGGTTCACTGGTGGAGAACCATTTCTTCGTAAAGATTTCATAAAATTATTGGAGAGTACTGCGAATCTCGTTGATTATAAATCTATTCATATTACTTCAAATGGCACCCTTTTACAAAAACATATTCCGAAATTAAAGGAATTGGGTATCACCAAAATCAACTTAAGTATTGATTCCTTGGATAAGGAGCGTTTTCATAAAATCACCCGTCGCGATGATTTTGAAAAAGTGATGCAGACCTTTCATATGTTGGTTGACAACGGTTTTAAAATTAAACTTAATGCTGTTATCATGAAGGGTATTAACACACAGGATATTATTCCCTTGGCAGAATTGGCCAAAGACTATCCCGTAGATGTTCGTTTTATTGAAGAAATGCCTTTTAACGGAGGATACAAAGAAAATGTCGATATGTATTCTGCTCGTGATATTTATGCGGATTTAAAAGCCCATTATTCCGAATTGGAAAAACATCCAGGCAAGCATGGTGATACGGCGAGTTTACTTTCCATTCCTGGTTACAAAGGAAATATTGGTGTAATCGCCGCTTTTTCAAGGACTTTTTGTAATACGTGTAATCGCCTACGGATTTCATCTAAAGGAGAAATTAAAAGTTGCTTATATGATGATGGCGTTTTTAATATTCGTGATTATATACGTTCAGGAGTTTCCGATGAAGAACTTGCAAATAAATTCCGAGAAATCATTCGCTTGAAACCAAAAGACGGATTTGAAGCTGAAAAAATGCGTACTTCTCCTGAATCGGCAATGCAAAGTATGAGTAGTATCGGCGGATAAATAAAATTACTCTCAGTGAAATTTCAAATTGCATCAAGAAATAAAGAGACTAGCTTTTAAAAAATTGAATACTCCCAATACAGGAAATGGAAAACGTTTTTATCGCATACGAAAAAGCCCTTTCAATTTTAGATGAACACAAAGGCAATTTCCCTACAGAAAACAGAAATTTAGAAGACTGCATTGGAGCATATCTTGCTGAAGATTTAATCGCCGACCGTGACTTCCCGCCTTTTGATCGGGTGACGATGGATGGAATCGCCGTCGCTTATGAAACCTTCGCAAAGGGACAACGAACGTTTGTCATAGAAGCAACAGCGGCTGCCGGAACCCCACAACAATCCTTACTAAATAGTTTAAATTGTATCGAAGTGATGACCGGTGCTATTATGCCAAATAATGTTGATACCGTAATCCGCTATGAGGATCTGACAATTGAAGATAATCAAGCCACAATTAATCTTGACATTTTAAATTACAAACAGAACGTACATTTCAAGGGCATAGATATCGCACAAGGTACCATAATCGTCAAACAAGGAAATAAGATTTCGAGTGCAGAAATAAATATTGCCGCTACAGTAGGAAAAGCATTTTTACTGGTTAGGAAAATGCCTAAAGTGGTTATTTTCTCTACAGGGGATGAATTGGTACCTGTACATCAAACTCCCAAATTACATCAGATTCGTAGGTCAAATATTTACGGTATTCAAGCAACATTAAAGGAATGGGGAGTTTCATCTGAACTTCAACATCTTGCTGACAACAAAGAAGAAATGTTGGCGGTCATTTCGCGTCTATTGGAGGAATATGACCTTTTTATTTTTACAGGAGGTGTTTCTAAAGGAAAGTTCGACTACCTGCCCGATGTACTAGAGGAACTTAAATTTAAAAAACATTTTCATAAAATTCAACAACGCCCTGGGAAGCCTTTCTGGTTTGGTAGTAACGCCAATGGTAAAAAGATTTTTGCACTGCCTGGCAATCCAGTCTCTTCTTTTGTATGTGTTTACATGTACTTGCAGTTTTGGCTACAAAAGTCACTTAGAATAGAGTCGGAAACACTTTATGTACATTTGAAAAATGACGTGGAGTTCAAACCTGACCTCGTTTATTTCTTAGAAGCTACTTTAGTAAGTGAACCAGATGGTAAATTAATTGCTGAAGCAATTAAAGGAAATGGATCCGGTGATTTCGCGAATCTTGTAAAAACTGACGGATTTTTGATATTACCACAAAATAAAAGCCATTTTTTTGCTAATGAAGTCTATCCTTTTGTACCTTACCGTACAAAATGGTAAATTATTGGCATATAAACCATAAAGACAACTTGCTGTAAAACTAAATTTGTTTCAGCCAAAAAAGTAGAAGCAGAAATGGCTCTATTTCTTTTATATCTACCATTTTATTGCTACTTATTCCTATGTGTTCTTTATGCCTTACTGCATATATGAGTGCTATGGGACTTTTGATTATAACAATGATCCTGATAAATTGGAAAGATAAAAGAACAGTAGTCGCTCTAGTTATTGCATTTGCATTGACTATACTAGTGCTTAAAACCTATTTCTCAGTAGTCCTTTCGTTGCCAAACTGACTTATTAATCTATAATCTTTTCGATTTGGTATAATGTCAACTTTCAACATTTCAATCGCTCTATAAAACTCAAGAAAAGTGAGATGATGTATGTAAATTAGAAAAGAGCTATGTTTTCCAGATATTAATAAATTATTCTTTTTCAATAACTCCAATTATGACCTCAATTAGTAAAAGAGAATTTCTCACTAAAACATTTCCTGATCTCTTACATACGTTAAGCTCAGAAACCATACCCAATTTCGGACTTATGACATCTCAGCACATGGTCGAACATTTGGTTAAAGCTTTAGGAAGTGCAACTGTGAAATATGAAGGTGAGCGTCAAAACCCTGCCAATGAGCAGCAATTAGGTATGCAAAAATTTATTCAAAACGGTTCAATATTGGTACATAGACCCAGCAATAAAACAAAGGCAGATTTACCACCATTAGATTACATTACACTGCAAGATGCTGTTTCAAAAATTCCAAATGCAGTTGAAAAATATTATTCCTTTCAAGATAACAATCCAAATTATATTCCTTATGCTTCTTTCTTAGGCGAGGTCTCATATGAAGATGTAGAGTTATTCCACTACATGCATGTTAAATACCATCTTTGGCAATTTGGTTTACTTGAGCAATATCCTTGAAAAATTTTGGTGATTTCAAAATTGCAACTGCAATCCATTAACTAACAGAACCCGAATACCAACAATCAACACCAAAATTGCGGTAACAACTTTAATACCGTTTCCAGTAAGTTTACTTAAGCTTAAACGAATACCAATTTGTCCTCCTATAAACACGGCAACAATTAGACCACTAGCTTCTATCCAGGGAAGTTCGAACATTCCTTTTGTCAATAAACCCCCAATGCCCGAAATAGAATTAACCAGAATAAAAAAGCTAGCCAACGCTGCGATTTTGATTGATTTATCCCACTTCATATGATTAAGAATAGGTGCTAAAAATATGCCTCCACCTATTCCTACCAATCCAGACAGCAGACCAATTCCTGATCCTAAAAAATACGTTACATATGGCGGATAATTCGGATTCACCTCTTCAGATTTTTTAAGTGTCAGAGTCTGATATATTAGTGCCAAAGCAGAAATGATTAAAGCACCTCCTAAAATGATAAAGAAGACTTGCTCAGATAATCGAAATCGAGCTCCTAAAAAAGCAAATGGAATACTTGCAACTATAAAAGGTAAAAACTTTTTAAAATCTAAATGACCATTTTTCCAATAGAGATACGTACTCCCAGAAACAACAATAAGATTACAAATTAATGCGATACTTCGAATAGCGAAAAAACTGGTGAAAACCAATGCCAGTAAAGCCAAGTAACTAGAGCCACCGCCAAAACCTACCGAGGAATATAGCGTTGCGATGACCAAAAAGCCTAGCATTAAAAATAATAATTCGGGAAGGGTTAAGAGCATAAAGCCAAATACTGGTTTAGTCCTCCTAAAATGCTATAAAGCAAACTTTCTGGATACTCTTCACGCAATTGTTTGCAAGCGATTTCACTTCGTTTTCCTGTTTGGCATAATAAATACACGGGGTGTGAAAAGTTAATTTTATAAGTATTAACCTTTAGTTCATTTAAAGGGATATGAACGGAATTCGGTAGATGATAATTTTCAAATTCCTCAATCGTTCGTACATCAATAATTTGTGCCTTCTTAACTAGCAATTTTTGAATTTCTTTCGCTTCAACTGTTGGCACTATTTCGCACAGATCGTTCCACTTATAAAAATCTTGCAGTTTTTCAATTTTTAAATTATCAGGCTTTGATTTGAATTTTATTTTTTGATAAGATTGTTGAAGACCGTCAAAAATTAATAGTTTTCCTGAAAGCACTTCCCCTATTCCTGTGAGTACTTTAATAGCTTCTAAAGCTTGTAAATTTCCTATGACACCTGGTATGATTCCCAGCACGCCATGTTCATTACAATTCGGAACTTCATTTTCATTAGGCATATTTGGATAAAGACATCGGTATGTTGGACCATCTTTATAGTTAAAAACACTTACTTGTCCTTCGTAACCATGTAATGCACCATAAACAAAAGGCTTTTTAAGGATTACGCAAGCATCATTCACTAAATAACGGGTCGGGAAATTGTCTGATGCATCGACCACAATATCATAATCCGCTATAATTTCAAGTGCATTTTTTGTGGTTAAAAATGCATTAAAAACTACTATCTCGGTATTTGGGTTTTGCGCCTTTAATTTCTCCTCCGCCGCAGTCACCTTCGTTTTACCTATGTCACTTTCAGAATATAATACTTGGCGGTGTAAATTACTAAGCGAAACAATATCATTATCCACAATTCCAATGGCACCAACACCCATTGCGTTCAAGTATGTAAGTACTGGAACACCAAGACCTCCAGCACCAACCACTAAAACTTTTGCTTTGGTAAGTTTCTTTTGGCCTTCTACGCCGAAGCCTTTAAGGATAGTTTGCCTCTTGTAACGTTCGTTTTTCATGCTTACGCCAATTTCTCCAATGCGACTTTATAATCCTCCTCAGAATTGGCATTCAACAAAACATTCTCATATTTCGGAAACACCAATTTTGTATTATGATTGATTAGATATTTTCTTGGGCAAGTTCCGTTGCCACTCTCTAAATATGTAACGGATTGTTGTAATGCAAGTGGCTCCCATATTGCACATAAAGGTTCTGGTAACGGATTCTCTTTTAAAGCGAAGGCAGTTGCTTGTTTTGTGCTATCTCGTTGTGAAATCAATTCATTTAGAGCATCCAAATCCATTAAAGGAAGATCACAGGCTAAAACCAGCCAAGCCACTTCTGGATATTTTTTGTGCGCTGACAAAAGTCCGTTGTAAGGACCTTTAAATTCATTTAAATCAACAATCGTTTTCATAACTGCTGGTAGTTCATCTTCCTGTTCTTCACGCAGACTAATGAAAGTATCTTCACAAACTTGACTTAGTATATGGTATAAATATTCACGTTGAGGAACACCGTGATATTCAATCAATCCTTTGTCTGTACCCATCCGAGTACTCTTTCCTCCAGATAAAACGAGACCGTATAGTTTAGCGATTGAAGTCATTCTTACCTCCTGTTTTTTGTTCTAATTGTATTTCAGAAATTTTAATATCATGCGACAAGGCCTTACACATATCGTAAATAGTTAATGCACTAACGGAAACTCCCGTTAGTGCTTCCATCTCAACACCTGTTTGCTCGTTGCATTTTACTTTGCAGGTAATTTGCAAAGCATTTTTGACTGGGGCAATATCTATCTGTATTTTAGAAAGATTGAGTTGGTGACAAAGCGGAATTAACTCAGCAGTCTTTTTAACCGCTTGAATTCCTGCAATAACGGCTGTTTGAATTATACTTCCCTTGTGGCCTAAAAAGTCTTGAGAGGCCAGAGTGTCAAAAACATTTGAAGGAAAAACAACTTTTCCTGAAGCCACTGCAGTTCGTACTGTTGCTAGTTTATTTGACACATCTACCATTGAGGCATTACCTGCCTCATCTATATGTGAAAGTTGCTTGGTCATATGTAATGTTCATTTCCTAAAAGATGGAGATTACTCTTATCTTAGTTTTATCAAATTCGTTTACTATAAAAAGAAGCTATCCCAACTCCATAATTCAAAAAAATATTTAAATCTAAGGATGTACCGACACCCAAACGGATTTGTTCTCAAAACGTTCTTTTTTCCAAATTGGCACAGTTTTTTTAAGGGTGTCTATTAAATACCTACAAGCCTCAAAACAAGCATCTCTATGTGCAGAAGAAGCACCCACAACGACTACAGGCACCTCAACCCCTTTCAAACCAACTGCATGACGAATAATCACCTTATTTAGACCCCATTTAACGACGGCATCGGTAGCTATTTTATCCATTTCCTTTAAGGCCATTTTCTTATATGTCTCAAATTCCAAAGAAACTACTTCTTCACCTTTGGTAAGTTCCCTAACAGTACCAACAAACACACAAATACCACCACTTTTGGGGTCAGAGAGCTCGTTAAATACTTTTGACGCATCTATTTCATCTACTATTTCTATTATTTTTTCGCTCATTATCCTCCACTTACTGGTGGTATGATTGCTATTTCATCACCCACAGTTAAAGATACGTCATCTTCTGCATATTCACTATTTACAGCTACCGCCAAAGAAGTTAATTTTGAAAGTTCTGGAAAAGAATTTATTAAATTAGCCTTTAAGGCCGCAACAGAATTAGGCTTTTTAAATTCATCAGAAAATGTAATTTCTGAACTACCTACAATATCCTTGGCGATTCCAAAAAACAGTACGTTCATTTTTAAAAAAATTGTTGAAATTCAAGTTACTTATAAAAAACAAGGTGCCATAAAAATGGCACCTATTTTAAAAAAAATATATGATATTGAGAAAACTTTTACTCTACGACTACTGCTTTCTCAGGTTTAGAATAAAACTCCAAAGGCTTTGCTTCAATTGATAAATTAGCATTTTCAAAATTAACAGTTTTCTTAGCTTCTTTTATTACGCCCTCTTCTACGACATGCCATATAATCGCTTTTGGTAATAAAACCTCATCAACATTTACCCATTCACCATAGTTAATCCAGTTTATTTTTTTAGATGGTTCACCACTAAAATAAGTCATCGTGTACCCTAACCATTTCATTTGAAACGTTTCTGAATCATAATGAATATAATATTCATCTGTAGATGATGCACCAATACCATTATTATACGTGATTTTAAAACCTGGATAATTAACCCCTTCATAAACTAATGCATCAACTTTTTCATACTTAATTCCGTCATCTGAAAGTACAAATGGCATAGCATAGAAATAGAACATTAAATTATGATAGAACTTTGGCTTTCCTTTGTAATCACCTGTATTGTCTAAAAGCCAAACATCACTACCATTATAACCTAGGGTAAATGCAGGTGTAGAAATTTTATCGAATCGCTTTTGAAGGTCAATAGTTTGAACTTCATTAAATTCTGGATTTGGCATTTCAAAACTTAATGTTTTATAGCCTTTCCATGTATCTAAACCTCCATGAGCCTCAAATACCTTAAATAATTCCTTTGGATATTTAGTTTGTTCAACTTGCTTCACTTCCTTTTCTACAGATTCTACAATGACTTCTTTCTTGGGCATATCTTTACAGGCAAACACACCGAAGGATAAAGCGATAATAAAAAACTTGTTCATAGTTATAATTATGTTATTGGTTTAATAGAAATCCGTTAGTCGATAAATTATAAACTACTTAACAGTTTACATTACTTTTGCACTTCATGCATTCATCAAAACATATTACTAGCTTACATAACCCCTTAATAAAGAAGGTTCTTCTATTAAAAGAAAAATCTAGGGAACGAAAAAAAACTGGCCTATTTATTTTGGAAGGTATGCGTGAACTACAGATTGCCTGTCGAACAAATTATGAAATAGAAACTGTTTTCTATTGTACTGACATTATTAATGAAGTTCAAAGCGATAGTTTTTTACAATCATTTAGCCCAGAAATACTAATTTCTGTTAGCAACGAAGTTTATAAAAAACTAGCTTACAGAGATACAACGGAAGGTGTATTAGCTATTGTAAAAAGTCAAGACCACCAATTATCAACGTTGAAATTTAATCATAAAAATCCATTAGTGCTGATTGCAGAAGCCCCTGAAAAACCTGGTAATATTGGTGCATTATTACGAACGGCTGATGCTGCTAATCTTGATGCTGTACTAATAGCTAATCCTAAAACAGACTTATACAACCCAAATATTATTCGTTCTAGTGTCGGTTGTGTTTTTACTAGAAACATTAAAATGGGGAGCACAACAGAAATAGTCTCCTACTTAAAAAAAGAAGGGTTTCAAGTTTACTGTGCAGCTTTATCTGCTTCTAAGGAGTATACAACGGTAGATTTCAAAGGACCTACAGCAATCGTAGTTGGGACAGAAAATTCTGGTTTAAGTGATGAATGGCTGCAAAATTCTACCCAGAATATTATTATATCGATGGAGGGTGAAATTGATTCTATGAACGTTTCAGTATCTGCAGCAATACTTATCTTTGAAGCTAAACGCCAGCGAAAATTAAATCTCTAAAAAGCTTAAAATCATTATTTAAGATTCCGTTTTTCAATATATTCTATGGACAAAACATTTGTATTTTACTGTATTCTTTTTATTCTAGTCGGCGAATTTATTCTCGCCACTGTAATGAATTATCTAAATGCCAAACGCTTCAAAGACCCTATACCAAATGACCTTAACGACGTTTATAACGCTGAAGAATATGAAACGTCCCAAGCTTATAAATTAAGTAATTACAAATTCGGTATAATATCTTCTATATTTTCTTTAGCCTTAATTCTTGGTTTTTTATTTTTTGGAGGTTTTGCTTGGGTAGATGAAGTCGCTTTAAATTTTACTAGCAACACCATTGTACAAGCTTTAATTTTCTTCGGAATAATTATGCTAGGAAGTGATCTTTTAAATATCCCATTTTCTTACTACCAAACATTTGTAATCGAAGAAAAATTCGGATTTAACAAAACCACTTATAAAACATTCTTTATTGATAAGTTAAAGCAATGGGCCATGACCATTATTATTGGAGGTGGAATTTTATCGTTGGTGATTTGGTTCTTTCAATGGGCTGGTACAAATTTTTGGTTATATACTTGGGGTCTTATTACTATATTCACCTTATTCATTAACTTATTTTATAGTAAACTAATTGTTCCATTATTCAACAAACAAGAACCATTAGAAGCCGGAAGCTTAAAAGAAAAAATTGAACAATATGCTGCGAATGTTGGTTTTGACCTACAACATATTTTTGTCATTAATGGCTCCAAGCGTTCAACCAAAGGCAACGCCTATTTTTCCGGTTTTGGAAAAGAAAAAAGAGTAACCCTTTTTGATACACTAATTAATGATTTGGAAGAAGAAGAAATCGTAGCTGTTTTAGCGCATGAGATTGGGCACTATAAACGCAAGCACATCATTTTCAATTTGGCATTATCAATTTTACTAACCGGATTTATGCTGTTTCTATTATCCCTTTTCATAAATAACCCCGAAGTTTCATTAGCAATTGGTGTTGAAAGGCCAAGCTTTCATGCCGCCCTAATTGGTTTCGGCATTTTATATAGTCCGGTTTCAGAGATTACAGGTTTATTAATGAACTACTTCTCAAGAAAATTCGAATACCAAGCAGATGATTATGCCAAAAAAACATACGCTGCCTTGCCATTAGTTTCTTCATTAAAAAAGCTATCTAAAAATAGTCTTAGTAATCTAACTCCGCATCCTGCTTATGTTTTCATGCATTATTCTCATCCGCCACTTAAAGAGCGCATACGTAATTTAAAGGCGTAATTTTTGTTGCCCATCATATAAGTTTATCTTATTTTTAATATAGTATGACACATGCCGCAATAGAAGAAGAGAATAAGCTCATAGCTCACGAGTATAAAGAATTATTGCGTATTAGTTATCAAACCCTCACCGATGAGGACAAAAAACTTATACGTAGTGCCTTTGAGGTGGCTGTTGATGCGCATAAAAATCAACGAAGAAAATCTGGTGAAGCTTACATATTTCACCCTATAGCAGTCGCAAAAATTGTTGCTTCTGAAATTGGCCTTGATGCTGTTTCTATTGCCTCTGCCTTATTACATGATGTTGTTGAAGATACCAAGTATACTTTAGATGATATCGATCGTATGTTTGGTGAAACAGTTG
>RCMY010002598.1_pt1 | contig 16295 bp, 15 predicted proteins | sample 2041341 | NCBI WGS metagenome assembly RCMY01 (sample SAMN09708234, study PRJNA481090) | Marine sediment metagenome, whole genome shotgun sequencing project. | reverse complement strand
ATTCCGAACCCGGAAGCTAAGACTCTCTGCGCCGATGGTACTGCAAGGGGGACCTTGTGGGAGAGTAGGACACCGCCGGACTTCTTTGTGAAATGGCCACCCATCCGGGTGGTCATTTTGCGTTAAGCAGTCCACTGGTTCGGGGGTTCGCACTGCGAATCGTCTCGAAGCCAGCAAATGATGAAATAAGGAGACGCTCGTGGCAGATTCCACCGATCGGCCGAAGCGACCAGGGGGCCCACCGCGAGGTAAGCGCCCGGATTCGGGGCGCCCGTCGAAAGGGACTCCGTCCGCTGGACGACCACGATCAACTGATTCTGCCGGTAGCGATCGACCGCAGCGCAGCGGCGACAAACCCGCGTGGCAAAAGCGCGACGGTGATAAGCCGGCGTGGCCGAAGCGTGATGGGCAGGGTCGCCCTGACCAGAAGCGTGATGGCGACAAGCCCGCGTGGCAAAAACGTGACGGTGACAAACGCGATGCACCCGGTCGTGGAGCCCCCAGGCGTGACGGCGGCAAGCCCGCTTGGCAGCAGCGCGACGGAGCCTCGGGAGGCTCTCGCGGTCGCACGGACGAGCCGCGACTGTGGACGCGTGCAGGCAGCCCTGCCCGTGGTGACTCTTCGGCATCCGAGCGCGAGACGCCGGAAGATCGCGACCCGTACGGCACCAAGTCGGTGCGTTCGCACCACGATGCCCCTGAGATCCCGGAAGACGTATTGCCCAACCAACTGGATCGTGTCGCGCGGGCACAGCTCAAGACTCTGAGCAAAGAAAACGCGGACGAAGTGGCTCGGCACATGGTGATGGCCGCGAGGCTCATTGACGAGGACCCTGAGCTCGCGCACTTGCACGCGGTGTCTGCGGGGCGCCGCGCGGGAAGAATCGCGGTCGTTCGCGAGACCCTTGCCATCACCGCGTATTCGATCGGCGATTTCGCGTTGGCGTTGCGTGAACTGCGCACATACCGGCGGATTTCTGGCCGCGACGACCAATTGCCGATGATGGTGGATTGTGAGCGCGGGCTTGGCCGACCGGAGCGAGCTCTCGAACTTGGGCGATCTGTGCGGCGGGATTCCCTGCCGGTTGACGTGCAAGTCGAGCTTGCCATCGCAATGTCGGGAGCCCGGCTCGATCTGGGGCAAACGGATGCTGCGCTCGTCGAGTTGCAGATCTCGCAACTTGACCCGGACACGGCGTTCCCGTGGAGCCCAGCACTGTTTGACGCGTACGCGGCCGTGCTCGAGGATCTTGGCCGCACGCAAGAAGCGAAAACCTGGTTTATGCGTTCCGATGTGGCAACCGCAGCGTTGTCTTCAGACGATGAAGCTGACGATGAAGAAATCGAAGTGTTCGAGGAGGACATAGTTGACGAAACGGTCGATGGCGTCGCGATTGTCGACGATGTTCACGACGGGACGGTCGGCCGCGCGGAAGGCGCCCATGACGAGTAGGACTCCGCTTGACGGTGTCGATCTCGTTCTCGCTGATCTCGACGGCGTCATCTACCGGGGAGCCAACGCGATCCCTCATGCGGTGGAGAGCATCAATCGTGCTGGCCAGTCGTGTCGCGTTGGTTACATCACGAACAATGCGTCGCGCACTCCGCATTCTGTGGCAGAGCACCTTGAAGGCTTTGGGCTGACGGTTGACGCGGATGACGTCGTGACGTCTCCGCAAGCCGCTGTTCGGCTTTTGGCGGGGATGGTTCCCGCGGGGTCGCTGATCTTCATGGTGGGCGGCGAAGGCTTGCGGACGGAGCTTGCAAACGCGGGGTTCGCCGTTACGGAGTCGGCCGAAGACGGCCCGGCGGCCGTCATCCAGGGGTTTGCGCAGGATGTCGGCTGGCAGCAGCTCGCGGAAGCTTCCTATGCGTTGCAGTCGAACGGCGGCGACATCCCGTGGGTGGCGACGAACACGGACTGGACGGTTCCTACCGCGCGAGGCACAGCTCCTGGTAACGGCGCGCTCGTGTCAGCGGTTCATCTTGCGGTCGGGAGGCTCCCGGTGTTTGCCGGAAAGCCCGAGGTCGCGATCTTCGAAGAGGCGCTGCGCCGCTTCGGGGGAAGCTCTCCTCTGTTCCTTGGCGACAGGCTCGACACCGACATCCTCGGGGCAAACCGCGCCGGCATCGACTCCGTGCTTGTGCTCACCGGCATCGATCAGGCTAAGCAAGTGCTCGCGGCTGACCCGAACTCTCGCCCCACGTTCGTACTCGACGACCTTCGCGATCTGCACGAACCGTATCCGGAAGTACGCGACGAAACACAGCCGGATGGCTCGCGCACGGTGACGGTCGACACTGCCGTCGTGCACATGGCCGGCCACGTTGTGCGGGTGGCGAATCGCGGCGATCGACCCATCAACCTTTTGAGGGCGGGCGCCGCAGCGATTTGGGGGAGTGGCCTGGCGATCTATGGCCTCGACGTTGATCCTGAACTGTACTCTTGACGCATGACTGATTCGTCACCGTTTACCGATTCGGCCTCCGCGGGCGATCTCGATGCGCTGCTGTCGAGACTGCAGGTTATTGACGATCAGCCTTTGGCGCAGCGCGCGCCCGCGTTCGTGCAACTTCACGACGAATTGCGTGCGGCACTCGAGGGTGCTGACGCTTCAGCGTGACCGTGAGCGAATCCTCGCCCGCGTCGCGGCTTGACGTCGCCCTCGCCGCGCGCGGCCTCGCGACGTCGAGAACGAGTGCTGCGCGGCTCATCGCGGATGGACTCGTCACCGTCGACGGAAACCCTGCCATCAAGCCCGCCATGCTCGTGTCAGACGACAGCACAGTCGTGGTCGCCTCCGTTGACCACTACGTGAGTCGTGCGGCGCACAAACTTTCTGCCGCGTTGGATGCTTTCGCGCTGACGGTGGACGGGCGCACGGCACTGGATGTTGGCGCATCGACGGGAGGATTCACGCAAGTTCTTCTCGAGCGCGGTGCGCGCCGTGTGATCGCTCTCGACGTTGGACATGGCCAGCTCGCGCCGAGCATCCGAAACGACGAGCGGGTGGTCGTGATCGAGGGAGTGAATGCTCGCTACCTCACGAAGGAGTCGCTTGCGGAACTCACGCCTGGCGAGATCGCACCAGATCTCGTCGTCGCGGATGTCTCGTTCATCCCGTTGGGACTGGTTTTGCCCGCGATCGTGCAGACCGTGGGCCTGGACGCTGACATTGTCGTGCTCATCAAACCGCAATTCGAAGTGGGCAAAGGCGGCGTGAAAGAGGGAATCGTTCGCAACGCTGGCTTGCGCGAGGATGCGGTTGCCGGCGTGCTGTGGGCGGCGTGGGATCTCGGGTTCGGCACGGCGGGCCTCATCTCCTCCCCGATCGCGGGAACGGCGGGAAATCGCGAATACCTGGCCTGGTTCTCCACCGGGGCTGGCAGCAATCCGGCAGAATGGAGAGAACAGGTTTCTGCGCTCGCGAACCCCTGAGCCTTCACTGGCGCTTAGCAACATCGCAGCGGGGGGTTTGTCCATCGAACGGCTAGGGAGGCTCACGTGACGGATCGACACTTTCTTGTCGTCTCGCACACGGGGCGCGCCGAAACCCTCGACGCCTCCATCGCCGTGTGCCGGCAGTTGATCGCGGACGATGTCATTCCCGTTCTTTCCTCCTACGACAGCGCGGATGTTCTTGCCAAAGCTCCCGACCTGCCGGTGGAGATACTCGGTGAAGGAGTGTCTCTTTCCGAACTTGAGCTTGCCATCGTGCTGGGAGGCGACGGAACGATCCTGCGCGCTGCGGAGGTCGTGAGAGAGTCGGCCACCCCGCTGCTCGGCATCAACCTCGGACACGTGGGTTTCCTCGCAGAGGCCGAACGCGAGAGCATCGACGAGAGCGTGCACAAAGCGGTCGAAGGCGAATACCAGGTTGAAGAGCGCATGACGCTTTCCGTGCGCGTCAAAGTCGACACGAAAGTTGTGTACGAGACGTGGGCGCTCAATGAGGCGACCGTGGAGAAGGCGAGCCGCGAACGGATGCTCGAGGTCGTCATTGAAGTCGATGGCCGCCCGCTGTCGAGTTTCGGATGCGACGGCGTCGTGATGTCAACCCCCACAGGCTCGACCGCGTACGCGTTTTCGGCTGGAGGGCCCATCGTGTGGCCGGATCTTGACGCCATGCTTCTCGTGCCACTGAGCGCGCACGCGTTGTTCGCGCGCCCTCTTGTCGTTGGCCCCGAATCGGTGTTCGCGGTTGAAGTGCTCGATCGAACGCAAGGCACCGGGGTGCTGTGGTGTGACGGGCGGCGAACGACGGATCTTCCCCGCGGCGCGAGAGTTGTCGTGCGAAAGTCGCCCATTCCTGTGCGGGTTGCGCGGTTGCACAGCGGGCCGTTTACCGACCGTCTTGTTAACAAGTTCAACCTTCCCGTCAGGGGATGGCGGGGCCCCATTGATGGGGAGGTCAACGGTTCGTGATCGAGGAACTGTCGATCCGTGATTTGGGGGTTATCGGAGAAGCCCGATTGCCTCTTGGCCCCGGCTTCACCGCGCTCACAGGTGAAACCGGTGCGGGAAAAACCATGATTGTTACCGCTTTGGGGCTGCTGCTTGGCGAACGAGCGGATAGCCAGGTTTTGCGTCGCGGAAGCGGAGCGGCCGTGGTCGACGGTCACTGGCTCATTGCAGAGGACAGCTCGATTGTCTCGCGCGTGAGCGATGCAGGTGGTGAGCTCGACCCTGCCGGCGCTGGAACAGTGTCGTTGATTCTCAGCAGGTCGGTGTCTGCTGAGGGTCGCAGCCGTGCCGTCGTCGGCGGTCGCACGACTCCGGTCGGCGTGCTGAATGAGTTGGGGCGAGAGCTCGTCGTTGTGCACGGCCAGTCGGATCAAGTGCGGCTGCGTTCCGCCGTGGCGCAGCGGGAAGCATTGGATCGGTTCGCGGGCGATCAGCTCTCCGCCGTGCTCGACGACTATCAGGAAAGCTACAGGCGCTGGCAAACCGGGCAGGGCGAGCTCGAGGTTCTCGTCGCCGAGAGTGAGGCGCGGTCGCGCGAAGCAGAAGACTTGAGAGCGGCGATTGCGGACATCGAACAGGTCGACCCGCGTCGAGGCGAGGATGTCGAACTTTCGGAGCGCGCAGAACGTCTGGGAAATCTCGAGGAGCTGCGCATTACGGCCTCGAGTGCCCTCGAGCTCGTGTCCGCGCAAGTGACGGATGACGGCCGCGATGCGCTCGGTTTGGTCGAGGATGCGCGACGTCAGCTTGAACGAATGGCAGGGCATGATTCGGCTCTGTCGCCCATTGTCGACAGCATCGCCAACGCATCCCTGGCTTTGACGGAGATTTCTGCGCAGCTCTCAAGCTATCTCGGTGGCCTCGACGCCGACGGCGCGAACGAACTCGAGGTCATTCAGGAGCGCAGGGCGCAATTGACGGCGCTCGTACGCAAACACGGTTCGACGCTCGACGAGACCATCGACTTCCTCGATGTGGGCAGCAGCCGCCTGCTCGAGCTCGACAACGACTCCGACCGTATTGAGCGGCTTAGCGACGAAGTAGCGCAGGATCGCGAACGCGTCATCGCCCTGGCTGCGCGGCTCACCGAACTCCGCAAGGTGGCGGCGGCAGACCTTGCCGCCGCGGTAACCTCCGAACTTTCCGGTCTCGCGATGGCGGATGCGTCCATCACCGTCAACGTCGACGACGAAGGCGACTACTCGCTCGCGGGGCACGACCAGGTGTCGATTTTGCTTGTGCCTCACAAGGGTGCTGAGCCCAGGCCGCTTGGCCGCGGAGCATCTGGCGGCGAGCTTTCACGCGTCATGCTCGCGATCGAAGTGGTGATTGCGGCGAGCGACCCGGTTCCCACCTTCATTTTCGACGAAGTGGATGCGGGCGTCGGCGGTGCGTCGGCGATCGAAATCGGCAGGCGGCTTGCATTGCTGGCTCGAAGCGCGCAAGTGATCGTTGTGACTCATCTGCCGCAGGTTGCGGCGTTCGCCAACAACCATCTTCGCGTCGTCAAGAGCACAGACGGTGAAATTACGGCGAGCAGCGTGCAGCAATTGCACGGAGAAGAGCGAGCCGAAGAGCTTGCGAGAATGCTCTCCGGTCTCTCCGATTCCCAGAGCGGACTTGTGCACGCTCGCGAACTGCTCGACACGGCGCGCGCCCTCGCCGAGTAACTGTTTAAGCGATGTAGAACATTGCGGCCTGTCGAAGCTGCGCGATCACCGGCGGTCGCTGATAGACTGCAACCCCGTGGTGGTCAAACATATTGCGGAGACAACGAAACATATTTTCGTCACGGGGGGTGTCGTCTCCAGCCTTGGAAAAGGTCTGACGGCCGCTAGCCTCGGTAACCTGCTGACAGCGCGTGGGTTACGCGTCGTCATGCAGAAGCTGGACCCCTATCTGAACGTGGATCCTGGCACCATGAACCCTTTCCAGCACGGCGAAGTGTTCGTCACCGACGATGGTGCGGAAACCGATTTGGATATCGGCCACTACGAACGCTTCCTGGACATCAATCTCAGCCAGGCCGCGAACGTCACGACCGGCCAGATTTATTCGCACGTGATCGCGAAAGAGCGTCGCGGTGAGTACCTCGGCGACACGGTGCAGGTCATTCCACACATCACCGATGAGATCAAGCGACGCATGAGACTGCAGGCCGGAAACGACCCGCATCCTGACGTGATCATCACGGAAATTGGCGGCACGGTGGGTGACATCGAAAGCCTGCCGTTCCTTGAAGCGGCACGGCAAGTGCGCCACGAAATCGGCAGGGCGAACTGTTTCTTCGTGCACGTCTCCCTTGTCCCGTATTTGAGTGCGGCCGGGGAACAGAAGACGAAACCAACCCAACACTCCGTCGCGGCGCTGCGGTCAATCGGTATCCAGCCGGATGCGATCGTGTTGCGCAGCGACCGCCCTGTTCCCGAGTCCATGAACCGCAAAATCGCGCTGATGTGTGACGTGGATCCCGAAGCCGTCGTCAATTTGCCTGACGCACGCAGCATTTACGACATCCCGTCGACTCTTCATGAGCAGGGCCTGGATGCCTACATCATCGAGCACTTCGGGGTAGAGGCGGGAGACGTGGATTGGTCCGGTTGGGCTGATTTGCTTCGCGCCGTGCACGAACCGAAACACGAAGTCACGATTGGCCTGGTCGGCAAATACATTGATCTTCCTGATGCGTACCTTTCGGTGACGGAGGCGTTGCGCGCGGGAGGCTTCGCGCAAAATGCGAAGGTCAACATCCGCTGGATTCCCGCGGACGACTGCGTAACTCATGATGGAGCCGCACGCAACCTTTCCGACCTCGATGGCATTTGCGTTCCTGGCGGATTCGGTGTTCGTGGGATCGAAGGCAAGCTTGGCGCCTTGAAGTTCGCACGTGAAAATTCCATTCCCGTCTTAGGGCTGTGCCTCGGCCTTCAGTGCATGGTGATCGAATATGCGCGCAACGTGGTGGGGCTCGATGGCGCGTCATCGTCGGAGTTCGATGAGAAAACGGCGTTCCCCGTGATCGCCACGATGGCCGAGCAAGTGGACATCATCGCGGACGGCGACCTCGGCGGCACGATGCGTCTCGGCCTGTATCCCGCGGATCTCGCGGAAGGGTCCATTGTGCGCGAGCTGTACGGGGAAGCCACGGTGTCTGAACGTCATCGCCACCGCTACGAAGTGAACAACGCGTACCGCGATCAGATTGCGGATGCCGGGTTGGTGTTCTCCGGAATGTCTCCAGACCGCAACCTCGTCGAATACATTGAATTGCCGCGGGATGTCCACCCGTTCTATGTGGCAACGCAAGCGCATCCTGAACTGCGTTCAAGGCCCAATCGCGCGCACCCGCTGTTTCGCGGACTCGTCGCAGCCGCGATGGATCGCCAGAAGGCGAGTCGACTGTTCGAGGTTGCCGAACAGGAAACTGTCGGTGCCTGACCTTCTCGCAGACGAGGCGTTCACGGCGAAAGTCGTGCACAGCAATCCTGTCTTTGAGGGCGCGGTGTGGGATGTTGTGCGCGAACGATTCCATTTCGGCGATGGTGAACTCGTGCGCGAGTTTCAGAAGCACCCTGGCGCTGTCGCGGTTCTCGTCGAGGATGACAGTGGTCGAGTTTTGTTGATCAAGCAGTATCGGCATCCGATCGGTTTTCGGGACTGGGAGCTGCCAGCTGGGCTGCTCGATGTTGACGGGGAAGAGCCTCTTGTAGCAGCGAAGCGCGAGCTGGCTGAAGAGGCTGACCTTCAGGCTTCGGAGTGGTCCCTCTTGTGCCAGTTTTTCAGTTCCCCGGGCGGCAGCTCCGAAGTCATCACCGTGTATCGGGCTCGCGGCATTTCGGCGACTCCTGAAAAGTTCGCTCGTGATGCGGAGGAGGCGGAACTCGAGGTGCGGTGGGAGCCGTTTGACAATGTCGTCACAGCGGTTCTTGAGGGCCGCGTGCGCAACTCCATTTTGGCGAATGCAGTGCTGAATGCTCACGCCCGACGCTGAGGCTGCGCCCGAATCTGACCCGCCGTTGCAAAGCGGCGGCCACGAGACTGCTGCGAAGATTTCCGAGCTTCGACGCCATGTGTCTCGCTACCTTCGCCACGTGACGGTCGAGCGCGGGCTTTCGGTGAACACCGTTCAGGCGTACGCTCGCGACCTTGACGCCTACATTCTGCACTTGGAGCAGCGCGACCTCTCCTCGCCAGAAGCGGTAACAGATGCCGATGTGACGGCGTTTTTGCACGAGCTTCGGGACCGCGGCGACGAATCGTTGGCAACGGCATCCGCCGCTCGCATGCTTTCCTCGGTGAAAGGCTTTCACCGCTTCCTACTCGACGAGGGGATTGTGGACGCGGATGTTTCGGCGGAAGCGCGACCGCCCAAACTGGCCAGTCGTCTTCCCAAGGCGATTTCGATTCAGCACATGGCGTCGATTCTGGCGACAACGGATGGCGACGACGAAAAGTCGCTGCGCGATAAAGCGCTGCTAGAGCTTCTCTACGCCACGGGTGCCCGCATTTCGGAGGCCGTCGACCTCAACGTCGACGATGTGATCAGCGAAACCGGTCAGGGGGCAGCCGAAGTCGTCCGGCTATTCGGCAAGGGCCGCAAGCAACGACTGGTCCCACTCGGAAGCTTTGCCCGTGACGCCCTCGACGCGTACCTCGTGAGAGCGCGCCCGATCATTTCTGCGCGCGGCGCGGCGACTCCCGCCCTCTTTCTCGGGGTGCGCGGCAGCCGCCTTTCGAGGCAAAACGCGTGGCTCATCATCCGGGACCGCGCGGAGCAATCGAAGATCGGAATTGCGATCTCTCCGCACACGTTTCGGCACTCGTTTGCGACGCATCTTCTCGAGGGCGGGGCGGATGTGCGGGTTGTGCAGGAGCTGCTTGGCCACGCCTCCGTGTCGACAACCCAGATATACACGCGCGTGACGGCGGACACCCTGCGGGACATGTATACGATGGCGCATCCTCGAGCGACGTAGCGCGCCTCGCTGAGCACACATGGGTGGCCGGTTAGACTTTCTTCGTGACCGCCAAGAAGGATATTTCCGCCAGCCAACTTCCGGGATTCGAGTCTCCGGAAATGGGCCCGACAGGGCGCCCGGTCACTCAGTTCCGTGTCCCAAAGCCGCTCAAAGGCCATGGACCAGCACGCATCATCGCCTTGTGCAACCAAAAGGGTGGGGTCGGCAAGACGACGACCACGATCAACCTTGGTGCGAGCCTTGCCGAGTACGGCCGTCGAGTGCTGTGCATAGATTTCGACCCGCAAGGGGCACTGTCGGCGGGGCTCGGAGTGTCAACTCACGAAGTGCCCAACATTTATGACCTTTTGGTGGGGTCGATGAAGGAACCCGCCGAAGCGATACAGCAGACCCGCACCAAGAATCTGGATGTCATTCCAGCCAACATCGATTTGTCTGCCGCGGAGGTGCACCTTGTCAACGAGGTGGCGCGGGAGCAGATTCTTGCTCGAGTGTTGCGCAAGGTGGCCAACGACTACGACGTAATCTTGATTGATTGCCAGCCTTCGCTCGGCATCCTCACGGTGAACGCTTTGACGGCGAGCCACGGAGTGCTCATTCCGCTCGAGTGCGAGTATTTCGCGCTGCGCGGTGTTGCCCTTCTCGTGGAGACGATTGACAAGGTTCGCGATCGCTTAAATCCGGCTCTTCAGCTCGACGGCATCCTCGCGACGATGTTCGACCCTCGCACGCTGCATTCGCGGGAAGTGCTCGAGCGCGTCGTGGAAACCTTTGGCGACAAGGTGTTTGAAACCGTCATCGGCCGCACCGTGAAGTTCCCGGATGCGAGTGTTGCCGCCGCTCCCATTACCGAGTTCGCACCGACGCACCCGTCGGCGGAAAGCTACCGCCAGCTTGCGCGGGAACTGATCCAGCGTGGCGCCGTTGCCTAGCATTGCGGCTGATTCCGCTGTAGCGAGCGTCGTTGCGGTGGCGGAAGAAGTGGAAGTCGCGACGGGCTTTTCGGTCACGCTGTCCAACTTCAACGGCCCGTTCGACTTGCTGCTCAGCCTCATCGCCAAGCACGAGTTCGACGTCACGGAGATCGCCTTGAGCGCGGTGACGGACGAATTCATCTCCTACCTGGGTTCGCTGGACTCGCTCGAGGAACTCGATCAGGCGAGCGAGTTCGTGGTCGTCGCGGCGACCCTTCTCGACCTCAAGATTGCGAGCCTGCTCCCGCAAGGGGAACTCGTGGATGCCGAGGCTGTCGCCCTTTTGGAGGCGCGCGATCTGCTGTTCGCCCGGTTGCTCCAATACCGTGCGTTCAAAGAAGTGTCGGAGTGGTTCAACACGGCGTTCGAGTCCGAGTCGGTGCGGAATGCTCGACAAGTGCGGCTTGAAGAAAAGTATCGAGCGCGCACGCCCGAGCTTGTGTGGACTCTCACGGCGGAGGATTTCGCCGCCCTCGCTGCGCTCGCGTTGACTCCGCGCGAGATCCCCACTGTGGGGCTCGACCATTTGCACGCGCCGCTCGTGAGCATCCGAGAGCAAGCTGCGATTGTCGTGTCGGCGTTGCGTCAGGGCGGCCCCGTCACGTTCCGTGAACTTATCGTGGGTGCCGATCGCAAAGGCGTCGTGATCGCACGGTTCCTTGCCGTGCTGGAGTTGTACCGCGCGAACGCGATTTCGTTCGACCAGCTTGAGCCCCTTGGGGAGTTGAGCATCCGTTGGACGGCGGAGAACTGGTCGGATGCGAACCTGTCATCCCTTGGCGCCGACTACGGAGGAAATTGAGCGTGGACACGGATTTGGAACGCCGGTTGGAGGCCATTTTTATGGTCGCTGATGAGCCGCAAAGCGTCGTCTCACTGGCGACGGCGCTCGGTGCGCCAGTGCCAGCTGTGCGTCAATCCATTGAGCGGCTCGTTGCCGACTATGACGGCGCAACGGAGGACGGCGCGGCGGGGAACGGCGCAACGCGTCGCGGTTTCGAGTTGCGTGAAGTTGGTGGCGGGTGGCGTATTTACGTGCGCGGCGAGTTCGATGACGTTGTGCGGGATTTCGTGCTCACACAAAATCCAAGCAAGCTTTCGCAAGCGGCCATGGAAACGCTGGCCGTCGTGGCGTACAAGCAGCCGATCAGCCGCGGACAGATCGCGTCGATTCGCGCCGTGAATGTGGATTCTGTTGTGCGCACTCTCGTGGGCAGGGGTCTTGTGACGGAGGCGTACACCGACAGTGAGACGGGTGCCATCCACTATGAAACGACCGACTTGTTGTTGAGTCAGCTGGGGATCAATTCGATCGACGATCTCCCCAAGATTTCGCCGCTACTGGATGACGGAGCTGAAGGTTTTGATGGAATCGTCTGAACAATTACCCGCAGACGGGGTGCGGCTTCAGAAGCTCATGGCCGCGGCCGGTGTCGCCTCGCGCAGGGTGTCCGAGAATCTGATTGCCGCTGGCCGGGTCGAAGTGAACGGTGTCGTCGTGACGGAGCTTGGCCGGCGCGTGCAGGAGACTGATCTGGTTTCTGTCGACGGCGTTGCCATCCAGTTGGACACGAGCAGGCGTTACCTCATGCTCAATAAGCCCGTGGGGATCGTGAGTTCCTTGAACGATGACCGCGGTCGCCCGGATCTTGCCCGTTACGTGTCGAAGTTCGAGGAGCGTTTGTTCAACGTCGGCCGACTTGACGCCCAAACATCGGGGCTGCTCATTCTCACCAATGACGGCGATCTCGCGCACGTTCTCGCGCATCCGTCGTTTGGCGTCATGAAAACGTATATTGCGAAGACGAGTGGGCGCATTACGCCGCAAACGGTCGCAAAACTTACGTCGGGCATCGACCTGGAAGACGGCCCGATCGCCGCGGACAAAGCGCGCATCGTCGGTCAGGCGGGCGAGCGCGAAACGATGATCGAAATCACGCTGCATTCGGGAAGAAACCGCATCGTGCGAAGGATGCTGGAAGAAGTCGGGCACCCTGTGATCGACCTCGTGCGTCGACAGTTTGGCCCTTTGCATTTGGGCACGCTCCCGTCGGGGGATATCCGGGACCTGACTAAAGTGGAACTCGGCCAACTGCTGACGATTTCGCGAGAGGCTGCATCCGGTTCTGACGCAGAAGAGGGTACTGATCGTGAACGGTAGTCGCATCACGGGGCAAGTGCGCATTGTCGGCGCTGGGCTGCTCGGTGCGAGTATCGGCCTCGCGCTTCGGTCGAAGGGTGTCGACACGATTGTGGACGATGCTTCGCCAGGCGCTTTGTCGCTCGCAATCGACTACGGCGCGGGCCGCGCGCCGTTGGGTGATGATTCGCCGGGGCTCATCGTCGTCGCGGTGCCGCCAGACCAGACTGCCGCCGTGGTGGCTAAAGAGCTTTTGGCGTTTCCGAACGCGATCGTCACCGACGTGGCCAGTGTGAAGGGCTTGCCTCTTTCGCAATTGCGCGAGGCGGGCGCGGATCTTTCTCGCTACGTGGGTTCGCATCCGCTGGCCGGTCGCGAGCGAGGTGGCGCGATCTCTGCGAGGGCCGATCTCTTCGTGGGGCGGCCGTGGGTGATTGCGACGGGCAACGAGGAAACCACCGAGATGATCGGTGTCATTGAAGATTTGGTGCTCGATCTGGATGCTCTCCCCATGCTCATGACGGCGGAGGAGCACGACGAGAGTGTTGCGCTCGTTTCGCACGTGCCTCAGGTGATTTCTACAATCCTTGCGAAGCAGTTGTCGCGGGGGAGTGAGCGGTCGCTGTCGCTCACGGGGCAGGGTTTGCGCGATACGACGCGAATCGCCGCAAGCGACCCGCAGTTGTGGATTCAAATTTTGTCCGCGAACAGCGAGACGGTTGTCGATATTCTTCGGTCGTTTCACGGCGACCTCGGCGAGTTGATTGCGATTCTTGAACAGCCTTCCGTGCCAGGGGCGAAGCGGGCTATCGCGGAGACTCTTTCCGCCGGCAATGTCGGCGTTGCCCGGCTCCCCGGAAAGCACGGCCAGGATCGCCGCTTCAGCCAGATTGTCGTGATGGTGGATGACACCCCTGGCGAGCTGGCTCGGTTGCTCGTGGAGATTGGCGATATCGGCATCAACCTTGAGGATTTGCGTCTTGAGCACTCTCCGGGCACGCTCGTGGGGCTCGCCGAAATTTCCGTGTTGCCTGAAGTGGAAGCTCAATTGGTGAGCGAACTGGAGGCGCTCGGTTGGCGCGTAGCGGAGGCGTGGAAATGACGGATGGGCGCATCGCGGTAGCCGTTGACGGGCCAGCAGGCAGTGGTAAATCCAGTGTGAGCCGGGCGGCGGCGAGAAATCTCGGTTTCGACTATCAGGACACGGGCGCAGCATATCGGGCTCTCGCCTGGTTCGCACTTTCGCGTGGCGTGGACATTAACGACGTCGACAGCGTTGTCGCGTTGCTTGGCGACTTCGACTATGCGATCGGCGTCGACCCGGACGACTATTTCGTGCACGTTGGCGGCACTCCTGTCACGGATGCGATTCGCGACCCTTCCGTGTCGGCGGCCGTGAGCCAGGTTGCCAGAGTTCCGAAGGTGCGCGAGCACCTCACGGCGATGTTCCGCGATGTGATTGCGAACGGGTCTCGCCCCGGCATTATCACAGAGGGACGCGACATCACCACGATTGTTGCCCCGGATGCCGCGGTGCGCGTGCTGCTCACGGCATCCGCCGAAGCGCGTGCGGCGAGGCGTGCGAACGAGCTTGCGACGTCATCCGCTGAGGCGATTGGCGAGCAATTGAGTGTGCGCGACGCTCAGGATCTCGCGGTTGTCGACTTCATGAATGCTGCCCCCGGAGTGTCAACGCTGGATTCCACGTCCTTGACGTTCGACGAAACCGTGGCCGCGCTGGAGACCCTCATCGGTCGCTAGCTTTCATCATTCAGGAGCTGGTGTGACGGATGGGGTTGGTGTGGCTGAAGTAAACATCACCGGCTCCAACTGTCACTCCTGTCACACCAGCTCCTGAATTATGAAAGTTTCTAAACCCGTAAGATTGACGGGTGCCAGAAGACGATGATTTCCCCGAGCTGAACCCGGAGCTCGCCGACCGACTGGCAGCAATGGACGAAGAAACTGCTGCCCAACGTGCGAACGCGCTACGCGCGGGCCTTGACGATTACGACCTTGATGATGACGATCTCGGTATCCTCGAGGCTGCTACCGACGACCCCGACGCCATCTACTACCTGCCCGCTTTGCCTGTTCTCGCGATCGTGGGGCGCCCCAACGTGGGCAAGTCCGCGCTCGTGAACCGCATTCTTGGCCGCCGTGAGGCGGTAGTGCAGGACACGCCAGGCGTGACGCGCGACCGCGTGAACTATAAGGCGGAGTGGAATGAGCGCCAGTTCACGCTCGTGGATACGGGCGGTTGGGAGCCGGATGCCAAGGGCATCCATGCCGCGGTGGCTGCGCAAGCGGAAATCGCGATCGATCTCGCCGATGCCGTGCTGTTCGTCGTGGATGCCATGGTCGGCCCGACGGCAACCGACGAGCACGTCGTGAAGATGTTGCGTGCGACCAATAAGCCAGTAGTTCTTGTGGCGAACAAGGTGGATGACATCCGCCATGAGCCGGAGGCGGCGAGCTTGTGGAGCCTCGGCCTCGGGCAGCCGTGGCCCGTTTCGGCCGTGCACGGCAGGGGAGTGGCGGACCTTCTCGACCACGTGTTGACGGTGCTTCCGGAGATTTCTGCTGTGGCGAAGGAGCAAGTGGGTGGCCCACGTCGAGTGGCGCTGCTCGGTCGACCGAACGTCGGCAAATCGTCGCTGTTGAACCGTGCTGCCGGCGAGGTACGTGTTGTCGTTCACGATACGGCGGGTACGACGCGCGACCCCGTGGACGAGCAAATCGAGTTGGCCGGCAAGGTGTGGACGTTTGTTGACACCGCCGGCATCCGTCGCCGCATGAATCTTGCGCAAGGTGCGGATTTTTATGCGTCGTTGCGCACGAGTGCCGCGCTCGAGAAGGCGGAAGTCGCTGTCGTTCTTATCGATGTCACGGAGCCGATCAGCGAGCAGGACGTGCGCATCATCGAACTCGTTCTGGAGAGCGGCCGTGCCCTTGTGCTCGCGTTCAACAAGTGGGACCTGATCGACGAGGAGCGCCGCCGGTACCTGGAGCGCGAGATCGAGAAGGATCTCGCTCACGTGTCGTGGGCGCCGCGCGTAAATATTTCGGCGAAGACGGGGCGGCACCTCGAGAAGCTCGTGCCCGCGCTTGAACTGGCGTTGCGCTCATGGGATACGCGTATCCCTACGGGCAAGCTCAATGCGCTCATCGCCGAGCTCACGTCGGAGCACCCGCACCCGGTGCGTGGCGGCAAGCAGCCGCGCATCCTATTCGGTACGCAGGCGTCGACCCGCCCGCCGACGTTCGTGCTATTTACGACCGGATTCCTGGACCCGCAGTACCGCCGCTTCATTACGCGACGGCTGCGGGAACTCTACGGTTTCGAGGGCTCACCGATCAACGTGAATATGCGAGTCAGGGAGCGCCGCAAGCGCTCTTAGGAGGCTTTCTCGCACCGCCACTCGTCGGGCATCGTGCCGCCGTCGATGAACGCGCGGAGTTTCACGGATGCTTCGTCGTCGAGCGCGACATCCGCTTGCGGGTAGATGATGGGTTCTTCTTTGGAGTTGTGACCGTCGAGTGTGGCGAGGAGTTCGCGGCAGGCGTTATGCAGGGATTCGGTGTCTGCGGCGGAGGTAAGCAGTGCGTCGAGTGCGTCCATGGCATCCCACAGTTGCCCGTGTTCGCGGAGCATGACGAAGATTGGCATCATTAGGGTGGGTTTGAGGGGCGGGAAGAGGATTTCTTCTTCGAGGTATATGTGCCGTCGGAGGCCT
>RCMY010004367.1_pt1 | contig 16299 bp, 11 predicted proteins | sample 2041341 | NCBI WGS metagenome assembly RCMY01 (sample SAMN09708234, study PRJNA481090) | Marine sediment metagenome, whole genome shotgun sequencing project. | reverse complement strand
GTACTTGTGTCGATACCCCCTAGCATGCCAGGACCGGCAATTTGTTGCCATAAATACACTGCAATTGGCGGTTTATCGCTTGGCGCATCGGCGTCACTGCTGGTGCTGCCGTTAAGCATAATTTCAGTCGTCACTGGAAAACTATTGCTTGCGTACCCTAATGTTTGATTGGCCATTACTACAGCAACAGGCGCTAAATTAACCGGTTTTACGTTAAGTGAAATGGTGTCTGATTGATTATTTCCTTTGGTATCGGTGGCCACAAGCGTGAGCGAAAATACTAAAGCTTGCGTGGTGCTTGGCGCCACTAATGTCGCATTAGTCACGCTGGTATCCGGGTGTGTTATTTGCACCGCTGCGTCAACTTCCCAGCGGTAGGTTATAGCACCCTCGCCACCACTGCTGCCGCCCAATAAGCTAATGGAATCATTTTCATTAAGGGTGATATTGGCACCCGCATTCACTAGAATAGCTTGAGAAACGGCTTGTTGAGTATCGTTGCTATCGCTACTTCCGCCGCCGCAAGCAGTTAAGCTAAGCATAGCAGCAAAGAATAACGATTTTTGAAAAGAAAATTTTGTGATCACAGCGCTCACTTGCCTTATATTCAAAACTAGAGTTAATAAGGTACTTGTACTAGCTACCTTGTTTTGACTATTTTAAAGCAATTGCTGTACCAACTAAGATAGCTCAATGCTGGCTGCGCTCATGAAGTTCATTTTGACTCACTTGCAATGCTAACAGCTGTTTTTTGGCTGAAGCCGCATCGGTCATGTCGTAAATCATCATGCAAATATTGTCGACCTTACCCGTTGCCGATACTAAGGGTGAAAACACCACATTTTGATACATGTACGGCGCGTTGCTTGTGATGGGGCGATAATTTCTAAATTTGAATAAATACGGACGCTGCTCCCAAGTAATAAAGGTGCGCGTTTGTAATTCAAATACAGGGCGTGTTTTGTTTTGCAGCCACGTTTCATTTATGTCACAAAACAAGGAAAACAAACTGACGTCTCGTACCTGCGAGGGCAACAAGCCAGAATGCGCTTCCATAAAGCCATTCCATACCTTAATTTCAAAATCACGATTAAAAACCACTATTCCCACGTCTACTGTTTGGATCATATTTGTCATCCAGTGGAATTCGTGTAAATCGTTTAAAGCTGAGTTTCTAGCAGATTGTTGTTCGCTCATGTTAATCTTTCATCAAATAGGCAAGTTTAGCGTTCATCATTTCCATCGACTCTTCGGTAAAAAGTAGAATTAAATCGCAACGAATATCAAAACCTTCCAGTCCATAGCTCACTTCAACCGCAAGGGTTTTACGCCAACTGGCCTTGTTTGTTTTAATTAATTCTTGGACGTTTTGATGTTGCCCAAGCACCACAGGATGTCCTTGCCTAAAATGCATGTCTAGTTGCGTGGCAATACCCGAAAGGCAGGTACCAATTAAAAGGCTAGCCACGTCCATTAAAAGTTCAAGCTGCACTTGATCATCTACCGGCCCCTCCACTTTCAAAATTTTTGCTACATCTTCAAAGCTTGAGTCACTGAGTATAAATAGCGCTTCACCGCTAATGCCATCACCCAAAAACCCCTGACAAACGCCCGAAGTCGATTCATCTTTATCAATGTCTGAAAGCATCATGTGCAGTTCAGATACTTCAATTAAATTCACATTGGGAATGGGCAGTTTTACGAATACGTCCATTATTTTGGCAAGGTGATGACCCGCCTGCCCCATAGCCACGTTGGCAACTTCTTGATAGCAGTCTCTTACTAGTTCATCTAATTCAAGAGATTCATTTGGAACGCGGTGAGTATCTAGCAAATTGTGCTTTTGCAAAATGCCTAATAGGTCATCTGCGTTTAACGGCTTTTGAATAAAATCGATAGCTCCTAAATCGCGCACACGCGCTTTCGCCTCGGGTTGAATATCGCCCGATATCACAATGGTTTTGGTGTCTAAATTACGTTCTTTGATTTGCTGCAATGTACCGTAGCCATCAAGCACGGGCATGTTTAAGTCAAGCAGCAATACATCGCCCTTGCCTTCAAGAATATTCTTGATCGCTTCTTCACCATGGTGGGCAAAGTGAACCCTTGCATTTAAGTCTTGCGGAAGACATTTTGCGACTTGTTTACGTGCCACTAAAGAGTCGTCGCAAATGAGTACTGATAACATAATAAAGTAAGCCTTTAATACTGAAAGTTAGCATAAAGGTTTATCGGCAATTTAACGCGTGGCTTTAACGAAGTTGCCGGTTTAAGGGGAGAACAACAAAGGTACTAAGAGTGATGTCATAATACCATTCACACATAAGGCAAGCGTAGCAAAGGCAGTGCATTGTTCACCCATAGTGATGGCTCGGGCCGTGCCAATAGCATGCGCTACAGCACCCAAGGCCGTACCTTGCGCCGCGGTATTGGTAACGCCCATAACTGCAAACAAGCTAGGCCCACATATGGCGCCCACAATGCCTGTAATAATCACAAAAATAGCCGCAAGCGACGGTATGCCCCCAATGGCTTGCGCGGCGTCCATCGCTAAGGGCGTAGTAATAGATTTTACTAACATCGTCAGTTGCAAGTTAAGCGGCGTGTCAAAAAAATATAAGCTGGTCCATGCCAATGTGGGTGCTATTATGCCCGCAAAAATAATAGGAACCAGCACGCGCCACCCCATTCTAATGAGAATACGCAACTGTCTATATAAGGGAACGGCAAGGGCAACAGTAGCAGGTCCAAGCAACATAGACAGGCCCGTTGTATATTCTTGATAACTTTGCACACTTGTTTGCGTGAGTAATTGTAAACCAATTACCGCTACCGAACTCACTATGAGCGGGTGCAAAATAGGTTGAAGAAACCATAGCGACTTTGTAAGGGCGTGTAATTTAAGTGATAAAAAATAAATTAAAACTGTTACGCCCGTCCAAACAAGTACCTGTAACCAATTAACCTCAATTAACATAGCGTACATAGAATTACACGACATCCTTTGAAGGAGTTTGAGTAGTATCAGGCTCGCTAGGGGTAAGCTTCTTCATTAGCCACTGACTGAGCAAGGCCGTTAAGGCCAAACTAATTAGGGTAGACACCACAATGGCTAAAAAAAGCGCCATAGGGAAAGCGATAATAAGATCAATATAGTTAACAATTGCCACAATGGCAGGAATAAAAAATAACGACATATGCCCTAGTAAAGGCTTGGCAACAAGTGTTATTGGCGGGGGGACGCACCTGTACAGCAATAGTCCAATAAACAAAATAGCAATACCCAGCAATGCTGGCGGAATAGTAATTTGCTTAGCGTCTAAAAAATATTGCGAAACGCCAAAAAGAGACAGCAGCACCAAAAGGCCAATGCAATATTGACCCAGTATTTTAGCGAATTTTACGCTAGAACGTATTTTCCTGATGAGTGGTGATGAAATAATCGGTACCTTTTTTAGAATAGTCGATTTTAAATTCTTTGTTATTTAACGTTTGAACAAATAATAAGTTCTTATAATCACCGAAATTATCAGCAGAAGATATATCGACTTTAGCCACATCCATGCGCTTTGCCTCAAGTTTATTATGCGGCACCGTGCCTTTATATTCCTCTAGACCATTATGCAAAACTAGCAAAACAGGATCTTGACGGCTATTCACAATTAATAAATCGACTTTACGTAACTTATGGATAATTGTATTGCGACCACTTAAGATATAGGCTTCTTCTTTCATTGACGTGCACTACCTTTAATGTATAAATTTTAAGCGCTATGTTATACGTCAGTCAAATTACGAATAATTAATTCGCGTAAACATAGCAAAGTTTTTCATCTAATTCACTTATTTGACGGCAAGTTAGCGCGAAACTTTAATTTAAGCAGCAAGTTAGACAATGAAATTGGAAAAAAGTCGGATTAGCTAATGACATTCACCCAAAAACTATTTATACTTCGCACCGCTTTATAGCACGGCCCGTTAGAGCAATCTGCTTATAATAACTGTGTGTAAATCAATAGAGCAACTAAGCAAACACAAGCTTTCCAAAATGTGGCCCGATAGCTCAGTTGGTTAGAGCATCCGACTCATAATCGGCAGGTCCCCTGTTCAAGTCAGGGTCGGGCCACCACTTCTTATATTTCACTGCGTGTTGTGTTGCTGAAACCAAAGATTGGCCATTTCGGCCACACTATGGTTAATTTAATTTGTAGTTAGGCCATCCCCTTTTAAAACTTAAGTTCTGACGAAATCAGTACAGACGCAACGCTTCTTTTATTTAATTATTTTTGACACAGGAACACGATGAGTTTGATCTACTAGATACAGCACAAAATTTTTTTAAGCATTTTTAAATATCGGGTGCTAGAGATTTTCCCTTTTAAAAGGCGTAATCTTCTGTATCTACTGCTAATATTAGCTTGTCGAAATGGAATACTTCCTAACTTTCAACTATGGGTTTAGTAATTTCCTGTAAATATTGTGCGACAATCAACGTGAAAAATATCTATATGTTTAGTAAATATCAAATGCGAGTAAGCATATCTAAACCGTTTCGTGGTCAGTGAATTACACGCTAACTCAAAGGCATATCTATGGGTACCACACGCCTAGTTCATCTCCAATAAACCTTGCGCGAAGTTAAATAAGTGACTACAGTATAAAAAATGCACAAATAAAAATAACAAGAGAGAACAATATGAATAAATATATAAAGTCCTCCGTTAGCCTCGCACTTTTATTTTTTATTCACCAAAGTGCTAATGCAGAAATCATTAATATTGACGTTAACACTACCGCCGTTGGTGGTTATTTTGATTATTCTGCTGAAAGTCAATTCGGGGTTGACGTTAATGGCACTGCAATTGACCAAGTGGTGGGGAGCAGATCCCAAGGCTCCGCAGGTAGTTTTGATAGCACATCGATGATCGACAACACCACCATCCTATTCAAAAATGGTAATGGTGCATATGGCGCGGGGGCACGATCATTCTCTAGTACTAGTGTTGATATTACATTTCAAAATAACAGCACAGGAACCATACGCCCCATATTTGACTCACAAATTATGGCCGCGGGAATGGGTTTGTTTTTGTCTGATTGTCCAGCCACTAATTTACGTGAGTGTGGTTCGCGCGACCAAGGTGACTTTACTTTTGCTGATGTTACAAGTAATGCAGGTGACCTAAACGCTGCCATGGAAACCTCGTTCAATTTTAAGATTGTGTCTGAAGGACTCACTCTATACTCGCTTACCGGAAAGTTGTCGCTCATATTAGGCGAAAACGGCGGCCCAAATTCTATTGTGCGTGAATTTAGCGGCGTTGAAGGTTTTCTTAATAATTTTCGTGAAACGTCGTCATTAGGGAACCAAACCCAAGTAAGCTACGATTGGGATGTGACCGACTTTGAAGTGATTTTTCCTACCGATTTACTGCCAGGTGCTAGTACTAGTGTGCAGTATATTACCGAGGTGACAACATTCACTAACACTCAATGTAGGGAAAACGATGAAGTGGCGTGTCCTGTTGCTTATGGGGCGTTTGGGGATCCGATTGGTCGTAGGGGTTCGGCTAGGCCTGCCTCATTTGATGATCCAATTAATGGATTTGAAGCGGGACTCTACACTATGGCCGCTTCGTTTAATGACGGAGTGTTAAGTTATCGCGCCACAAGTGGACCCGGTATAGGTATTGGAACAGTAACAGTGCCAAGCCCAACCACGTTGATATTGCTATGCCTAGGACTGATACTTTTAGTAAAGCGCAATAATCGCTAAATAGCAAATGTCATCAATGACATCCCCTAGTGATATGAAGCCGGCTCACGTTGCTTATCGAGCGTTTTTAAGCTACAGCCACAAAGATAAAGCCATTGCTAAGTGGCTTCATTCATACTTAGAACGTTACCGCTTACCTAAAAATCTTGTTGGCAAGCAAACCTCCGCGGGTGAGGTGCCGGCGCGCCTTACTCCTATTTTTCGTGATCAAGACGAGCTACCTGCCAGTGGTAACTTAGGCAGAGAATTGCACGAAGCGCTAGCCGACTCATTGTTTTTAGTTGTAATTTGCTCGCCTACCGCGGCTCGTTCAAAATGGGTGAATGAAGAAATTCGCCAGTTTAAAATTTTGCACGGTAACGACAAGGTGCTTGCGTTAATTGTTGATGGAGAGCCAAACTCTACGTTACCTGAGCAAGAATGTTTTGCTCCAGCACTAAAGTACGATGTTGACTCAAAGGGTGAAATTACAACACAACCATGTGAGCCCATTGCTGCTGATATTCGCAAAAATGCAGACGGAAAACGATTAGCGAGTCTTAAGCTAATTAGTGGCTTAACGGGCCTGAAGCTTGACGATTTGGTGCAACGCGATGCTGCTAGGCGCGTACGCACACTGATTCTAATAAGCACAGCCTCGTTTCTAGCGGCCCTATTTGCTGTTGGCTTAGCGGTTTATGCGAACGATCGCCGAATAGAAGCAAATACACAACGTCTAAGTGCAGAACAAGAGTCTGCCAATGCGCGAGCCGTTTCTAATTTTTTAGTGGATAGTTTTGCCAGTGCAAATTCCGCACAACAAAATCCTAACACCATAACGGCTAGGTCGATTCTTGACAATGGTGCACGTCGCTTAGCAACTGAGCTTGAACAACAGCCATTGATACAAAGTCGTCTGTCGGCGACGATAGCACTTGCCTTCAATAATCTTGGTTTGTTTGATGAAGCCATTGAAGTGGTCGACTCTACAGCAGAAATCTCAGGTGTGGCACTTACTGATGCGTTTCGCATTAAAGCAGAAGCTTTACTTAGAAAGGGAGATTTTGTCTACGCTATGGAAGTAACGCAATATGCTCAAGTTTTGTCTCATCAAAAACTGTCCTTAGGATATGCTAATGATGCACCAGAAACGCTTGCAGATATCGCGCGCATACAAGGCGACATCCATTATGAACTTGGACAGCATGACGAAGGCTTAGCAGCATACAGTAAGGCATTGCAAGAATTAGAAAACATGCCCCAGCCAAATAAGTTTCACATGGCAAGGATACTCCAAGCTCGCGCTTTGCTTTTATCCGATATGGGAAAAATGGAAACGGCTATTTCTGATCTCAACAAAGCGATGGTTATGGCATTAGAAAGTGTTGGATATAAGAACATTTTGATAAGTTCAATACTACAAGCGCAAGCACAAGTGAATTTCTTGAGCTGGAATCTAGATCTTGCTAAAGAACAAATAAATTTAGCTATATCCAACATGCAACGCATCCTAGAAAACGATAATCCATTCCTTGCAGATGCCGTATCCCTGAAAGGCCAAATTCTGCATGCAATGGGCGAATTAGATCAAGCAGACGCAGCATTAACGGAAGCTGTCGACATTTACACAAAAGCCTATGGCGGTCGCCATCACCTAAGCGGTATAGCTGAAATTTACTTAGCACTCATTGCGGGTGATAGAAAAGATCTTGCGGCGTCCCTTGCTCACTTTGACGAAGCTAAGCTTCATTATGATGCAGGGTACGGTCAAATCCATGCTAATCACGGTGATTTGCTGGTGAATAGGGCTAGTGTGCTTGCGTCGATGGGGGAGATTGAGCGTGCTAAGGTGGATTGCGCAGCCGGTATGGTTATTTTGCACGATACGCTTGGTGAGGATGCGGCTTTTACGCAGCAATTGCAGGCGCTTTGCGATGATATTTATTTGCGGTGATTTGATTGGTTTTATGCGTGGGATTAGCGTTGTTTTTGGGTTGATGTGTTAGTGTTTGGTGATGTGGGGACGAGGTTCCCGCGGTTGCGGGAATGACGGAAGAAATGGGGTCAGCAATATAAAAGCTTTCGACGCTATGAAGGTAGTAAAACATTAGCACAGGGTCTTTGTTCCATCTTTCCAAAGCGTGATTTCTAGCAGTCTATTTACCGTCTCTTGAATAATATTGGTAGCTGAATTTGCTATTGAATCTTGTAACTGTTGCATTTGCTGAGCCTCTATTTGAGGCAAAATGCGCGTCTCTATTCGCTGAGCCGGATTGATGCCCGGTGGAAAGTCCATGTCTTTGGTGGTGCGGCTAGCAATATCATAACAAGCCCAAGCGGCAATACGCTCTACTTGAAAGCCCTGAACCAAAAACAAGTGCTCAAACAGATTACCCAACCAGTAAAAAGTGATGCTTTGTTCGAACCAACTACCGCTTTCACCTGCATAGTGAACGGCAAATGTGTACGCCTTCAGCGCTGCTTTTAGCATGTCAGCATTACCATTTAATGCAAGTTGAGCAGCAATTTTGCCCAGTTGTGATGCATAGCGTGCTCCCTGACGTCCATAAAAAGGCGAAGCCTCTTGATTTAGCACGTTAGTGCTATCGTGCGTTTCCAGCGCCAATGCCGCTTGCACATAGTTAGCACATTGAGCCGGATTTTGCTGCGAAGTAAGATCAGCCAATCGAACAAGTGCCATCAATTCTTCTACAACATAATGTTCACTTGCCGCAAGTTCATATGTGCTGGAGATCAAATTGATTGCGCCACTTAGATCATTAGGACCATTACGCTGGAGAAGAACGTCAGCAATTTGCAAGCTAGTATTGAGCGCTGATTGCCCTTGCTGGTTTTTACGGTCAATCTTAAGCGTGACCTCGAACGCACTCATCGCACTATCAAAATCACCCATATCGGCGCATACTTGACCAATGCGATAGCTAAAGTTTGCCCGTTCAAAACTACTGTAATCTTCTTTGTTTTCATTATTCTGTGACAAACTTAGCGCTTTACTTAAGTGTTCCAGAGCTAAGGTGTTATCGCCAATTTTCGCCAGCGCATCCCCTAAGTAATATTCGTCCCATGCACTTTCATGTAAGCTGTCTTGCTTAACCAAATCAAGTTGCAATTGGAATTGTTGAACTAGCGCTATGCGGTGTCCATGGTCAATCAGAAATCCGGGCACTGCTATGCTTTGAGCACCGTCACCATCATCTTTCTTATACCAAGGAAATACTTTTTTTGCGCGCTCCTTATCAATCGCTAGCGACGCATGGTAGTGAGCCGATAATACGGGCTGAATGTCGTTCATGTTAGCAGGTTTGTTAGGCGCACGTTGAAAATGAAAATCGAAGACCCGCTGATGCGCACTTAATTGTAAATTCTTTTCTATTTCATTTAGTTTTTCTTGTGCAAAATCTTTTAACAAGGGATGCAGGCGAACCGTTACCTCGTCTATTTGAAGCAGCAACGAAAGATCAAGTAATTCATTCAATTGTTCTAAAGCTGCATCATCCAACATATCCCATGCGGCTGCGATCTCGCCACTTAACATGTCATTATGTGGAAAAATACCCAACATGGCGAAGCATTGCTGACCATTTTGTTTAAGGTTATGTTGCCAAGATTGTTCAAAGGCATTGCGCACCGTAATCTCACCGTGGCCAATGCCGAGTCTTTTTTCGCCTTGCTGCAGGCGCTCCCTTACGCTCTGCCAACTAAAACCTGGACGTCTCGCTTCCTTTCGTACCTGTTTGGCAACCAACTCCAGCGCCAAAGGCAAACCGCCAAGCAGTTTCGCCAATAAAGCGATATTTTGCGATTCTTCAGTTTCTACCTGTTGGCCGCTCAACTGCTGTAGCATATTAATGGCATCAATGTGATCAAGACCACTGACGTGAATTACCTGCTCACTAAGTTGGTAAGCCAATCCCTCATCTCGCGTAGTCACCAGCACTACAACGTGAATACCAAGGGCTCTAAACGGTTCTACATTCTGTTCAATCCACGCGTTATCTAATATGATCAATACGTATTTTTGATGCAAAATTGACCGCACAGCCCTGCTTCTTGAACCTAAGTTGTCGTACGTTTCTACATTCTCTCCAAAGGCTTGCGCCATACGTGCTAGCGCTTCCATGATGTCTCCGTTTTGCAAGTCTACCCAAAAGCAACCATCGGTAAACACGGCCTCGATATTGGGTAACATAGAAACATGCGAGACCAATGTTGACTTGCCAATCCCTCCCATACCGCACACCACAACTACACCGTTTTCAATAGCGTTATTCATCGCGGCTGAAATTTGCGCAATTTCTGCCTCTCGGCCATGAAGTTTTGCTGCCAATCGAGGCGATTCTCGTGGCGTGGGGAATTGCGGTTTATTGACAGTAAAGTGCTGAGTCACTGTATTATGGTCACCAATTACTAGCCCTTGTACATGGCCTTCGACCTTAATTATTTTACTGCCACTTAATTGGCTTTCTTGGGAAGTGTTATTATTTGGCATATGAGAAACTCATTATTCGATCACCTAGTCTTGTTTAGGATCATTAAAATTCATAGCCACCGTAGCATTATCTCCTTGCACTAAACCCTTAACATTCCCAGAGACAGAGATGTGATATTTACCGCTAGCAACGCCATCTGGGTCGGTTTTTTTGAGCAGCGCTTGCGCGGCGGCAATAATTTCGGTGTCGTGTTCTGCGTCACCTTTACTGAGAGATTTACGCAAAGGTTTGTCCCAAGTAACAGGGTCTTCCTCGTGACCATCTATAGCAACAGGCACTACAGCGTCATCGGCCAACTTTGATTTTATGAGGTTTTTTAACACTTGGTAAGCGTCCTTAACAACACTGCTAGCCGTTTCTTTCGCAGCCGAAGATGCCCCCGCGACTAATGCAGCGACAATAATTGATATTGGATCCATGCCTGCTTCCTTTATTGATAATGTTTTGGTTGCGTATTTTATAATAGTTCAAGAATTCGTTTATAGCCATAAATTGCCTAGGCTGTTGAATAATCAAAGAATACATTTTCAGAACAGCTTAGGGTTTTAAGGGCAATTATTACGAGCGTTTCTAGTTTGATTTACCATTTTATTATATTGTTTAACATTTCTTGAACCACTTTCGAATTACCAATAGGAAACCTTGTAGCTCTTACTAGAATCAACACAAAAGCGATATAAGAGGCCAAGTGTTTTAGTTTTCCGAATTTGAATGAAAACGCTAAAAATAATATTAGGCAGATAATTTCTGCTCTAACTAAAGGAAAATTGCGTATCCATATTACGCGCTTTACAATATCGCTGCTTATATAACAGCGATATTGTAAATTTAATAAACCAGAGTTGATATGCTTGTAACCGTCATAATATCTAAAACTGATAGTCTTTTTTATCAACAAAAAAGATATTCACTGTCCAATTTGTTCCTCTGTCATACAGAGACTTTACATACACGCCCGATTTACTTTCCCCTATGATGTTATTGACAGTTTTTTTCCACTGACCGCAGGTGCCATCCCGCCAATTGGCTACGACCTCCCAACCAACAATCATACTTTCGTTATTTTTGTATTCGAGGTTCTTTTCTCGCCAGCCAATGTGCCAGTCATCCTTGTATTTAAGAGGATATTTTCTAATCAGGATTGCTGAGGATTCATGTGAACGGTTATACCCATATAACCAAGTATGACTTCCATCGGACTTTTCTTCATGCCATTTGCCTTTTTTTGGTTCACTGGTTTTCTTCGATATAACCTTGTTATAAAAATCACGACGCTTAAAAATATCCTCAATACTGGTTAGCAATGATTTGGCTAGCTCATAAAAGCCTTTTCGCTTATTAATATCAGTGGCTAAGATTGACTGATAGGCAGAAACGCCATAATTGACAGTTTGGAACTTTTCTCTAAGTCCATCTTTATATTCTGTTGGGCAAGTAGCATAACGGCTTCGTACCAGCCAAACATCACTGTATAATTTTCTTAATTCAATAAAATCATCTGGTGAAACCTCGATATTTCGAGGATAACTAGGCTCCAGAGTCGAATAATGATGTAATTTAGTCTTTAACGGTGTGCCGGTCATATTTGCCTTAAACCATTCTAATGCCTGTAAAACAGCCTCTGGCGTCCATGGGCCTGACGGAGGCTGGCCATTGTATCCGTTCATATAGATTTCAACGGTCAAGCTGATGTTATTAGCAGAAGCCTTCTCCATGAATGTGGCACTACCTTTAGCCGAAAAAACCTGCGGGGCTTCTGCACCCAATTCTGCTTTGAAATTATTCATATGACTGAGCGATTGGGCGCGACAAATATAAGTGGCATAAAAAGTCGAGCCAGTTTTTGCTCCCGCTATAAAATAATCACCAAAGGCGCGTCTGAATTCTTCTGGTTTGGATATTAATTTTGCTGCTTGGTCGGTTAACGTAAATGTATTCGGGCTATTGTATGCATTTCTTTCAGATTCAAAGGATGCGATCAATGTCATTGTCATGTCTGAATATTCGACGGATGCTAGGTAAGAAGCGGAGCCGGTAATCTTAGTCCCTTCCATATTGTACATACCGGATACCGAACCAGATATTTCTTGTTCATAATCACTTTTTGAAGAAATAAATCGATAGATCTCTTTAGATTTAAGACTTCCCGCATCCACAGGAGCCACCGTTTTTAATGCTGAACCGCAAGCTTCGCTGGTTATCGCATTTACACCTGCGCCATAAGAAAAACGATCTTCCCAAGGCAAGTTTGACAAGATCGCATCCAATGTAGTGCCTTCCTCTACAGTTCTAGTGGTTCGACAAAAAATTGGCTCTTGTGGCTTTAATTCAGCTAAAGATTTTCTCACTTGAACGTCAATGTCAGCTTCATTGACTGAAAAACCTTTATCCAAAACATGCCCTTGATCGTCTTTTAACAATACAGGCTGCAATTTGAATTGATGTTGTATACTTTCTACTTCTAATTTAGTGCTCATGGTAAAGCTCCTTTAGTTTTTAGATGCCAACCCTTTAAAGTTTAGCTCAAATATTCAAAAGCATGAGTTCTTTATCAAAAGACATAGAAAAGCCATTAGGGTAAAAGGTAAAGGGTCAGTGTTAATATGCAATAAATACCTTGCAGATTAACACTGACCCCTTTTCATACTTTGAGTCCACGTTTTGAACAATTGATCGCAGCCGTAATTCGACTAATTGACGCTCAAACAGCCTTGTCGTTGGCGAGTTGGAAAAACTTCATTTAGTGTAAGATTGAGTTTTTCCCAATCATTTTCCATTTTGCTTACTTGTGCATTCGTTAACAGCACGCCTTGTTGATGTATTCTGTCTTCTTCTACTTTTGTGTAGTGGAAAATAGTCATTTCGACCTTATTTTCAGTTTTATACTCGGCATAAATTGCATCGATATTTGCTTGCGAATCATCAACAAAAATAATAGCGTCAAAACTACGCTTTGTTTTTTCCAGTATATACTTCAACATTTCCCCTTTGTTCATACCCGAAGTCATCATTACGCCCTTCATGTAACTCAACTCGCGTGTGGTTGTTTCACGATAAACGGGCGCCTGTTGACCTATTGGCGCCAGTGCAGACAATGCCATATTAATATTGTTGCTAGCGAGTTCTCTTTCGGTTGCACTGCGGTGCTTTGGCGCTCTTGAGGTTAAAGCCATTAGCGTATTGCCATTTTTTTGCCAATTCGTGATGATGTCGGGTAATGAGGATTCTGTTAATGTCATTGGCCCTAACTCGTAAAGCAAGCCAATTGAATCTTCAAATAAACAGGCGACTTTTTGTTCTTCAGTTGGTTTAAGGTCGAGTTTTCCTCGCTGCCATTGATACCATATATCACCACCGATATCGGTTGTACTAGTAAGCAAAGTATTGTCTATATCTAATACAATCAGTACGTTTTTTGCTTGGTATTTATTATTCATTAACGAAGCAGTAGCAACCACATCAGCAAAGCGGGCACTTTCTTTTATTAAAACAGTGGGCTTGATAGTGTGTGTTGTCGCATTACAAGCTGTAAGCATCGCAAATGCGAATAAGTATATTAGGTAGCAATGAGTATTTGATTTCATTATATGACTCAGCGGTTTATGAAGGCTTTAAATACTATCAAAATAATGACGCTTGACATAATTTTAGCTCACAACTATTCGCTATTTCGGTAGTATAGGCGCCTACAACCTTAAGATACTTTTTGGCACTTTAGAAATGGAAGAAGGGTCAGTGTTAATATGTAATAAATACGTTGCACATTAACACTGAACCCTTTCCTGCTTTTCTAATCACCGTCGTCGGCCGACGAGCAATTACCCGTTGATTATAAACGTTCTTTAGGAACGTGTCTGGTTGGAATTAACCAGAGCACTGCCCACATTAAGTAGAAACCGGGCTTTCAGCTCGGCATTTTTAGCCCGGCATGGGTGCGTAGCGTCGGTGGCCTTTTGCATCATAGCGGTCAGACATCATCACCTTATTCCATGCGTTAATGAAATCCGCCACGAACCTTTCGTGACCATCAACCGCAGCATAAACATCGGCAATTGCACGTAACTGGGCGTTTGAGCCAAACACCAAATCGTTACGTGTTGCGGTAAATTTGGTGGTGCCGCTAGCACGGTCATTTAGCTCGAAGCTCATGGCGCTGTCGTCGATCTTTTCCCATACCAGATCTACGTCAACAAGGTTCACGAAGAAGTCGTTGGTTAACACACCTACCTTATCGGTGAACACACCGTGCTGCGATCCGTCGTGGTTCAAATTCAGCACTCGCAAGCCACCCGTCAGCGCCGTCCATTCTGGGGCCGTCAGGTTCAGCAAATGTGCCTTGTCTAGAAAAAACTTCTCGGGTGCAACACCTTGTGATATCTCGGAATATTTAGGATCAAGGTAATTGCGAAAACCATCGACCACAGGCTTAAGCCATTCGAAGCTTTCCTCGTCGGTTAGTTCTTGTGTGGTGTCGACCCGGCCTGGTGTAAACGGAACCGAGACGTCAACGCCGCCGTCGCGCGCTGCCTTTTCTATGGCAGCACAACCGCCCAACACAATGAGGTCGGCAAGACTAACCTGCTTGTCATTGGACGCATCAGCATTGAAGTGTTGCATCACGTCACGAAGTTTTTCGATCACTGGCAATGTACGACTATTCACGCTCCAGTCTTTTTGTGGCGCAAGCGCAAGACGGCCGCCATCGGCTCCACCGCGCTTATCACTGTCGCGGTAGGTCGAGGCGGCAGAAAATGCGGCATAGGCCAAATCAGACACCGACAGTCCGGTTTCCATAATCGCAGTTTTTAAGGTGGCAATATCAGTGTCATCGATCAATGCATAAGACCGCTGCGGTATCGGGTCCTGCCAAAGTAAGTCGCCCGAAATCGTTACTTCCGGTCCTAGATAGCGCTCTTTCGGCCCCATATCGCGATGCGTTAATTTGTACCACGCCTTTGAAAATGCCAACGTAAACGTATCGAAATCATTGAGAAATTTCTCACACACCTTGCGGTATTCAGGATCAACCTTCAATGCGATGTCGCTGGTCATCATCATCAACTCGTTCATCTTGCCTTCGATGTGGGCATCGGGTGTTTTTGGTGCATTCGGATCTTTAGGCGCCCACTGCAACGCGCCCGCCGGGCTGCGGCGTTCTTCCCAATCGAATTTGAACAAGTTCTCCAAATAGGCATTGTCCCACTGCGTTGGATTAGGCGTCCAACTTCCTTCAATGCCATTGGTCATGGTGTATTGCGCAAAGCCAGTGCCGTTTGGATTGTGCCAGCCCATTCCCATCGCCTCCATTGGAGCAATCTCGGGCGGCGGGCCGACTTCATCAGGTGAAACCATGCCGTGACTTTTGCCAAAAGCATGACCACCGGCGATTAAAGCCACGGTTTCTTCGTCGTTCATTGCCATTCGGGTGAAGGTAACCCTGATATCGCGGGCGCAGGCCAGCGGATCACCTTTACCATAAGGACCTTCGGGATTAACATAAATCAGTGCCTGATGTGACGCACTAAGCGGATTTTCAAGATCGTAGTCAGCATCGCCGTTCTTTCCCCGCCACCGCTTTTCGCGCGTGACCATAGCGTCTGGGCTATCAACATTCTTGGGATCCCAAATTTCTGGCCCCCAATAAGTTGCGTTGTCAGCCTCCCACGCATCAAGACGACCGCCGCCAAACCCGTAGGTTGGCAGGCCCATAATCTCTAGCGCGCAGTTACCTGTTAGGATCATAAGATCGGCCCAAGACAGGCCATTGCCGTATTTTTGCTTAATCGGTTGCAATAAGCGACGCGACTTGTCGGTGTTGCCGTTGTCCCACCAACTGCTAATCGGCGCGAAGCGTTGCATCGCGGTACCTGCACCACCGCGACCGTCTGCAATGCGGTATGTTCCAGCAGCGTGCCATGCCATACGTACCATCTGTGGACCATAATTATGATAGTCTGACGGCCACCAGTCCTGCGACGTGGTCAGGAAGGTTTTGATATCACGTTTCAAGGCTTCAAAGTCGAGTTTCGCAAA
>RCMY010002597.1_pt1 | contig 16301 bp, 13 predicted proteins | sample 2041341 | NCBI WGS metagenome assembly RCMY01 (sample SAMN09708234, study PRJNA481090) | Marine sediment metagenome, whole genome shotgun sequencing project. | reverse complement strand
GCTTCGGCGACAATCGTTGGTCGAGCCTTGGCCAGGGCAAGAAAGGCGTCCGTCTCGGAGCGCGTGCTGATTTCCCGGCCCAACGCAATGAAGGGCTGTTTGTGGAAATCCGAGGGTTCCAGGGCTGTTTTCTGAGCCATCGCATGCCCGACAAGCAAGACTGCCAGCATCGGAGCGGTGCAGACAGGACGACGCAGAACAGCCGGATGATCAGAGTCGAGTGCGGCAAGGCCGATGTCAAACTGCTGCGAGATGAGGTGCTGCAATACGGCTTACGAACTTCGTGCACGCAGGGAAACGATGATGCCCGGCTCTCTTTCGATGAAATCCGCGATGACGTCGGGCAGGAACTTCAACGCCAGTGCAGGCATGGCGGCGATCTGCAGGCTACCGCGGCGAAAATCACGGATATCCTCGATCACGCGGGATATCTCTTTCATTCCCACGAAGGACCTTTCGACTTCCTCGTAGAGCGCCAGCGCCTCGGGAGTTGGCAGCACCTGCCGGCCGTGTCGTTCAAAGAGTGCGAATCTGGCGTTACCTTCAAGGTCAGCGATCATTCGGCTAACTGACGGTTGAGTCGTGTTGAGGGCATCGGCCGCTGCAGTGACTTTGCCGGTTTCGATCACCGCGCGGAATGCTTCGAGTTGTCGATGGGTTGCTGGCCATCCCGATGGCTATTGCGCGAGCGTCCCGGCATCCTGTCTTGAATCCTATGATCTGGACGTACACTTATGTCTTTCGAGGTACGGCGCTACTCGTGCAGACCTATCTGATCTACTACGGTCTCGGTCAGTTCGACGCAATACGTCAGAGCTGGCTGTGGGATCCGATTCTGTCTTCGGCCTGGTGGTGTGCATTCATTGCCTTCACGCTCAACACCGCGGCCTACACCACCGAACTACTTCGGGGTGTCATCAACGATACCCCCAAGGGCGAGGTCGAGGCGGCGATTGCCACCGGCCATTCGTTTCGTAGTCGCATGCGTCGTATCGTTCTGCCCAGTGCTTTTCGCCGCGCGATTCCGGCCTATTCGAACGAGGTGATCTTCATGCTGCATGGGTCGGTTGTGGCCAGCACGATCACGATGCAGGACATCCTTGGAGTCGGACGTTGGTTGAACGGCCGCTACTATCTGGCCTATGAAGGATTCATCACCGCCGCATTGTTATATTTTTTGATCGTGTTTGGAATCACGCGGGTTTTTCGCTGGCTCGAACGACGCTACCTGCGTCAACTTCGGCGCCGCGACGTGCCATCCACTCCTGAATTGACACCGCATCCAGCCCGATGAACGCTAGATTGTCCGCTGTGAAACAATACACTCATCAGTATCTCGACACCGAGAAATCAACCAGACAGGAGTACAACTCATGAGCGAAAAACGTTGCATCTTGATCGGGGTGCCCATGGACAGCGGCAAGACCCGCCAGGGGTGTTTGATGGGTCCTGATGCCTACAGAACAGCCGGTATTGCTCAGATGATCACAGAGCTCGGATTTGCAGTCGAGGATCGCGGCAACGTCGATCCCGGCTCCTTCGATCCTGAAACCAGTGAGCACAAGCTGCATGCGCTCAATGAGACAATTGCCTGGACGCATGCACTGACGAGCGCATCGCAGGCAGCTGTCACGGATGGTTTTCCTATCTTCATGGGAGGTGATCATGCACTCTCCCTGGGTACTTTGAGAGGTGTTGCCGCGCATGCTGTAGACGTCGGAAAACCACTCTTTGTCCTTTGGCTGGATGCTCATCCGGACTATCACACGCCGACCACGACAGCGTCCGGCAACCTGCATGGCACGCCGCTGGGCTATGCCACCGGACGGGGTGCCTTCCCCGGCTTTCCCGAATTTGGCGCGCAAGTACCCACCAGCAATGTCTGTCTGATCGGGCTGCGTTCGGTTGACGGGCCGGAGCGGGAGGCAATCCAGGCCACAGACATGCTGGCTGTGGACATGCGTGATATCGACGAGGCCGGAATAGCCGCGCCGCTGCGTCGCTTTCTCAATCAGGTCGATGCTGCGAAGGGCATGCTGCACGTCTCACTCGATGTCGATTTCCTGGATCCGGGCATCGCCCCGGCAGTCGGCACGACTGTGCCCGGCGGTGCTACCGCGCGCGAGGCACATCTGGCAATGGAGATCTTGCACGATAGCAAACTGGTCACCTCGCTCGATCTCGTGGAGTTGAACCCTTTCCTCGACGAACGAGGCCGTACCGCATCATTGATGGTCGATCTGACTGCCTCGCTGCTCGGGCGCCGCGTCTTCGACCGACCCACACGCAGCTATTCCTGAAGAGATATCTAATGCCTAACGTCGCTCCGTCCCATCTTGCTTACGTGCCTTTCGTCAGTGTTGACAACATGATGAAGCTGGTCCATCACATCGGTATCGAGCAGATGCTCAAAGGCCTTGCCGACTATATAGAAGATGATTTTCGCCGTTGGGATTTGTTCGACAAGTCGCCGCGAGTGGCCAGCCATTCGAAGGACGGTGTGATCGAACTGATGCCGACGACCCACGCGATCTGTTCGGTATGGTTCAGCGTGCAAAGGCGTTTTGACTCATCCGGCTATTCAACCGACCATCTTCGGCGGCGTCAATCCGGACTACAGCCTCCTAGGGGAAGGAAGTGCTCGGGGTCATTGCGCGTCTAATCTGAAGTTACTTTGCCGCTATACGCAGTATGCGAGCATACACTGGAAGATATGGGCAGGCACGCTCGTTTCGAGTCGGTGGTGTTTGGACCGTATTTGCAGTTCGAGTGACTTGAACGTGCGGCAAGCTCGCGCGACCTGGCTCAAGCTCTTAGTCATGGCTGGTACTCGATTGCCCTGCGTTTGGACTGCGACAGCCAAAGCGGAGTAATCGAGCCAGCCTTTTTCCTGTTATAAAAGATCGTTTGCTGCTTATATCAGTGACGTTCGTTTATCAGATCAATGGGCGAATTTTCTTATTTCACCACTATCAATTCTTGCGAAGTATGACTCCATCTCGCGCTTGACGAGTGGCGCCATGAAATACAGTCCCAATATGTTGGGTACACAGATGAGGAACACCAGTGCATCCGAAATATCGAGAATCGGGCCTAACTGCACCATGCAACCCAAAGCCACGAACGCGCAGAACAGCAACTTGTAAGTCGTTTGCCCACGCTCCCCCTCCCCGAACAGATAAGTCCAGCCTTTCAGGCCGTAGTAGGACCAGGAGATCATGGTCGAGAATGCAAATAACAGTGCTGCAAATGCCAGGGGTACGGGAAACCAGGAGAACTCACGTTCGAATGCAGCGGATGTCATTGCAACACCAACAGCGTCACCGGCAAATGCGGGGTCAGCCACCTGTGCCGTGCCGATCACCAATGCCGTTATCGTGCAGATGACAATGGTATCTATGAACGGTTCCAGCAGGGAGACGATTCCTTCGGTGACCGGTTCATTGGTTTTAACGGCAGCATGGGCAATAGATGCGGAGCCGATCCCTGCTTCATTGGAAAATACGGCACGCTGAAAACCTATGATCATCGCACCCAGGGCGCCACCAGCGACACCCTCACCGGTAAACGCACCCGTGAATATATTGGCTATCGCCTGCGGGACGGTAGTTGCGTTCATTAGAATCACGAGCAGCGCAAACAGGCAATAGAAGATCGCCATGAACGGCACCAGTTTTTCCGTGACTCTTGCAATCGATTTGATGCCGCCCATGATCACGGAAAACACGACGGCCGCAAGAATGAGTCCGACCAGCCAACCTAGTCCATCCAACGCACCTCCTGATACGTTATTCAGCTGGACGTACGCCTGGTTCGACTGAAACATGTTGCCTATACCGAGCGCGCCAATTAAAATGCCGACAGCGTAGAAGGCACCCATGAACCTGCCGAAACCCCCCATACCCCGATCAGCAAAGCCTTTACGCAGATAGTACATCGGACCGCCGGACACGTGCCCGTCACCGAATTCCTGTCGGTATTTCACACCCAGGGTGCATTCCACAAACTTGGTGGACATGCCGAGAAATCCCGCTACGATCAACCAGAACGTTGCCCCTGCACCACCGACAGTGACAGCCACCGCAACACCGCCAATATTACCAATACCTACAGTGCCGGAGACGGCGGTTGCCAGAGCCTGAAAGTGTGAGACTTCGCCTTGACTTTTTGGGTCGGAGTAGTCACCTCTTACCAGTTCAATCGCATGCTTGAATCCACGGACATTGATAAATTTCAAGTAGAAGGTAAAGAACACCGCTCCGGAGACCAGCCATAAAACGACGACCGGCAACTGCGCGCCGAATATCGATATCTTGAAAAAAACCAGATTGCCAATCATCGTGGCAATGGGTGCTGTGGCTGCGTTTATCGCCTCGTCAACTCCTGCGAACACGCTTGAAACATGCCCCAGGGTCAAAACAAACATCAGCATCAATTTGTACACAAATTCCCTCCCGTTTATTTATAAAAAAACTCCGCTTATAGCGGAAGTTATTCACGAAGTCGTTGCTGCGAGTATTCGATTATCTGTGTCGATATCGGCCGAATTGTTTTCAGTCTCTGGAACCAGACTATTTATCGGTAGATGACACGACTGTCACTGGAACTGTTGACCGTTTGCAGCAGTGCTACTGCGACTATGGCAATGGGTGACAGTCTTGTAAAAAAATCCCATTTATAATCTCCATCGTTGAATGTCAAATTGAGAACGGTCGTAACGGGTGTTCGTCACTGCCATTTCAGCATGGAAGCAACTGTGCACTAGCTGTAAATTCCTGTACTGATATGCCACGGTATTTCAGGGTGACACACATGGATAGAAAAACCGTTCACAAGCTGTGAATCCGCAGTATTAACTTTAATTCGCGGCGAAGTCCAGTGATCATTTACTTTGGACCCATAATTTCCAGTCGGCTGGTGCCGACATCTGGCAACGTGCTGTTTACTGATTTTCCGTGCAGTTTGCAGCTTGTTTTCACTGGTATGATGTTCTTTCGCAAACTGGCGGTATCTCCAAGATACTATTCAATCTAAGCTTCGTTGCATTGTTGTACAAGAGCTCGTGCATAACTCGCACCTTTGACAGTAATCGAGTTGTTTGGGTTCCTTTCACCCAATTGAAAATGCTTGTAGCAATTTAATTCACTGATATTCCTTAGGAGTCATTTCCATGAGTCAGCATCTCACTGCCGCAGACTTGGCGGCTACGTTCGACGCATTCAATCGCCATGATGTGGATGCCGTAATGACCCACTTCGCCGATGATTGTGTTTTCTATACTGTGGCGGGCGAAGCTGTTTACGGTAGCAAGGTAGAAGGTGCCGCGGCGATTGCGCGGTCATTTTCAGCGGTGTGGGCAGCCATGCCAGATGCACACTGGGATCATCACAGCCATTTCGTGGCTGGCGACAGAGCGGTTTCAGAATGGACTTTCTCGGGGACTAATAAGGATGGGCAGCGAGTAGAGGCTCAGGGCGCCGACCTGTTTACCCTGCGTGACGGCAAGATCATCGTCAAGCAGGCATTGCGGAAGCAACGACCCTTGTTGGAAAGTTAGGCCATGGAAACGGCCAATAATCAAGCGCAACAGTCGGAAGCCAATAGCCAGTCCAGGCCCCGACACTGGCCGAAGGCCAGCTATGACCCGAAATACGATCCAGTGGTCGATGCAGGACCGGGACACAACCGTGACTATGCGCCAACCTATTGGATTGGCACTGCAGGTACACCGCCTGAAGATGACGGGCCGGTATCGGGTGATTTTGATACCGAAGTGGCGATTATCGGTTCTGGCTATACCGGTTTGTCATGCGCCATACATCTGGCGCAGGATCATGGCATACAGGCGACGGTGCTGGAGGCCAATACGGTAGCCTGGGGATGTTCGACCCGCAATGGCGGGCAGGCACAGATTTCATCGGGACGATTGAAGCGCTCTGAATGGATCCAGCGTTGGGGTGTGGATGTTGCCAAGGGGATGCAATCCGAAGTCACCGAGGCGTTTGAGCTTTTTCGCGACTTGATTTCACGAGAGGAGGTGGACTGTGACCCGCAGGAAGGGGGCCATTTCTACATTGCTCACAAACCCGGAGCCATCCCAAAGCTCACTAAAGAGTGTGAGTTGCTGAACAAGACCTTCGGCTATGGTTCGCGCATGATGTCTCGCGAAGAACTGCACGAGCGCCATGTGAAGGACCAGGAAGCCTGCGGTGCGATGTGGGAGCCAGATGGCACCTGCATCCATGCGGCAAAGCTTGCGTTCGGCTATCAGAAGCTGGCGCGCAAACTCGGTGCGAAGATTCATCCGGCCAGTCCGGTACTTGGCGTGAAGCGGGTAGGCGGGGTGTATCATCTGACCACGCCAGGCGGCATCGTCCGGGCGAAATCGGTGGCCATTGCCACGGCCGGTTATACCCCGCCAGGAATGAGTGACTGGACGAATAATCGTCTGATGCCGATCCTGTCGAACTCGATAGTGACGCGTCCATTGGAAGCGGCTGAGAAAGAAGCCTGTGGCTTCCAGACCTGTTCGCCACTGACGGACACCCGTGTGCTGCGTCACTACTATCGTTTCCTGCCCGATGATCGGGTACAGATAGGCAGCCGCAGCGCGATCACAGGCAAGGATGCCGAGAACCCAAAGCACCTGGCGATGTTGCGAAAGGGACTGGCGCGCAAGTTTCCGGCATTGACCGACATCGATCTGGACTACTCCTGGTGGGGCTGGGTGGATGTCAGCCATGACATGATGCCGCGGATTTTTCAACCGGACCCGAACGAAAAGGTGTTCTATGCACTGGGCTACGGCGGCAACGGTGTCATGTACTCGGCTCAGGCGGGTCGACGCATGGCTCAGCTGGTTGTCGGCAAAGGTGCCGGGCTTGATTTACCGATTTTCACCTCACCTTTGCCCAGTCACGGTGTACTGACCCCGTTCAGACGAATCGGCCAGCGAGCCGCCTATGTCTGGTACTACTTCAACGATGAAATGCGCGGCCAGAAAGGCCGGGCACCCGATATTACTGCAACTGATCGAGGAAACACAGAATGAAAATGACGACCGAAGAAGCCTTCGTCAAGGTTTTGCAACTTCACGGTATCGAGCATGCGTTCGGCATCATCGGATCTGCCATGATGCCGATATCCGATCTGTTTCCCAAGGCTGGCATCAAGTTCTGGGATTGCGCCCATGAGTGCAATGCGGGCATGAGCGCCGACGGTTACACCCGCGCCACAGGTAAGATGTCCATGGCCGTGGCCCAGAATGGTCCTGGCATCACGAGTCTGGTCACGCCTGTCAAGACCGCTTACTGGAATCATACCCCCTTGCTGATAGTCACTCCACAGGCAGCCAACCGAACGATCGGGCAGGGTGGCTTTCAGGAAATTCCGCAGATGTCCCTGTTCGCAGACATGGTTGCCTATCAGGAAGAGGTGCGTGACCCTCGTCGGATCGCTGAGGTTCTGAACCGAGTTATCGAGCAGGCCTGGCGTGCTTCAGGCCCGGCCCAGATCAACATCCCACGTGACTACTGGACTCAGGTGATCGATATTGAATTGCCGCAGGTCATTCGTATCGAGCGTTCCGCGGGCGGAGCGAAGTCGATCAGCGATGCCGCAGAATTGTTGTCTTCCGCAAAATTTCCAGTTATCCTCAATGGAGCCGGGGTTGTCATTGGCGGTGCCATTGATGCATCACGACTGCTGGCTGAAAAACTCGATGCACCTGTGTGCTGCAACTATCAACACAACGATGCCTTCCCGGGTTCACACCCTCTATCGGTTGGCCCTCTAGGTTACAACGGTTCCAAGGCGGCCATGGAATTGATCGCCAAAGCCGATGTGGTTCTGGCACTGGGTACACGATTGAATCCGTTCTCGACCTTGCCTGGTTATGGCATCGACTATTGGCCAAAGGATGCCAAGCTGATTCAGGTCGACATCAATGCAGATCGAATCGGTCTGACTAAAAGAGTTGATGTGGCTATCCAGGGCGATGCGAAACTGGTCGCCGAACAGATTCTGTCAAAGCTCTCGTCGGATGCCGGTAACGTCGGTCGCAGTGATCGCAAGGCACTGATTGATCAGACCAAGAAACGCTGGAATCAGGAACTGGTCTCGATGGAACATGAAAATGATGATCCGGGTACCAATTGGAATGAGCGTGCCCGCGATCGTGAGCCGAACCGTATGTCTCCGCGAAATGCCTGGTTGACGATCCGTGACACCTTGCCCGAAGACGCCATCATCTCCAGCGACATTGGCAACAACTGCGCTATCGGCAATGCCTATCCGACATTCGAGAAAGGGCGCAAGTACCTGGCACCGGGACTGTTCGGTCCTTGTGGATACGGTTTACCTGCCATCCTGGGCGCCAAGATCGGTTGCCCGGACGTGCCAGTGGTCGGTTTTGCCGGAGATGGTGCCTTTGGGATCTCGATGAACGAGATGACCGCCTGTGGTCGCAACGACTGGCCACCAATTACCATGGTAATTTTCCGCAACTATCAGTGGGGTGCCGAGAAGCGCAACACCACCTTGTGGTATTCGGATAACTTTGTTGGCACGGAGCTCAACCTTAACGTCAATTACGCAAAGATTGCGGATGCTTGCGGGCTCAAGGGTGTGCAGGTTGACACCATGGATGGCTTGCAGGAAGTGCTAAGCACAGCGATAAAAGAACAAATGAACGATGGGGTCACAACGTTCATTGAAGTCGTGCTCAATCAGGAACTCGGCGACCCCTTCCGCCGCGATGCGATGACAAAGCCGGTGGAGGTTGCTGGTATCAACGCTGATGACATGCGGCCGCAAACATCAGCGAGTTGATTGATCCACCAGTGAGCAGGGATGCTCTCCGCGTTCGTCCCACACGAGCACTTACTACACGCTCGTGTGGGTCGAACCACTTGAACTTTTCAACAATGATTCATCATGATCACATCTGATAACATGCAGTCCTGGCTTCGCTCGCAGGTTACAGGCGCGCCCAAGGCACTCGATGGTGTGCCCAAGGGGTTCTTTGTTGCGGCCGTTGTCGCCATCTGTGCACAGTTTCTGTCCGATCATTACGGTGCGCCTGCCATGCTCATGGCGCTGCTGCTCGGTATTGCGTTTCATTTTCTGGCCGAAGAAGGGCCGTGCAAGGTGGGTATAGAGTTCACGGCAAAAACCGTACTGCGTATCGGTGTGGCTCTACTTGGTGTACGAATCAGCGTGGAGTTGCTGATAGGTCTTGGGCCGGCATTCATCACCCTGATTGTAGCAGGCGTCATCCTGACGATTCTGTTCGGACTGCTCGGTGCGAAGCTACTGGGCCGTGGCTGGCGACTGGCACTGTTGACCGGTGGTTCAGTGGCTATCTGCGGTGCATCGGCCGCCATGGCTATCGCTGCCGTACTGCCACGCAATGAGCACTCGGAACGCAATCTGCTGTTTACCGTACTGAGCGTGACCGTGCTCAGCACCGTGGCGATGATCGTTTACCCCATCATATCTACCGCGCTCGATTTTGATGACATGGCAGCCGGTATTTTCATTGGTGGCACCATTCACGATGTTGCGCAGGTGGTCGGTGCTGGCTTCTCCGTGTCCAACGAGGCCGGAGAGACGGCGACGCTGGTCAAGCTCATTCGCGTGAGTATGCTGGCACCCGTGGTTCTGATGTTTGCCATCGTCATGAGAAGTCGCTCAGATGCCGCCGAGGTGTCTGGCAAACGTCCGCCGCTGGTACCGACATTTGTTGTCGGATTCATGGTGTTGGCGACGTTGAACTCGTTGCATTTGATCCCTGCACCCGTCGCTGATTTTTTCAGTTCAGTATCTCGTTGGGCACTGCTGATCGCAATCGCAGCGGTTGGTATGAAAACGTCGCTGAGCACCATCTCTACGGTTGGAGGTCAAGCCATTGTGCTGATCGTCACTGAGACAGTGTTCATTGCTGCATTCATAGCCATCGGCATCCACTATCTTAGCTGACGATCAATTTCCTCGGTAAGACTGACGTAATTATCAGCCCCACTGCTTTGCCGACCCTACAATACCTCTGGAGTCAACTATCAACGCCTTGAATTCAATCATCACGCGCGCCAAATCGTCTGTGCGCCGTATTGTACTGGCAGAGGGCGAGGACGCCCGGATCCAGGCAGCCGCCATACGTATTGCGACGGAAGGTTTCGCCGCGCCAATCCTGATCGGCGATCAGGTTCGCATCAACGAAGCAATGCAACAGGCCGGTGCTGCCGAAGGTCTTGTCGAAATCGTCGATCCGAAGACTTCTTCTTTCACCCGATCGTATGCCGAGGCGTATCACGCGCTGAGAAAACACAAGGGTGTGGATCTGCTTGCAGCTGAACAGGCAGTGTTGAGCCCGCTGGTGTTTGCCGCCATGATGGTCAGGCAAGGAGACGGAGACGGCACGATTGCTGGCGCTGTGCACACCACGGCTGACACGGTACGCGCCGCGTTCCAGATCATTGGTATGGCTGAAGGCGTGAAGACTGTGTCCAGTTTCATTATCATGCTGCTCGACCAACCCCATCACCCGGAACCGGACGTGCTGCTCTTCGCCGATTGCGCTTTGACGATCCAGCCATCGTCCGAAGAACTGGCCCAGATCGCCATATCGTCTGCCGACTCCATGCAGGCATTGTTGGGTGAAACACCGCGAGTTGCAATGTTGTCTTTTTCCACGGCCGGCAGCGCAACACACGAACGAGTCAGCGTCGTATCAGAGGCGGTCAGGCAAGCACGTGCGGCGAGACCGGATCTGGCCATTGATGGCGAGCTGCAGTTCGATGCGGCTTTCGTACCGGACGTAGCCTCGCGCAAGGCGCCTGAATCAGCGCTGGGGGGGCGCGCCAATGTGCTGGTGTTCCCCAGTCTTGAGGCCGGTAACATTGGTTACAAGATTGCACAGCGTATAGGTGGCGCAAAGGCCATTGGCCCCATTTTGCAAGGGCTGGCAAAACCAGCCAACGATCTCTCGCGTGGCTGCAATGAAGACGACGTGTATGCACTGGTTGCTGTGACAGCCATGCAAGCGAACAGCATGTCACAGTAATGTCAGACTTTGCTGTATAACCTGAAGCATCTGAGAGGCCTTCGTCCGGAGGTTGATCATCGGGTCTTTAAAATCGCCGCAGGAGTATTCTTGATGATGCTGGTCAATCGTGCGGGACGACCCGGTCAGGATTGATGACAATTTCCACATCTCATGCTAGCTTACGCTTACAACAGGTCACCGGTGGCGACACTTGAAATCGTCACAGCACTCCAGTTCCAACACCACGATTGCAATGTGGCACCGATTCATCGTGCTGCAACCGCAGTCCGGGCTCACGCTTCAGGCGCAGGTGCGAAGTGGAATAATCAAGGCCATTCTGGATGGCCGTGTACCAACGGACAAGCCGTTGCCAAGCCCGCGAAAACTGGCCACGGAACTGGCTATCGCCCGCACCACGGTGGTGCTCGCCTATCAGCGACTGGTGGATGAGCAGATCATTGAGGCACGCGAACGACGCGGGTATTTTGTCAATCCAGAGGCACTGGATGGTCGACGACTCAAAATCACGGACGATTCGCTTTTACATGGCACACCACCTGGTGAATCGGCAGAGCACAGCGAAAGGCTGACGTCCACCAAATCTGGCAAGGCAATTGGCCAACCTCCTGCAGATGCCAACCCAGACAAGCGATCTCCTGGGCCAGTTCCGGTTTTGTCCGTTATCGGTCAACGCAATATCGTCCGACCAATGAATTGGCGAACTTTTGATTACCCATTTATCTATGGGAAGATAGATCCGTCACTTTTTCCAGTGAATAACTGGCGTGAAGCGTCACGCATGGCGTTGAGACGGGATGCCATCGAACGTTGGTCGGATGATAGCGTGGACGACGACGACGAACTGCTTGTCGAGCAAATTCTCGCGAACGTATTGCCGCGACGCGGAGTGTGGGCCAACAGCGACGAAGTCTTGATCACAGTCGGTGCCCAGAACGGGCTCTACCTGATTGCGCAGCTGTTAATGAATGCCGATACGGTGGTGGGAATTGAGGACCCTTGCTATGCGGATGCCCGCAACATGTTCTCCGTATTCACGACCAAACTGGTTCCTTTGCCAGTGGGTAAACAGGGTATTCATGTTGATGGGCGTCTGAACAATTGTCACGTGTTGTATGTTACGCCCAGTCATCAGTGCCCCACCACTACGACATTGCCGTTAGACAAGCGCCAGGCACTGCTCGAAAAGGCATCTCTGCATGGCACTACCATCATCGAAGACGATTACGAATGTGAACTCAATTTCACAGGCTCACCCGCACCTGCACTGAAAAGTCTCGATGGGGATAATCGGGTAATCTACGTCGGCAGTTTGTCCAAAACGTTGGCCCCCGGCCTTCGTGTTGGCTTCATTGTCGGTCCGGCACCTTTTATTGCTGAAGCTCGTGCCTTGCGTCGGTTGATGTACCGTCATCCACCAACCAACAACCAGCGTACAGTGGCACATTTTCTGGCGCTCGGACACTATGATGCCAATCAATTTCGGATGGCCACTGTCTTGAAACGTCGCTGGCAAGCCATGGAGGCAGCATTGAGTGCTCATGAAAGTCTGAGCGCAAGAACGCCCACATTCGGCGGCTCCTCCTTCTGGGTAGAACTACCTGAACACATCCAGGCTCGTGAACTGGAAAAGCTTGCTCTGGCACAGGGGATCATCATCAGCGCCGGTGATACATGGTTCGCCGAAGCGGACGTCCACACGAATTTTTGCAGGCTTGGGTTTTCGTCAATTGAAGAATCACGAATTACGCCGGGAATCAATCGCCTTGCAGCGTTGATCAACCTGATCGACTGAATCTTTCAAACTCGGCTGGTTGTCAAGATCGGCTACCCTTTAACCAGCTTACAGGCAATAACACCGTCCAGTGGAATTGAATCACTCGATTACGGAATTCATGATCGCCAACTGTGCGATCCTGCTGGGCTCTGTTGTACAGACAACTACAGGCATGGGATTCGCTATGGTATCGGTGCCACTGTTGGCTTTGATCAGCCTCGATTTTGTTCCTGGTCCCACGATATTCGTCAATCTCTTCCTGACCTTTCTCATGCTGAGTGACGGTAAATCGACTATCGAAACGCGAGAAATAACGATACTGTTGCCGTCCATACTCGTAGGCACTCTGCTGGGCGCTTTGGTACTGTCACTGGTGCCAGCCCATACTTTAGGGATTCTGTTTGCAGTCCTTGTGCTGCTTGCGATAGGAGTCACATTCTTCGTTAAATTACATTGCCTGACACCAGCAGGATTGATTATCGGTGGCCTTGCGTCGGGCTTGATGGGAACCACATCAGGTATTCACGGTCCACCACTCGCCGTGCTTTACCAGCATGAAGACATCAATAAGATTCGTGCCACGATGGCGCTGGTATTTCTGGTCGCCTATTCTCTGTCACTGATCGCGTTAGGTATTTTCGGAGATTTCAATGTTCGACTAGCCATATCCGGATTATTACTATTACCTGGTCTATTGATCGGTTTCCAAATAGGCAAACGAGTACGACACTACATTCCGCCGTTGCTGGCTCGCACCATCATGCTGACTATCGCGTCGATCAGCGCAGTCATTCTTCTCGTTAAATCCGTCAGTTGATGGATAGACAATATTGTCACTGCGCTATTCCCTGCAAGTCGTCGGGATGCCGAAACTCCAGCCCATCTGCTTGATGCAGATATCACCCCATCAATCGTCACTTCGTGCGCAACAACGGCGTTCCTCCCGAAGGTGTAAACATTTACGAGTGGACGCTGAGCTTCAGTGTTGAGGTTGAAAATCCAGTGACGCTGACGATTGATGAACTGAAGAACCAGTTTGAAGTGATCGAGCTGGCCTTGCAGATTGAATGTGGGGGGTAAAGGTCGAGCAGGCTTCGACTCTCCTGTCAAGGGCAATCAATGGATGACCGGTGCCATCGGCAATTCCAAGTGGACAGGCGTTCGTCTGAAAGATTTACTGGAAGTAGCCGGCGTGAAATCATCCGCCGTGTACACCGGTCACCTCGGTGCCGATACACACTAGTAGTCCTCCAACATGATAATTGCGCAATCACGCGGGGCCGCCGTCGGTATTGCAGGACGGCAACTGTGACGCTCTGAACCCGTAATTATCATGTTGGAGGACTATTAGTCTGGTGATGCACAGAAAGCTCCGCTGTTCCGAGGTGTGCAAATAGAGAAGGCACGTCACAAGAATGAACGCGAGTTTTGGGAACAAATGCGTTAAGAATCAACGTTCCGACAGATTGACGGCGCTGCGACCGAGAGTGGCACAGATCACTCCGGTCGCCATCCCCGAGGTCCGCTTCTCGCGCGTTCTCGGCCTCGGATGACGAATTGATCAACGGAGGCTCAAAACGTCAGTTGCTTGCGTGTAGTAACGGTAGTTAGCCGATTTGAAACGAGATTGAAAAGATCGCTCATGGCAGAGCTGGTTTGCACGGTTAGGAAATCAAGACAGGCTTCTATCGTTACAACACTTTCCAGAATTCTTCTGCGACCGGACTAAAAGGTCGATCCTCATGCCGGATCTTTCGCAGTACACGATGTACGGGTGGGTTTTCCGGTTGCACGAACGCCACGTTTGTCATGCCACGCGTAATGGCATTGAACGGCAGGACCGTTGCCCCCAGGCCATTCTGCACATAGGCCAGCAGGACCGTTGTGCTGCGTGCCTGTAGTGTGCAACTGGATAATTGAGATTCGACCAGCGGGTGATTGACCATCTCGCACAGTGGATTGGCAATCAGCGGCTCCAGTGCCAGCAGCTCCCAGCCAGGACGAAGGTTTGGATCTCGCAACGCTTCGGCAATGGCACCGTCCTGGGCAAACACAATACCCAGACTATCCGTCAGGATGACAGCATCTTCGTGGGCAACCGATGGTGTGGCGGAAATGATCCCGATATCCGCTTCATCAGTCTGGATACGACGACGCACTGCTGCACTGTCGACGTCGCTGATCTCAAGGCGGACGTCAGCGCGTCGTTCGCGAAAACTGGCAATGGCCAGGGGCAGCAAACTCACGGCCGCTGAAGGCACGGCTGCGATACGCACGGTACCGGCCGTGGCGAGTACATGCCGATGGATCGCATCGGTACAGCGGTCGAACGTGTCGGTTGCGCGGTGACATTCCTGTAGCACGAGTTGGCCAAGCGGCGTCAACCGATTCTTTCGGTCCGTCTCGAACAGTGGCGCGCCGACGGTTTCGGTGAGCTGAGACAGGGTCATCGAGACGGCGGAGGGCGTTCGATTCAGACTGTCGGCAGCTGCTGCCAGACTGCCTTTTTCCGCCACCATCTGGAACACTCTGAGCATTTCAAGCTTTATTGGCATTTCAGAAATATTGAATAAACAGTGAATAAATGTAGATTGACTGAAAATTGAAACCCCGTCAACATCCGCTGATCAACTAGTGGAGTGTCGTCATGCAACAGACAGGAATTTACATCGCCGGGCGCTGGGAAGCAGGAGCTTCCAGCATCGAAAACCGCAACCCCTCGGATGTCACGGATCTGATTGGCAACTACGGCCAAGCCAATAGCGATCTGCTGGAAGAAGCCCTGGCTTCGGCCCGACAGGCGCAGCGCATCTGGTGGGCGGCCGGTGTGCAGAAGCGTCACGATGTACTGATGGCCATTGGTACTGAACTGATGAGCCGTGCCGCTGAAATTGGCGAACTGATCGCACGCGAAGAAGGCAAGCCAGCGGCAGAGGGCAAGGGCGAGGTCTATCGCGCGGGGCAGTTTTTTACCTGGTTTGCCGCTGAGGCATTGCGCAACCAGGGTGATCTGGCAGAGAGCGTGCGCCTCGGCGTCGAGATCGACGTGCGCCGTGAGCCGGTTGGTGTGGTGGCGATTGTCAGCCCCTGGAATTTTCCGGTCGCAACACCTGCCTGGAAGATCGCACCAGCGCTCGCCTACGGTAACGCCGTGATCTGGAAGCCTGCCAACCTGACTCTGACCAGCGCTGTCGCCCTGACCGAGATCATCACGCGTCAGGACATTCCGGCCGGATTGTTCAATCTGGTGTCCGGACCGGGCCGGGAGGTCGGGCAACACCTGGTCGAGAGCCCGTTGATTGATGCGATCAGCTTCACAGGCTCGGTTTCGGTCGGCCGCAGTATTGCGGCATCGGCCATTGTCAACATGACCCGCCTGCAAATGGAGATGGGTTCGAAGAATCCCCTGGTGATCATGGACGATGCCGATCTGGATCTGGCCGTGTCCTGTGCCGCCGGTGC
>RCMY010004097.1_pt1 | contig 16305 bp, 17 predicted proteins | sample 2041341 | NCBI WGS metagenome assembly RCMY01 (sample SAMN09708234, study PRJNA481090) | Marine sediment metagenome, whole genome shotgun sequencing project. | reverse complement strand
AAACTGGAGCGGGCGAAGAGATTCGAACTCTCGACCCCAACCTTGGCAAGGTTGTGCTCTACCCCTGAGCTACGCCCGCTCGGCGGCTGCGACATGGGTATAGTCAACAGCAGATGAGGCGCGCGGTTAGCATGGGTTTTTCGACCCCGCAAGCCCCAATCAACCTCTTGTTGCTCGCAAATGCAAAAATATCCTTGGCATTGACGGGCCGCTCCCCACATAAAGCCTGTAAGTTAAACGATTTGGGCGCGGGCCAAGGCTTTGGCCGCAGCCCCGTAACAGGAGCATCAAGTGGCAACAGCAGGATTGACAGTCGAAGAACAGAAATCGGTCGAAGCCTTTCAACAGGCGGTCGTCGGCCCCAGTATGGACAAGCTCGTCATCCTCGATTTCTGGGCAGAATGGTGCGGGCCATGCAAGGCGCTGACCCCGGTGCTGGAGAAGGTCGCGGCGCAATATGCCGATCGCGGCGTCATATTGGCCAAACTCAACGTCGACGAAGATAAATTTATCGCCGCGCAATTCCAGGTGCAGTCGATCCCGACTGTCTATGCGATTTTCCAGGGCAAGCCGGTTGCCGACCTGACCAGCGCCCGCACCGAGAGCCAGCTATCGGCCATGCTCGATCAGCTGCTCGAGAAGCTGCCGGTTGGCGCAGGCGCTGCGCCGCAACAGGATGTAGCGCCGCTGCTCGCGATGGGCGAAGAACTGCTCGCGGCAGGCGATGCCGAGCAGGCTGCGAGTATTTTCGGGCAGATTGCCGAAATGGATCCCGATAATGTTCTGGCGGTTGGCGGCCTGATTCGCGCGATGGTCGCCGCAGACCATCTTGATCAGGCTGAAACCGCCCTCGGCTCGTTGCCAGAGGAAATGCGCAGTGACCCCGCGATCGAACGCGCGCAGACCACTTTGCAACTGGCGAAGGACAAGCCCGATCCGGCTGCGCTGGCGGCGCTCGAAGCTGCTGTTGCAGCCGACGGAAAGAATCATCAGGCAAGATTTGACCTCGCCGGCGCGCTGATCGCCACCGGCGACCATGATGGTGCGGCCGAACATCTGTTGTCGATCATTGCTGCCGACAAGGAATGGAACGATGGCGCAGCGCGACTGAAATTGCTCTCGCTGTTCGAAATGGTCGGGCTAGAAGACGAATGGGTTTCGGCCACCCGCCGCAAGCTCAGCGCCGTGCTGTTCGGATGAGCGAAACCAAACGGCTCTCTATCTTCCCGCTGGCCGGAGCGTTGCTATTTCCCGGCATGCATCTTCCCTTGCACGTGTTCGAAGAACGCTACCGGGCATTGATCAACGATGCGATGGCGCGTGACCGGCATATCGGCATGGTCCAGCCCAAGGAAGAGGGCAATCACCCTGCCCTGTTCGACGTCGGCTGCCTCGGCAAGATAATCGATATCGAGGCGCTGGATGACGGCCGGTTCAATGTCGTGCTGGAAGGCGTCGCGCGTTTCCGGATCATCGAGGAAATCGATGCATCGACTGCCTTTCGGCAGGTTCGCGCCGAAATAGAAGATGATCAGGAAAAAGACGAGGTGCTGGCCAGCACCGAGCGCGCTGCGCTGGAAATTGAATCCCGCAAATTTGCCGATCTGCAAGGCTATCAGGTCGACTGGGACAGTATCGGTCGGCTCGACGACACCGCTTTTGTCAACGGCATCGCCCAGATCGCGCCGTTTGATGCCGCGTCGAAACAGGCTTTGCTCGAAGTAGACGGCCTTGCCAACCGCGCCGAACTGATCATCCAGCTGTTGCAATTTTTCGGCCGCCAAGACGGTGACGACGACCGGGTCACCTTGCAGTGAGTGACGCTGCGAGTGACTGGGAGGGGAGCGATCGACAAATGAGCCACGGGAAGAAGGCGATCGATCCCGACCTGCTAGCGATATTGGTTTGCCCGATAAGCCGGGGAGCGCTTGTCCATGACGACGAAGCACAGGAACTGATCAGCGTAAAGGCTGGCCTGGCCTACCCGATACGCGATGGCATCCCGGTCATGCTGGTCGAAGAGGCGCGTCGATTATAATTCCATTATGAGATCGCCTGTCGCATTCGGTCGCGGCGATGCTTGTCGGATCTGCTACAGCGAAATTGCCAAGGTTATGGCGGCAATAAGAGAACCCCAGGTCACCAGATTGCCCAAAAGCAACTCCTTCTCCCTGCGGCTCAGAACTTTTTTGCGACTTTTCATCTTTATTCGTTCCATTCCAATTCCATTCGATCCCGTCTGGCCCGAGCATTTCATTCCCGTCACCAACAAGCAATGTCACGACACCAGGTGAAAGGGCGGAACGAAGTTTCGATGTCTGACGAACCTGCCTCACCTGCTGAATTCATTTCCGGGTCGACCCCAGTCTGGGAGAGAGTCGATCGACCCGGATCTGATTGTCTAAAAGAGCAATTCGGCATTGGTTGCTCCATTTAGGCCGACCTGGAAATCCATCTCGACGAAGGAATATTGACCAGTATATTCCGTTCCGTACGACAATGAACGTTCACCAAGGCTGGCCTGAATCCAGGGGGACCGGAACCATCATGCCACCGTTTCGAACAAACCATTGCCAAGGATTTCCAATCGAACAATATTGGTTATGGGCCAATCAACTGGAGTTCTCGAGTTTCAACCCGTGTCACTTGCCTGACCGGGGGTAACAAGTTAACGTTACAATCCGATACATATCGGAAATCAACAGGTGTAGAAGGGATTTTCAAGACTTTTGTTAACTTTTTTTAGCGGTAACATCTGGTTTAACCCTATCATATAGGGCGGAAAAGTGTTTCGTAGCAGCCGAACTAGTGCAGAATTCCAGCTTGACCAGTCGATCTTTTTTGCCAAATGGAGCTCCCTCATTTATGATCCAGCCATGACCACAGCGCTTTGCAACGAACTGAACGCGAACGAAAAAGCGGCACTGCACCTGCTTTTGCAGGGTCATGATGCAAAAACCGCTGCGCAAGAAATCGGCGTTACGCCCAATATCATCAACGAGCGGCTGCGGTCGGCACGGCAGAAATTGCAGGTCACGAGCAGCAAAGCGGCGGCGCGCATGCTCGCTGACCATGAAGGTATCGCTCCCAAATTTATTGTGCCCAAGAATATTGGCATTGTCCAAAAGCCCAAATCCGACGCAGTTTACCCCTTGCCTGGACATCAGGCAGCGGCACCAGACCGGGACAGGGTTAGGGAAATGCAGATGACTTATCAGTCTTATGCCACTTCCTCGAGCCCGCTCCTGTCGGCACCGTTCCGCAGGCAGGGAGAAACGGGTAATGATCTGAGCAAAGGGGCACGAATTTGGGCGATCGCCGACCTTTCGGTCAAACTCGCCTTTGCATTCGCCTTTGTTTGTCTCGCAGCAATGCTTGTGAGCCAGTTGATCAACCCAAACTAATCTCTGCAATTTTTGACCAATAGTCGACGTCGGTGTCATCCGGCGTCTGGAGAGACACATGTTGAATCAACGTATCGAAGCCGCCCGCCCCATTGCAAAAAAGATCAATGAAGTCGAAAAATCGCTCAATTTGACGATGATTCAAATGGGCGAACTGATGAGCAGCATTGCCGCCGCCCGTCTCGCTCCGGGAACTTTTCGCTGACCGCAGGTATGGACGCATCAGAAAAACTGATCGCCGCAGCCGCCAGAACAGCGCGCTCTTATCGCGAAGTTGTCGAAGCACATAAGAATCTGGTCGAAGACCGAGATGATGCCGGATTGCGGACTGTTAGCTGGGGTGATGTTTCGGAGTGCCCGCCAAATTCGGCAAGTGCATCGCATGAAGTCTCGAACTCGCTACGCGTCGTTGAAAGCGCCTAGCAAGGCGAAGGACTTGACCCGACCGCGCTTATTTGGTCCGGTCACTTCATGGATCGCATAGAATTCTTCTTCTCTCTCCTAATGGTCGTTTGCATATATTCGGCCATTTGGGGAGGGAAGCCCGAAAGGCGGGCAGTGCTTATACTCATCGCCGGGCTCGCGATGACCCTCATTGCGCTCTCACTCTCGGGCAACAGATATTCACATCTCGAAATCGGCGTTTTCATCGCTGACTTATCGATTTTGTTCGCCTTCGTCATGCTGGCGCTAAATGCAGAAAGGTATTGGACATTATGGATATGCGCAATGCAAGTCATCCAGGTTCTATCCCATATCCCCAAAATGATAATCCCCGAACTGCTTCCTCAAGCTTACTACATAATAGTAGCGTTCTGGGCCTATCCGATGCTGCTGACATTGGCGGTCGGCACCTACCGCCATCAGCAACGCCTTCGGCAATTCGGGGTCGACAAATCCTGGAGCGACTTTTCATCCTCTCGAGAATCGATGACGCACCAGCCGTAGCCGCGGGATTGATCGCCGAATTTGGTTCTATCGGAGCGATATTGAACGCCGACTCCCGGTCAAATGAACAGGATCGCGCCCGGGCAATTCTGTCCTTGCTGCGCGAGGCAATGCTTGTTTCCTCCCGCGAAAGGATGCTCGATCGCAAATGCCTTTCCAAAGCCTCTGACGTGATCGAATATCTCGTCATCGCCATGGCGCGCTTGCCGATAGAAGAGGTGCGTGTGTTGTTTCTGGACTGCAAAAACCGCCTGATCAGCGATGAAGTGGTCAGTAGAGGTACTATCTCCTCGGCCCCCATCTACCCTCGTGAAATATTGAAACGGTCCCTCGTGCTCGATGCGACCGCCCTGATCATCGCGCATAACCATCCGTCTGGCGATCCAAAACCAAGCCAGGTCGATATCGAAGCCACGCGGAGACTTGTCAAAGCCGCCAAAGAGCTCGACTTGACGATCCACGATCATATCATCGTTGGCAGTGAAGGCTGGATCAGTCTTCGGGACTGGGCGGAATTCGAATGACGGCTCTGCACGCCCGCGACTTCCGCCTCGTCGACGAGCCCAATATGCCTGCGGACATCGCATAATGTCCTCGTCGCTCAAAGATCGAGAGCGAGTCACCATGCTCCGCTCGGAAACCAGAGCGCTTCTGCAATCGCCGGATTTTATCCGCTCCCCGGTGATGTCACAGCTTTTAAACTATCTGGTTGAAGCGGCGATTGCCGATCCGGACAACCCGCCCAAGGCCTATCAGGTGGCCGTCGACGGGCTCGGCCGCTCCGAAGACTTCGACGTTCAGGCTGATAGCTATCCCCGCGTTCAGGTGGGTCGGCTGCGCAAAATGCTGGCGGCCCATTATGCGGCACGTGGCAGTGCGGAACGTTTGCGCATCCCGATCGGCCACTATGCCGTCGAGATGCAGGTGGATGATGCAGAAACCGGAGAAAAACCGAACGGCACAGAGACTGGCGATAGCGGGCTTTCTGCCGCCATGCCTCCCGATATCGCCACCGACCGGTGGTTCAGCAACCGCCAGACGACGCTCGGACTGGCCGGGTTCCTACTCGTCATCGGGATCCTCCTGACTCTGGTATTAAACTCTGCCGAGCCAGACATGCCCGGTACGGAAACCGTATCGCAAGATTACAGCTCGGCGCCGATTGTCTATTTGTCATCCTCGCGAGAAAGTGGCCCGGATGCAGACGGTGACCGGGTTACAGAAATCGATCAGTTTCTGGAAAATGCCTTAGCCCGCTCCTCGCAAGTGCGGCTGGCGGCAGCCGAACTGTCAGACGACACCGCGGACAAGGACCAGAACGCCTATCGCTTCGAAAGCCGTTCAATCGCCGGTGCCAATGGCTCCGAAGTGATATTTTCCTTAACCTCGCTGAGGCGCAACGAAACAATCTGGTCTACAACCATATCGACACCGGAAACAGCTACAGAATATCCGGACAAGCTGGGCCCGATAGTCAGTCGCGTCGCCGGCATTTACGGTGTGATCGCCACAGACCAGCGCAAGCATCTGCCCGCGGATGCAATGACTGGCTATGGTTGTCTGCTTCGATTCGAGAGCTTCCGTGCCAACCGTGATCCCGATCTTTTGCCAGTGGTTGATTCCTGCATAAAGAAATCTCTGGCAGCAGACCCTCTGGATAGCCAGATTCTTGCCGCCGCTTCGTTCCTGGCCTATTTGCGGACAGAGGAAACCGGCAGAAAACCGAACCCGAAGGCGGGAATGGAATTTGCGCGCGAGGCCATGGTTCGGGGCCGGGAGGACGCATCAGCGAACTTCGCCCTCGCACGAGCCAGCTTTTTCAATGGCAGCTGTGCGCTCGGCAAGGAATTTGCCGAGAAAGCGAGTGAACTGGATCCCTATGAAGCGACAATTCATGCCGAGGCCGGCGCGTTTCTTTTCGCCTGCAGTGATCCTTCAGCCAACAAATATCTGCGCCGCGCGATCGCTCTGGACCCGCGGGGCTCGATCGTCGCCGAAACGGCATTGGTGTTCACCTTGCTGGCAGAAGGCAAGGACAAAGAAGCGCTGGATTTTGCCGAAAAAATCATGCCGTCGAGCACCGGTGTGGGTCCATATTATGACATTGCGATGGCGATGGTCTATGCCAAAAACGGCCGGATCAAGGAATCTCGCGCAGCTTGGGACCGGCTTGTTGCAGCTTATGGTAGCCAGGCCGCAGAAAGCCCGAAACAATTGCTCGATCGCCTGATCCTCAATCCGTTGCTCGCCAATCGCGCCTTCCTGCTGCTCTCTGTCACCGGTGTAATCGCCAAGTGAACGGCAACCGGTAGATCAGAAGCTGGCGTTCAGCCCATCAACCACAAATTGTACCGCGAGCGCGCCCAGTAGCACGCCGAGCACCCGGGTGATGACCGCTTCGACCTTGTTACCCAAAATCCGCATCATTGGTCCGGCAGCAAGCAGTCCGACCAGCGTGAGCAATAGCACCGTTCCCAGAGCGCCAAGAATGATCAGGGCATTGTCGATACCATCATTCTGCGACGTTAGCAGCATCACCGCAGCGATCGAGCCAGGTCCGGCGATCATCGGCATTGCCATTGGAAAGATCGATACATCCTCGATCTCGGGCTGCTCGATAATCTCCTGCGCCCGGTCTTCGCGGCGTTCGGTGCGTTTCTCGAACACCATTTCTAGCGCAATCAGGAACAGCATGATGCCGCCGGCTATACGGAAACTGTCGAGACTGATGCCCAGCGCGCCGAGCATCTGTTCCCCGAACAGGGCAAAGACCAGCAAAATGATCGCGGCGACGAAAATGGCGCGAATGGCCATGATTCGGCGATCACGTTCCGGCACACTTTTGGTCAGACTGGCATAAATTGGCGCGCAGCCGGGAGGGTCTATCACCACAAAAAAGGTGATGAAGGATGATATGAAGAGTTCGATCACTGCGGTTGGTCTTCCTTAAGGGCATGTCCGATGCGTTGCATCTTTTCGCCGTCCCAGGCCGACATCGTGATCGACGGCTTGGCGTCGGAATATTGCACGGCATCCCAGACCAGAGTGCCGTCCGGCGATCTTCCGCTCCGCCTATCCATAGCCTTTTCGATGGTGATTCGGCTTGCGCTCGCTGGCGGTTTACCGGTGCAGGTTGCGACTTCCGTTTCAATGAAATCGGGTGCAGGCAATGGCGCGTCCAGCGGCGTGCCGTGATCAAACACCCACTTCCAGTCCTGATCCTTGCCGCGATGGCGTTCGTCAAAATTCTCGAGGCGCCAGATTGTGACAAAGGACCCGGTGCTACCGTTGGCAGCTTGCCACGCTCCGGTTGAAACAGCGAGGCTTCCGTCGCAGGACATTGATATCTTATGCGGCTGCCATTCGACCGCCGATTCAGGATCGGCTTTACCGTTCAGCCACTGCTTTGCTTCGGTGATGCCCGGACCAAACATGATCGCATCATCGGCCGCAGTTTCGCGAAAGGCGGTCCATTGTCCCTTTTCCTGCGCCAGCCGGGCGAAGGACAGTTCCGCCTTCACCACGGCGCTGGGATTGGCAACCGGTTTGCCAGCAGCGCGATTATAGCGTTCGCGGTCGTCCATCCGCCCGCCGCCGCTGACACAAGCTGCCAAGGTAAGCGTGATTCCGATTGCCGCAAATAAGCGCATTACAGATTCTCCGGTTTCTCCAGCCCGGCGCGTGCAGATGCAGCGACCAGCGTATTGCGCAATAGCACCGCGATGGTCATCGGGCCAACCCCTCCTGGAACCGGGGTAATCGCACGAACATGGTCGATCGCTTCAGCGGTAGCAACATCGCCGACCAGACGACCCTTATTCTCTCCCGGCGCGGCTTCCAGCCGGTTGATACCGACATCGATCACTACGGCGCCCGGTTTCAACCAATCACCCTTGACCATCTCTGCGCGGCCAACGGCTGCTACCACAATATCGGCGCGGCGGACGACGTCAGGAAGTTCCCGGGTCCGGCTATGTGCCATGGTAACGGTGCAATTTTCAGCAAGCAGCAGCTGCGCCATCGGCTTGCCGACCAATATCGAGCGCCCGACCACGACGGCGTCGAGGCCGCTGAGGTCGCCCAATGTGTCTTTCAGCAGCATCAGGCTGCCGAGCGGGGTGCAAGGAGTCAGTGCTTCTTCGCCATTGGCCAGCCGACCAGCGTTGATTACGTGGAGGCCGTCGACATCCTTGTCCGGGTCGATCGCCATCACGACCGCTTTTTCGTCGAGACCTTTGGGTAGCGGCAATTGCACCAATATTCCGTCCACGCTCTCGTCGGCGTTGAGCTGTTCGACCAGCGCGATGACGTCGGCTTGCGCGACATCGGCGGGCAGACGGTGCTCGAAGCTTTCCATACCCGCTGCAAGGGTCGCCTTGTGCTTGGACGCGACATAGACCTGACTGGCCGGGTCTTCCCCAACCAGAACCACGGCAAGACCAGGCGCGCGGCCGGCCTGCTTCACAAAAGCGGGAACCGCGTCCTTGATCCGTTCGCGAAGACCAGCGGCAAAAGCCTTGCCATCAATGATCTGTGCTGTCGTCAACTGAGCAGTGCTTGAGCCAGAGGTGGCAGGATTGCGTCCTGCAGGATGATGATAGCGATGATGACAACCATCGGGGTCAGGTCAATTGCTCCGAAATCCGGCATGATCTTACGGATCGGCCGATAAATCGGGGCGGTGAGCGCATCCAATGTGGTCCAGATCGCGTTGACGATATCATTTTGCAGGTTGATGACGTTGAACGCGAGCAGCCAGCTCATGATTGCTTGCACAATGATGACGGTGATCGCCACGTTGAGCAGGATTGCGATGATTTGAAGAATTGCGAATGCCATGGACGGACCCTTTATCGATAATCTGGCATAGCGGCTAGAGGTTTGTAGCCGGTAACGCCAGTAATTTACTGTATCATTAATATAACACAGTCGAGCGATTATTCAACCGGATGAATATCGTCCTTTACCAGCGTACCAGCGCCCTTGCTGGTGAAGATTTCAAGCAGCATCGCGTGTGGAATGCGGCCATCGAGCACAACCGCAGCATCCACGCCTTCCTGTACCGCCTTCACACAGGTTTCCAGCTTAGGGATCATCCCGCCTGAGATCGTGCCTTCGTCGACCAGAGCCTGAATTTTCCTGGGATCAAGATCGGTCAGCAATTCGCCCTTTTTGTCGAGGACGCCAGGAACGTCGGTCAGCAGGAACAGGCGCGCGGCGCGCAGCGCCGAAGCCACCGCACCGGCCATTGTATCCGCATTGATATTATAGGTCGCGCCGTCTTCCCCGACACCGATGGGCGCGATGACCGGGATCATCCCGGCGGCCGAAATCATATCGACCACAGTGCGATCCACTTTCTTCGGCTCGCCGACATAGCCGAGGTCGATGATCCGTTCGATATTGCTGTCCGGATCGCGTTCGGTACGCCGCAATTTCGTGGCTTTGACGAAACCGCCATCCTTGCCGGAAATACCGATGGCGCTGCCGCCGGCCTGTTCGATCCAGCTTACCAATTCCTTGTTGATCGCACCCGACAGGACCATTTCGGCGATTTCCGCGGTTTCCTTGGTGGTGACCCGCAATCCGTCGACAAATTTGCTTTCTACGCCGATCCGCTCGAGCATCGCGCCGATTTGCGGTCCGCCGCCGTGCACGACGACCGGGTTGATCCCCACCGCCTTCAGCAGAACGATATCCTCGGCAAAGTTGCGCGCCAGCCGGGCATCACCCATGGCGTGGCCGCCATATTTGACGACAAAGGTCTTGCCGGCATAGCGCTGCATATAAGGCAGTGCGTCGGTGAGCGTTTCCGCCTTGGCAAGCATGGCTGGATCTGGTGCGTGATCGTTCATGAGGGTCTTTCTGTCTAGCCGCGCGGCAAAAGCAAGTCTTTAATCAGCTTTTGGAGAGCGCTTTCACTTTTGCCAGCGTGCCGGTTACATGGCCATGCGGTTTTGTTGCACTGTGGACGAAGACAATTTTGCCTTCCTGGTCGATAACATAGCTGGTCCGGTTGGTCATCGCGAGCCCCGGTGACATGCGGACCTGATAGGCTTCGATAATCTTGTCATCGGCCCGGGCAACCGCGAATTTGTCACGGCATTCAGAAACTGAAAACTTCTTCAGCCCCTCGATATCGTCGCCCGACATGCCGATAACTGTCGCACCTGCGGCATTGAATTCGGCGGTAGCCTCGGCGAACATATTGGCTTCGATCGTGCAACCTTCGGTAAAGACCTTGGGAAAGAAATAGAGCACCACCGGACCATCCTTGAGCTTGTCCGCCAGCGAGAATTGAAACTCTTCACCGGCAAGCGCACCGGTGGTGGTGAAAGCGGGCGCAGTGGCACCCACCGCAAGCGGTTCGCTATTGTTGCTGCGGGCATAATAAACGAAGGCAGCGCCACCGGCGATGACCGCTGCCATCAAGATCACGATCCACTTTTTCATTTCATCATTCCTGTTCGAGCTGCGCTTTTAGCGCATAGAGCTGATCGAGCGCCTCCCGCGGGGACAGCGCATCGACGTCAATCGCGCCCAGCGCCAGACGCAGATCATCGGATTTTTCTTCGACGTCCGCAAGGCTGGCGGCAAAAAGCGGCAGATCGCCGAGACCGGCAGCAAGACCGCCGGTTTCCGCCTTGCCCGCCTCGAGCTTGTCTAGCACCTCTTTGGCGCGATTGAGCACCGGCTTGGGGATGCCTGCCAGCTTCGCGACCGCGAGACCATAGCTGCGGTCTGCCGGGCCCTTGGCCAGTTCGTGGAGCAGGACGAGATCGCCCTTCCATTCGCGCGCGCGGACATGGTGGAGCGAGAGCGCATCAAGCCGGTCAGCCAGCCGGGTCAGCTCGTGATAATGGGTCGCGAACAGGCAGCGGCAGCGATTGGTTTCGTGGACCGCTTCGACCACCGCCCATGCGAGGGCAAGACCGTCATAGGTCGAGGTCCCCCTGCCCACTTCGTCTAGAATGACGAAGCTTTTCTCGGTCGCCTGAGAAAGGATCGCCGCGGTCTCGACCATTTCGACCATGAAGGTCGAGCGGCCCTGAGCGAGATTGTCGGACGCGCCGACGCGGCTGAACAGACGATCGACAAGGCTGAGCTTCGCGGAAGAAGCGGGCACAAAACCGCCGGCCTGTGCGAGAATGACGATCAGGGCATTTTGCCGCAAGAAAGTCGATTTACCGCCCATGTTGGGGCCGGATACCAGCCACAGCCGTTCGTCCTGCGCCAGGCAACAATCGTTTGCGACGAATGGATCGCCTTTGGCCGACAGCGCGGATTCGACCACCGGATGACGGCCGGCCTGAATATCCAGTATATTGCCGTCGACAAATTCGGGGCGGCACCACTGGCCTTCGGCGGCGCGTTCGGCGAGCGCAGCAGAGACATCGATCCGGGCCAGCGCGTCGGCGCTCTCGCCAATCGCCTGCTTTCGCGCCAGTATCTTGTTGACCAGCTCTTCGAAATGCGCGGCCTCTGCGGCCAGAGCATGCGCTCCGGCCTGTGATACGCGCACCGCTTCATCGTGCAGGTCCGTCGAATTGAACCGCACGACACCGGCCAGCGTCTGGCGATGGGTGAAGCCGGAATTTTCCGCCATCAGGCTATCGCCATGACGGGCGGGAACCTCGATAAAATAGCCGAGCACTGCATTATGCTTGATCTTGAGCGTATTGATCCCGGTTGCCTCGCGATAGCGGGCTTCCAGTATCGCGATTGCCTTGCGCCCGTCGGAACCGGCGCTGCGCAGTTCATCAAGCGCCGGATCATAGCCGACCGCGATATAGCCGCCATGGGCCATTTCGGTCGGTGGCGCCTCGACCAGCGCTCGGTCAAGCAAATCGACCAATTCGCCATGGCCGTCGAGCGCTGGCAGGATATTGTCGAGCAGTTCCGGCAAACCGGCGACCATGGTCAGCCGCTCGCGCAATATCCGCGCGCCGCTCAGGCCGTCACGTATCTGCCCGAGATCGCGCGGACTGCCTCTCCCGACCGAGATCCGGCCCAGCGCCCGCCCGATATCGGGCAACGCCTTGAGCTCGGTCCGGACGTCATCCCGTACCGCCGACCCGTCGTGGAACCATTGCACCAGCCCGAGCCGCTGATTTATGTGCTTTTCATTGAACAATGGCGCCGACAGATCACGCGCCAGTAGACGCGCCCCGGCAGGCGTGACCGTGCGGTCGATAGAGTGGAGCAAGCTTCCCTCGCGCGCACCGGCCAACGTCCGGTCAATTTCGAGACTCGCGCGGGTCGGACCGTCGATCGAGAGAAATTCCCGGGTTTCGCGGCGGCTAGGGGCATGCAAATAGGGCATATTGCCCTGGGACACATGTTCGACATAGGCGACCAGACCGCCCGCAGTGGCCAGTTCGGCGCGCGAAAATTCGCCCATCCCGTCGAGCGTCGCAACCCCGAAATGATCCTGCAGCCGCTTTTCCGCGCCCGCGCTGTCAAAATATTCTTTGCCCCATGCCGTCCCCCGTAGCAGCCGAGGCAACAGGCCGGGCGAGCAGATGATTTCCGACGGGGCCAGCCGTGCCAGTTCGGCATCCAGGGCGTCATCCGAAATTGTCGTCAGCTCGAAATTACCGGTCGATATGTCTGCCGATGCCAGTCCGATCTCGCCCTGCACTTGCGCCAGCGCGACCAGTATATTGTCGCTTCGTGCATCGAGTAACGTGTCTTCGGTGAGCGTACCTGCGGTTACATAGCGGACGATATCGCGCGCCACCAATGCCTTGTATCCACCGCGCGCTTTGGCCTCGGCCGGTGTTTCTATCTGTTCGGCAATCGCTACCTTGAAACCGGCCCGGATCAGCTTTGCGAGATAATTGTCCGCAGCATGGACCGGCACGCCGCACATCGGGATCGAATCCCCGGCATTTTTTCCGCGCGATGTCAGGGCGATGTCGAGCGCCGCCGAAGCGAGTTTGGCATCCTCGTAAAACAGTTCGAAAAAATCGCCCATCCGATAGAAAAGCAGGCAGTCATCCGCCTTTTCCTTGAGCGCGAAATATTGCTCCATCATCGGCGTGACCTTGGCCGGATTCTGAGCAGGGTCTTTCGCCCCGCTTTCTGCTTTGCTCTGAGTCCGGATTGCCATGACATCGCGATAGCCGACTGCAGCAAGACATAAAAGAGCAGCAAGCACATCCTGTTGAAATTTACTTGATATTGCGGCTCCGCGACAAAGCGAGTAGGCCATAAAACGGGACGTGAACATCCGATCGGCGCAACCATGCCGACGACAAATATGCGGAGATAGAAATTGGCTGACAAGAATGATAATAATCTAGAATTTTCCGAACGCGAAGCTCTGCTTTTTCACTCCCACGGCCGCCCCGGAAAAATCGAAATTATCGCGTCGAAACCGATGGCAACCCAACGCGACCTGAGTCTGGCCTATTCGCCTGGCGTCGCTGTTCCCGTCCGCGCCATCGCCGAAGACCCTTCGAAAGCCTATGATTATACCGCCAAGGGCAATCTGGTCGCCGTCATATCGAACGGCACCGCCATTCTTGGCCTCGGCAATCTCGGTGCGCTCGCCTCCAAGCCGGTGATGGAAGGCAAAGCGGTATTGTTCAAGCGCTTCGCCGATGTCGATGCGATCGATATCGAACTTGACACCGAAGACGCGGAAGCCATCATCAATGCCGTCCAGATCATGGAGCCCAGCTTTGGCGGCATCAATCTGGAAGATATTGCCGCACCCGATTGCTTTATCATCGAGCAGACTCTGCGCGACCGGATGAATATCCCGGTATTTCACGATGATCAGCATGGCACCGCGATTATCGCCGCTGCCGGGATCATCAACGCCTGCCTGCTGACCGATCGCAAGATCGAAGATATCAAGGTTGTCGTCAACGGCGCCGGTGCGGCTGCCATTGCCTGCGCTTCGCTGATCAAGAGCCTCGGCGTGCCGCACGACAATCTGACCATGTGTGACCGGACCGGCGTCATCTATCGCGGCCGCGACGATGTCGACCAGTGGAAATCCGCCCATGCGATCGACACCGATGCACGGACGCTGACTGACGCCCTGTCCGGCGCCGACGTTTTCCTCGGCCTGTCCGCTGCCGGTGCGCTGAAGCCGGAAATGGTCAAGGACATGGCCGCCAAGCCGATTATCTTTGCGATGGCCAATCCCGACCCGGAAATCACCCCGCCTGAAGCGAAGGCGGCCCGGCCCGATGCGATTATCGCCACCGGCCGCTCCGATTATCCCAACCAGGTCAATAATGTCCTCGGTTTTCCTTTCATCTTCCGCGGTGCCCTCGATGTCCGGGCGACCCGTATCAACGAGGAAATGAAAGTGGCCGCAGCTCATGCGATTGCCGAACTGGCGCGCGAACAGGTGCCTGAAGAAGTCGCCATCGCTTATGGCGGATTGGCGCCGAGCTTTGGTGTGGATTATATCATCCCGGCTCCCTTTGATCCGCGCCTGATGGACGTGGTCTCGGCCGCCGTTGCCAAAGCCGCGATGGATAGCGGCGTCGCCCAGAAACCGATCGAGGATCTTGATGCCTATCGTCAGAGCCTGAAAGCACGCCTCAATCCGACAACCTCGGTGCTGACACAAGTCTATCAGGCCTGCCGTGTCGCGCCGAAACGGGTTATTTTCGCCGAAGCAGAGGAAGATGTCGTGCTGCGCGCGGCTATCCAGTTCCAGGATGGCGGCTATGGCACGCCGGTTCTGGTCGGGCGCGACGATCGGGTCCGCGACAAGCTCAAGGAACTGGGGGTCCGCGATGCCGACAGGTTTGAAATTCACAATAGCCGCAACAGCCCGCTAGTCCCGGACATGGTGAACATGTTGTACGAACGCCTCCATCGTCGCGGCTATATGGAGCGCGATATAAAGCGCATGGTCAATCAGGACCGCAACATCTTCGGTTCCGCATTGCTCTCGATGGATCAGGGTGACGCGATGATCACCGGGGTTACCCGCCCTTATTCGCAATCTTTCCGCGATGTCGCCAAAGTGATCGACGTAGAAAAAGGCCGCACCGCTTTTGGCATTCACGTCATGGTCGGTCAGCATCATACCGTCTTCATGGCCGACACCACGGTCAACGAACGGCCAACCGCCCACGAACTGGCGGATATCGCCGAACAGACGGCGGCAGTTGCCCGGCAAATGGGCCACGAACCACGCGTTGCGTTCCTGAGCTATTCGACCTTTGGCAATCCAGAAGGACGCTGGCTGGACAATCTTCGGGAAGCCGTAGCGTTGCTCGATCAACGCCGGGTCAATTTCGAATATGAAGGCGAAATGGCACCAGACGTCGCGCTCAACCCCAAGCTGATGGCGAACTATCCGTTCAGTCGCCTGTCGCAGCCGGCCAATATTCTGGTCATGCCTGGCCTGCAATCTGCCAATCTATCGGCAAAATTGCTTCGCGAACTGGGTGGCGATTCGGTTATCGGACCAATGCTGGTCGGACTGGAAAAATCGGTGCAAATCGCGACCATGGCGTCAACAGCATCGGAATTGGTGACACTGGCAGTATTGGCCGCCAGCGGCATCGCGAAATAAGCGGGCCAAACAAGAAACGCAAGTTAGGCATCCAGCAGGACGGTCGAGTGAAGATGGAATGAGGGTGCCCGGCAAGGGCACCCCAGGCTGAGCAGAATGCTAGGGCTGAGTCGGGTCGTTCCCGCCGCCGCCCGCTCCGGCCGCACCGACCGAACCGATATTGCCGAATAGTTCCTGGAAAAAGGAACGCTCGCGGCCAAGCGTCGGTGTTTTGTCGCCATCCGGGCTGATGCTGGCAACCAATTCAAGTCCTGTGCGGTCAACCGATGACACATTTCCTGCGGCATCAAATTTCACGCGCATCACCTGCTGCTCGCGGGGGCGCGGGGTGCTGAAGCCATATTGGCGGGTATCGCGGGAGAGATAATACCAGGTATCATTGTCAAACTGCCCGGTGAAGGTCGG
>RCMY010002596.1_pt1 | contig 16305 bp, 14 predicted proteins | sample 2041341 | NCBI WGS metagenome assembly RCMY01 (sample SAMN09708234, study PRJNA481090) | Marine sediment metagenome, whole genome shotgun sequencing project. | reverse complement strand
GTCTGTTCACATTTCATCACGCGGCAATATTTTGGCTCAAAAACGCGCCTGCTGCGTTGAAAATGCTCGCAAGGTGTCCAACCTTGCTGCGCTTTTCGCCTAGCAAGCGCGCTTTTGCGCTCAAAATCTTACGCACGGATGAAATGTGAACAGACCCTAGGGTTTGCCCGCCTTTTATTGCACGGCGATATTTTGGCGGAAACATAAAAAGGCCGTCTGAAATTCTCTTTCAGACGGCCTTTTTATGTTTATTTACAGGTTGATAGCTGGTGCGGTTTGCCGGCGTTATTTCTGCTTGGGGCGGAATGCTTGGCAAACGGCTTCATCGGTTTCGATAAAGGCGCCGCCGATTAAGTCGATGCAATACGGAATGGCGCTGAAAAGGCCGTGCACCTGAATATTGCCCGCTGCATCGCGCACGCCGCCGAGCGTTTCGGCGATGGCTTTGGGGCGGCCGGGCAGGTTTACGATCAAACAGCGGCCGCGTATGCCGGCGGTTTGGCGCGATAAAATGGCGGTGGGCACATAATAAAGGCTGATTTGGCGCATTTGCTCGCCAAAGCCCGGCATTTCTTTATCGATTACCGCCAGCGTGGCTTCGGGAGTGATGTCGCGCAGGGCGGGGCCGGTGCCGCCGGTGGTAAACACCGCATCGCAGCCTTCATTATCGGCCATGCGGCGCAAGGCGGCTTCGATTTCGGCCTGCTCGTCGGGAATCAGCGCTTCCACAAAGCGGATGGGGTTTTTCACCGCGCTGCCGAGCCAGTTTTTCAAAGCCGGTATGCCCTCATCGGCATACACGCCGCTGCTGGCTCTGTCGCTGGTGGCAATCAGGCCGAAGGTGATGGTTTGCATCGATTTATCCTTTCAGACGGCCTATAAATCCACCAGCAAACGGCGGATGGTTTCGATGGCCTGATGGGTTTGGCGGCTGCGGAAATCGGGCGAATTATCGGCCTGGCCGTTGACGCCGGCAATGCCGATCACGCCGCACAAATGGGCATAAGGCAGGCCCACTTCGCGCGCGAGCACGGCTTCGGGCATGCCGGTCATGCCGATGACGTCAACGCCGTCGCGGCGGTATTTTTTCAATTCGGCCAAGGTGGGCAGGCGCGGGCCCTGAATGCAGCCATACACGCCCTGGCTCACCACGGCGGTGCCTTGTTGCTCGGCGTGTTGCAGAATATTGAGGCGCAATTCGTGATCATAAGGGTGGGTGAAATCGATGTGCACCACTTCTTGCGAGCGGCCTTCGAAAAAGGTGCAGGCGCGGCCGGAGGTGTAGTCGATGATATTGTCGGGCACAATCAGCGAGCCGGGCTCGTGCGCTTCGTTGAGGCCGGCCACCGTGGCCACGGAAATAATGTGGTCTGCTTTGGCCGAATGCAGCGCCCAGATGTTGGCGCGGTAATTGATTTCGTGCGGCGAGAGCGTGTGGTTGAGGCCGTGGCGGGCGATAAACATGATTTCATGGCTGCCCAGTTTGCCCATCATCAACGGGCTGCTCGGCAGGCCGTAGGGCGTGCGCACGATGCGGCGGTGGGTAATGTTCATTTCGGGCAGGCGGGTGAGGCCGCTGCCGCCGATAATCGCTATCATGGGCGCTGCTTTCGTGAGGAAGGAGAGAGAAGCATTGTAAAGGATTCGACTGTTGCTGGGTAGGCAGTTCGGATAGGGCGGAATAAAGGCCGTCTGAAATATTTTTCAGACGGCCTTTGTGCAAATTGTTTACTTCACATCATTCATTTGATGTGCGGCGCGATGATTTGCAGCATTTGTGCCAACACTTTCGGGTTGGCGGCCACCACATCGCCGCTTTCCAGCCAACTTTCGTTGCCCTGCATATCGGTAACGATGCCGCCGGCTTCCTGCACAATCAATGCACCGGCGGCGATGTCCCACGGTTTGAGGTTGAATTCGAAGAAGCCGTCGAGGCGGCCGCAAGCCAGGGCGCACAAATCGAGCGCGGCTGCGCCTTCGCGGCGGCCGCCGGCGGTTTTGGCAAGGAAGTCTTTCAAGATGGCCAGATAAGTGTCCATCATGCTTTGGTCAACCACGGGAAAGCCGGTGCCGATGAGGCAGCGGTTGAGCTCGATGCGGTTGGACACGCGGATGCGGCGGTCGTTGCGCAGCGCGCCTTGGCCGCGCGACGCCATATAGCAATCGTTGCGCTCGGGCGCGTAAACCAGCGCTTCCTGCAACTTGCCTTTGTGTAGCAAAGCCATTGAGATGGCATATTGCGGGTGGCCGTGCAGGTAATTGGTGGTGCCGTCGAGCGGGTCGATAATCCATTCGTATTCGGGCACGGCCGGCACATCGGCGGCATCCATCTGCTCGATGGTCACACCTTCTCGGGTTTTGCTGGCGCGAAAATAGCCGCCTTCTTCGCTGCGCACGAGATGGGTGGGATAGCTGTAAAAGAGGGTGTCGAGCAGAATCGATTCGGATTGGCGGTCGATATCGGAAACAAAATCGTTAAACGCTTTGCTGTCTACTTTAACGGCATCGAGATTGGCCGAAGCGCGGATCATCATATCGCCGGCTTTGCGCGCGGCTTTGAATGCGGTGTTTAAAATCGGGTTCATGGTGCTCTTTCTATCGGGTACAATGCGCCAAACCGCCAAAAAGCGGTGCAGCAAAACGTGAAACAGGCAGAAACCGCAAGCCCTCAGGCGGCGGTTTCCAATGTTAAAGATCAGGTTTCAGACGGCCTGCACCTGCATCAGCGAAGCAGGCCGTCTGAATATTTTTCGCGCATTATACGCGCTTTCCGTCAATCTTTCCGAAAATAAATCAAGCATGACAAACCCCAAACCCGGCATCCCCGCTTATTTGAACCATATCCGCATCGTGCTCTCGCGCACCAGCCATCCGGCCAATATCGGCGCCGCCGCGCGCGCCATGAAAACCATGGGCTTGAGCCGGCTCACCTTGGTGGCGCCGCAATTAATCGCCACCCCGATGACGCCCGAGCCGCCGCTTTTCGATGCCGCCTGCCCGCAGGCATTCAAGCTGCCGCAAGAGAGCTTTGTGTTGGCCTCGGGTGCGGCCGATGTGTTGGAAAACGCGCAAATCGCCGCCACGCTGGCCGAAGCGCTGGCCGACACCACCTTGAGCTGCGCACTCACCAGCCGCAGGCGCGAGCTCACCTCGCCGCTGCAAACGCCGCGCGAATTGGTGCCCGAATTATTGCAGGCGGCGCAAGCCGGGCAGCAAGTGGCTTTGGTGTTTGGCAATGAAACCTTCGGTCTCAATATCGAAGAAGTGCAAAGTTGTAACCGGCTGATGACCATCAACGGCAACCCCGATTATTTTTCGCTAAACCTCTCGCAAGCAGTACAGGTGGTGTGTTATGAATTGTTCAGCCAAGTGGGCGCGCCGATGACGCACCTCGAGCAGGAAACCAACCCCGCCACCCAAGCGCAAATCGCCGGTATGGTGGCGCATTTGGAAAGCGTGATGAACGATGTCGGTTTCTTCAACCGTCGTAACAGCGAGCGCCTGATGCGGCGCATGCAAAACCTGTTTGCCCGCGCCAACACCGAAACCGAAGACATCGATATCTTGCGCGGCTTTCTCAACACAGTAAAACGCAATCTGAAATAGGCCGTCTGAAATGAATTATGCCCTCGATGCGCTGTGGTGGCGTCTGACCGACCCCAATGTGCGCGACCTAGCCGCCATCCTCACCGCGCCGCCTTTGTGGCACAGCGGCTGCGAATTGCCGCTGCGTGAATTGCTGGGTGAAACAGGCTTTCGCTATTTATTGGCGCTCGACAGCAACCCTGCGCCCTTGCAGCAGCATCTGGCCGCAGAAGCGCCGTTTGCCCACCGCTTGGGCTTTTATGCCGAAAGCCTGCTGGCATTTTGGCTGCAACACGCGCCGCATGCGCAATTGTTTGCGCGCAACCTGCCGGTGAAAAACGAACAAAACGGCCAAACACTCGGCGCGTTGGATTTCGTTTGCGCGCTAAACGGCAAAATCTACCATCTCGAATTAACCTGCAAATATTACGGCGCAACCAGCGGCAGGCCGTCTGAAATGGCCGGCCTCAATCCGCGCGACCGCTTGATTGATAAAGCCGCCAAACTCACGCAACAGCTGGCGTGGAGCCGCCATGCGGCAGGCGCGGCCGCTTTGCAGCAGGCCGGCATTGCCGCCGATAAAGTGCATGCAGCCTCGTTGGTGCGCGGCATCGGCTTTTCCGCTGCCGGCCAAGCCGCTTCGATTGCACCTTTGAATGCGTGCGGCTGGCACGGCCTATATATCGGCGATTGGGCGCAATATCCGCTTTCAGACGGCCTGCAAACGCGCTGTTATCTGCTGCCGCCGATGCACATCTTGTCGCCCGTCCGCGTGCCGCCAGCGTATGCCGAAGAAATCGGCTCATTGGTGCAAATCCGCTTCGGGCAAGTGGCTTTGCTGCAAAAGCGGCCCGACGGCTATTGGCATGAAACCGCGCGCCTGATGAAGACAAGCGGCTTTGAGGCCGTCTGAAACCATGCAGAAATATATTTTATTTTCACATTGTGATACACTTGCAATTTACTTTTTAAGCCCCAATTATCGGGGCTGCAAACAACCAAAGCAGGCAAAATGCCTGCTTGCATTGATTAACACCAACAGAATTAAGGGCTTATAATGAGCGTAACCGTAGAAACTTTAGAAAACCTCGAGCGCAAAGTTGTTTTGTCTTTGCCGTGGAGCGAGATTAACGCCGAAACCGACAAACGTTTGCAGCAAACCCAACGCCGCGTGAAAATCGACGGCTTCCGCCCGGGCAAAGCGCCGATGAAAATGGTGGAATCCATGTATGGCGCCGGCGTGCAAAACGATGTGATGAACGATCGGGTTCAAAAAGCGTTCTACGATATTGCCGTGAGCGAAGATTTGCGCGTGGCTGGTATGCCCCGTTTTGAAGGTGTGGACGAGCAAGACGACAAAGAAGCCTTTAAAGTGGCTGCCATTTTCGAAGTGTTTCCCGAAGTGACCGTGGGCGATTTGAGCGCACAAGAAGTGGAAAAAGTTACCGCCGAAGTGGGCGATGCCGAAATCGACAAAACCATCGAAATCCTGCGCCAACAACGCACTCGCTTCAACCACGTTGAACGCGAAGCCCAAAACGGCGACCGCGTGATTATCGATTTCGAAGGCAAAATCGATGGCACGCCGTTTGACGGCGGCGCTTCGCAAAATTACCCGTTTGTGCTGGGCAACGGCCAAATGCTGCCCGAATTCGAAGCCGGCGTATTGGGCTTGAAAGCAGGCGAGAGCAAAGATGTGGAAGTGAATTTCCCTGAAGATTATCACGGCAAAGATGTGGCCGGCAAAACCGCCGTGTTCACCATCACCCTGACCAATGTTTCTGAAGCCACTTTGCCGGAAGTGGACGAGCAATTTGCCAAAGCCTTGGGCATTGCCGATGGCGATGTGGCCAAAATGCGCGAAGAAGTAAAGAAAAACGTGTCGCGCGAAGTTGCGCGCCGCACCGCCGAGCAAACCAAAGAAGCGGTGATGGAAGCCTTGCTCAAAGCCACCGAAATCCAGCTGCCCAAAGCTTTGGTGGCTGAAGAAGCCGCCCGCCTGGCTGCCGAAATGAAACAGAATTTCGTCAACCAAGGCATGGCCGATGCTGCCAACCTGGATCTGCCTGCCGATATGTTTAACGAGCAAGCCGAACGCCGCGTGGCATTGGGCTTGATTTTGGCCAAGCTCGTAGAAGAAAACAAACTCGAACCCACCGAAGAGCAAATCAAAGGTGTGGTGAGCGAATTTGCCGACAGCTATGAAGATCCGCAAGAAGTGATGGATTGGTATTTCGCCGACCAACAGCGTCTGCAAGGCCCGACTTCATTGGCTATTGAAGCCAATGTGGTGGATTTTGTGTTGGGCAAAGCCAAAGTAAACGAAAAAGCTTTGTCATTTGATGAAGTGATGGGCGCACAAGCCTGATGATGGCAAAGGCCGTCTGAACGCACAAAAGCACTCAGGCTGCGCTTGGGTGCTTTTTTAACATCACAAACAAAGTCTGAGCCGGAAAACGCAACCTTGCTGCTTGATGGATTGCCGTGCCGGTTGTTGGGCTTTGTTGTATGGTTTCATTGTATTTTTGATTATTTATTTCATTATTGCCGGACAGGAGCGCATATGATTCCCGAAATCGAAAACAGCTATTTGGTGCCGACCGTTATCGAGCAAAGCGGCCGCGGCGAGCGCGCATTTGATATTTATTCGCGCCTGCTTAAAGAGCGCATCATCTTTATGGTGGGGCCGGTAAACGACCAAACCGCCAATCTGGTGGTGGCGCAATTATTGTTTTTGGAAAGCGAAAACCCCGATAAAGATATTTTCCTGTATATCAACTCGCCCGGCGGCTCGGTAACCGCAGGCATGTCGATTTACGACACCATGAATTTTATCAAGCCCGATGTGTCGACATTGTGCCTCGGCCAAGCCGCCAGCATGGGCGCGTTTTTGCTCTCGGCCGGCGCCAAAGGCAAGCGCTTTGCGCTGCCCAACAGCCGCGTGATGATTCACCAGCCTTTAATCAGCGGCGGCTTGGGCGGCCAGGCTTCCGACATCGAAATCCACGCCCGTGAGCTGCTGAAATTAAAAGACAAGCTCAACCGCCTGCTGGCCCAGCATTGCGGCCGCGATTTGGCCGACTTGGAGCGCGACACCGACCGCGACAATTATATGTCGGCTGAAGAAGCACGCGCTTACGGCTTGATCGACCAAGTGCTGGAAACCCGCGACAGCATCAAGGCAGATTAAACCTGCTTGCATTTCATCACACGGTAGTGTCTTTTATGTATAAAGTGCACACCTGTCGTGTTGAACATAAAACAGGCCGTCTGAAAGTTTTTCAGACGGCCTGTTTATTTTATCGGCAACAACAACTTGCTTAATGATGATGGCCGTGTTCGCCGTGAGCATGGCCGTGGGCGATTTCTTCTGCGCTGGCTTCGCGCACGCCATCCACCGTGGCTTTAAAGCGGATTTTCATGCCCGCTAGCGGGTGGTTGCCGTCCACCACGGCTTTACCGTCGGCCACGTCGGTTACGCGGTAAACCAGCACATCGCCGGTTTCGGGGTCGTCGGCTTCAAACATCATGCCGGCTTCGACTTCTACCGGAAACACGCCCACATCTTCGATGCGCACCAATTCCGGATCTTGTTCGCCGAAGGCATCATCGGGAGAGAGCACCACATCCACGGTGTCGCCCACCTCTTTGCCGTGCAGCGCTTCTTCCACCAGCGGGAAGATGCCGTCGTAGCCGCCGTGCAGATAAGCAATCGGCTGCTCGGTTTTGTCGATCAGCTGGTCGTTGGCATCAAACATTTCGTAATTCAGGGTGACAACAGAGTTTTTTGCAATACCCATTTTGGGAGTCCTTTTGCTGTAGGTTGGGTTGGTGACGGGTTATTGTAGCACAGAGCGCCTGCAGCCACAGCGATTCTTGGGCGCAGAAAAATGCATTGTGTTTTCCGTCTGCCGAATGGAATTGTAGTATTTTTGCAACTTTTTCAAAAAAGAAAAACGCGCCGCAAAGCTGCTTGCAATAAATGTTTTTGTTGTTGCTTTATTTCTTAAATTTTTGAAATATATAGATAAATGCCAATCCATTCGCAAAATATGAAATAAATCATCTTTTTGAGGTGAACTTCTTACCGCTTTTGTCATACTAACGGATACATTCTTACTGAATCGTATGTTTTGTTTCGTTGCGTTAGCATAAGGCGTGGGGCATAATTGCTAAAAATTCAGTAATGAATTTGCAATAAGGCTGTGCCATAATGGTCGGCTGTTTTAGTTTTCTTGAAATTGATCAAATATAAAGAAGGTATTGAAATGAAAAAATCACTGTTTGCTGCTGCTTTGATGTCTTTGTTCCTGGCTGCTTGCGGCCAAGCTGAAAAAGCTACCGAAGCTGCTGCTTCTGCGGCCTCTGAAGCTGTTACCGAAGCCGCTTCTGCTGCATCTGCCGCTACTGAAGCTGCTGCTTCTGCTACTGAAGCTGCCGCTACTGCTACTGAAGCCGCTGCTTCTGCTACTGAAGCCGCTGCCTCTGCTGTTGAAGCTGCCGCTTCTGAAGCTGCTTCAGCTGCAAAATAATTATATTCTTTCGAATATAGTGCAAAAGCAGGATACTTAAATGTATCCTGCTTTTGTTTTGTTGTGCAGCGTTCAGACGGCCTATTGCAAACAGGCCGTCTGAACGCTATTGTGCGATAAGCAAATATAGTGGAATGCAAGAAAACGTGATACAAAACTACGCGCTATAACAGGTAGGTTGGGTTGTCAAACCCAACGTTTCAGACGGCCGGTGGCTTGTTGGGTTTTCAACCCAACCTACCCGTTGTGTCACTTTTTCCTGCATTCCACTATAGTTTTCATACACCATTTCAAAATGTCAGATTGAAACAGGGACACATTATGCAGGCGCAGGAAATCAAACGGCAATTGCAGGCTTTTTTATCGGATGCGGAAATTATTGAGGCGGACGATGCTTTTTTGCTGGATCAGCGCCGCCGTTATCGCGGCCGGGCGGATTGGGTGGTGCAGCCGGCCAGCGTGGAAAATGTGCAGCGTGTGATGCGGTTTTGCTTTGAACACGGCATTGCGGTTACACCGCAGGGCGGCAACACCGGCCTGTGCGGCGCTGCGGTGCCGGATGGCGGCTTGCTGCTCAGCTTGAGCCGTCTCAACCGCATCCGCAGCATCAGCTTGGCCGACAATGCCATCACGGTGGATGCCGGTGCGGTGCTGCAAAATGTGCAGCAGGCGGCGGCCGAAGCAGGGCGCTTGTTTCCCTTGAGCTTGGCCAGTGAAGGTTCGTGCCAAATCGGCGGCAATATCGCCTGCAATGCCGGCGGCCTGAATGTGTTGCGCTATGGCACCATGCGTGATTTGGTGTTGGGGCTGGAAGTGGTATTGCCCAATGGCGAGTTGATTTCGCATTTGCCGCCCTTGCATAAAAACACCACCGGCTATGATTTGCGCCATTTGTTTATCGGCAGCGAAGGCACGCTGGGCATCATCACCGGTGCGTCATTAAAGCTGTTTGCACAGCCGCAAACCACAGAAACCGCGTGGGTGGGCGTGGCGAGAATCAGCCAGGCCGTGGAATTACTCACGCTGATGCAGACCGAGTTTGCCGAGCGTTTGTGCAGCTTTGAGCTGGTGAGCCGTTTTGCGCTGGATTTGTCGGCCGATTTCAGCAAAATTGCCGGCCCGGTGGATGCGCCGTGGCATGTGTTGCTAGAGCTCACCGATTCGGTGGCGCGTGATGATTTGGGTGATTTGCTGGCCGAATTTTTGGTGACACACGGTTTTGACAATGCGGTGTTGGCACAATCGGAATCGGAGCGGCAGAATTTATGGACCTTGCGTGAAAATATCTCTGCCTCGCAACGCAATCTGGGCGCCAGCATCAAACATGATATTGCCGTGCCGATCGAGCGGGTGGCCGAGTTTGTTGAACGTTGCGCGCCGGCTTTGCAGACGGCGTTTGCCGGCATTCAGATTGTGGTATTCGGCCATTTGGGGGATGGCAGCCTGCATTACAACACTTTTCTACCCGGTGTGCTGGGCAACGAGGTGTATCAATATGAAGATGCGGTGAACACGATTGTGTATGAAAACGTGCTGGCTTGTGCGGGCACGATTGCCGCCGAGCACGGCATCGGCCAAGTGAAAAACCAATGGTTGCCGCGGGTGCGCAGCGAGGCGGAAATCGCCTTAATGCGGGCCATTAAAGCAGAGCTGGATCCGGGCAATCTTTTGAATGCAAATAAATTATTGCCCTAGAAAAAAGCAGGGCATAAAATAAGGCCGTCTGAAACCTATTTCAGACGGCCTTATTTTTGAGGCACACATTTATATCTATTTTACTCCGTTGGGCTGAATTTTCCAGCGCATTTTCAAACTACATTTTGTTTCATGACTTAAGTCAAATTAGTAATTTTATTTCTTGTAAACGCCTACAGGGCAGTTGCAATTAGTGCTATCCTATTCGTATAAATTTTCTCGTATATATGTTTTAAACTAACCAAAACAGGAGTTTATCATGGCAACCACCGCACAAGAGCGCCCAGCAGCATGGGCTGGCTTCCAATCAGGCGATTGGGAGAATAATATCAATGTTCGTGATTTCATCCAAAAAAACTACACGCCTTATGAAGGTGCTGCCGACTTTTTGGCACCAGCCACTGAAGCCACCGTTAAATTGTGGGACGATGTGATGGAAGGCATCAAAGTGGAAAACCGCACCCACGCGCCTTACAAAATCGACTCGCAAATCGTGGCCGGCATCAACACCCACGCCGCCGGCTATATCGATAAAGATTTGGAAACCATCGTCGGCCTGCAAACCGATGAGCCGCTCAAACGCGCCATTATGCCTTACGGCGGCCTGAAAATGGTGATGGATTCCTGCAAAATCTACGAAAGCCCGCTGAATCCCGAAGTGCAAAAAGCCTTCACCGAATACCGCAAAACCCATAACCAAGGCGTGTTTGACGTTTACACTCCCGATATCCGCCGCTGCCGCAAATCCGGCGTGCTCACCGGTTTGCCCGATGCTTATGGCCGCGGCCGCATCATCGGCGACTACCGCCGCGTAGCACTTTACGGCATTGATGCGTTGATGGCCGACAAAGTGGCGCAATTCAATTCATTGCAAGCTGATTTGGAAAACGGCAAAGATTTGGAAGAAACCATCCGCCGCCGCGAAGAAATCAACGACCAACACAAAGCACTGGGTCAAATGAAAGAAATGGCTGCCCGCTATGGTTTTGACATTTCCCGCCCGGCCACCAATGCCCGTGAAGCGGTGCAATGGACTTATTTCGCCTATTTGGCAGCGGTGAAATCGCAAAACGGTGCTGCTATGTCGTTTGGCCGCGTGGCTACTTTCCTCGATATTTTCATCGAACGCGACCTTAAAGCCGGCCTGATTACCGAGAGCGAAGCGCAAGAGCTGATCGACCATTTGGTGATGAAGCTGCGCATGGTGCGCTTCCTGCGCACACCGGAATATGATGAACTCTTTTCCGGCGACCCGATTTGGGCCACCGAATCCATCGGCGGCATGGGCTTGGACGGCCGCACGCTGGTAACTAAAAACAGCTTCCGCTTCCTGCACACGCTTTACAACATGGGTCCGTCTCCCGAGCCGAACATTACTGTGTTGTGGTCTGAGCAACTGCCGGAAGGTTTCAAACACTTCTGCGCCAAAGTGTCGATCGACACTTCATCTATCCAGTATGAAAACGACGATTTGATGCGCCCGGATTTCAACAGCGATGATTATGCTATTGCCTGCTGCGTGAGCCCGATGGTGGTTGGCAAACAAATGCAGTTTTTCGGCGCCCGCGCCAACTTGGCCAAAACCATGCTCTACGCCATCAACGGCGGCATCGATGAAAAAACCAAAGAGCAGGTAGGCCCGAAAACCGAGAAAATTCTGGACGAAGTGCTCGATTACGACACCGTGTTGAATCGCATGGATAACTTCATGGATTGGCTGGCCACCCAATATGTGACCGCGCTTAATGTGATTCATTACATGCACGACAAATATTCATACGAAGCCGCGTTGATGGCCTTGCACGACCGCGACATCAAACGCACCATGGCTTGCGGCATTGCCGGCTTGTCGGTGGCTGCCGACTCACTGTCCGCCATCAAATACGCCAAAGTGCGCCCGGTGCGCGATGAAAACAACATTGCCGTAGATTTCGAAATCGAAGGCGACTACCCGCAATTCGGCAACAACGATGACCGTGTAGACAGCATTGCCTGCGATTTGGTAGAGCGCTTTATGAAAAAAGTGGCTTCGCACAAAATGTATCGTGATGCCATCCCGACACAATCGGTACTCACCATCACCTCTAACGTGGTTTACGGCAAAAAAACCGGCAACACGCCCGACGGCCGCCGCGCAGGCGCACCGTTCGGCCCGGGTGCCAACCCGATGCACGGCCGCGATGTAAACGGTGCTGTAGCCTCTTTGAGCTCTGTGGCCAAACTGCCGTTTGAGTTTGCCAAAGACGGCATCTCCTACACCTTCTCCATCGTGCCGGGCGCTTTGGGCAAAGATGAAGGCTCACGCGAGAAAAACCTCGCCGGCTTGATGGATGGTTATTTCCACCACGAAAGCGGCGTGGAAGGCGGCCAACATCTGAACGTAAACGTGCTCAACCGCGAAATGCTGATCGAAGCGATGAACGACCCCGAGCTTTACCCGCAGCTGACCATCCGTGTGTCAGGCTATGCAGTACGCTTTAACTCGCTCACCAAAGAGCAGCAGCAAGACGTGATTACCCGCACCTTTACTGCCAGCATGTAATCCGGCAGCCAAAGCGGCACAAGCCAACGCGCCGGAAGCGATTCCGGCGCGTTTTAGCGTTTGGCAAAAAGCATCCGATTAACTTTTTCAGACGGCATATGCCAAGATACATCAGGTGTATAATAAAGGCCGTCTGAACACCATTATTCAAGTTGCGCACACCATGCAAACCCACACCATACATCCGGCCGCCTCTTCAGACGGCCACCGCCATTACCACGGCAAAGGCATTGTGCACTCCATCGAGAGCTGCGGCACGGTCGACGGCCCCGGCCTGCGCTTTGTGCTGTTTATGCAAGGCTGCCTGATGCGCTGCCTTTATTGCCACAATCGCGACACCTGGGACATGCGCACCGACAAAGCGCAAGAATTGAGTGTTGACGAAGTGATGAAGCAGGTAATTTCCTACCGCCATTATCTGCGCGCCACCGGCGGCGGCGTAACCGCTACCGGCGGCGAGCCTTTGCTGCAATACGAATTTATCCGCGATTGGTTTGTGGCCTGCAAAGCCAACGATATCCACACCTGTCTCGACACCAACGGCTATGCCTTGCATTATGATCACATTCTCGATGATTTGCTCGACCACACCGATTTGGTGATGCTTGATTTGAAGCAGGTTGATCCCGAAATCCACAAAGCGCTGGTGGGCATTCCCAACACCAAAACCCTCAAATTCGCCCGCTATCTGGCCGAGCGCAATCAGGCCGCGCGCGTGCGCTATGTGATTGTGCCGGGCTACACCGACGACGACCGCTCCGCCCATTTGCTCGGCGAATTCATCGGCGATATGGAAAACATCGACACGGTCGAACTTTTGCCTTATCACGAATTGGGCGCACACAAATGGGAATTGTGCGGCGATGCATACAAGCTCACCGGCGTGCGCCCGCCGCCGAAAGAAACCGTGCTGCACATCAAAGAAATTTTGGAAGGCTACGGCAAAAACATTATCTATTGATATCGGTAGCGTCATCAATAAAAAGGCCGTCTGAAACTTGCTTTCAGACGGCCTTTACATGCAATGCTCTTCTTGTGATGGTTTATCGGTTTAAACGGACATCACACCCATTCGAAAAAATAACCTAACTGCGTTGTCTCGCCTTGCCGTACTAGATGTACTGTCTTCGGTTCGCCGCCTTGTTATCTTATTTTTTCGAATGGGTATCACACCTTTCGGACGGCCTGAGTCAAGCCCGCCGATATGGTGTTTTTCGCATGGCCGTTTTCACAAGCCCAAGGCATCGGCATGAAACTCAATATGGCTGTCGATAAAGCTGGCGATAAAATAATAGCTGTGGTCGTAGCCCGGGCGCATATTGAATTGAACATTCAAACCGTGTTGCTTAGCGGCGGCCACAAATTTTTCGGGTTGTAATTGCGTGGGGTAAAAAGTGTCTGCATCGCCTTGGTCGATTAGAATCGGCAAGGCCGGCTGCTTGGCCGCATCGGCGAGTAGGGCGGTGCTGTCGTAGGGCAGCCAGGTTTGTTTGTCGCCACCCAAATAAGCCTCAAAAGCTTGCTGCCCCCAAGGTGTGTCGGCCGGGTTGACGATGGGTGCAAACGCCGACACCGCCGCATAACGGCCCGGGTTTTTCAGCGCAATCTGCAAAGCGCCGTGGCCGCCCATGCTGTGGCCGAAAATGCTGCGGCGCTCATCCACCGGAAAATGCGCCTCAATCAAGGCCGGCAATTCGTGCACAATATAGTCATACATCTGATAATGTGCCGCCCACGGCGCTTGCGTGGCATTCACATAAAAGCCCGCACCTCGGCCTAAATCGTATTGCGGCGCATCGGCCACATTATCGCCGCGCGGCGAGGTGTCGGGTATGATCAGCGCCACACCCCATTGCGCCGCAAAACGCTGCGCGCCGGCTTTGGTGGTGAAATTTTCATCGGTGCAGGTTAGGCCCGAGAGCCAATAAAGCGCCGGCACGCGATAGCCTTGCAGCGCCTGCGGCGGCAAATACACGGCAAACGTCATTTCGCAGGCACAGCTTTCCGAGTGGTGGGTGTAGCGTTCTTGATGGCCGTTAAACATTTTATGGCGGCTGATAAGCGTGGGGGCGGGCATGATGTTCTCCAGATCGGTTGAGCGCTCCAATATAACCGAAAAGCCGCTGAAAATAAAACCGGCGCCGAAAACGGGCGGCAAGTGGCGGATAATGGCCGTTTGATCAGCAAGCGCAGCTGCGATTGGCTTTGTTAAAACGAAGCATCATCTTACGCATGACACACAGATGCCGTCTGAAACTTCTTTTACAGACGGCATTGCCTAGGATTTGTTCACCATGCATCCGTGCGCAAGATTTTCAGCCAAAAGATTGCCGCGAGATGAATGCTCAACAGCCCCTGACAAGCTTATTTTTTTGAATGGACATAAAGCGTATAATCAAGCTTTTGCCCACAGGCCGTCTGAAACCCATGCCTAAAAAAAACGATGCGTTTACCCGCCTGATCAATGCCTTGAAAGTGCTGCCCAATGTCGGCCCCAAATCGGCGCAGCGCATGGCTTATCAATTGCTGCAACACAACCGCGAGGGTGCAGCCGAGCTCGTGGCCGCGCTGCAACAAGCCTTGAGCCAGGTGCATCATTGCAGCCGCTGCAACACTTTTTGCGAAAACAGCCTGTGTGAAATTTGTGCCGATGCCGATCGCGACGGCAGCCGGCTGATGATTGTGCATATGCCGGCCGATGTGGCCAGCATGGAAGCGGCGCATTGCCACGACGGCCTTTATTTTGTGCTGATGGGGCAGGTGAGCCCGGCGCAAGGCATGGATTTGAATCACATCGCGCTCGAGCAATTGGTGGCGCGCCTGCAAGGCAGCGAGGTAGAAGAAATCATTATCGCCACCAATTTCACCGCCGAGGGCGATGCCACTGCTTATGTGTTGTCGGAATTATTGAAAAATCTGCCGTATAAAATCAGCCGCTTGGCGCGCGGCATGCCTTTGGGCGGCGAGCTGGAATATGTGGATGCGGGCACTTTGGCGCAAGCCGTGCACGAACGCCGTTTGCTGAAAGAATAATCAATCAACCCAAATAAACCAACAGGCCGTCTGAAAACTTTCAGACGGCCTGTTTGAGATTATATCAACCGCTTATTTCTTTTCAAAACGCGCTTTGATATCGTTTTTCAGATTGGTGACCTTATCGCCCACTTCTTCTTTCCAATTGTCGAACTTATCTTTCCATTCGGCTTTTTGTTTTTCACGCAATACTTTGCGGGCTTCTTTGGCAGCGGCTTCTTGCGCTTCTTCTGCTGCGGCGATTTCAACCAGTAACGCCTCAACCGGGCGGCGCAGCAGCAGGCCGTTGCCCAAGCTTTGCACAATAGCGTCCACGGCAGCGTTATCGCTTTCTTCCACTTCGGCCAACACAGCAACCGCGCCCGGCGGAATGGCGTGCGACATTTGCTCCAGCAGGCTGGTGCGGGTTTCTACGGTGTCGAGCGACACGAGCGAGCCCAAAAAGCCGCCGGTAGCGCCCAGCATCAGCACACCCAAGGGGCCGCCCAACACGCCCACCAATGCGCCGATGGCGGTGCCGGCCAGTGCCGCATCGCCGGCCGCGCCATCGCTGGCACCGTCGCCGAATTTCAGGGAGCCATCAAGATTGCGCTCTACCACAGCGGCGGTGTTGAGGCCGATTTTGCCTTGCACGGCAGCTTGTTTCAGTTCGCTCAAGGCTTGATAGGCTTTGCTGCTTTCTTCAAAAGACAATAAAACAACGTTGGTTTGCATGATGACTCCTTCATTAAGGTCAGACTGAGAAAAGCTGCGCCGGCAAGCAGGCCTGCCTGCACAGGAAAACGCCGATTTGTTGTGTTCGGTTGATTTATTGTTGTAAGAATATGATATTCGCTAGCCGATTTAAGTCAAATATTTAACCTGATTTAAATAAAACCGCCATCTCGGCAGGCCGTCTGAATGCGTTTCAGACGGCCT
>RCMY010002594.1_pt1 | contig 16312 bp, 27 predicted proteins | sample 2041341 | NCBI WGS metagenome assembly RCMY01 (sample SAMN09708234, study PRJNA481090) | Marine sediment metagenome, whole genome shotgun sequencing project. | reverse complement strand
AATTGCGATGGAAAACGGTCTGCGCTTTGCGATCCGCGAAGGTGGCCGCACTGTCGGCGCCGGCGTCGTTTCGAAAATTGTAGAGTAATACTAACCGGTTCGATGTGGGGCAGGTGAGCCTGCTCCACCTCTCAACGAAAGGATAAGACCATGGCAGTCGCCAGTCAGAACATCCGCATTCGGCTAAAGGCCTTTGATTTCCGTGTGTTGGATGCGTCCACACAGGAAATCGTGAACACAGCCAAGCGCACAGGCGCTTCGGTACGTGGCCCGATTCCGATGCCAAATAAGATCGAGAAATTCACGGTTCTCCGTGGTCCGCACGTCGACAAGAAGTCGCGCGACCAGTTTGAGATCCGTACGCACAAGCGTCTTCTCGACATCGTTGACCCCACACCACAGACCGTGGACGCGCTTATGAAGCTCGACCTCGCTGCTGGTGTGGACGTCCAAATTTCGGTCTAAGGGGGGCTACTGATATGTTGCGCTCTGGTGTGATCGCAAAGAAAGTCGGCATGACCCGACTTTTCTTGGACGACGGTAAGCAGATTCCTGTGACCGTTCTTCAACTCGACAAGCTTCAAGTCGTCGCAAAGCGCACGGCTGAGACGGATGGCTATTCGGCTGTTCAACTCGGTGCCGGCACGGCGAAAGTGAAGCGGACATCTCAGGCCATGCGTGGGCATTTTGCCGCCGCAAAGGTTGAGCCAAAGCGGAAGATTGCGGAGTTTCGGGTTGATCCGGAAAACCTGATCGACGTGGGCGAAGAGATCACCGCAAATCACTACTTTGAGGGCCAATTCGTTGACGTGTCAGGCACGTCGATCGGTAAAGGCTTCCAAGGTGCGATGAAGCGTTGGAACTTCAAAGGCCTTCGCGCCACGCACGGTGTTTCGATTTCGCACCGCTCGCACGGTTCGACGGGTCAGTGTCAGGATCCTGGTCGCGTCTTCAAAGGCAAGAAAATGGCCGGTCACATGGGCGCTGCCCGCGTGACGACGCAAAACCTTCAGGTTGTCCGCACGGACGCCGACCGTGGTCTGATCATGGTCAAAGGCGCTGTCCCGGGATCGAAAGGTGGCTGGGTCACGATCAAGGACGCGATGAAGAAGCCAACTCCTGAGAACGTTATCCTGCCTGCAGCTTTGAAGTCGGCAGCAGCTGCCGCCGAAAAAGCAGCTCAGGCAGCCGCTGATGCAGCAGCCGCCGAAGCTGAAGCAGAAGCGAAGCGTTTGGCTGACGAGCAAGCAGCTCAGGAAACCGCGGCACTTGCCGAGGCTGAGGCTGATATTGCGAACGATGGTGCTGATGCCTCTGCGGCGGACGCTGAAAAGAAGGACGATGGGGCATGAAACTCGACGTGATCAAACTGGACGGCAAGAAAGCCGGGTCGGTGGATCTTGGCGACGAGATCTACGGGCTTGAGCCTCGCGCCGACATCCTGCACCGTGTGGTCCGCTGGCAGCGCAACAATGCGCAAGCTGGTACTCACAAGGTCAAAACGCGGTCGGAAACCAGCTATTCCACCAAGAAGATCTATCGCCAGAAGGGCACCGGCGGCGCACGCCACGGGTCCCGGAATGCGCCGATTTTCCGCGGTGGTGGTATCTACAAAGGTCCGACCCCACGTAGCCACGGCCACGAGTTGACTAAGAAGTTCCGCAAGCTTGGTCTCAAGCACGCGTTGTCTTCCAAAGCAGCGACCGGCAACCTGGTCATTCTGGACGAGGCATCCGCTAAGGACGCCAAGACCAGCGCTTTGGCCAAGCAGCTTAAAGACCTTGGCTGGAAGCGCGCGCTGATCATCGACGGTGCGACATTGGACGAAAACTTCGTCGTCGCAACACGCAACATCGACACCATCGATTTGCTGCCGACGATGGGCGCGAATGTCTATGATATCCTGAAGAGTGACACTCTCGTGATCACGAAAGCAGGGATCGAAGCGTTGGAGGCTCGACTGAAATGAGTGCGAAAACAGATCATTACGACGTCGTGCGCAAGCCGATCATCACCGAGAAAACCACCATGGCGTCCGAGCACGGCGCGGTTGTTTTCGAAGTGGCAATCGACGCGAACAAACCGCAGATCAAAGAGGCTGTAGAAGGTCTGTTTGGGGTCAAGGTGAAGGCCGTGAATACGACCATCACCAAAGGCAAGTCCAAGCGGTTTCGCGGCCAGTTGGGCAAGCGGAAGAACGTCAAGAAGGCTTACGTGACGCTTGAAGAAGGCAACACAATCGACGTGACGACCGGGCTTTAAGCTTTAGCGTTCGTTCGAGAGATTAGGAGGCCCCGCTGGAAACGGCGGGGCTTTTTTTGTGCAACGGTCGGTGTGGGGCGCGCGTTGCAACAGCGGAAAGTGTTAACGCCAGTGTTTTAAGGGAAATGCGCGGATCCGGGACGTCGGTATGACGTCGGTGCAACGTCGGTATCGCGTCGGTGCGTCTGGTATTGGAATTGAGGCGCTCCCCCAGATGTGGTGGATGCGTTAACGAGTGGCGATTGTATACTTGACAAACCCACTATTGATAGCAGAGCGGCACGTCGCCAAACTTGCGCTTGCAGGACTGCGTTTCGCTGAAATAAATCAGCAACCCCGTACAGATCACTGCGGTCAAGGCGACGATCAGCGTAATCTTGACCAGATCACTCACTTTCGGATTTTTCAGCGTCCGGTTTCTGCTTCGCCAGCTTCTTCAACTTTTCATTGAAGCGCACTTCGTCATCGTCCGTCCCGATCTCGCGGGCGGCTTCTTTGAACTTGTCGAGTTGACTCTTAATGTCGTTCGCGGCCACTGTTTTCTCCATGTATCGCATGTATTTAGATGAGCACGGCGTCGATAGTATGACGCGCCTAGACCTCGATAAGAAGCGCTATCTTAGCCTGACTGGTGTAATTATGCGAGTTGACCACGCTAGGGACTTTCTGGTTCCAGCGCTCAATCGGATAAAGGCGCAGGTATTAGATGAAGACCCAGACGCCCCAATATGCTTTCATCGGTCAGATATTCGCCACTGCAAAGGTCCATTCGAGGCCCTGCGGAACGACTCTGTGCGAGCAAGATTTGACGAGCAATTGTTGGCTGTATTCAACGAGGCCGAGTACACCGTTATTACTTCTTTCATAGATAAGCATGAGTTAACGCAAAAATTTCATTGGGAGCGAACGCACCCATATCACATTCTCATGGAAATAATGGTTGAGAAGTACGCACTGCTATTAGAACGCCGGTTTGCAATAGATGATATAATGCCAGAGGCCCGTGGCAAACACCAAGATCAAGCCCTCCAAAATGAATTTGTTCATTTCAAAAAAAATGGAACTCGGTTTGCGCCAGTTGCCATGGTCACGAAACAAATCCCTTCATCAAATCTGAAGTTTCGAACAAAGAAGGACAATATCGCTGGCTTGCAGCTATGTGATCTACTGGCTCACCCCTCACATTACACCATACGACACAACCTTAAGCACAAAGTTAAGCTTGGTCCTTTTGCGGAGTTGGTTTCTGAAGTGTTGGTAAAAAGTAAGTATAACAGATCAGCTTTTGGAAAAATTTGGGGTTGGGGCGCTAAGCCTTTGCCATAATGACTAGAGGGGAGCGCAAGGCTCCCCCCGATGGATTATGTACCGTCAAATACCGACCGCTTACGCATCGGGTTGACTGAAATATAGGTGCTTATTTCGATTCTGTCAAGCGAATCAGTCACTTATCGCCTAACTTATTGATTAGGCTGATGATATGTCAGCCGCTTGCCAGCCACCCCCGTCAAAGCAATTATCGCGCGTTCCGCATCCTCAACACCCCTTGCAGCGCGGTTGCTGTAACGAAAATCAAACTCAGCCGCATAGCGGTGCAGGTGCTTCTTGGAGCAATGCTGATAGACGCCCTTCATGCCGCGCTTGAAGATGCTGTAGAATCCCTCAACCGTGTTGGTGTGGACCTCTGGCTTGGTGCGGTGGACGTATTCGTCCTTGCTGTGCGTGACGTGATCGTGGCGAACAAAATCATTGCGCAGATACTTGTAGACCGTCGCTTCGTCGGTGAAGACAGCCGCTTCAACGCGGATATTCTCGCGCAGGATTGGCAGAATGTCTTTGTAGGACACCTTGTCGATTACGAAGGACTTTGCGCGGCCTGTGTCGCGGTCAACGAGCGTTAGAACCTTCATTTTGTGGTGAAAGCCGCCAGCGCGCTTCTTTTGCTCTACTTCGGGGTCTTTGCCGATAAACGTCTCGTCAACTTCAACCATGCCACCACCAGCACCAAAATCCATCTCGCCATCAGTGCGCATAGCCTCGCGGATGCGGTGAGACATGAACCAAGCGGACTTGTGTGTGATTTCCAGAACGCGGTGCAGTTGGTGGCTGCTGATACCCTTCTTGCTGGATACCATCAGGTGAATGGCTTGAAGCCACTTGTGCATCGGAATGTGGCTTTCCTCAAAGATGGTGCCTTTGCGGACAGTGAATTGCTTGCGGCACTCACGGCACTTCCATAGGCCGTGACGCTCGACGCCCTCCGGGTTCTTCTTAGACGGCTTGCTGCGAACGCCCACGAGCGGGTAAGCGCGATCCACAACGCCACAGTGCTGGCAAACAGGTCCATCCGCCCAAAGCATAGCCTCAACGTGCGCAAAAGCTGCGGCTTCGTCGTGCATATATGGCTTGGACAGAATAGACATTTTCGAATTCCTCTAACTTACTGATAATAATCTAGTAGTTAGAGTTGGGTTTGTCAAGTATACAATCGCCTAACGAGTGTTGAGGTTTGGTTAATGGCGGACGAGTTGCGGGGTTGCAGATTGAGGTGGCTAAGTCTGTTATGCCGAGTTGAACGGACGGTCGAAACTCTTGGGAAAATGCGGCGTAAGAATGTGAAACCCAAATAAGTCAGATCGTGCTAAACGAGACTACTGTGCTCGATATTCATTTGGAGGTGGTTCATTGCAATCGAAATCATCAGATTTTTCAGCAGCCAGCGGCAATGGCTACGAGCTGCAGATGGGGCGTTTCAGTCGCTTGCTTGCACCAAAGTTCCTTGATCTGTTTGAGTTTGAGGACGGCAGCAATATTCTCGATGCCGGATGCGGAACTGGCGCACTCACATCGGAAATCTTGCGCCGCAGCAAAACCGCAAACATCACAGGCATCGACATCTCTGAGGCGTATGTTGAATACGCCGCCCGTGAACTTTTGGACCCACGTGTATCTTTCAAAGCAGCTGACCTGAATGCGCTTCCGATGCCGGATGAAACATTCGATTATGTAGTATCCCAACTCGTCTTGAATTTTGTTCCAAATACGAGCGTGGCGCTTTCTGAACTCTCGCGTATCTTGAGGCCCGGCGGCCGTATTGCGGTATCCATTTGGGATGTAAGAGGCGGCCTCGTGTTCAATCGCTTCTTCCTCGATACAGCTGCAATGTTGGACCCCGAAGCCAACGAACTCAGAAAAAAGAACTTCACGCGTCCGCTCACGCGGCCCGGCCATCTGGAAGACGCGCTAAGGTCAGCGGGCTTTGCCGACGTTCAGACCGATGAAATCCACATCCGAACCGAATTCGCATCGTTCGAAGACTATTGGAGACCCTTCGACGGGACAGACGGCCCAATTCCGGCTTACTTGTCGAAGAGGCCCGATGATCTGAAGCGGCAAATAGAGGCCGCCGTTCGAGATGCTTTTCTGGACGGTGAGGCCGACGGGCCACGCTCATACGCAGCAACAGCATGGGTTGCGACAGGGCGTCGCTCAAGCTGAGCGTAAATGATCCCTAAGGCCCCAAAGCCGCCGTTCGTTGCGCATTCATTCTTGTATGATCCGTTCACCAACAGCCAACGCGCAGAAAACGCTCGGCAAGCCTTGCCACCCCACCACACCCCTGCTAATCACCCCCAACTTCACCACCCCGGATTCGTCCGGGGTGCTGTAGTTTTTGGGGCAAACCCAATCAGAATTCGGGGACCTGTCAAAAGGGCCCTTTAAACCACCGGCGGGCAAATTCCCGTCGGCCAAGCAAACGGAAGACAGAAAGCATGGCACTAAAGTCGTATAAGCCGACGACGCCTGGCCAGCGAGGGCTGGTTCTGATCGACCGTTCGGAGCTTTGGAAAGGCCGCCCTGTTAAGGCCCTCACTGAGGGACTTAGCAAGAAAGCGGGCCGGAACAACACCGGACGGATCACGATGCGTCGACGTGGTGGAGGCGCCAAGCGTCTATACCGCATTGTAGATTTCAAGCGGAACAAATTGGACGTGACAGCCACGGTCGAGCGGATCGAATATGACCCGAACCGGACCGCGTTTATCGCACTTGTTAAGTACGAAGATGGCGAGCAGGCGTATATCCTTGCGCCTCAGCGTTTGGCCGTTGGCGATAAGGTTGTCGCCGGCACCAAGGTTGACGTGAAGCCGGGCAACGCAATGCCGTTCTCGGGCATGCCAATCGGCACAATCGTCCACAACATCGAGATGAAGCCGGGCAAGGGCGGGCAGATTGCTCGTGCGGCCGGGACATACGCTCAGTTTGTTGGTCGTGACGGTGGTTACGCGCAAATTCGTCTGTCGTCGGGTGAGCTTCGTCTCGTCCGCCAAGAGTGCATGGCAAGCGTTGGTGCGGTGTCGAACCCCGACAACTCGAACCAGAACCTCGGTAAAGCCGGTCGCAACCGTCACAAGGGCATCCGCCCGTCTGTGCGTGGTGTTGTGATGAACCCGGTTGATCACCCACATGGTGGTGGTGAGGGTCGTACGTCCGGTGGACGTCACCCGGTCTCTCCATGGGGCAAGCCGACAAAGGGTGCTCGCACTCGGAACAAGAACAAGGCGTCGTCGAAGCTTATCCTGCGTTCGCGTCACGCTAAGAAGAAGGGCCGTTAATCATGAGCCGTTCAGTATGGAAGGGCCCCTTCGTTGACAGCTATGTCTTGAAGAAGGCCGAAAAATCGCGTGAATCGGGTCGTAACGAGGTCATCAAGATCTGGTCGCGTCGCTCGACGATCCTACCGCAATTCGTTGGTTTGACCTTTGGTGTCTACAACGGCCGCAAGCATATCCCGGTAAACGTATCCGAGGACATGATCGGTCAGAAGTTTGGTGAATATTCGCCAACTCGCACCTACTACGGTCACGCCGCTGATAAAAAAGCGAAGAGGAAATAAGTCATGGGCAAGGAAAAAAATCCACGCCGCGTGGCCGACAACGAAGCGATGGCTAAGACGCGCATGTTGCGTACAAGCGCGCAGAAGTTGAACCTCGTGGCAGCGATGATCCGCGGCAAGAAAGTCGAGAAGGCCCTTACGGACCTGACTTTCTCGAAAAAGCGGATTTCGGACGATGTGAAGAAGTGTCTTCAGTCGGCCATCGCAAACGCTGAAAACAACCACAACCTTGATGTGGATGAGCTGGTCGTGGCAGAGGCCTATGTCGGCAAGAACCTGGTTATGAAGCGCGGACGTCCGCGTGCACGTGGTCGGTTCGGCGCGATTAAGAAGCCGTTCTCTGAACTCACGATCAAAGTCCGCCAAGTTGAGGAGCAAGCCTGATGGGTCATAAAGTAAACCCGATCGGTATGCGGCTTCAGGTCAACCGGACCTGGGACAGCCGCTGGTACGCCGACACGAAGGATTATGGCGATCTTCTTATGGAAGACCTCCGTATCCGCGATTTCATCAAAGAAGAGTGTAAGCAGGCTGGGATCAGCCGTGTGATCATTGAGCGTCCGCACAAGAAGTGCCGCGTTACGATCCACACAGCGCGTCCCGGTGTCATCATCGGCAAGAAAGGTGCGGACATCGAAGGTCTGCGCCGCAAGATTGCGTCGATGACTGACAGCGAGTTGCACCTCAATATCGTTGAAGTTCGCAAGCCCGAGCTGGACGCCGCACTTGTGGCCGAAAGCATCGCGCAGCAGCTTGAGCGTCGTGTGTCGTTCCGTCGTGCTATGAAGCGCTCGGTTCAAAACGCGATGCGCATGGGGTCGCTCGGTATTCGTGTGAACGTTGCGGGTCGTCTTGGCGGTGCCGAGATCGCGCGGACGGAATGGTATCGCGAAGGTCGCGTGCCGCTCCATACGCTGCGGGCTGACATCGACTATGCACTTGCCGAAGCCAAAACGGCTTACGGTATCATCGGCATCAAAGTCTGGATCTTCAAAGGCGAGATTATGGAGCACGATCCTGCTGCTCGTGATCGTCGTCAGCAGGAGCTTCAGGACGGTCCAGCACCACGTGGTGCCGGCGGCCGCCGGAATTAGGGAGCAATAAGAGATGCTGCAACCAAAGCGCACAAAATTCCGCAAGATGCACAAAGGCCGCATCAAAGGTGATGCCAAGGGTGGATCCGATCTTAACTTTGGAACGTATGGCCTGAAGGCCACCGAACCAGAGCGTGTTACCGCACGTCAGATCGAAGCTGCTCGTCGTGCCATGACGCGTCACATGAAACGTCAAGGTCGCGTCTGGATCCGCATTTTCCCGGACACCCCGGTAACCTCTAAGCCCGTCGAAGTTCGTATGGGTAAAGGTAAAGGTTCCGTGGATTTCTGGGCATGTAAAGTAAAGCCAGGCCGCGTGATGTTCGAGATCGACGGTGTCACGGACGCGGTTGCACGCGAGGCGCTTCGCCTTGCTGCAATGAAGCTGCCGGTCAAGACACGCACGATCGTTCGGGAAGACTGGTAAAACCAGTTTTCCGGTGCCGTATCGCGATTTCTGAAAGAAGTCGCGGCCTGTCACCCGGTTGAGATTAAGGAAAGGGCGGGGCGAAAGCTTCGCCCTTTTTCATGTCCCCGGCTCATCAAGCGGCAACAAAAACTGGCGTCCGACCACTCGTCACTTAGTCGAATTGCGGTTAAGAAACGTAAATGACCCAAATTCGCTCGCTTTTCGTCACCCCGCTTTATCACGCAACAATCGACGGCATAGACGCCGCCGAACTCGAAGCCTCATGCCTGTCTATCGCTGAAGACGATGAGGCCGGACAGGACTGGTGCGAAGCGAATGATTTCCCCGGCTACACCAGCTACGCCAGCCTGACCGATCTCGGATGGCGGTTTCCGATCTTTGCGGATCTGATCAAGGTACTGGATGGCCATGTCGCGGCCTTTGTTGAGACGCTGGATTTCGATCTTGGGGGTCGTAGAATCGTCCTCGAAGACATCTGGATTAACGTCCTCCCCGAAGGCGGCATCCACGCCGCCCACATCCACCCTCATTCGGTGATCAGCGGCACGACCTACGTCGCAATGCCCGAGGGCGCGAGCGCGATCCGGTTTGAGGACCCGCGCCACGCAATGATGATGGCAGCCCCTCCGCGCAAAAAAGACGCCCGCGACGATTTGAAGACGTTCGTCTACGTCGCGCCCAAGGTCGGGGATGTTTTGCTGTGGGAAAGCTGGCTGCGACACGAAGTGCCAATGAACATGGCAGAAGAGGACCGGATTTCGGTGAGTTTCAACTACAAATGGGACAGCTAAAAATCTGTCGTTCTTCTTGGTGAAAATACTCACGGGGAGGTCTGGAGGGGCAGACAGCCCCTCCAGTGGATCGCGGCCAAAGGCCTCGAAACAGATTTAGATCAAGAGAACCAACCCTTCACTTTGCCCCAAACCGATTTCGTCTCGGGAATGTCGATGTCTGCGCCCGCAACGACGTCACTGCCGTTCAGTTCGGGCAGAGGCTCGCTTTCAAAATGCTCTTCGTCGGGCTGCACTGTGGCTTTTTGCGCAACTTCAGGCGTCATTTCCTCGAACGTGTCCAGCAGTGCCAGCGTTTCTGGTCCTGCGAGGCCATCGGCGTCCAGGCCGTTTTTGGTCTGGAATGCCATCACGGCGGCTGCTGTGCCCGATCCGAAGACCCCGTCGGCGCTAAGGCCAAGGCCTTCTTGCAGCTTTTTCACCGCAGCCCCGCGCGAGCCTTTGCGTAAAAGCACCAACTCGTGCAGGCCCATAGCCGAGAACGTATCCGGCCCCGCGATGCCGTCGACTGCCAAACCATTGGCGCCTTGAAACGCACGCAATGCGCGCTCGGTGCCGGGACCGAAATCCCCGTCGGCTGTAACCCCAAGACGCTCCTGCAATCGCTTAACCGGCGCGCCTTTAAGGCCCTTTTTCAAAATAGACATGTGATATCCCTCGCTGTTACATCTGGTGTTGGTTTATATGTTGCGGACAGACGATGGGAGGGGAAGGTTTTGCGATCTTTCCCCCTTGCGGCAAGTTCCGGCCAAAATGCTTGAAAACAAGGCTTGCCAAGGCCGCGCGCTGGCCCTATACGCCGCTTCTATTGTCCACTCCACCGGGTCGAAGGTGACGCTTTTGTAGCGGCTTTCCGGTGATGTTGAAAAAGGAATATAGGCGATGGACGCCAAAGAACTGCGGGAGAAAACTCCCGATCAGCTCCGTGATGAGTTGGAAAACCTGAAGAAAGAGGCCTTTAACCTCCGTTTCCAGCAGGCCACTGGCCAGTTGGAGAACACGGCTCGTATGCGTGTTGTGCGCCGCGAAGCTGCTCGGGTTAAGACCATTTTGAACCAAAAGGCGGCCGCTGCCGCTGCGGAGGCCTGAAGTCATGCCTAAAAGAATCCTCACAGGCACCGTCACCAGCGATGCAAACGCACAGACCGTCACCGTTTCGGTCGAACGCCGTTTCACGCATCCGGTCATGAAGAAAACCATTCGTAAGTCCAAGAAATACCGGGCTCACGATGAGGCAAACACATTCAAGACAGGCGATCAGGTTCGCATTCAGGAATGTGCGCCAAAGTCGAAAACGAAACGTTGGGAAGTGCTCGCCGACTAAGGCGACCTACTCGAATATTAGCGAAACCCTGGGGCCAACGACTGCAAAGCGGTCCCAAAGGTCGGGAGACACCAAATGATCCAGATGCAGACCAACCTGGATGTTGCTGACAACAGCGGCGCTCGCCGTGTTCAGTGCATTAAGGTTCTGGGTGGTTCCAAGCGTAGATACGCATCCGTGGGCGACATTATCGTTGTCTCGGTTAAGGAAGCCATTCCACGTGGACGTGTGAAGAAAGGGGACGTGCGTAAAGCCGTCGTCGTTCGCACAGCCAAACAAGTGCGCCGTGAAGATGGCACTGCGATCCGATTTGATAGCAACGCCGCCGTGATCCTCAACAACAACAACGAGCCGATCGGTACACGTATCTTCGGGCCAGTTGTTCGCGAATTGCGCGCCAAGAACTTCATGAAAATCATCTCGCTCGCCCCGGAGGTGCTGTAAGATGGCTGCTAAGCTTAAATCCGGCGACAAAGTTGTCGTCCTTGCTGGCAAGGACAAGGGCCGCGAAGGCGCGATCACTTCTATTGACCCTAAGGCTGGTAAGGCCGTGGTTGATGGCGTGAACATGGCCATCCGCCACACGAAGCAATCGCAAAATGATCAAGGTGGTCGTCAGCCGATCGCCGTGCCAATCCAGCTTTCGAACCTCGCTTTGGTCGACAGCAACGGCAAAGCATCGCGCGTCGGCTTCAAGATGGAAGACGGCAAGAAGGTGCGTTTTGCCAAGACCACAGGAGACGTGATCTGATGCTTGATACTGCAACATATACCCCGCGTCTTCTTGCGGCCTACCGCGAGACGATCCGCCCTGCGATGAAGGAAGAGTTCTCGTATAAGAACGACATGCAAATCCCGCGTTTGGACAAGATTGTTCTGAACATCGGTGCTGGTTCTGAAGCGGTCAACGATTCCAAGAAGGCGAAATCGGCTCAGGAAGACCTGACCAAGATCGCAGGCCAGCAGGCCATCATCACGAAAGCCAAGAAATCCATCGCTGGTTTCCGCGTTCGTGAAGACATGCCTCTGGGTACAAAAGTCACGCTGCGCGGCGACCGCATGTACGACTTTCTGGATCGCCTGATCACCATCGCAATGCCCCGCATCCGTGACTTTCGCGGCGTGAAGGGCACATCTTTCGACGGTCGTGGCAACTACGCCATGGGCATGAAAGAGCACATCGTTTTCCCCGAGATCGACTTTGATAAAGTCGACGAGGTCTGGGGATTGGACATCATCATCTGTACCAACGCCAACACGGATGCAGAAGCCAAGGCGCTGTTGAAGCATTTCAACATGCCGTTCAACAGCTGAGCCTGGGAGAGATTACGAGATGGCAAAGAAAGCAATGATCGAACGCGAAAAGAAGCGCGAAGCACTTGTGGCAAAGTACGCCACGAAGCGTGCCGCGCTGAAATTGATCGCGAACGATGTAAGCAAGCCGATGGAAGAGCGTTTCATAGCGCACCTTAAGCTTGCTAAACTGCCGCGCAACAGCTCGGCCACACGTCTTCACAACCGGTGTCAGCTTACGGGGCGTCCACACGCCTATTACCGTAAGTTGAAAATGTCGCGGATCGCGCTTCGGGATCTTGGCTCTTCAGGCCAAATCCCAGGCATGGTCAAGTCAAGCTGGTAAGGGGGGTATAAAAAAATGAACGATCCTCTAGGTGATATGCTGACGCGCATTCGAAATGCGCAGATGCGTGGAAGATCCACAACCCACACGCCAGCGTCTAAGCTGCGCAAATGGGTCCTCGAAGTGCTTGCGGACGAAGGTTATATCCGCGGTTTCGAAGAGACGACAGGCGAAGACGGCCACCCGGCCATCGAGATCAGCCTGAAGTACTACGAAGGCACTCCGGTTATTCGCGAGCTCAAGCGTGTGTCGACCCCAGGTCGTCGCGTGTATATGGGCGTAAAGGACATTCCGTCCGTTCGGCAGGGTTTGGGCGTGTCTATCGTCTCGACGCCGAAGGGTGTGATGTCGGATCAAGCAGCACGGTCGGCCAATATCGGCGGCGAAGTGCTCTGCACGGTCTTCTGAGGAGGGAACCATGTCTCGAATTGGGAAAAAACCGGTAGAGCTGCCATCGGGCGTAGAAGCCTCTGTGTCGGGTCAAACCGTAACTGTCAAAGGCCCCAAAGGTCAGCGCCAGTTTACTGCAGCCGACGACGTGACGATCTCTGTCGATGGAAACATCGTCAAAGTCGAACCGCGCGGCACTTCAAAGCGCGCCAAGCAGCAGTGGGGCATGAGCCGCACTATGGTTGGCAACCTTGTCACCGGCGTTTCGACCGGTTTCAAGAAAGAGCTTGAAATCAACGGCGTCGGCTACCGTGCGCAAGCTCAGGGCAATGTCCTGAAGCTTAACCTCGGCTATAGCCACGAAGTAAACTTTGATGTGCCAGAGGGCGTGACTGTCACGACCCCGAAGCAGACAGAAGTTGTGGTTGAAGGCATTGATCAGCAACTCGTCGGCCAAGTTGCGGCTAATATCCGCGAATGGCGTGCGCCCGAGCCCTACAAAGGCAAGGGTATCAAGTACAAAGACGAATATATCTTCCGCAAGGAAGGTAAGAAGAAGTAAGGACCGGACATATGGCACTTTCCAAAAGAGAGCTGTTCCAGAAGCGCCGCATGCGCGTCCGGAACAAACTTCGCAAAGTGAACGCAGGGCGCGTGCGTCTTTCCGTTCACCGTTCGAACAAGAACATCAGCGTCCAGCTGATCGACGATTTGGCCGGCACAACGCTTGCCTCTGCTTCGTCGCTTGAAAAGGACCTTGGTGTTGTTGGTAAGAACAACGTCGAAGCGGCAACCAAAGTCGGCACAGCCATCGCGGAGCGCGCCAAAAAGGCGGGCGTCGAAGAGGCTTATTTCGACCGCGGCGGCTTCTTGTTCCACGGTAAAGTGAAGGCCTTGGCCGACGCAGCCCGTGAAGCAGGTTTGAAAATCTAAAGCGTGGGCGGCCTTCGGGCCGCTCCGATGACCCGGGCCTTATGGCACCAGGGTTGGACCAACGGCACCTTGTGCCAAATATACTAGGAGGCCAGATGGCCAGAGATCCAAATCAACGGGGCGGCAACCAACGCGGTGGACGCGGTGGACGTGACGAGACCCCTGAATTCGCTGACCGCCTGGTCGCGATTAACCGCGTTTCCAAGACCGTTAAGGGTGGTAAGCGCTTTGGCTTCGCTGCCTTGGTCGTTGTTGGCGACCAAAAGGGCCGTGTTGGCTTTGGTAAGGGTAAAGCGAAAGAGGTCCCTGAGGCCATTCGCAAAGCCACTGAGCAAGCCAAGCGCCAGATGATCCGCGTGCCTTTGCGCGAAGGTCGCACGCTGCACCACGACATTGATGGCCGCCACGGTGCTGGCCGCGTTGTGATGCGCATGGCGCCAACGGGTACTGGTATCATTGCCGGTGGTCCAATGCGTGCTGTGTTCGAGATGCTCGGCATTCAGGACGTTGTCGCCAAGTCGCTGGGTTCTCAGAACCCGTACAACATGATCCGCGCCACGGTTAATGGTCTGACAAAGCAATCGAGCCCACGCACTGTTGCACAGCGTCGTGGTAAGAAAGTTGCTGACATCCTGCCAAAGCGGGACGACGCACCTGCTGCCGCTGCCGCGGCCGAGACTGAGGAAGCTTAAATCATGGCAAAAACCATCGTCGTAAAGCAGATCGGTTCTCCGATCCGCCGTCCAAAAGAACAGCGTGCTACGCTGGTCGGTCTGGGTCTGAACAAGATGCACAAAACCCGCGAACTTGAGGACACTCCGTCCGTTCGCGGCATGGTCAACAAGATTTCGCATCTGGTAGAGATCATCGAAGAGCGCGGCTAAAGCTGGGTTTTTCGTGACATTTTGGGCCTCCACGGAAACGTGGGGGCCTTTTTCGTTCCGCCCAAAGCCATGCGCCGCGCGCAGTCCGGCATTTCTACATTGCGTCTGGTTGGCTTGGGTCAGCAGGATTATTGTCGGTCTCAACAAGGCATTTGCCTCAAAGGGAAACCGATATGATCAATTCGACCACTTCGACATTCATAGCTGGCCTAAGCCGGGCGGCAAAACGCGCAACAGCGCAATTGAAGGCCGTGGCGTCACGTGACCCTATCCCGTGCTGGGAAGAGTATTTGCGTCAGACGCGGGACTAACGCCAAACGCGCGCCCGAAAACCAACAACGCCCCGGATGAGCCGGGGCGTTGTGGTTTCACGTCGTTCTATGGCCGATTACTTCATAACCGTGACGTCCGCGTCTGTTGTGAAGAGATAGTCGTCGTCTGCCGAGTGGCAGGCAATGCATCCCTGTTCGGCACCTTTTGCGACCCGACCCGCAAGCGACATGCCTGCCGGGTTCTTGTCGAGCGTTCCGTCGGGCAGATACTTCACCCAAAACCAGTTCTGATTGTCGGCGTCATATCCGTCCTCGCGCTGGAACATCACAGTCAAGGCAGCAAGGTGCCCAGCGGGGTCCGCAATCACGTCGTCAATGGTGACGTCGGCCGGGCCGTAGTTCCGCTTAACGATCAGAGCGCCGGTGTGCCCATTGATCGTGCCTTGCGTGTAGAAGGTCTCGAGCATGGCTCCGTGCGGGTCCACGCCTTCGTAAGGGAAGCCATAGAGCGCATTGTCGCCCGCAAGGCGGTCGCTTTCCATCAAATCCCACAAAAGCGTGGCGTAGGCGGCGTCGTCGTCCGTCCCAAATTCCTGTGCCTGAGCGCTGCCCGTCAACGCTATGGCTCCGATTGTTATCGCCACGGCAATTATTGGTCTTTTCATGGTAACCTCCCAATTCATCTGTGCGCGATGATAGGGCCAACGTGTGTCTTGCCGCCTTCACAATCGCATCACCTTCCCGTGCGGCAACTGTGATTGGCCCTGAAGGGCGCGTTGGGGCAGGGTGGTCAGATGTTACGCTTCGCACTGTTCGCAATTGTTTGTTCGACCGTTCCGCTGACTGCTTTCGCCAAGCCGGGTCAGGTCTGCGTCGAGAATGGATCAGACAACACATATTTATTTACCGCCGAGGCGGATGACGGCGCCCGTGACGTTGGCGAACTGGCATCGGGTGAACAGCTTTGTGTGAGCGGGGTGTCAGAAGGCACCGTCGCCGTGTTTGAGCGTGCAGATGATCTTGAGGGCTGTTCGCGGCGCGTCGAGGCGGGAAGCACCCATCGGCTTACCAATTTTCCCAGCGTCGATCTGTGCAGTTGGACCAAGCTCTAGGACAAGTCGGCTTGTTGCGACTGATCCGCAAAAACGTGACTTGATTCACCCCATCACCCCGTCTATACGCCGCCGGTGGCCCCTATATGGGCTGCATAAACCTTAACAGACACGCCGTGGTCGGCCGCTCCCGTCGCTGGGGGCCGCATCCGGCAAGGAGAAGCGACATGAAACTGAACGAACTCCGGGACAATCCCGGTGCTACAAAAAAACGCAAACGCATTGGCCGTGGTCCGGGTTCCGGCACTGGTAAGACCGGTGGTCGTGGTATCAAGGGTCAAAAG
>RCMY010002593.1_pt1 | contig 16312 bp, 14 predicted proteins | sample 2041341 | NCBI WGS metagenome assembly RCMY01 (sample SAMN09708234, study PRJNA481090) | Marine sediment metagenome, whole genome shotgun sequencing project. | reverse complement strand
GCCGAGTGCACCCTGGCCGGTGAGACACTGACGATCGGCTGGTTTGCCCGGCATGTGCTGCACGACGGCCTGCACCACATGGCCGACATCGGTCGGATCCGCTTCGGAGCGGGGAGCGGTGCCAGCTCGGTCATCGGGACGGTGCAGGGTCTTCACGTTTCGTCTGGGGGTGTGCCGAAGAACAGTGTCGGCTCGGCGGTGGTCGGTCCGGCTGGCGTGGAGGGCGACAGTCAGGCTGATCGTCGTCACCACGGTCGACCGATCCAGGCAGTATGTCTTTGGAGCACCGAGGTCATCGACGCGCTGTGCGCCGAGGGACATCCGATCCATCCGGGTGCTGCTGGCGAGAACATCACAGTGAGCGGGCTTCGGTGGAGTGAACTTCGGCCGGGGGCTCGGATTGACATCGGACCGGTGAAGCTCCTGGTCAGCGCGTACGTCATTCCGTGCTGGAAGAATGCCCAGTGGTTCAGTGACACGGACTTCAACCGGATCCACCACGAGCGGCATCCCGGCTGGAGCAGGCTCTATGCAATCCCTCTCAACTCGGGGAATGTGGCCGTCGGTGATCGAGTCGAAGTCGAACCCTGACGGTTCCGGCTCGCTTGAGCGGTCGCGGCGCTGGGGCCGGGCCCGGCGTCACTGCTTGCCCATCTCCGACCGATGCTCGATCTCGGAATCGGGAGCCGGGTTGTCATCGAGGAGATCCACCTCGATCCGGTCGATGGTCCCGGTGAATCGGAAGGGCGATGCATAGGTGGTGCCGACAGGGGAGCGGTGGTCGCACCCGACGCTCATCCCATTGAAGGGTGCGAAGCCCCGTCGAATCCGGGGGATCTCGACCGTCCCCACCGAGATGTCGTCGACGGTGAGTTCGGCAGTGGCCTCCACCCGGCCGGTCTTGGTGAGTGTCCAGCAGATCGAATGGTCACCCGGGGCGAGGGCGGCGGCGCCGCGTATCTCGTGGTGTTCGAGTGGGAATTGGTAGTGGAAGCAGGGCAGGCCGTTCTGCACGAACATCGAGTAGCCCGCCCACTGATCGCCGTCGCTGATCAAGACCCCCTCGGCACCGCCAACGGGGATGGTGATGTAGGCGGTGATCCGGTGACTGGTGTTCACCAGGCGCGGTGCTGCATCGGACGGCACCCGCTCCAGGCCGGGCCAGAGCGTCCAATTCTGGCGGACGGGGCGTTTGCGCCGAGTGCCGCCACCGGCTCGTTCGTCGAGCGGTAGCACCTTGTACTTCTCGGCCTCTTCCCACCAGCGCGCCACCAATGATTCGAGAACCTCGGGCTTCGAAGCGGCGAGATCGTTCACCTCGGCGAAGTCCTCGTCGAGGTGATAGAGCTCCCAGACGTCGTCGTCGATCGCGTCATGGGGATCGTGCCGTGTCACCGCCTTCCAACCATCGAGCACGATGCCTCGGTGACCGAGCATCTCGAAGTGCTGGACGGTTTTGCGGGTGGGCGCATCGGGCTCGGCCATCGTGTAGGCCATCGAGGTGCCGTGGATCGGCATCTGTGCGATGCCGTTGACGAAATCTGGTGCCTCGGCGCCGACGAGTTCGAGCACGGTCGGTACGAGGTCGCTGACGTGATGGAACTGCGACCGAAGGGAGCCGCGGAGCTCTTCGGTGATTCCCTGCGGCCAGTGGATGACGAGCGGATCTCGCACGCCACCTCCGTGGGTGTTCTGCTTGTAGAACTTGCACGGCGTGTTTCCCGCCATGGCCCACCCGAGGGGGTAGTTGTTGAACCATTGGGTCTCGCCGATTTCGTCGATCCTGTCGATGGACTGGTCGAGGGTCATCGGGGCCCGCTCGAAGTAGCGGCCCTGGTGCAGGGTCCCGACCTGGCTACCTTCCTGGGAGGCGCCGTTGTCGCTCATGGTGACGAACACGGTGTTGTCGAGCGCGCCGATGCGTTCCATGAGATCGACCAGACGACCGATCTCGGCGTCGGTGTGGGTGAGCATGGCGGCGTAGGCGGCCTGGAACCGCACGAACAGAGCTCGCTCACGTTCGGAGAGCGACGACCACTCTGGCACGCCGGGATTTCGCGGCGGGAGCTGGGTGTCAGCGGGAACCAGACCCAACTCGATCTGACGTTGCAGCCGATCCGACCGCGTCTGGTCCCAGCCCTTCTCGAAGACCGGAACGTAGGCGTCGATGAGGTTGCGGCGCACGTGGTGCGGCGAGTGACCGGCCCCGAACGCGAGGTACAGGAAGAACGGCTTGTCGGGCGCCACCGATTGCTGGTCGCTCACGAAGCGCATCGCATGGTCGACCAGGTCGGTGGTCAGGTGGTAGCCCGGGGTCTCGGGGGTCGGAATGTGGTGGTTGTCCTCGGTCAGGAAGGGATCCCAGTGATTCATGGCGCCGTCCATGAAGCCGTAGAACCGGTCGAACCCTCGCTGGGTTGGCCACTGGCGGAACGGGCCAGACGGTCCGGTGTGATGCATCGGCGTGAGGTGCCACTTGCCGACCGCATAACTGTTCCAGCCAAGGTCTCTCAGCACCTCGGGCAGGAGCCCGGCCTCGTGCGAGATAGCGCCTCGGTACCCGTCGAATCCCATGTCCCAATTTGCGAGGGTGCCCATTCCGGTGGCGTGGTGATTGCGCCCGGTGAGGAGCGAGGCTCGGGTGGGGGAGCACAACGACGTGGTGTGGAAATTCGTGTACCTCAGACCGGCGGCGGCCATGCGATCGATCGTTGGTGTCTCGACCTCGGAGCCATAGCACCCGAAGTCGGAGTAGCCAACGTCGTCGAAGACACAGAACACAACGTTTGGGGTCCCCTCTGGTGGCTGGACCTCGGTGGGCCAATGAGGCTCCGACTCGAGCATCGTCCTGCCCGTTCGTGGGGTGTCGCTGGTTTCGCTCATCTCGCTCCGATCCCGTTCCGCTCCGGCTGATTCGGTGCCTGAGGGGCTGCCTGGTAGTTCTAGCACCGGACGGCTACCGCAGCGTCCGATGGCTGCGAAGGTCGACCGGCCATCGGTCGACGATCCGGTCGTTCGCCACCACCCACAGGTCGCGATGGCGGGCAACGGTTGAGCCGACGTCGGCGCTCTGCAGACGAACCAGATCACCGATCGACCAGATCGAGGGCTCATCGGGCTGCAAGACGACCTGCGTTTCCGAGGAGAGAAGCACCTGGCCGTGCTGCCAGCGAGGGTTGCCTGCGTTGGATCCAAGGATCTGTCGACCGGCGTCGATGATGATCAGGCCATCGGGCTGGATCGAGATGACCGTGGCAAGGATCTCGAGTGCAATCGAGAATGGCAGGTCGAGGTTGTCGTGGCGGGTGTCCATCAGGCAGTAGCTGCCGGCCTGGATCTCGGTGCACCAGGTGTTGGTGGCAAAGGTGGCGGTTCCGCCGCCCGAAATGATGTCGCCACCGACATCGCCGGCCGCTTCGAGCAACGGTGCCATTGCCGATTCGACGTGTCCGGCTCGACCCTCCAACGGCGTGGAATCGATCTCGTACCCCATGACACCGCGCACCTCGAGTCCGGCCCGACGAGCCCGCTCAGCCAGACGGCCGGCGCCATCGGGAGCACATCCGCTGCGAGGAAGGCCCAGGTTCACGTCGATCAACACGGATCGAACACCCCCGAGAATGGCGGCGTCGAGGGTGTCGTCGGAGTCGATGGCAACCGTGATCTGCGCCTGGTCGGCGAGCACACCGATTCTCCTAGTGTCGAGCGTCTCGTTGACCAGCAACAGGTCCTCGGTCAATCCGGCGGCCACCAGGCCTTCGATCTCGTGAGAGGTCGCAGCGCAGAAGGCGGTATGGCCAACGGTGGCCAGGCGTTTGGCCAGCGCCGTCGACTTGAATACTGCGGCGTTTGGTCGGAGGGAGCGGCCGGGGCGGACGGCGCCCATGGCAGCGCAATTGGTGTCGAACACGTCCAGATCGACGACCAGGGCCGGGGTTCGGAGTTCCTCGACCCGGGAAGGGGTGCCTTGCTCGCGGCGTCGGCGGGCGAGCGCCGGCGGGAGTCGACCTCTGGTGAGCGCACGATGGATGGTGAGGGCGACGGTCGGATCGCTGAGATAGCCCTCGATCTTGTGATGGTTGTTCGAGTCGTTGACGACCACGCCGTGATTCAGGATGGGCGGCGACACGCTGAAATGGCGGTGGTCGAGGGGGTAGAGCGCAACGACATCGCGATCGTCGTAGGCATTGAGCCACTGGCGCACCGATTTCGGATGGTCGATCGGGCTGACGGCGCGACGAATGGCCGTCACCCCGAGCGGAGACCCAACGGTGACGAGCGCGGCGACGTCATGTGTCTGTTCGAGTTTGTCGTGAGCCAGCAGGTCGTAGGCAATGACCGTGCCCAACGAATGTGCCACCACAACGAGTGAGTCGCCTGGATCGCACTGAGCGAAGGCGGCAGCGACAACACCATCGATCTCGGACCGGATCGAGTCATCCCTCAGATACTGGGCGACATCGCTGGCCGCGTAGGCAACGCTGGCCCCGCTGGCGCCCGGGATGAAGCGGTCGAGAATCGTCAGCCCGCTCTGTACCCATTCCCATGTGAGCATTCCGCCGCCCCTGCCGCCTCGCCTCGGCTTGGGCTCATCCTGTTCGGCATCCCTCCGCTCGATCTCCGCATTGATTGCCTCGGCCGGGACCCCCGCCCCGTCGAGCAAGTCGGTGAGCACTTCTCGACCAAACTGTGCCGTGTCGTCCTGCGCCTTCGTTCCGGAGCGGGCGACGGAGAGCTCGTCGCCCAGCACGGCGTCGGCACCGTCGGGCGACTCTTCTTCGGCCTCGCTGGTCAACGTATGCAGTGCGTCACCGAAGAACGGAAAAATGACGTCATCCTCGGTGATCGGCATCTCCAGTCCGACCCGCTCGAAGCCGGCGCGCAGGCTCTCGAACCAGTGTCGACGAAGCTCGGTTGGATCCTTGCCCTGCTGATTGCGACCGTGAACGAAGATCAACCTGGTAGCCACGCCGCCCAGTGTGGCACTCCTGGGGACTGTGCGGCCGAGACCGTGCGGTCCTCGCGAGGATCATAGTTGCATTCACCGCTGTGAAATATGAGGTACTGTTCAAACTTCTCCGAGAATCGAGGCTCACGATGTCACTCTTTACCGACCTGATCCCCACCCTCATCACCGAGACACCGGCCGAGGGTCGCGAACTCGCCATCATGATCGCCCGGAAGACGATCGCGACGATCCAACCCGACGCCGACATCCGAAGCTCGCTACGCGCCGACTACGACTCCGACACCGCCAAGCTGATGCAGGCCGGTCAGATCGTGGCGATCGAGTTCCAGACGATCGCCCAAGCCAACAACTACTGGCGAGACTGAACGAATCGCTCCATCGCTACCGGCTTCGATCGAATCGCCGCTCCACGGTGTACGGGGTACCAATCAATGAGCGCTGTTAGGGTACGGCCGCATGCCCGTCAAAAGCCTGATGACCTGGACCTTTGCCCTTCTGGCGCTGCTGCTCGGAACCAGCTGTGGGAGCAGTGATGCAGACTCGGCACCGGTCTTCAGCGCCGTCGGTTCCGATGCCGCGGTCAGCGAGACGACGCCTGACGCTGGCTCTGGCGATTCGAGCGACGCCGACGACGGCACGGCCGAACCGGGCTTCGGTGAGCTGACCGAGGGAACGTTCCTCCTCTCGGGAGCCCTCGATGAGAGCTACGACACGACGGACCCCGACCTTGCCTTTCGGCTCGGGGGCGGTTGTCAGGGGTCGGAGTTCGGGGTGAGCATCAATGTCACCGACGCCGCCCAGACGACCTCGTATGCGTCGATCTCGGCGAGCCTGCAGGAAGATCTGGCCGGTGGAGTCACCGGCGAATTCGATCCCGTCGATGCTCGGATCAGCGTCTTTCCGGGTGGCGACATGTCACAGGAAACGTCGTTCCGTGGGCCGCTGAAGATGTTGATCGCCGAGCACGACACCGGTGGTGCCGACTCCTCACTCACCGACCGTCGTATGACCATCGAGCTCCTCGGCTCGATCCCGTCCGATGAAGGCGACCTCGATGTCGACGCCAACTTCACGTGGGTGATGGGCTGTCCGTGACCGTTGCCCGGCAACGAGCAGCGAGATCAGTCGAGACTGAGCCAGAGACGTAGCAGGTGACGCCGCTCGTCGGCATCGTCGTGGTCTTCGTATTCGGTGCGAGCATGGATGACGGTGTGGTTGGAGATGAACTGCATGTCGCCCTCTTGCAACCACATGTCGAGGCGGGTGCTCTCTTGATTGGCGATCTCGTCGTAGCGGTCGATCGTTGCGAGTCGGCGAGGGCTGAACTCGATGCCTTCGTGGCGCATTGCTGACCGCATGTAGTCGCTGTGCCAGAACGTACGGAGCGTCTCACCATCCCAGGCAGCGGGCGGGATCTGGCCCGTGACTGCCTCGCCCGGACCCTGCTCGTCTCGCCGATCGAGCTCGAACGGTTCGAACAGTTCCGACGCCAGTTCGGGCGTTGTCCGGAGGAGCTCGTTGAAGACGTAGACCGAACTTGCGATCCGGCTTTGGCCGCCCTGCTTCGCCGCTCGTAGACACAACAGGCCGACGACATCGGCAGTATCGCAGTGGAACGCGATGTTCTTGGCCGATCGGTACAGCCGGGCCAGCGGTGCGGTCTTCTCCTCGCCGTAGTCGGTCACATGGCCGAGGAGTTCGTTGGCGGGGTTCTGGGCGCCTGGAATCCCCAGATGATGACCCAGACCCCAGAAGGCAAGGCCTGCCTTGTCGGTGCCCCACTCGCGCACGGGGAGACCCCGTAGGCAGACAGCACCGATCCCGGTTCCGAGAGTCTGTCGCCAGGTTTCGGCCAGACCGCCAACAACGGGGAGTTCGAAGTTCGCTTGCGAAACCTCCTCCATCGGTACATTCGCGGCCAGGAGCCGATCGGTCGCGTCGCCAATCTCGCTGACGTGCTCGCTGGTCAGTTCGACCAGCCAACGATCGGGATGAGCGGCCATGTCGGCCCCCTGCCACGCGGCCGGACTGTCCACCTCGCGATCGGGAATCGCAACCGACGATCGGTCGAAGTAGTGGCGAGTCTGCTCACCGAAGCGGCGGTACTTCTGCATGGTGGTGGAGTCTCACTCATGCTGCAGTACCGGGCAACTCGATGCTCGCCAAGCATCGGGCGACCGTAGGTTCTCACGTTGCCTTTGACACCAGGAGACGGTCGCTGGTGATCCGGCCCGAGATGGCGAAATGATCGCTGACGAAGAAGCGATGATCGCCGTGCACGATCGGGCGATGCCAGACCTCGACGTTGTCGACGACCACGTCCTCGGTCGCAAACCACCGAGTGAAGTAGCTCGTGAACCGGGCCGAACGGAGGTGGAACCGGTTGGCGTGGCTGTTCCATGTTGGTCGAGGGGGAAGCTGGCCGCGTAACCCGTAGCGCTCGGCGATGGCCGCTTCTTCGTCGGTTCGTGCGTTGGTGTCGCCTATCACCACGAGTGCCTCGGTTGGACAGGCGTCCATGACCGAGTCGAGTTGGTCGAGTCGAGCCTCCCAGCCTCCTCGTCCGGGAGCGAGGTGGACGTTCGCGACGGTGAGCTCGCCGAAGGTGACGAGGACAGCGGCTCCCGGTACCGACGTGGTGATCGGGTTCAGACTCATGAGAGGGGTGCGAACCAGCGTCGCCAGATGGCCATGATGCGACGTTGGGTTGGCCCGCACCATCGAGTGAGTCTCGACGAACGGGACCATGCCGGGAAGTTCCTGGAACAGCACGAGGTCCGGGCCATGTCCGAGGAGGCGCGATCGCACCTCGGCTTCGGAGTTCTCCATCGACCACAGCAGCGGTGCTTGCTGGGAGCGTTCCAACATCGCCATGTTCCAGCTGACGAACGACATCGATCCCATCGACGATGACGATAGGCGTGGAGTTGGGTGAGTAGCAGCGGTTGCGCGGGCGTATTTGCTCGATCGCACATACTGCGTAAGGCTTCGTCAATCGCCGACGAGGGAGACGACATGACCGACAAGGTGAAGGACTGGTCCACCGACTTCGACATCCTCGACCCTGACTACGTGGCCAACCCGTTCCCGATCTGGGACCACTTGCGCACTGCCTGCCCGATCGCTCGCACGGAACGTCGTGGCGGATCGTTTCTGCCGACGCGTTATGAAGATGTGGTCGCCATTGCTCGCGATGTCACGACCTTCAGCTCGCGCCATGTCGGTGTGCTGCCGCCAGAAGCCGAGAGAAGCGATGGGCCCAATCTGCTCCCCGCCGGCGTGCCGCCGATCACGGCTGATCCACCAGAGCACACGTGGACCCGTCGGTTGTTGTTGCCGTGGTTCTCGCCGAATCGTGTCGATCAGTACGAAACCAAAACCCGTGCGCTGTGCCGAGAGCTGATCGACGGGTTCCTCGCCGATGGCTCGGCCGATGCCGCAGCCGACTACGCCCAGCAGATACCGGTGCGGATCATCGGGCTCGTGTTGGGCGTGCCCGACTCCATGGCCGACACGTTCACCGGTTGGGTGCAGGACGTTCTCGAGTTCGCTCATGATGCTCCTCGACGCGAGAAGGCGACCGGCGAACTGGTGGCGTATTTCAGTCAGCTCATGGACGAGCGCCGGGTCGATCCTGGCGAAGATCTGATCTCGACGCTGCTGCACACCGAACTCGACGGCGCCCCGGTCCCCGATGCTCACATCTTGGGCACCGCGGCGCTCACGCTGATCGCCGGGGTCGACACCACCTGGTCGAGTATCGGTTCGGCGCTGTGGCATCTCGCCACCAACGACGACGACCGTCGTCGACTGGCGACGGAACCCGAACTCATGGACACCGCACTCGAAGAGCTGCTCCGGGCCTACGCGCCAGTTTCCATGGCGCGGCTCGTCACCACCGACACCGAGGTGTCTGGCTGCCCGATGAGCGCAGGCGATCACATCGTGTTGAACTTCCCGGCGGCGAACCGCGACCCCGACCAGTTCCCCGACGCCGACAAGGTCATCCTCGATCGTGAGGCGAATCGCCACGTGGCCTTCGGTGTCGGCATTCATCGTTGCGCAGGCTCGAATCTCGCTCGGATGGAACTTCGGGTGGCCATCGAGGAGTGGCTGGCCCGGATCCCGGAGTTCTCCATCGCTGAAGGAGCCACCGTCACCTGGGCCGGTGGTCAGGTCCGCGGACCGCGAGAATGCCCGGTCGTCTTCCCAACGTGAGCACATCTCCCAGTCTCTCCCGCCGAAACCACCGGTGACGGTCACCGGACAACGGGCCGAACAACCAGCGCACGACGACCCCGGTGATCGCTACCGGGCCATCCTGCTGGCGGTGGTCATGCTCGCCGTCACGGCATTCGGTTCACTGATGACGATCGTGACCGTCGCGCTCGGCACCATCGCCGATGATTTGGCCTCATCACGGGCCACGCTCACCTGGGTCATCACCGGCCTGATGTTGGCCATGGCGGTGGTGACTCCGCTCGGCGGCAAACTCGGCGATATTCACGGACATCGGAAGGTTTTCCTGGTCGGTCTCTTCGGCGGGGTTCTTGCCACCGTCGCGTCGGCGCTGGCATGGGACGCTGCGTCGCTGATCGTGTTTCGGGTGGCATTCGGCGTGTGCGGGGCGTTGGTGATCCCCAACGCCCAGGCCCTGATGATGCACGCCTACGGACCACAGCGGCGGGCGACGGCGATGGGCTGGTTCCAGTTCGCGATGACGGGAGCTCCGACCATCGGGATCGTCCTCGGCGGCCCGTTGATCGACCTCCTGGGGTGGCGGGCGCTTTTCATGATCTTCGCCGGCGTCAATGCGCTGGCGCTCGTGACGGCGGCGCTCGTGCTCGCGGCCTCGCCGGTGCGAGTCGCCGCGCCGATCGACTACGCAGGAGCGGCGACCCTGGGGCTGGCGGTCTTGGCGGGTTTGCTGGCGATCACCCGATTCACCGGCGAGTTGCGTGCCGGTATCGACCTGGCCGCCGTCCTCGATCCGTTGGGTTGGATACTGGTCGTGCTGGCAGTGGTGGCAGGGTTCGCGTTTGTTCGGGTCGAGCGCCGCTCACCCGAGCCGATGATCGAACTCGACTATTTCCGACGCCGTCACTTCACCCTGCCGATGGTGTCCTCGGCCATGATGCAGTTCGCTTACATGGGTGGATTCGTCGTCACCCCGGCTCTGCTCGAGACCCGTTACGGGTGGACGATCGGCGGGATTGCCCTGCTGATGGCGCCACGGCCCGGAGCGTTCAGTGCCGCCGCCGTCTTTGGCGGCTACCTTCCACAGCGGATCGGGCAGCGTTTGCCGATCGTCCTCGGGTCGGTGTTCATGGTGGGGTCGATGGTGGCCTTCGTCATCGCCGCTCCGATGACCAGCGGTGTCGGTGTCGGCATCATCGTGGTCGGCCTGGTCCTCACCGGAATCGCCGCCGGGGTGTCGCAACCCTCGGTTGCCGCGATGGTCGTCGACGCCGTTGATGAGGCCGATATGGGTATCGCCAACGGGATGAGCCAGCAGGTGATGTTCATCGGCATCGTCGCCGGCATCCAGACCATGAACGTGCTCGTCGGTGACGACGCCTCGGGCAGCAGATTCGTCGCCACCTACCTCCTTGGCGGTGCCGTTGCCGTCGCCGGACTCCTTGCCGCCCTGGCCATCCCTCGCTCCTCGTCTCCCGCGAGCTGAGTCGGCCCGGACCTGAGGAGATCCGATAGGTTGCCGCCATGTCGAGCGAGCTCGAAATCCGTGGTGTGTTCAACTTCCGTGATCTGGCGTCGGCATCGCCGGACCTGCGGACGAGACTGGTGTACCGCTCCGATGGGCTGCATCGCACCGACCGTGCTGGAGCCGACGCCGTCGCCGGACTCGGGATACGTCGAGTGATGGATCTGCGCAGCATCGCCGAGCAAGACCGTGAGGGCAGGTTCGAGCATCCCGACATCGAAACGGTCAGCGCACCGCTGGTTGCCGACAACACCGAGATCGGTCGCCAGTTCAACCGGGGCGGTGAGGATCCCCTGCTTGGCCACTATCTGGCGATGCTCGACGACAATCCGGGCGAGATCGCTCGGGCCCTGGCCATCGTTGCCGATTCGATAGCCGAGGGGTTGCCTGTCGTGTTTCACTGCACCGCAGGCAAGGACCGCACCGGCCTCCTCGCTGCGCTGCTGCTCGAACTGGCCGGCGTTCCCGATGACCTCATCATCGACGACTTCCATGCCTCGGCCGACGGTGTCGAGCAGATGAGCAAGTGGTACGAGAGTGAGCGGGGCGAGACGCATGCCGAGAAGGCCCGTCAGATGGGTATCGACGCTGCCGTCGCCCAACACATGATGCGAGCCGACCGATCCACCATGCAAGCAACCCTGGCCGGGCTGCGAAAACGCCATACCGACGCCGAGACCTACGCCGGCTCGATCGGTGTCAGCCCGATCCAGGTGTCGTTGATCCATCGCCTTCGCGCCGACTCGTAGCCCTCCGGAGTTGACGCCGGCCGACTCGATTGGCTCAGGGCGTGACCGACCGGAAGAATGCCCGAGTCACCAAAGCGAGGAGAGTTCTGCGTGTTGCGATTCGAGGGCAAGGTTGCTGCGATCACCGGAGGGGCGAGCGGCATCGGCCGAGCGTGTGCCGAACGTTTCGCCATGGAAGGCGGATCGGTGGTGATCGGCGACATCAACGATGGGGCGGCCGCAGCGACCGCCGCCGCCATCGAGTCCAAGGGTGGCACGGCCCACGCCATCCACCTCGATGCCCCCTCGTCGGTGAGTAATGCCGAGCTCTTCCGCACCGCCCTCGACAAGTACGGTCGCCTCGACGCCGTGGTCGCCGCCGCCGGTCTGGCTCACGCCGCGTACGTCAGCGGCGAATCGGCCACTCGAGCTAACGCCGGGCTGCTGAACCAACCGGTCGAAGAGTGGCAGCGGGTGATCGACGTCAACCTCACCGGTGTGATGCTGGCCAACCAACAGGCGGCCAAGGTGATGATCGAGGCGGGCAACGGCGGCACCATCGTCAACATCGCATCGGCGGCGGCGAAGGTGCCATTGCGGACCGCCATCGATTACAGCGTCTCCAAGGCTGCGGTGGCCATGTTGACCAAGGCGTTCGCTCTCGAAGCCATCGAGCACGGCATCCGGGTCAACGCGGTTGGGCCGGGCTTCATCGAGACCCCGATGACCGCCTCCGGCCGATCGTCCTCCGAAGGGCTGGCGACCATGACCGGCATGACCCCCATGGGTCGCCTCGGCCGGCCCGACGAGATCGCCGACACCGTGCTGTTTCTGTCATCCGAGGAGTCGTCGTACATCACCGGCCAGATCATCTTCCCCGCCGGCGGTATGTTCGTCGGCTGATCCGCCTGCCCGAGGGAGCCGCTCATGACGACGTTGGGTGACCCCATCGAGATCGTCGATTACGACCCGAACTGGCCGACCGCATTTGAAGCCGAAGCCGAGCGACTGGCGAACGTGCTCGGCCCCTGGCTGGTCGAGATCGCACACGTCGGAAGCACGGCGGTCCCCGGTCTTGCGGCCAAACCGGTGATCGACATCCAGGTCGGTGTCACCAGCCTCGAGCAAGATGGTAGGATCGTCGCCGCCGTGGCCGCCTGTGGATACGAGTACGTCCCCGACTTCGAGGACCAGTTCCCGGAGCGGCGGTACTTCCGCCGCGGCCAAGATGGCCACCGCACTCACCAGGTCCATCTCGTCGAACGTACGAACGCCGAGTGGTGGGACCGCCATGTTCGATTCCGAGACTGGCTTCGCTCACACCCCGAAGATCGAGACGCGTACGCCGAGCTGAAGCGAGCGCTGGCCGTGGCTCACCGTGACGACCGAGTCGCCTACACCGATGCCAAGACCCACTTCATCAACGCCGTGATCAACAGGGCGACGTAGGGGAGCGATTGCGACACCCTTTGACTCTTCACGCGCCCGCGGGCGCGTCACCAAACACAAGAAACCGACCGGCGATTCTGGTCCTGCGAACTTATGCTCGTGAGTCCGGGTGTTCCCGAATCCGCCAGTCGAACTACGTTCGACACTACCGGTAATCAGACATATCCAGACCCGAAAGCCTGGATATTCAACACATGCGCGCCCGCGGGCGCGTCCGCAGGCATCGGGTGAAGGTGTGTCGCCATTCGGACGGGTCGCACGCCTCCTGATGCGCTCTCCCCGTTGTCGCTGCTCAGGTTCGAGAGGCCTTGACCTTCCTTCGGCGAAGCTCAGCGGCGCGTGTCGACTACAACGGTGTGGTGAGTGAGCACGTGGAACGTCGGAGTCAATCGCTTTTGGTGGTGACCGGGTGGACCGGGTCGGGGAAGTCGACGATGGCCGAGATCCTGGCAACGGAGATAGATGCCACGGTGGTCAGTTTCGACTGGGTGATGTCGGGGTTGCGGGCGATTCCCGAGGTTTGGGAGCGCATCGAACTGCCGGTCGAACGGCAACGGCGGGTCGGTTGGAACCTGATGTCTCGAGTGGCTGAGCAACAGCTGCGGCGGGGTTCATCCTGTGTGCTCGATCTCGTTGCCAGGGACGAACCTCGACACGAGTGGCGTGACCTTGCCGCTCGATACGGCGCAGCCTTCGGTGTTGTCGAGTGCTTCTGCTCTGACGAGACGGTGCATCGATCGCGAGTCAAGTGCCGCAAACGCAACATTCCCGGCTGGTACGAGCTCGACTGAAAATCGGTAGAGCGGGGCCGTCGCCTCTATGAGCCGCTGGCCGAACCAAAGCTCCGACTCGATGCCGTCGACTCAATCAAGGTGAACAGTGCGAGGGCCACGGCCTGGCTCGAGGGGCTGGTCGACGCACGATAGAGCTACATGGCGACAGCCTGATGTGACTCGGCTACAGCTCGCCCACCGGAGTAGGTGACGAAATGCGAGGAATGCCCGGCCAACGAGGCCACGGTCTGGTGTCGGTGGCCGTCGATGACATGAACCGCTGCCAACTCATCGTGGCGGCTGCTGGTTCGGCACTTCGTTTTCGCTGGTTGTCGTCGGTCATGCCGACGATCCTGCCAGAGTGTCAACATCGTCGGCGGACAAGCCGATTTCTGCGAACTGGCGTCAGTGGAGCCCGATTTTGACGGTTTCTGTCGCCAGTTCAGCGAAAAGGGCTCCGTTGTCGTCGACTCGCCCTTTCGGCTGGCGGCTAGTCGGTCGCGACCGGGCGGGTTGCTCGGAGCAGCAGGAACCACGGACGGTGTCGGTCGTCGGTTCGTTCCGGGTTTGCTGCGACCTCTTCGGCGGTTGGACCCCACTCGACAATTCGATCCAGTGTCAAGCCTGCGTCGATCACCGAGTTCGCATACGTGGCGACGGTCCGGTGTTCCCTGACAACACCGTCGACGATCCAGTTGGTCACTCGCTCGCTTTCGACGAGGTAGTTGTCGAGCGGCCAAATTCGATCGCCGCGGTCGCTGGTCTCGAAGGCCTGAGTCGTCGGGGCGCTATAGATCGGATGCTCGACCGAGAAGACGAGCGCACCCCCTGGCGTGAGGGACCTCGCGACCATCGAGAGCAGCCGGTCGAGATCGCGGACGTAATGCAGAGTGAGGGAGCTGAAGACGAGATCGCAGGAGTCGGCATCGAGTTCGAGTTGGTCGAGGTCGAGACAGCGATAGTCAATGGTGGTTGAGGTCGTTTCCATCCGAGCCCGCTCGAGCATCTTGGTTGAGACATCGACGCCGAGGACCGAGGCCGCGCCCTGTTCGTCCGCCCAGCGGCTGAACCAGCCGAAACCGCACCCGAGATCGACAACCCGTCGGCCGCCAACATCGGGGATCAGCGCACGCAGATCGGGCCACTCTCCTGCGCCGTCAAGTCCGCCAACCTGTCGATCGAGCGTTGCGTAGCCGGCAAGGAAGTCTGGGTCGTCATAGATGTTCTGCGCGGACATGGCACCTCCACCGTCGAAACTACCGGCCCGAGTTGTGACAGACGAACCAATAGTCGCAGCGATGCATGGGGCAGCGGATGTCGGCCGTCCACTGACCCAGCGTCCACCCTGACCACTATTGGGCGTGGATGAAGACCATTTCCGGCTTTCCTGGGTGCCCGATCCGGATCGAGGCCGAGGCGAGGCAGTATCGGGCGGGGATGGAGGCCGAGAAGCGCGTCGGCTGACGCCCAATCGTGATCGGAATCGTGGTCGGAATGGTGATCGGACCGCGGACGGTCAGCTGAGGAGCAGGGCGAGCTGGCGGGACTGGGCGACGAGGTGTCCAGCCGAGTCCCACAGCTGGCCGTTCTCGACGAGCATCCCATTCGAGAGGTCTTCGGTGCTGAAGTGGGCTCGGATCCAGCCGGGTTCTGGCCGTCGGCGAACGTGCACGGTGAGCTCCAATGTCGGCACCCAGCCGATCGTTCCCAGGAGGCTGAACACCGACGGAGGGAACGCATCGGCGAAGAGGATCAATGATTGGGAGTCGACGGCTCGTTGGTCTCCGAATCGAATCCATCCGGTTACCACTGCCCGTTCGGCAGCCCCGGCAACAGCCCACTGCGGATCGATGCGAACATCGAGCCGGTCGAGGATCGGTAGTTCGATGCCCTGCTCCAACGATTGGCGATCGACGCAGGCGTCGGGCTCGGGTAGATCGACCGGTTCGATCGAGAGTTCAGGTCTCGGATCATTGCCGACCTCGTTGGCGGAAAGGTCGCCGAACGACGCGATCATGTGGAGCCGCTGCTTGCCGAGCTGGTGGAGCTCAGCGGTCACGGTGGTGGACCGCCGACCGGGCCGGATCAGCCGAGCGCGTATCTCGCCGGTCTCGTTGCCCGACCCCGGTCGCAAGAAGTGCGTGGTGACCGAGAGCGGGTCGGGCTGCCCCGCGACCATCGACATCGCCCGTAGCGAGCTGGCCGCGAGATAGCCGCCGTTGGGATTCTCGCCGATGTTCCAGCTCGCCGAGATGTCGGTGCCGAAGCGGACCGCCTCGAGCATCGGGGCCGCCGAGCCAAGAGTTGCCGGATTCTCGATCGTGTGGATCGCTGTCTCTTGGTCGAACTCACTCTCATTGGCAGTCACACCAGGGACTCTACGCCCGGCCCACCGCGCACGACAGCAACGAAATCCCGCAGACGAACCGACCTCGGCATCGCTCGCCCGGTGAGTGGGCCAAACCAGAGATCTGGTCATTGGCCCTCGTTCGCGCGAAACATGGGCTACTCTTACGTTACCGCTTGGCACAAAGCCGGACGGGGCTTGCGGGGTCAATACGGATCCTTCAGGCAAATATGAAAGAAGTTTAAGCAATGGCAATCGTAGGTACCGTAAAGTTCTTCAACTCTGAGAAGGGCTTCGGATTCATCTCTCGCGAGCAGGGCGACG
>RCMY010007067.1_pt1 | contig 16315 bp, 7 predicted proteins | sample 2041341 | NCBI WGS metagenome assembly RCMY01 (sample SAMN09708234, study PRJNA481090) | Marine sediment metagenome, whole genome shotgun sequencing project. | reverse complement strand
AACAATCGCTTTTTTTGGAGTTCCAATGGGTCCCCGCATCTCGGATCGAATCGGTGCAATTCAAGAGTCGGCAACACTTGCGATCACGCAAAAGGCCAAAGCGCTCAAGGCCGCAGGAGAGCCCGTCATCGGATTCGGCGCCGGCGAACCGGATTTTCCCACTCCGCCGCACATTGTCAACGCGGCGATCGCCGCGTGCTCAGATCCCGCCAATCACAAGTACACGCCAGCGAGCGGATTGCCCGACCTTCGTGAGGCGGTGGCCGTCAAAACCATGCGTGACTCCGGTTTTGCGTGCGAAGCCGCGAACGTGATCATCACCAATGGTGGCAAGCAGGCTGTGGCAAACGCGTTTGCCGTCTTGTGCGACCCAGGCGACGAGATTATCGTGCCGACGCCGTACTGGACCACCTACCCCGAGGCGATTGCGCTCACCGGTGCGTCACATGTCCCCGTGCTCACGTCGGTCGAGTCCGGCTGGAAGGTCTCGGTCGAGCAACTCGACGCCGCTCGCACCGCAAACACAAAGGCATTGCTATTCGTTTCCCCCTCGAACCCGACCGGTGCCATGTACACCCGCGATGAAATCAAGGCCATTGGCCACTGGGCCGTCGAACATGATCTCTGGGTCATCACCGACGAGATATACGAGCACCTGGTCTATGGCGACAACGTGCACCACTCGATGCCGGTCGTCGTTCCCGAGCTCGCTGACAAGACACTGATACTGAATGGCGTCGCCAAGACCTATGCCATGACTGGTTGGCGCGTCGGATGGATGATTGGCCCGACCGACGCCGTCAAGGCCGCCAGCAACCTGCAATCGCATGTGACTTCGAACGTGAACAACGTGGCCCAACGCGCCGCGCTCGCTGCGGTCTCTGGTCCGCTTGACGCTGTCGAAGAGATGCGGATTGCCTTCGATCGGCGACGCAAGACCATGTTCGCCATGTTGTCCGCAGTCGAGGGAATCGAGATCCTCGAGACCGACGGGGCGTTCTACTCCTACCCCAGCTTCGAAAACTTCCTGGGCCGCAACATCAAGGGGCACCAAATCGAGACCACGCTCGACCTCGCGGCAGCACTGCTCGAAGATGCCAAGGTTGCGATCGTCCCGGGCGAGGCGTTCGGTGTCGGAGGCGCCGCCCGGTTGTCGTTCGCCCTCGGCGATGACGACCTCGGTGAAGGCGTCCAACGAATCGTCGACTTCCTCTCCTAGTCCCGCAGTCGCAATTCGTCGCCGCCGCTCGTTCCTCGCTAACCCGGCTCCTCGATGCTCGGCGGCTGGCCGGAGGCCGGCTCCGTTCGAACCGGCCTTCGCAGCTTCGAACTCGATGACCTGCGATTACGCTCGTCCCATGGTTTCTTCGCCGATTACTGCTGAGCTCGTCGTTTCTGGGGCGGTTGGGATCTCCGAGGTCGTCGCTGACGGAAACGATGTCTACTGGGCCGAGAGCCGGCCGTCGGAGGCTGGCCGGACGGCGATCGTCCGATGGCGAGACGGCGAACGAGTCGAAGTGACCGGGCCCGACGCGAACGTGCGAACGCGGGTACACGAGTACGGCGGCGGCGCATGGTGGGTCAGTGACGGACTCCTGATCTACAGCGACGATGCGCGAGCCGGCGAACTGTTTCGCCTCGACGTCGATTCGGGCAACGAGACGCAGCTCACGTCAGCCGGGCATCGTTACGCAGACGGGAGGCTGAGCGCCGACACGCAGTGGTACGTATGCGTGCGCGAACGCCACGACGGCGACACGGGATACGCGGTCCGAAACGAGATCGTGGCCGTGAGCACCGATGGACAAGGTACCGAACTTCCACTCGTCGCGAGCCATGACTTCTACTCGTCTCCACGGTTCGGTCTCGGTGGACAGATCGTCTGTGTGGGCTGGGACAACCCCGACATGCCGTGGGATTCGACCGAGCTGCTCATCATCGAACCCGAGTGGATGGACGGTCACCCCGAACCGACGGTCAAAACCATCCCCGGGCCTGCTGATGGCGAACCGGCAGAATCGATCGTGCTTCCCGATTGGACCTCCGATGGTCGTCTGCTCGCGGTCACCGATCGGTCGAACTGGTGGAACCTCGTCGCGGTCGATCTAGAGACCGGGGAACTGACTGCGGTGGTCCAAGGCGAATTCGAGATCGCCACTCCGGGTTGGGTTTTCGGGCTGAGCCGATGGTGTGAGACCTCTGACGGTCTCGTCGTGGTGGCCGGAACCCCGCTCGGCGACACGATCGGGTTCCTGAACGGGTTCGTCGAAGATCAGCACACGTCGGTGAACTCGATCCGGGCCTTGTCCGATGGTCGGGTTGCGTATGCCGCGTCGTCGTTCTCCGAGGAGCCCGCCGTTTGGGTGCACGACGGAGCGGTGGCGACGCGCGTGTCGAATCCTCGAGACCTGGGGCTCGATCTGTCGATGTTCCCCGAGCCTGAGCTCGTCACGTTCGACGTGAGCAATATCGACCCGGCCGAACCGGCCGGCACGACAGCACATTGCCTCTTCTATGAACCGGCGCTCGCTGACGATCAGGAACTCGACGGCCTCCCGCCACTGCTCGTCATGGTGCACGGGGGTCCAACTGCGGCGGCGAGACGACAGCTCAACCTGGTGATTCGTTACTGGACGAGCCGGGGTGTGGCCGTAGCCGACGTCGACTATCGCGGGTCGACGTTGTACGGCCGTTTGTATCGCAATGAGCTACGGGGCGGTTGGGGAGTGGTCGATGTCGTCGACTGTGTGGCCGCGGCGAAATCACTCGCCGATGCGGGTCGGGTCAACGCCGACTCGATGGTGATAGCGGGCGGAAGCGCCGGTGGGCTCACGGTGCTCAATGCGTTGGCGCATCACGATGTGTTCTCGGGTGGCATCAGCCGGTACGGCGTCACCGACTTACGGGCGCTGGCGGCCGACACCCACAAGTTCGAGGCTCGATATCTCGACCGCCTGATCGGACGTTGGCCCGAGGACGAGGAGATCTACATCGAACGTTCGCCGGTGACCCACGCGCACAAGATCAGTGCACCACTGCTCGTCTTGCAAGGTGAGGACGACATGGTGGTGCCGCCGAGCCAGGCCGAGGCGATCGTCGACGCACTGCGGGCCCGAGACGTCGATGTCACCTACCACCTGTACGCCGGTGAGGGCCATGGATTCCGAATGGAGGACACAATCCTGAAGGTCCTTGCTGCCGAGGAGGCGTTCGTCGACAAGCTGGATCGCACATAGTCATCAGGGACCGTCGTCGTGACTGCGACGGGTCCGAACCCACCGCACGATGGTCGAATCCGTTTTACCTCTGGTGGCGTTCGGTGGCATAGTGACGAGTGGCGAGGTTACGAGTGGTGATCGAGTAGCGGGGTACGGGCCGATGGAGAACGTGCGAGACATCCAGAACCGGATCGAGTCGTTGCGGCAGCGAATCGAACAGCCGCGGCAACGGTCGGCGCCAATGGTTGAAACATGTGACGACGTTCTGCGGCGAGCCCGGGCTCTCCGAGCTCGACGCACCACGCACGATGGGTCAGCGCGGCAGTTCGACGAAGGCGCCCGCCTCGAAGGTAGCCAGGTCGTTGGCTTGCAGCCGTGACCAACTGAGCGACCACAAGGTCTCTCCAATCACGAGGTTCCGCACGATTGGATCGCCCGACGGGCCCTGAGGCCAGCACACTTCGATGTCGCCATCGAGGTTGAGGTCGCTGGCGTCGATCCAGTCCCAGCGTTCGCAGGACAGGCCAGATGCTCCAGACTCACCCCCGTCGCAGACCTGGATCTGTCCACCATCTTGACCAATCCACATCGCTTCCTCGGCGAAGCTGGAGAGCTCGCTGCCACCACCCTGGAACTCTTCGAGGACCGCTGGGTCGACGATCGTGCAGTCGGTGGTGCCAACCGTGGTCCCACCGGGTTCATGACTGATTCGGCCGGCTTCTTCGATCGTTCCGGCGTCGAGATCGATGCGGAATGCAACAGCACCCCAGAATTGTTCCTGCCAATTCTGCACGGGTAGCACCGCCAGGTTCTCGGGTGACCACCAGAGGAATGCCTTGTGATCCCACTCGGCATCGGTCCAGCTGTTCGGCGCAGTCCACGTGTCGACATCGACCGGATTCGACAGGTCGCTCACGTCGAACAACGTGATCTTGGCGCCGGTGGTCCGTCCGTCGTCGGTCGCTTCCTGGCCAACCCCGAGTATGTGGTTCTCGTCGAGGGGATGCAGCTGTCCGGAGTAACCGGTGATCTTGAGCTCTCCGAGCACCTTGGGGGCAGCGGGATCGGAAAGATCGACCGTGTAGAACGGATCGGTCTGGCGAAAGGTCACGACGTAGGCGGTTTCGCCAACGAAACGGACCGAGAAGATGCGCTCACCCTTGCCCATATTTCCCACCTGGCCGAGTTGTTCGAGTTCACGGTCGGCGATTGCGAACGTCGTGACGAAACTTTCGGAGTTCTCGGTTGCTCCCCACACGGTGCCGTCGGTGCTGGCCACTCGAAGCACGCCGTCGTAGTCCGACATGGCGAACTGGTTGAGCAGGTGACCGCGAACGGATCCTGATGCGGTGTAGGTCGGCTCGTCACCCGAGATCGAGAACCCGTGGATGTCGGTCGTGAACGACTGCTCGGCCGCGGTGCGTTCGGCGTCGTCGAGAATGCTCCAGTCGACCCAACGATTCGTCGAGATCCACATCGACTGGGTCGATGCGTACACGTTCTGGCCCGATGCGAGCACGGAGACGGCGTTCGGGTCGTTCAGACCGGCTGCCGCATCGATCGACAGCACGGACAACGACCCGAACCCGGCAAATTCACCGGGAGCATGCACGTTGTTGCAGTTCGTGAGGATTCCTTCGGAGTTTCGTCCGTTTGCCTCGAGCGTGTAGCTCGGGAGCCAGTCGCTGATCTCTGTTTCTTGCACGACCTGCTTGTTGAACTGTTCGGCCCGATCCTCACCCTTTTCGCCCTGCGGATAAACGAATCCGAGATCGTGCTGGTCGGATTGTGTTGCGATCGTGACCGTGCCGTCGACGAGGCGAGAGCTGATGTAGTTGCCGTCGATCAAGAGCTGCCCGGCGACCTCGAGCTCATCGGCGTCGGAGATGTCGACCTGCACGATACGGGCTCGAGGGCCTTGGAAGGTTCCAGGTCCGGGTGGGCGAGGGACGTCGATCGCTTCGGTGTCGTCGGCGAAACTGGCCTCGGCATCGATGCTGCCGCCGACGTCCTCGAGTGGTTCGACCGGCATTGGACCGGGGCTGGGAACTCCGCCGTCGCCCTCCCCCCAGGTAGTGCTGAAGAGATAGACGGTGTCGCCGCTCACGAGCATGTCGGACGTTTCGTAGCCGACGGTGAGCGACCCTCGTTTGACCGGTGTGCCGTCGGCGGTGTCGATATAGGTGAACCGGCCGTTCGTGATCGTGAGGATGCGCGTGCCATCGGTCTTGACGAAGTCGGGTTCGTCGACGCCGGCCTCTTGATTGTTGGTGCCGGAGAAATCTTCACCTTCGACGGGAGCACCTGCGGCACCATCACCGGTGGCATTCCCGGGAACGGGGGCGCCGGTGTCGGCGGGTGCCTCGGCCGACTCTTCCGTGGCGTCATCCATAGCGAAGTCCAGGTCGCCGTTGGCTTGCGGGAAATCTGGTCCACCCCAATTCCCGCCGTTGTTGAAACCCCAGGGACCCACACGTTCGGCACCTTCGGCGCGCAGGTGGGTCAGCAACGCGTCGCAGCTGTCGAACGCAGCGAGTCCACTCGTGAGTTCGATCTGTTTTCCATCGATGGTGACATTTTCGTTGCCAGCGCCGGGATTGGCGTTGCCCGGCAGGTCTTCACCACACGCGGTGGCGACCATGGCGAGTGCGAACCCGGCTGCCAGAAGCTTTTTCGTTGCAAACATTGGTTGTACCTCAGAAAATTCGCGCCCAACCGACTATCGGCTCTGTTGCTGGTACGCCTGAGGCCACCATCTGGTTCCCACCTTTCGGGGTCGCGCCTCACTTTCCCCATACTTTTCCCCCGCTTTTGTCGTCTTTCACACTTTTTCACCACGAACTCACGCTCAGTGGGGAGGTACGATCAAACGATGACCGGAGGATCGCAGTCACCACCACCGCCGTTCCAACCGGTTCTCCTGCCGTTGGATCGCAAGGGACGAAGGAAACCGCCCGGCGGGTCTGGCCGCGGTCCGTTGATGCTCGTGATTGCTGCGGTAGCTCTGTTGGTGGCCGGGATCCTCGGGGTTGTCGCGGTGCTGATCGCCGGTGGCGACGATTCGACGGCGAACCCAGAGGCGACCACGACGGTCCCTCCAGCGACGTCGACGACTGCAGACACCACCACGACGAATGCACCGACGACGACCCTCGAGGCGACCACTGCCCCAGAGGTTGTGACCGAGGTGTCGATCACCGAACTCTCACGAGCCGTGGTCCAGCTCGTCGCCTTCGATTCGAACGGGAACACGCTCTGGACGGGGTCGGGGACGATCGTCGAGTCCGACGGTCTGATATTGACCAACGCACATGTCGTCGAGCAGGAACGGGGGAATCCCTACGAATCCCTCGGCGTGTTCATCTCGCCCGATCCGGCGTCTCCACCAGAGTTCACCTACCTCGCCACCGTCGTCGCGTTCGAGCCCGAAATCGATCTCGCCGTCGTCGCCATCACCAGCGACAGCGAAGGTGCGCCTGTTGAGGTGAACGACCTTCCGACGATCCCAATAGGCGACTCCGATGCCGTCGACTTGGGTGACGACATCCAGATCTTGGGATATCCGGGCATTGGGGGCCAGACGATCACGTTCACCAGGGGTTCGGTGTCAGGGTTCAACGAACAGGCCGGCGTCGGCAACCGAGCGTGGATCAAGACCGACGCAACGATCACCGGCGGGAACAGCGGCGGCGCGGCGATCAATTCCGACGGCGAGCTGATCGGTGTGCCAACCCTCGCAGCAGCAGGTGATGTCGATGAGGTCACCGACTGTCGTCTGATCCAGGACACCAACGGAGACAACGTCATCGACGACGACGACAACTTCGGCGGGTTCATCAACGGAGTGCGCCCAATCAACCTGGCTGCCGACACGATCGACGTCGGCAGGCTGGGTGTCCCTGTCGAGGCAACGATCACCCCGACCACAGGAGCCGACGTCTCGGACGCGACCTTTTCGGACCTCGTGTTCAGCTCGGGCGTAAACGGCGATCAACCTGTCGACGAGGTCGACTTCCTCCCAACGGGCGAAGACCGAATCTGTGGATTCTGGGAGTACGAGGGCATGGTCGACGGTGTGCTCTGGGACGCGCTGTGGGCAATCGACGGAACACAATCCGAGGTGGGTTCGATCATCGGCGAAACATGGGTCGGTGGAGGAGAAGGTTCGTGGTGGGTCTGTTTCATAGCCGGTGAAGACGGACTCGCAGCCGGCGTGTACGACCTTTCGATGTGGATCGACGGTGACGAGGGAGTGTCGGGAACCGTCGTCGTCGGCGATCAGGCCCGAGTCGATGTACTCATCGAAAACCGATCGACCGAAACCATCTGTTATCTCCTGCTTTCACCGTCGAGTTCGCAGATCTGGGGCGGCGACGACTTGGATGGCGACGAAGTCATCGCCCTCGAGTCGAGCGTCTCGGTCAACGTGCCTGGCGGTACCTACGATCTACAAGCGCTCACCTGCGGGTTCGATGTCGTCAGCGAGCTCTACGACATCGACGCGAACCAGTCGACGACGGTCGTTCTCCGACCCTGAGCGATTCGGCGAGAGCGGTTCGAGCTGCGCCAGTCAGCTGTTCGGATCGACGCGGACGGCGTGGGTGGCGCTGTCGGTGGCGTCGGGTGCGCTTGCGGTGATGGTGACGCTGTAGGTGCCGGGGGTGTCGTAAGTGTGGGTGACGGTGGTTTTGGCGGCGGTGGAGGTGGATTGTCCGTCGCCGAAGTCCCAGGTGTAGCTGGTGGCTTCGCCGTCGGTGATGTTGGCGAAGGTGATGGTTTGTTCTTGGCCTGCTGGGCCTTTCGTGGCACGGAAGCCGGCCTCGAGTACCGGAGCGGGAGCGGCGGTGGTCGTTGTTGTGGTCGTTGTCGTCGTCGATGTGCTCGTGCTCGATGTTGTCGTCGTCGATGTGCTGCTGCTCGACGACGAGTTGGGTGAGGAGCTGGTCGTCGTCTCCTCGAGAGGCGAACTCGTCGTGTTTCGCTCCGATGACGTCGAGGGCAGTGCCGTGGTCGTGCTGGCGCTCGACGCTGGTCGGGTGACCGCCACAGATGTCACTGGTGAGGCTGGTGGTCGTTCGTTCTCACCGCTTGTCGCGAGCGAGGATTCTTCGTCGGCAAGTCCACCGCTCACCGCCGACTCGTTGGTGCCCTCTGTGGGATCAGCGAAAACTTCTTGGGTCGACGAGACCTCCGTCTCGACAACGGACGTGCCCGGCAAAGATTCTGCCGTTGGCTGACCGTCTGCGGTGGGGGACACACTCGGATGCTCGGTGGCCGATGCGTTCGTTCCCTCGCCACCATCGGTACCGATGAGCGCGAACGCGGCGCCAGCGGCAATCGTGAAGAATGCAATGAACGTAGCGAGGAGCCAGACATTGGTCCGGTCGGGTCCGGTGCGGGCTTCGACAGCAGTAGCGGCACCAATCGAAAGAGCCGCCGTCGGCACCCGCGGACGGTCGGGGGCCAACTCGGAAATTGCTGCGAGGGAACCTCGGCCGGCATGCACCGTTGCGTCCGATCCCGTCGGCGAACCGTTGGGGCCGGTGGCAACCGCAGAGAGCGGCGGTGTGACCATTCGACCTTCGAGCACATCGGTCAACAGGCGCGACAATTCGCGGGCGCTCTGAGGCCGTTCGTCGATGTTCTTCGCGAGACCCCGCCGCAAAAGGTTGACGAGGTGCGGATCGGTTTCCGGTGGGAGCCGTTCCACGGGCACCGGATCGCTGAGGACCGACAGCATCACGGCCGCCGGGGTGGTGTTGTTGTTGCCCGAACCAAAAGGCGCTCCACCGGCCACGAGCGCGAACAACATCGCGCACACACCGTAGATGTCGGTGTGCTCGCTCGGTTTTGTGTTGCGGAGTCGCTCCGGGGGTGTGAAAGACGGCGTGATCATCGCGGCCGACATCGACGCAGTACTTCCGACAGTCTCGGCAATGCCGAAATCGGCAAGCCACGGTTGACCGTCGGCATCGAGCAGGACGTTGGCTGGCTTGACGTCGAGGTGCAGGATGCGCCGGTCGTGTGCGATCGTGAGCGCGTCGCTGATCTGACGTGCGATCTCGACGGATTCTCTCCACGGAAGTGGGGCTTTCTCGAGTTCTGTCTGAAGCGAACCGCCCGTGTACAACGGCATGACCAGGAACGGGTCGCCTTCGGTCGTCGTGCCGGACTCCAAGACGGGTACAACACCGTCGATCTCTCCGAGGTCGGCCATGAACTGGCGCTCCCGTTCGAATCGTCGATTGACCGCACTGTCGCCTGCGCCACGCAGAATTTTTACTGCGACGTCGTCACCGGTACGGAGTGAGCGGGCGCGATATACGTGCGCGTTACCGCCCGAACCGATGATTTGGAAGTCCTCGTATCCTTCGAGTTGCACGCCGACCCGCCTCCTGTCCGCTGAACCCAAGTATGTAGTAGCCGCCCCGACGAGGACGACTTGGCGTCGTTCGACGGTGTGCAGGCTTCGCTCGACCGGTTGGTCGCGACCTATGTTTGGCGGTGTGTCGTACACACTCGGCGTAGACCTCGGTACCACATACACGGCGGCTGCAATCTCTGAGAGCGCGACCACGCGCGTGGTGAGCCTCGCCCATGACCGGTACGCGATTCCATCGGTGGTCGCTCCGCCCATCGATGGGTCGTCTCTTCTCATCGGTGCAAGTGCGTTGACCGTTGCGGCTACCGAGCCCAATCGGGTTGCGCGCGAATTCAAACGCAGATTCGGCGATGCGACGCCAATGGTCGTCGGGAACGAACCCTGGCTTCCCGAGCAACTCACTGGCCTGTTGCTTCGTGTTGTGGTCAACAAGGTTCGAGATGAGATGGGTGGTGAAGAGAGCGAACTGGTGCTTACCTATCCGGCGATCTGGCGTGAACATCGGCTCGATCTGCTACGTGAAATGGTCGAGTCGATCGAGCTGTCGAACACCCGCTTCATCTCCGAGCCGGTTGCCGCCGCAATCAACTATCAGGATCGTCAGCACTCGCGGAACGAGCCGGTGCGGGTCGGGTCGCTCGTGGCCGTGTACGACCTGGGTGGTGGCACATTCGACGCAGCTGTGCTCGAGTTGCAAGACCAGTCGTACCAGATTCGAGGTGAGCCCGAAGGCCTCGGCTTCCTTGGCGGAATCGACTTCGACCTGGCGGTGCTCGACATCGTCAAGGAGCGCTCGGCCGAAACACTGGCGAGCGTCGATTTCGACGACCCACAGATTGAGTTGGCGCTCGCACGCCTGCGTCAGGAGTGCACGCTGGCCAAAGAGGTGTTGTCCAACGAACATTCGGCGATCGTGCCAGTCGTCCTGCCCGGACAGACCGACCGAGTGCTCATCCAGCGCGAAGAGTTCGAGGGACGAATCGACGACATGGTCGAGCAGACCGTCGACGCCTTGGAACGTTCGTTGAACAGTGCCGGGTTGACGAGCGCGAGTGAGGTCGACTCTGTGCTCCTCGTTGGAGGATCGTCGCGCGTTCCCCTCGTGGCGGCCCGGCTCACCGAACGACTCGGCGTTCCCGTCCGGGTCGACACCCACCCGAAACAGGCCGTGGCCTTGGGCGCCGCACGAGCAACATCGTCGAAGCCCGCCGCCAAGAGTGCGCCGATGACGGTCGACTCGATCGCCAACCTCGACACGATTGGTGAGCCGACGGTTCTGCCTCCGATGACGGTGGCGGTCTCGGGTTTCCAGAGCGCCGTCGAAGAGCGATATCTGGTCGCGCTCAATGGGCCGATGTCGGGAACCGCGTTGCCCCTCACCGAGGAGATCACCACGGTGGGACGACTGACCACTGGCGGCAGCATCGGCCTCAACGATGAGCGAGTCTCGCGCCGTCACTTCGAGGTGGCGAAGTCAAAGGGCGAGGTGTCGATCAGAGATCTGGGCTCGACCAACGGCACGTGGATCGATGGCGTAGCGGTCGAGGGCACGATGATGCTTGAGCCTGGTTCGATCATCGAAGTCGGTTCGACGCTGCTCTTGTTGGAGGCACCGTTCTTCACGCTGCCGGCACCCGAGATGATCGCCGCGAGCTGGTCGTTACCGCCGCTGGTTCTCGAGGGCGGGTTCGCTGCTCGCTTCAAGGGGAGTAAAGCCGCCAAGGAGTGGGTCGCTGCGCTGCAGCCGTCACTCGACGAACTCGACGCCAGTGTCGACAAGGTACGACGGTCACGACGGATGTTCCGTGCAAATGGGCCCCGCACGCTTGCATGGTTCAAAAATGCGCCCGAACGCATCTACCCTCGCACCACCCAAGATGACCACTACGGATCGGTGACCTTGGGGCACGGGCCGCGACCGACGTTGTTCGATCTGGGGGCACCAAAAGGACTGAAGGGCGCCGAGTTGGAGCAGCTCACCGAGATGATGTCGTCCTACATGGTCGACCCGTGGGCGCCGATCTCGCTTTCGCTGATCGGCAGAACAACCACGATCGATTTGCCCCCGACCGACGGCAAGGCGCTGCTTCGTTCGTTGTTGTACGAGTTTGTGCACTTTCATTCCGACGAGCGCATCGTGCTCTTCGGGATTGACCCCCAGGTCGAGGAGTGGGCATTTCTGCAATCAGGAAATTGTGTGATCGGTGACGAGAACGAGGTCGACCACGATGGGCTGGTCGTGTCGTACGCCGCTGGGCGGATCGCCTCTGTTGGTGTGAGCCAGCGCGGGGAAGAGCGTGGTTCGCGCGGAACAATTCGGGCATCGGATGTTCCATCGACGCTTGGACCGAACGACGCAGCGGTTGTCGCGACTCCAGAGGACGGCGTTTTTCAGCTGATCAAACCGGGCGACCCGGTGCTGAATTTCATCCCCGCGACCCTCCCCGCGGGCCGCGTTCCGACGACAAAACCCGTTCCCTGACACCTGGTTGTCTTTTCCGGTGTAATAGGTGACACCCCCGATGCATCGGGCGTATCGACCCCCCTATGGTGGCCATACACCGTTCGAACGACAGGGTTTTTGGTCATTCGAACACAGGGCGGGAACGGAGATGAGTCATGAGCGAAAGCATTGATCTCGGAATTGAGGGTCTGTCACCAGCAGTGCACCTCGGTGCTGGCGGATCGGCGAATGTGTTCGCGGCGCGGCTTCTCGAAACCGGCGAACATGTGGCGGTCAAGCTCCTTCGCGCCAGCGCTGACTCGGACAAGGAGCGAGCACGCTTCGAACGCGAACGAGAGACGATCGACCTGCTTGCAAGTCACAACGGAATCGTCCATGTGATCGACGCCGGAGTCACCGATCGCCGCGAGCCGTACTTCCTCATGCCGCTCATGGAAGGGTCGCTGCAGGATCGCATCGACGATGGTGGAGCGCTCAGCTGGGAAATCGCAGCACAACTTGTTGCAGAGGTGGCCGACACCGTCGAGTTCGCTCACTCCCAGAAAATTCTCCATCGCGATCTGAAGCCGGGCAACATTCTCCTCGACGCAGATGGTGTGCCTCGCGTCGCCGACTTTGGTATCGCCAAACTTGTCGACTCCTCGGTCTCGAAATCGTCCAAGGCTCTCGGCACACCATCGTTCATGCCACCAGAGCGATTCCGCGCCGTCGAGGCCACCGAGGCAACGGACGTCTACGGCCTCGGCGCCACGTTGGTTGCACTACTCACAGGACACGCACCTTTCGTGACCGGCGCAAATGACACCGATGCAGCGGTGATGATGCGGGTGATGAGCGAGGAACCGCCGGCCTTGCACGACCACGGTGTGCCCGACGGTGTTGCTGGCGTCGTGACGGCGTCGATGGCCAAGGACCCCCTCGACCGACCTTCGAGCGCCGCCGAGTTCGCCCATTTGTTGCGCACGGCAACGATCGAGAGTGGCGGCACTGCTTCCGAGGGACCGATGACCGTGGCCATCCCTCGACGCGACCTCGAACTTCCCTCGCTGATCACCGTGGTTCCCGGCAGCGAGACCGAACAACGGCGTCGGCCGGCGTGGATGCTGAGCGCAGCAGCAGCACTGTTCATTGCGGTCCTGGGCATCGGCGGCCTGCTGGCGGTCAACTTCCGTGGCGACGACGCCACGCAGAACCAGGCCGACGGCGAACTCGATGCCACCGCGGTGATCGCCGGTGACGAGGCGGACATAGTTGCTGCTGCGTCCGACGAAGGTTTGGCCGACCCAACCAATGATGGCTCTGGCGACGGGGCTGACGCCATCGGTGTTTCTCTCGACGTGATCGACGACGACTCCGAAGTCAACGAGGGCACGACCGACGCCGCTGACACTGCTTCCAACACCGACGAGGTGTCGACCGAGGTCGCAGGGGTTGTCGACGCGACTCCACAGATTGCGGGCCCGACTACGACAGCGTCGCGGGCGCTGACCGCCACGACCGCCGCTCGAGCGACAACGCAGCCCAAGGTGACCACACAACCCACCGTGACAACCCATCCCACGGCCGCAACCGAACTCACGGCCACGACACAACCGACGGCGACGACTCAAAAGACGGCGACAACGCAGAAGACGGCCACGACAGAAGCCACGGCGACAACCCAGCCCACGGCGACGACACACCCGACCGCAACAACGGCTCCCATTGCTGCGCCCAAGGCATCCTTCAACGTGTCGTCACACTCGGTCGAAGTGGGCGACAGTGTGCAGTTCACGAGCACCTCGACCGGGCAGATAAACAGCACGAGTTGGAAGTTTGGCGACGGTGGAATCGCCTCGAATTCGACCACGTGGCACACCTACGACCACTCCGGTACGTACACCGTCGAGCTCCGGGTCAGTGGACCCGGCGGTCACGACACGGCGAGCCGAACAATCACCGTCAAGGAGCCAACGGTTGTGACGCCGGTGTTCACCAAGGTCATCGAAATGGGTGACTTCGGCGATGACTTCGTGCGCTTCCGGTTCACCACCAATGTGACCACGGGATACACGGTTCGTGTTCGGAAGGGTTCGTCGGTTGAGAAATCGCAAAGCGGCACCGCTCACGCAGATTCCATGGTCAGCCTCAATGTGGGTGGTCTGACCCCGGGTACCGACTACACATTGCAGGTCACCTTGAACGGCCCCCCATCGGTCGACTCCGCTCGAGTTGGATTCCGTACGAGCGGCGGCGTTGCACCACCGACGACCAAGAAGGTCACGCTCGACAACCTCCGATACAGCGATGTTCGATCCACCCGATTCCAGGTCAACTACGACTCGAACATCTGTGCCAACGGATCGATGGTCGTCCGTGAAAAAGATGGCGCAGTCGTGGGGAGCAACGCAGGCCAGTCCAACGGCTGCACGACGACACACCTCGGAATCCCAGGATTCTGGACCAAGGCACTGAAGCCGAACACCACCTATGTCGTGACGCTCACCGTGGAGGCCGACGGCCAGGGCAACGGCAATGGCAACACCGCCAGCAAATCCATCACGGTCACGACCTCGTCATGACCCCGATGCCACCTCCGAACGAGTCGAACGTACGCACCACCGATCTCGGCATCGACGGGCTCTCGGGCGCCGTGCACCTCGGTTCAGGAGGATCCGCGAACGTGTTCGCGGCTCGCCAACTCGACACGGGCGAGCAGGTCGCCGTGAAACTGCTCCGGGCAAGTGCCGACTCGGACAAGGAACGCACCCGGTTCGAACGGGAGCAGGAGACTCTGCGGGCTCTGGCCTCCCAAGATGGGATCGTTCCAGTTCTCGACGCTGGATTGACCGACCGAGGGGAACCATATTTCCTGATGCCATTGATGGAGGGATCCCTCCAGGATCGAGTCGACAACGATGGGCCTCTCGATTGGCAGACAGCGACCCAACTCATCGTCGAGGTGGCCGACACCGTCGAGTTCGCCCATTCGCAACAGGTTCTGCACCGGGACCTGAAGCCGGGCAACATCCTGCTCGACGAAGGGGGAGTGCCTCGGGTCGCCGACTTCGGCATCGCCAAACTCCTCGACTCGTCGGTCTCGAAGTCGTCGAAGTCACTCGGCACTCCGTCGTTCATGCCCCCGGAACGGTTCAATGGCCAGGACGCGACGGCCGCAAGCGACGTGTACGGGCTTGCCGCAACGCTGAGCGCCTTGATCACCGGGTCGGCGCCGTTTCTCACCGGCGAAAATGACACCGATGCTGCGGTGATGATGCGTGTGATCAACGAGGCACCGCCGTCGTTGGCTGGACACGGTGTACCCGACGAGGTCGTTGCAGCGGTGCAGGCAGCAATGTCGAAGGATCCTTCGAAACGCCCGCAAACCGCATCGGAGTTTGCGTCTTCGCTTCGCGTGGCACTCGGTCCGCACCTCGATTCGGCGCTAGCCGGACCGGTCACTGTCGCCATTGCGCGACGCAACATCACGATCCCCGATGGCCCTGTCACGTCGCCCAAGGGTGCGACGATCGATCTTGGAACACAGGAGCCGGCGCCGAAACGCAAGTGGCTCGCGCTGCTCGCGGCGGCGCTGTTCGCAGTGATCGTCGGCGGTGGGGCTGCCCTGGCGCTCAGCGGCAATGACAAACCCGAGACCGAAGTCGCCGGCAAGGTCGAAACTGCAGCCCGAGATGACCTGAAGACTGGAGGTGCCGACGATGACTCGAACGCTGATGCCGACGTCGACGGCGGCACCGTCGGGGATGAACTGGTCGACGGTGGCGACGGCCCGACAGTGCCCAGCGGCGCGGCAGGCGAGGACGAAGGTGAGGACAACAGCTCGCTCGGCCTCCAAGCTGACACGGGCGACGACAACCAGAATTCCGAAAAGCCGGGGAACGCCGAACGGCCTGGCACGACACAAGCTCCGACGACGTCGGAGCGGCCCGGCACGACACAAACCACGAGCACGACGCAGCGGCCTGCCACGACACAGACGACAAAAACGACCGAGCGGCCCGGTACGACACACACCACGACGACGACCAAAGCACCGATTGCCGCACCGATCGCGTGTTTCAACCCATCGGCCACCTCTGTCGAGACCGGGCAGCGGGTCACCTTCACCAACTGCTCGAGCAATGCCAACAGTTACTCGTGGGACCTCGCTGGGTCGACCTCACGAGAGACGAGTCCGTGGACGTCGTGGACCACAGCCGGCAACAAACGGATCGAGCTGACAGCGACAGGTGCAGGAGGCAGTCACACCGA
>RCMY010002592.1_pt1 | contig 16315 bp, 30 predicted proteins | sample 2041341 | NCBI WGS metagenome assembly RCMY01 (sample SAMN09708234, study PRJNA481090) | Marine sediment metagenome, whole genome shotgun sequencing project. | reverse complement strand
CGAACACCAGGAATCGTGGAGAACTCATGGAGAACTCCGTCGATTCTGATGGAGGTTATTGCAGCACCCTGTAAAGATGATAATAAAATACGACGCAGACTGTTGCCGAGCGTAGTACCATAACCACGTTCGAGCGGTTCACAGACGAATTTACCGTAATGATTATCTTCACTGATTTCCACTATCTCAATCTTCGGTTTTTCGATTTCGATCATCTGGAATACCCTCCTCAATTCTATGCGTAATAGTTACGCTATGTCTATATTGTAGAACACAGACATATTATCTGGAGTACAATTCGACAATCGCTTGTTCATCAACTGGAACGTCGATTTCTTCGCGATTAGGGAATCTTGTTACTGTACCGCTCAAGTTCTGAGTGTCAGCAGTAATCCAAGCTGGTGTACTCAAAGAATCATAGGATTCAGCAAGACCTTTGAAAAAGTCATTGGTACGGCTTTTTTCTTTGATGGATATAACATCATTTACTTTTACTAAAGCAGATGGAATGTCCAAACGTTTGCCGTTTACCAAGATATGACCATGCGAAACAAGCTGACGAGCCTGTCTGCGAGTCGATGCAAGACCTAAACGGAAAACAACATTGTCAATTCTTCTTTCAAGAAGACCTAACAAGTTTTCACCAGTAACACCCTGCATTTTCTTTGCTTTATCATAATATGATCTAAACTGTTTTTCTAAAACACCATAGATGAATTTTGCTTTTTGCTTTTCTTTTAACTGCGTACCGTATTCGCTGACTTTTCTGTTTGTACGGCGCGGCTGACGTTTTGATTCTTTGCCTAAACCGACAACAGCCGGTTCAATGCCGAGCGAACGGCATCTTTTGAGAGCTGGAACTCTATCAATTGCCATCTATATCTGCACCTCCTATTATACTCTTCTACGTTTTGGCGGACGGCATCCGTTATGTGGAACTGGAGTAACATCTTTGATCATGTTAACTTCAAGACCAGTTGCCTGTAAGGAACGGATTGCTGCTTCACGACCAGCACCAGGACCTTTTACAAAAACTTCAACCTGTTTCAAGCCATGTTCCATTGCAGCTTTAGCTGCAACTTCAGCTGCCATTTGCGCTGCAAATGGAGTGCTTTTTCTGGAGCCTCTGAAACCAAGGCCACCAGCACTTGCCCACGATAACGCATTACCGCTCTTATCGGTAATCGTTACGATTGTATTGTTAAATGTTGAACGGATATGTGCAATACCAAATTCAATATTTTTGCGGTCTCTTCTTTTTGGACGAGCTGCTTTTTTAATTGCCAATGTTTAACCCCCCTTTACTTAATCTTTCTTTTTACCTGCGACAGATTTTTTAGGACCTTTGCGTGTACGCGCATTGTTCTTTGTATTCTGTCCACGAACTGGCAGACCCATACGATGTCTTCTACCACGATAGCAGCCAATTTCAACCAAACGTTTGATATTCAAAGACTGTTCACGACGTAAATCACCTTCAACAGTAACCTGCTTATCAATAGCATCACGAAGCTTTGCAACTTCATCTTCCGTCAAATCGCGCGTACGCGTATCCGGATTGATGCCCGTAGTAGCCAAAAGCTGTTTTGAAGTCGTAAGACCTATACCAAAGATATATGTTAAAGCGATTTCGATTCTCTTATCACGAGGTAAATCTACTCCGGCAATACGTGCCATATATCAAGCACCTCCTCTTATCCTTGTTTTTGTTTATGTTTCGGATTTTCACAAATAACCATTACGTGACCTTTGCGTTTAATTACTTTGCATTTTTCACAAATTGGTTTAACCGATGGTTTAACTTTCATTGCGTTATGCCCCCTTTTCTTACATTGTCATTTGATTCGCCTGATGCCTGTTTGCATCAGACATCCATACGACTATTTGAAACGGTAGGTTATACGGCCACGTGTTAAATCATATGGCGTAAGTTCAACTGTAACTTTATCACCAGGTAAAATACGGATGAAATTCATGCGAATTTTGCCTGAAACATGTGCCAATACAACATGACCATTTTCTAATTCGACTTGGAACATCGCATTCGGCAATGCCTCAAGCACTTTTCCTTCAACTTCAATTACATCTTGTTTAGACATGAGCTTCTCCCTTCTAAATGCTTAGGTTGGGCTGAAGCCATTCCAGATTTTACTCGTGGCTCATGACCTGCCGAACCGTCATTCGGGATCTGAGGAGCGTTCCGCATTATAGCAATGCCATGCCCAACATTTTTATTATTTATTTTGTGAAATTCTGCCGCAGCCAAAATAGCTTTGGCAGAATTTTCACTAGAACATCTTAAAGCTGAAACTGTACTGCAGCTTTGAATATATCGCTCGGTGATTTTACCACGCCCAGAAAGAGGAACAGCGGATTTTCCGATACGCATCTTAAACCTGCAAACTGGCAACAACATCAGCAAATACCTTGTCCATTGCCTGACTACCGTCGACTTGCTTATAAAGGCCAGCCTTTTGATAATAGTCAATGAGTGGTTTGGTTTGTGCTTCATATACAGAAAGACGATTTTTCATCGTTTCTTCACTGTCATCGGCACGCTGATAGGTCTCGCCACCACACGCATCACATATACCATCTTTCGCCGTAGGCTTAAATGTTACATGGTACGTAGCTCCACATTTTCTGCAGATGCGACGGCCTACAGCCCGTTCAATCAGTTCTGCTGACGGAACACTGATGTTCAGTGCAGCAGTCAGATTTATTTTAATGTCTTCCAAAATCTTATCGAGCGCTTGCGCTTGCTCTACCGTTCTTGGAAAACCATCTAAAATAAAACCTTTTTTACAATCAGCTTTTGCTAAGCGTTCGCCGACAATGCCGATGGTTACTTCATCTGGAACAAGCTGACCCGCATCCATACAAGCTTTTGCCTGCTTACCAAGCGCTGTGCCTTCTTTAACTGCCGCACGGAACATGTCGCCAGTAGAAATATGTGGAATCTGAAACTTTTCCACTAAAGTCGCCGCTTGAGTGCCTTTACCAGCACCCGGCGGTCCCATTAACAGGATATGCATATCAAAATCCTCCCCTACTTCATGAACCCTTGGTAATGACGCATTACAACCATCGCTTCAATCTGCTTCATCGTGTCAAGTGCAACCCCAACAACGATCAACAGTGCCGTACCACCGAAATAAACACCTTGTATATTCGTCGCACCGGCGACTGCATTCGGTAATATAGCTATAAAAGCTAAGAAGAATGCCCCTGCAAGCGTGATTCGAGTCATAACATGATCCAAATATTCTGCCGTTGGCTTGCCAGGGCGAATGCCTGGTATAAAACCACCGTATTTTTTCAGATTCTCTGCCATATCCGATATCTTTACAGTAACCGCGGTATAAAAATACGTGAAGAAGATGATAAGAAGCGCATAACACGCTGTCTGTAACGGTGTACCCCACGCAAAATAGCCGGCAATTGTCTTTACCCAGGGAATTTCGACAAACTGGGCAATGGTTACTGGAAACATCAGCACGGATGACGCAAAGATTATTGGAATAACACCCGCCTGATTAACTTTGAGCGGGATATGTGTAGAGTGTCCGCCGTATGATTTACGACCAACAACCCGTTTCGCATAGGAAACCGGGACTCTACGCTGCCCTTGTTGAATTGCTATAACAAAAACAACCATGGCAATTGCAATAAGTGCAAACAGAACAACATTCAAATAACTAATCGTTCCTGCCTGCAAATAATTATAAATCGTTCCTAAAGATTTCGGTAAAGCAGCTACGATACCAGCGAAGATAATCAGTGAAATACCGTTTCCGACGCCGTTAGCTGTAATCTGTTCACCAACCCACATCAAAAATGTGGTACCAGCTGTCAACGTGATCGCAATGATCAATATTGAGAAAAAGCCTGGATTTAAGATGGCCTGTTTAAGACCAATTGCCATACCAATGGCTTGAAGAAAGCCTAATATGACGGTTAAATAACGCGTAACCTGGGTGATCTTTTTGTGCCCCTCTTCGCCTTCCTTAGACCACTGCTCCAACGTCGGGACTACAACTGTCAACAGCTGTATAATGATGGAAGCGTTGATATAAGGCGTAATGCTCATGGCAAAAATAGAAAACTTACTTAGAGCACCACCAGAAAATAAATCCATCAGCCCTAACAAATTGCCATTTGAAAACAATTTTTCAATAGCCGTTGGATCAATTCCCGGAACAGGAATATGCGTTCCCAATCTGAAAACCGCAAACATGACCAATGTAAAAAGAATCTTTTGTTTGAGTTCAGGGATCTTGAGGATGTTCGCAAGGGCCGAAAGCACCTTAGATCACCTCTACTTTTCCGCCTGCTGCTGTGATTTTTGCTTCTGCAGATTTGGTAAAGCCATTCGCTTTTACAGTTAATTTCTTTGTGATTTCACCGTTACCTAAAATACGGATACCGTCGTGGACATTTTTCAAAATGCCAGCTTCGATTAAAGCAACTGGATCAACAGCTGCACCGTCTTCGAAACGATTCAATTCAGATACATTAACTTCAGCAAACTGTTTTGCAAAAATATTTTTAAACCCACGTTTTGGCAATCTACGATAAAGTGGCATCTGTCCGCCTTCAAAACCAGTACGAACACCACCGCCGCTACGGGAATTCTGACCCTTATGACCTCTACCAGACGTTTTTCCAAGTCCGGAACCAATACCGCGACCTACACGAGTGCGAACTTTCTTAGAACCTGGCGCTGGGGATAATTCATGTAAATTCATACCTACACCTCCTTGAACTTAATCTTGTAATTCTTCAATCGTAACAAGATGTTCAACTTTATGAACCATGCCGCGAATCGCTGCATTGTCGTCTTGTTCTACTGCCGAATTGAGTTTACCTAAACCTAAAGCCTTAACAGTAGCTCTTTGTGTTTCCGGTCTGCCGATCAGGCTTCTGGTGAGAGTTATTTTCAGTTTTGCCATTGAAATATGCCTCCTTAACCCAAAAGTTCCTGAACGGTTTTTCCACGAAGTTCAGCTACTACTTCTGCTTTTTTCAACTGTACTAAGCCCTTCAACGTAGCGCGAACCATGTTGTTCGGATTGGAAGAACCCAGGGATTTTGTCAAGATATCATGGATACCTGCAAGTTCAAGTACCGCACGAGCCGGACCACCGGCGATAACACCAGTACCTTTAGCAGCAGGTTTCAATAAAACGCGGCCTGCGCCAAATACACCGATAATTTGATGTGGAATTGATTTTTTTACCAAAGAAACTTCAACGAGATTCTTTTTTGCATCTTCAATGCCTTTTCGAATTGCTTCCGGAACTTCGCCGGCTTTACCCAAGCCTGCTCCAACGTGACCGTTTCTGTCGCCAACAACAACAAGTGCGCTGAACGAGAAACGACGACCGCCTTTAACAACCTTAGCAACTCTATTGATATATACAACTTTCTCTTCTAATTCAAGAGTATTGTAGTCGATTCTGGCCATTCATTTACCTCCTTTACAAACTTAGAATTTCAAGCCGGCTTCACGAGCGGCTTCTGCAAGAGCGGCAACTCTTCCGTGATAGATATAACCACCGCGGTCAAATACCACTTCAGTAATGCCTTTTTCCAAAGCACGTTTAGCAACGGCTGCGCCGATTGCTTTAGCTGCTTCAACGTTACCACCGTAAACTTTGAAGTCTTTGTCTTTAGAGCTTGCTGCAACTAAAGTTACACCTGTTTTATCGTCAATCACTTGTGCATAAATATTGCTAAGGCTGCGGAACACGTTCAAACGAGGTCTTTCAGCTGTACCAGCGATATGCTTACGAACTCTTAAGTGACGTCTTTGACGAGATTTATTTTTATCTGCTTTAAGAAGCAAAATAGTCACTCCTTTCTTCTAAAGATGATTATTTTTTACCCTTCGCACCAGCTTTACCAGCTTTGCGACGAACATGTTCACCTTCATACTTAATACCTTTACCTTTATAAGGTTCTGGTTCTCTATAGGCACGAATTTCTGCTGCAATCTGTCCTACAGCTTCTTTATCGATACCTGAAACAATGATCTTGTTTTGAGCCGGAGCTTCTAACGTAATGCCTGCCGGCGGTTCTACAACTACAGGATGGGAGAACCCAAGCGCTAAGTTAAGGTTTTTACCAGCCATAGTAGCTCGGTAACCAACACCAGCGATTTCAAGAGTTTTAGCAAAACCATCCGTTACACCAACTACCATGTTATGGAGAAGGGAACGAGTAAGACCATGTAACGATCTATGCAGCTTATCTTCTGACGGACGCGCTACAGTTAAAACGTTGTCTTCAATTTTAAGAATCATGTCTTTATGACACGTGCGAACTAATTCGCCTTTTGGACCTTTTACTGTCACCAAGTTATCATCTGCAATTGTAACGGTTACGTTTGCAGGGATTTCAATCGGTGCTCTACCAATTCTTGACATCTGTACACCTCCTAACCTTAAATATAATTACCAAACGTAAGCGATTACTTCGCCGCCAAGACCAGCACGACGTGCCTGCTTGTCGCTCATAATTCCCTTAGATGTGGAAATAATTGCGATACCAAGACCACCCAATACTCGAGGGATCTGGTCACTTTTGACATATGCACGCAAACCAGGTTTGGAAATACGTTTGATGCCAGTGATTACTTTTTCACGTTCCGGACCATATTTAAGAGACAATGTCAGAACGCCTTGTTTATCATTTTCAGCGAAGCTGAAGTCTTTTATAAATCCTTCTTCCTTCAAAACGACAGCAATTGCCTTTTTGATTTTGGAACCTGGGATTTCAACTTTTTCGTGGAAAACAGAGTTTGCATTACGCAAACGAGTTAACATATCTGCAATAGGATCAGTCATTACCATAAATCGATATCCTCCTTTCTTTCGCTCTCAATTACCAGCTAGCTTTAGTTACGCCAGGGATGGCACCCTTGTAGCTTTGTTCTCTGAAACAAATACGGCACATGTCAAACTTTCTCATATAACCGTGTGGACGACCACAGATTTTGCATCTGTTGTATTTGCGAACCTTGAACTTAGGTTCTTGGCTCCATTTTTCAATCATTGACTTTTTGGCCACAGTCAGTACCTCCTTTTAAGCAGTAAATGGCATTCCCATCAATTTAAGAAGCGCTCTTGCTTCTTCATCAGTTTTTGCCGTTGTAACAATAACGATATTCATACCGCGAATTTTATCAACTTTATCGTATTCGATTTCAGGGAAGATCAATTGTTCTTTCAAACCGATAGAATAATTGCCACGACCATCGAATGCTTTTCCGCTGATTCCACGGAAGTCACGAACACGCGGTAAAGCAACGTTCATGAATTTGTCTAAGAACTGGTTCATACGAAGACCACGCAAGGTTACTTTCGCACCGATTGGCATGCCTTCACGTAATTTCCAAGCTGCCAAAGACTTCTTCGCACGAGTGAGAAGCGGTTTCTGACCAGAAATCAACGTCATATCAGCAACAGCTGCGTCAAGAGCTTTTGGGTTACCAACAGCTTCACCAACGCCCATGTTAATGATGATTTTTTCAACTTTAGGAAGTTCCATTACATTCTTGTAACCGAATTGTTCAGTCAATGCTGGAACAACTTCCTTCAGGTATTTTTCTTGTAATCTATCCACCTATATACCTCCTTTCTTGCTTATTTAACCTGATCGATGATTTCGCCGCATTTTTTGCAAGCGCGAACCATCTTTCCGTTAACTTCTTTTTTAGCTATACGGGTTGCTTTTGAGCAAGCCGGGCAAACGACCATGACTTTAGCTGCGTGCATAGGATTTTCTTTAGTGATGATACCACCCTGCGGAGCTTTAGCACTAGGTTTTGTGTGACGTTTTATTTTGTTTACGCCTTCAACTACAACTTTGTCTTTTTTAGGTAATGCCTGAATGACTTTACCCTGCTTGCCTTTATCTTTACCGGATAATACGAGAACCGTATCACCTTTTTTTACATGCAATTTGCTAAGTGACAAATTTGGCACCTCCTCACTATTAAATTACTTCTGGAGCTAGTGAGACGATTTTCATGAAATCTTTATCACGCAACTCTCTAGCTACTGGTCCGAAAATACGAGTTCCTTTTGGAGTTTTATCTTCTTTGATTAAAACAGCAGCGTTTTCATCAAAGCGGATATAAGATCCGTCTACACGGCGCAACCCCTTTTTAGAACGTACAATTACAGCTTTAACAACTTCACCTTTTTTTACCATGCCGCCAGGAGCAGCGGATTTAACTGCAGCTACAATTACGTCACCAATGTTACCATATTTGCGGTAAGAACCGCCCAATACACGGATGCACATAATTTCTTTTGCACCAGTATTGTCGCCAACATTAAGCATTGTTTGTTGTTGAATCATTGTTTTACCTCCTTCTTAAAATTCTCAAACAAGCCGTTTCCATAAGAACAGTTCTTATTTCGCTCTTTCAAGAACTTCAACTACTCTCCAACGTTTGTCTTTCGACAACGGGCGAGTTTCCATAAGTGAAACTGTATCGCCGATGTGGGCGTCATTGTTTTCATCATGGGCTTTGAATTTTACCGTTTTCTTAACGGCTTTTTTATAAAGCGGATGCTGTTCCAAATCGACAACAGCAACTACTACTGTTTTATCCATTTTGTCGCTTACGACTTTACCAATTTTAGTCTTGCGTTCATTTCTTTCGCTCATAAAGGAGCCTCCTTCCTCTGCATATCATTTTTGCCGTTTAATTCATTGTTAGGCTTTAACTTCTTGTTCGCGCTGAACTGTTTTAATACGGGCAATTGTTTTCTTTACTTCTTTGATACGCATTGGGTTTTCAAGCTGGCCAGTAGCAAGCTGAAATCTGAGGTTAAATAGCTCTTCTTTAAGCGAAGCAAGTTTTTGGTTAAGTTCGCCATTACTCATATCACGTATATCTTTAACCTTCATTTACTTCACCGCCCTCTGCTTGCTTTTGAGCCTGTTCACGTGTCACAAATTTTGTTTTGATTGGAAGTTTATGTCCTGCAAGACGCATAGCTTCTTTAGCGACTTCTGGAGTAACGCCATCCATTTCAAACAAAATACGACCCGGTTTTACAACTGCTACCCAGTATTCTGGCGAACCTTTACCGCTACCCATACGAGTTTCAGCAGGTTTTGCCGTTACAGGCTTATCTGGGAAAATTTTAATCCAAACCTGACCACCACGTTTGATATAACGAGTCATAGCAATACGGGCTGCTTCGATTTGTCTATTCGTGATCCAAGCTGGTTCAAGAGCTTGAAGACCAAATTCACCATGGCTTACGGTATTGCCTCTATGAGCACTACCTTTCATACGTCCACGGAACTGTTTGCGATATTTTACTCTTTTTGGTAATAACATTAAGCTTCGCTCCCTTCAACAACGGCAGCAGCTACAGGTCTTTTCTTTTCAGGAAGAACTTCTCCTTTAAAGATCCAAACCTTTACTCCGATGCGGCCATAAGTTGTAGCAGCTTCAGCTGTACCATAATCAATATCAGCTCTTAAAGTATGAAGTGGAATACTGCCTTCGCGGTAAGATTCACTTCTAGCAATTTCAGCACCGCCAAGACGACCGCCTACCATTACTTTAATACCTTTAGCGCCCATACGCATTGTGCGGCTTACTGCCTGCTTCATAGCACGGCGGAAAGCGATACGGCGTTCTAATTGAGCTGCAATATTTTCTGCTACTAATGTAGAATCCATATCTGGCTGTTTAATTTCAGCGATATTGATATCAACATGTTTTGCAGTGAATTTCTTCAAGTTGTTTTTAATCTGTTCGATTCCTGAACCGCCACGGCCGATAACCATACCTGGTTTCGCTGTGTGAATCGTCAATTTTAAACGATTCTTAGAACGTTCGGTTTCAATTCTCGATACACCGGCGATTTGAAGAGTTGCTTTCAAATACGCGCGAATTTTAATATCTTCATGCAAGTTTACTGCATAATCTTTGTCTGCATACCACTTAGCATCCCAAGTCTTGACAATACCAAGACGCATACCATGTGGATTAACTTTTTGACCCAATTCGTTTCCCTCCTTCTTATCTTTCTTTTACAACAACAGTGACATGAGATGTGCGTTTCAAAATTTTGAACGCCTGTCCACGTGAACGCGGATGGATACGTTTGAGTGTAGGCCCTTGATCAACAAAAGCCGAAACCACATAAAGGTTATCCACATTCATATCAAAATTGTGTTCAGCATTAGCGACTGCTGATTTCAATACTTTTTCTATTACATCAGCGCCAACTTTTGGCGTGAATTTTAAGATCGCAAGTGCTTCTCCAATGTTCTTTCCACGAATCAAATCCATGACAACGCGAACTTTACGAGGAGCTACGCGAACGTATTTTGCTACTGCTTTAGATTCCACAGAGGATCCTCCTTTCGGCAATTACTTAAGTGATGTACGTCTTTCTTCGCCGGAATGACCTTTAAACGTACGAGTTGGCGCAAATTCGCCAAGTTTATGGCCTACCATATCTTCAGTTACATATACAGGCACATGTTTGCGGCCATCATGAACTGCAATCGTATGACCGACAAATGTAGGGAAAATTGTCGAGCTGCGCGACCAAGTTTTAATGACTTTCTTTTCATCGGCTGCATTCATAGCATCGATTTTCTTAGTGACACTAGGATGCACGTAAGGTCCTTTTTTAATTGATCTGGACAAAATGTGTCCTCCTTTCGCCTCAGGCAAGCCTTTTCAGGCTGCACCTGCTTGGTTTATCTTAGAGTATATCTTATTTCTTTTTGCGGCTCTTAACAATGAACTTGTCAGAGTTTTTCTTACGACGAGTAGTAGCACCCATTGCGCATTTGCCCCATTTAGTAACAGGATGTTTGCGGCCAACAGGACTGCGGCCTTCCCCACCACCGTGTGGATGGTCGTTCGGATTCATCGATACACCGCGGTTTGCTGGACGAATACCCAACCAACGGGAACGACCTGCTTTACCAATCGTAATGTTTTCATGTTCTAAGTTACCAACCTGGCCGATAGTAGCACGGCAGTTGATATGAACTTTACGAAGTTCACCAGATGGCATACGCAAGAGAGCATAATCGCCATCTTTAGCCATGAGCTGAGCACCCGTACCAGCTGAACGAACTAACTGTCCGCCTTTGCCGATTTTAAGTTCGATATTATGAAGCATCGTACCTACTGGAATGTTCTTTATTGGAAGAGCATTACCTGGTTTGATATCTGATTCTGGACCGGAAACCACCTGATCCCCAACTTTCAATCCGTTAGGTGCCAAAATGTAACGTTTTTCACCGTCCATGTAATTTAAAAGTGCAATACGTGCACTACGGTTCGGATCGTATTCAATTGTTGCAACACGAGCTGGAACATTGTCTTTATTACGTTTGAAATCGATAACGCGGTATAAGCGTTTATGCCCGCCGCCTTGATGTCTTACAGTCAAACGCCCCTGTTGATTACGTCCACCATGCATTTTGAGTTTTTCAACGAGGGATTTTTCTGGTTTATCAGTCGTGATTTCATCAAATGAAGCCACGGTCATAAAACGTCTGCCTGCAGAATATGGTTTAAAACTTTTTATTGCCACTTAATTTTACCTCCTTTGCAAAGAATCTTACGCTTCGAAGAATTCGATTGTTTCTCCAGCTGCGAGTTTCACGATTGCTTTTTTATAATCAGAACGCTTACCAATGCTGCGTCCCATGCGTTTTACTTTACCAGTTACATTTACTGTATTTACCGATTCCACTTTTACTTTGAAGACTTCGGCAACCGCTTTGCTGATTTCAATTTTGTTTGCTTCTTTAGCGACAACAAACACATATTTTCCTTCAGCCATCAGTTGAGTTGTTCTTTCCGTAATAAGCGGACGGATTAAGATATCGCGTGCGTTCATTATGCAAGTACCTCCTCAATACGTGTAATTGCATCTTTTGTAATGAAGAGTTTGTTATGATTCAAAATATCATAAACATTCAATCCACAAGAGCTGATAGCTTTTACACCAGGGATGTTGCGCGAAGATTTTTCTACGTTTTCAACTGCATCAGCTGTAACGAACAGAACTTTTTTATCTACGCTGAAGTCATTTAACATTTTAACGACATCTTTTGTTTTAGGTGCTGCAAAATCCAGGTTTTCTAAAACAACGAAATCTCCGCTTGCCACTTTGTCAGACAAAGCGCATTTGATTGCCAAACGACGCTGTTTGCGAGGCATTCTGAAAGCATACGAGCGTGGAGTCGGTCCGAATACGGTACCACCGCCCACCCAAATTGGGGAACGCGTGCTTCCGCTACGTGCACGACCTGTGCCTTTTTGCTTCCAAGGTTTACGGCCACCACCGCGAACCAAACCTCTGGTTTTTGTTGCATGCGTGCCAAGACGCTGTGCTGCCATCTGCATTACAACTGCTTGATGAACGAGTGCTTCGTTCGCTTCAACGCCAAAGACGCTTTCATTTAATTCTAAATCGCTGGTTTTTTGACCTGCGACTGTATAAACTGCTACTGTAGGCATAATATAGCATATCCTCCTTCCGATTAGTTTTTACCCGGTTTAACCGTGTTTTTGATGATTACTAAGCTGTTCTTTGGACCAGGGATAGCACCCTTGATCAAAAGTAAATTACGATCTGCATCTACGCGAACTACGCTTAAACGCTGGATAGTAACTTTTTGGCCGCCCATGTGACCTGGTAATTTCTTACCTTTAAGCACACGTCCGCCATGACCGCTGATCATTGCACCAGTTGAACCTGGTTCACGATGTGATTTCGAGCCATGACCCATCGGTCCGCAAGCGAAGTTATGACGTTTGATAGTACCGGCAAAACCTTTACCTTTAGCTGTACCCGTAACGTCAACTAATTCACCAGCACTAAATATATCAACGCCGATCATATCACCGACTTTATATTCAGAAGCATCTGCCAAACGCATTTCACGAATGAATTTAACTGGTGTTACACCAGCTTTTGCGAAGTGGCCTTTCATTGGTTTCGTTACTTTATATTCTTTTATTACACCAAAACCCAATTGTACAGCATTGTATCCATCGTTTTCTACCGTTCTGTTTTGAACAACAACGTTTTTATTCGACTCAACAACTGTAACAGGAATTACTTTACCTTCTTCAGTAAAGATTTGGGTCATACCTAATTTTTTACCTAAAATCGCCTTAGACATTCATTCCACCTCCTCTTACAATTTGATTTCGATATCCACACCAGCTGGCAAATCCAAGCGCATCAAAGCGTCTACGGTTTTGGAAGTTGGTTCTAAGATGTCAATCAAGCGTTTATGGGTTCTCATTTCGAACTGTTCACGCGAATCCTTGTTGACATGTGGAGAACGTAATATTGTAAAGATATTCTTTTCTGTAGGTAGTGGAATTGGACCGGATACCATTGCACCCGTTCTCTTTGCAGTATCAACAATTTTCACTGCAGACTGATCAAGAATTTTATGATCATATGCTTTTAAACGAATTCTAATTTTCTGTTGTTTAGACAATGTATTTTCCTCCTTATCGCCTAAGTTCTCGACTCAGACATTTCTCCGTGCTAGTTCCCTCGCTGACGCGAGCAATCTACCACGTCATCGCATTGGGGGGTACCAAAAATAACCTTTATATAAGGGCGACGAGATCGCCGCCCCTATACGCAGATGATTCTTATTCAATTATTCTTTGATTTCGATTACACGACCGGCGCCAACTGTATGACCGCCTTCGCGAATAGCGAAACGCAAGCCTTTTTCGATAGCGATCGGAGTGATGAGTTCGATATCCATTTCGATGTTATCACCAGGCATAACCATTTCAGTGCCTTCTGGTAAATTAACAACGCCAGTTACGTCAGTTGTACGGAAGTAGAACTGTGGACGGTAGTTTGTGAAGAACGGTGTATGACGGCCGCCTTCTTCTTTCGTCAATACGTAAACCTGAGCCTGGAATTTCGTGTGTGGTTTAATGGAACCTGGTTTAGCAAGTACCTGGCCACGCTGAATTTCTTTACGGTCAACACCACGAAGCAAAGCACCGATGTTATCACCAGCAACTGCGCTGTCGAGCATTTTACGGAACATTTCGATACCAGTTACAGTAGTCGATTTAGCCGCTTCTTCCATACCAACGATTTCAATAACGTCGCCGATTTTAACTTCGCCACGTTCAACACGACCAGTAGCAACTGTACCACGGCCAGTGATTGTGAAGACATCTTCGACAGGCATCAAGAAAGGTTTGTCAGTATCACGAACTGGAGTTGGGATGTATTCATCAACAGCATCCATAAGTTCCATGATTTTTGCTTCGTATTTAGCATCGCCTTCAAGAGCTTTGAGTGCAGAACCGGAAACAACTGGAATGTCGTCGCCTGGGAAATCATAGCTGGAAAGAAGTTCACGAACTTCCATTTCAACCAATTCCATTAATTCTTCATCATCAACCATATCAGCTTTGTTCAAGAAAACGACCATTGCTGGTACGCCAACCTGACGGGACAAAAGGATATGTTCGCGAGTCTGTGGCATAGGACCATCAGCTGCACTTACAACCAAGATAGCGCCATCCATCTGAGCCGCACCAGTGATCATGTTCTTTACATAGTCAGCATGGCCCGGGCAGTCAACGTGAGCATAATGTCTTTTTTCAGTTTCATACTCAACATGAGCTGTATTGATTGTGATACCACGTTCTCTTTCTTCTGGAGCTTTATCGATCATGGAGTAATCCATGAATGCAGCGCCGCCCTTTTGAGACAGTACCTTTGTGATAGCAGCCGTTAAAGTAGTCTTGCCATGGTCAACGTGACCGATTGTACCAATGTTTACATGTGGTTTTGTTCTTTCAAACTTTTGTTTAGCCATTGTTAGTAATTTCCTCCCTTATTCGCCTTTATTTTTAGCGACGATATTATCTGATATATTTTTAGGAACTTCATCATAGTAAGCAACTTCCATGGAGTAGTTCCCACGACCCTGGGTTTTAGAACGTAAGTCTGTCGAGTAACCAAACATTTCAGAAAGTGGAACAAAACCATTGATGACTTGCGCGCCATTACGGTTTTCCATGCCTTCAATGCGGCCACGACGTGAATTCAAATCGCCGATTACATCGCCCATGTATTCTTCTGGAACAATGACTTCAACTTTTACGTATGGTTCAAGAAGTACAGGAGTTGCTTTCTGGCAACCTGATTTAAAGGCCATCGAACCGGCAATCTTAAAGGCCATTTCCGAGGAATCGACATCATGGAACGAACCGTCATAGACAATCGCCTTGATATCAACTACTGGATAGCCAGCAACAACACCGCTGTCCATAGCTTCTTTAATACCAGCTTCAATTGGATTGATGAATTCTTTTGGAATCGCACCACCAACAACTTTGTTTTCAAAGCTGAAGCCAACACCCGGTTCCTGTGGAATAAGTTCAAGCCAGCAATGACCATATTGACCACGGCCACCGGACTGACGAACAAACTTACCTTCAGATTTAACCGTTTTGCGGATTGTTTCGCGATAAGCAACCTGTGGCTTACCAACGGTACATTCCACTTTGAACTCGCGCAGCATACGGTCTACGATGATTTCCAAATGAAGTTCGCCCATGCCCGAGATAATCGTCTGGCCAGTTTCCTGGTCAGTCTTTACGCGGAAGGTAGGATCTTCTTCTGCAAGTTTCTGAAGAGCGATGCCCATTTTTTCCTGGTCAGCTTTTGTTTTTGGTTCAACCGCAACAGAGATAACCGGATCAGGGAATACCATCGATTCCAAAATAATTGCATGGCTTTCATCACAGAGCGTATCTCCCGTAGTCGTATCTTTAAGACCAACTGCAGCTGCAATGTCACCGCTGTAAACTTCAGTGAGTTCTTCACGATGATTAGCGTGCATCTGGAGGATACGTCCAATACGTTCTTTCTTGCCCTTAGTGGAGTTATACACATAAGAACCAGAAGTCAATGTACCAGAATATACACGGAAGAATGCAAGTTTACCAACATACGGATCTGTCATAATCTTAAATGCCAGAGCCGAGAATGGTTCACTATCGCTTGATGGACGGTGATCTTCTTCACCAGAGTCAGGATCAACACCCTTAATAGGTGGAATATCCGTCGGTGCTGGCATGAAATCAACAATCGCATCGAGCATAGGCTGAACGCCTTTATTTTTATAAGAAGTACCGCAAGTGACAGGAGTCATTTTGCAAGCAATCGTAGCTTTACGAATAGCTGCTTTGATTTCTGCTTCGGTAAATTCTTCGCCTTCGAGATATTTCATCATCAGCTCATCATCAGTTTCAGCA
>RCMY010002591.1_pt1 | contig 16315 bp, 13 predicted proteins | sample 2041341 | NCBI WGS metagenome assembly RCMY01 (sample SAMN09708234, study PRJNA481090) | Marine sediment metagenome, whole genome shotgun sequencing project. | reverse complement strand
GGCGTAGAAATGGTCATGCCTGGTGACAACTTGAAGTTTGTCGTTGAAATGATTGCGCCAATCGCGATGGATGAAGGTTTACGCTTCGCTATCCGTGAAGGTGGCCGCACAGTAGGTGCTGGTGTTGTATCGAAAATCTTAGCGTAAGCTAGAAATCGTTACCCAGAAATTGAAAAGGCCGCTTTTATAAGCGGCCTTTTTAAGTCTGAAGCGTCTATATTTTGCCTGTATCGATATTACGAATCTCTGATAAGAGGCTCAGAAACTCTTAATGAGTGGCTTGCTAAGCTCACCTCAACAAAAAAAGAAATAAGTCCTAAACTTAACAAAATCAATGATGTTATAAAGCTAAGTACAATCCAGTCGCTCAGATTAGTTGAAAAATATCCCTGAATGACAATTAAAAATATACTTGTACAAACAATCACCGTGGCGCCGCACAAAAAGTTAATCGCCGCATTGGCCCAGCGCATACGACGCGACAGCGCTTTTACCTCGGTTTTACGTTTATGCTGACAATTTATAGCTTCTGGTAAATCAAACCAACGTACCCGATCAACTATTCTTGATAGGCGAGTGGTTATAGAGTTAAGTAAAGTACCAATCCCTACAATTAGAAATACTGGCGTTAGTGCTTGTTGTATTAAGTGGATTGCGCTTACCGGCTCTTGCACTGTAATGTCCTATTTGTTGAGCCTTCTTTGTATATTCGCATACTCTAGCAGGCTGTAATCTAGAATCGAAAGGTCACATTATTTCTGTAATAAAACTTGTATTACTATTGCAATCATACGCAATAACTTGCTAATATGCGACCGTCAAATTATTGACACATCAACGTTTAAAGACACTATTTTCAGCGCCATAAAACGCCTTTATTCGTATAGTGTCTCCTGACTGACTTGCTGCTAGTAAATCTAGCGTGTGTAAAGAGAGTAAAGCCATCAACAAAGTAAAGCAAAAAGTTTTTCATAAACTTGTAGGGTATTAAGAATGAAAATTACCCAAGTAGTGTTCCGGATATTCTTTACTATTCTAATCGTCTGCTACATAGCGGTACTAGCAAAGTTTTTTAATCCACAACACTTTAACCTAGACATTAATATTCGATATGACGTTATTACCTTAACAATTTTTATTATTGGATTTATTTACTTTTTCTCGAAAAGGTCTAGATAATAAGCGTTTTACGACTAGCAAATAGTGATAAACTACCCCATTATTTATTTTAGAGATCAGTTGAAGGCACCTAACTGCCAATAATATTATGCTACTGCTAATTTTTTATGTACTTGTTGCGCTGTGTTTTTCATTTATTTGCTCTATCGCCGAAGCGGTGATTTTAAGTATTTCACAAGCATATATTTCTTTGTTAGAAAAAAACAAAAAACCTGCTGGAAAGTTGCTTAGCAAACTCACCTCAGATATTAATAAACCGCTATCTGCTATTTTAACTTTAAATACTATCGCGCATACGATGGGTGCTGCGGGAGCGGGAGCTCAAGCGGCTGCTGTATTTGGCGATGCTTATTTAGGTATTATTTCGGCGGTACTAACCTTTCTAATACTAGTCTTCTCCGAAATAATACCAAAAACACTGGGGGCAACTTACTGGAAGGCCTTAGCGCCTGTGACCGCTTATTTTCTAAAATATCTTATCATCGTTCTTTATCCTTTTGTCATTATGTCGCAAAAACTCACCAGCGGATTTACAGTGGACAATCCTTTTAAAGGACTTAGCCGCAATGAATTATTAGCTATGGCTGAACTGTCAGGTAACGAAGGTCAATTAGCTAAACAAGAGGCGTTGTTTTTACAAAATCTACTGATGCTGCACGAGTTGCAAATTAAAGATGCGATGACGCACAGAACTGTTGTATTTTCATTAGCCGAAACAATGACTGTTGCTGAGTTTGTAGAAAAGCATTCCAATATTGCATTTTCAAGAGTGCCTATATACGAAAATCAGGAAAGCGAAAGCATTACGGGGTATGTTATGCGCACAGAGATACTTCTTGCTATGGCATCGGGTCAGAACGAAAATATGCTATCTGATTTTGTGAAGCCATTAGTGACCTTATTAGGTGACATGCCATTGTCTAGCACATTTGATCATTTCTTGAACTCTAGAGTGCATATGCTTCTGGTAGTTGATGAATATGGCGGCCTTGAAGGAATTCTTACACTTGAAGATTTATTAGAAAGCTTGCTTGGGATTGAAATAGTGGATGAACAAGATACCACTGTTAGCATGAAGCGTTTAGCCAAAAAAATGTGGAAAAGAAGAGAGAAAAGAATGGCGGAACAATATAAAAAGCCCACCCAAACTAAGCATTAAATGCCGCTCATGTTCGTGGTATTATCTTACATTGTTAACTGCTCGTTTTTGTAGGGTTACTCGCACTTTGCACTAAGTCATTAATAATATGCTCCCACCAACTTACGTCTCGCTCAAATTTTTCTTTTAGCGCCTTTGTGATGGTCACATTGCTTTGTAAATCAGTCGGTATTTCATTCAAAATTCGCCAATGGTTAAGTGCGCAAGTGGCCGCCGCACATAATTGTGCAATATTCGCAAATGCGCTAGCGTGCTGACTCACTAAGTCATCTGTTTTTGTGCACAAGTGTTGTAGCGGCGATTGGCCTAAACGAGACATGTTTTTCGTGATTTCATAGTCGCGCAGCAACTGCAAATAATCAGGATTACGCGCATCTATATCATGCCCAGTCGCGGTCACATACGTCTGTATCTCTTGCACGTAGCCGTGTGTTTCATAAATACTTAAGTGGAGTTTTTGAAATTCTTCCTCTTTCGCTTGCAAGCGGGGATCTACAAATTTCGAATGGTTACTTTCAGGCATTGGTGTCTCCACACAAAAACATTGTTATATTGAGTATTTGTTTCATCTATAATACGTCCAAGCCCTATTGTACGCTATCTAAGAAAATTTTTGGAGCACAGCTATTTTTTTCTCGACTATCGTCGTATTGGGAGTATAAGTATAATTAACTACTATCTATTTTACCTTTAAACGATAACCATTTTGGTGTTGTACTAGCATTTGGTGTTGGCATCAAAATATTTGTTTTCTATTTTGGAAAAAATATGCAACATCCTTTTGTCAGATTTTTCAGTGTTCTGCTCGGAATATTGGCCTCAAATACCACCTTTGCATCAGACGCTTCGTCGACAATGCTTCAACAAGACTTAACATCTTCTTTCTTAGGTTATTTTGCACTAGGTATTTTCGTTATTGCCTATGTGTTCGTTATATTAGAAGAAAAAATCCATTTGCGTAAGTCTAAGCCTGTTCTTGCCGCCGCAGGAGTCATTTGGATACTGATTGCTCTGTCTTATCGAAATACGCCTGAAGCTCACCTTGTAGAGCAAGCTATCCGTCATAATTTCTTAGAATATGCAGAGCTTTTTTTCTTCCTACTAGTAGCAATGACTTACATCAACTCAATGTTAGAAAGAGGCGTTTTTGACAAATTGCGTCAGGTTCTGGTCGCTAAAAAATTGAGCTACCGATCTTTATTTTGGCTAACTGGCGTGCTCGCGTTCTTTATTTCACCTGTTGCAGATAACCTTACAACCGCTTTGGTAATGTGCGCAGTGCTAATGGCAGTGGGCAAAAGCAAACCAGCTTTTGTAGGCTTAGGGTGCATTAACATTGTTGTTGCGGCAAATGCAGGCGGGGCGTTCAGTCCTTTTGGCGATATTACTACGCTAATGGTTTGGCAGAAAGGTATGCTAGAATTTCATCAGTTTTTTGAGCTGTTTTTGCCGGCAGTCGTCAATTTTGTGGTACCGGCAGCAATTATGCATTTTGCCGTGCCAAAAGGTATTCCTGAAGTCGATCCTGGCGCCGACAATGCGTTTATAAGACCAGGTGGAATTGTCATTGTGTTTATGTTTCTTGCGACTATTATCACCGCAGTTAGCTTTCATACCTTTTTAAATATTCCGCCTGTTTTTGGTATGATGTTTGGCGTAGCGTATTTAAAGATTTATGCGTACTTTTTAAAACGTCAATCGCAAAACTGGGAACAGGATCCAGATGGTTCTCCCGGCACTACCAGATTATCCCAACATGGTAAATTTGATATTTTTGATAAAATTGCTCAGGCGGAGTGGGACACTTTGTTTTTCTTCTATGGGGTTATTATGGCCGTGGGTGGGCTTGGTTTTATGGGCTATTTAGGCTTAGCGTCTCAGTTTATGTATGGGGAGTTAGGTGTGCTACCTGCAAATATTTTGGTTGGCTTATTGTCAGCTATTGTCGATAACATTCCCGTTATGTTTGCGGTGCTGACCATGAATCCAGCAATGGATTCGTCACAGTGGCTTCTTGTTACCTTAACTGCCGGTGTTGGTGGTAGTTTATTGTCAGTCGGCTCAGCTGCTGGTGTGGCCTTAATGGGACAGGCTCGCGGGTACTATAGCTTCTTTGGGCATCTTAAGTGGACACCGGTTATTGCGTTAGGCTATTTTGCAAGTATAGGTGTACATTTGTTGGTCAATTAAGCTTGGTTATTAGTACAAGCAAGTCTATAACAAGACTTGCTTGTCATTGTACTTTCTTCTTTTACACAAGCACTTTCATTCCTAGATTACATTATCCCTTCAAAATGTTATTATCCTTGCGCTTTATTCAGTAATAATATCAATTAATACATTAGCGAAAACAGGATTATCAGATTTCGACTATCGATTTTCCATGATCGTAGGTTTTTAAATAAAAGGTTATAGGCATAGTGACAACAAAAGCACTTGATATACAAGGGTTACAAAAAACGTATTCGGGTGGCGTGAAAGCGTTGAAAGGAATAGACCTGCAGGTAGAGCAGGGCGATTTTTTTGCTCTTCTAGGTCCCAATGGAGCAGGTAAATCAACCACAATAGGTATTATCTGCTCTTTAGTTAATAAATCAAACGGCAGTATAAGCGTATTTGGGCACGATTCCGTGATTAATGAAGTTGAAGCAAAGTCGTGTATTGGCTTAGTCCCACAAGAATTCAATTTTAACCAGTTCGAAACCTTGCTGCAAATTGTGGTCAATCAAGCAGGCTATTATGGTGTGCCTCGCTCAATTGCAAAAGAACGCGCCGAGAAATATTTAAAACAGTTAGAGTTGTGGGATAAGCGTAATGCTCCCGCGCGCGAACTTTCTGGCGGTATGAAGCGCAGGTTAATGATTGCTAGAGCGTTAATGCATGAACCTAAAATGTTGATTTTAGATGAGCCCACTGCAGGCGTAGATATTGAAGTAAGACGTTCTATGTGGACGTTTTTAAAAGAGATTAATAAGAAAGGCGTTACCATTATTTTAACTACCCACTATTTAGAAGAAGCGGAAATGCTGTGTCGCAATATCGCGATCATTGATAAAGGTATTATCGTTGAAAACACCAGTATGAAATCATTGTTAGCAACTTTGAATATAGAAACTTTTGTTTTTGATTTAGCATCAGGCGCGTCCAATATCACTATCCCTGAATTTGAAAGTCGTGCAATTGATGATCAAACACTTGAGGTTGATGTGCCTAAAGAGAGTGGTTTAAATGCGGTATTTGAACGCTTATCTGAACAACACGTTAAGGTAATGAGTATGCGTAATAAAGCCAATAGGCTTGAAGAACTTTTTGTTCGCTTAGTTAAATCGAGCAACCAAAATACGCAGGAGCAAGCACAATGAGTATTGCCAGCAGTCGCAATTATGTTGCTCTTAAAACGATTTGGATTAAAGAATGCACGCGTTTTTTGCGCATTTGGATCCAAACCTTAGTGCCGCCAGCCATCACAATGTCTTTATACTTTGTTATTTTTGGTAATTTAATTGGCAAACGAATAGGCGAGATGGGCGGCTTTTCGTACATGGAATTTATTGTGCCTGGTCTTATCATGATGTCGATTATTACAAATTCATACAGTAATGTGTCATCCTCTTTTTTTAGTGCCAAGTTTCAGCGAAACGTTGAAGAGTTATTAGTTGCGCCAGTACCAACATGGGTTATTATTTTTGGGTTTGTGGGCGGCGGCGTAGCCCGTGCACTCATTATTGGCGTGATTGTTACCGTTGTCTCTATGTTTTTTGTTGATGTCAAAATTCATAACTTCTTTGTTATCGTCATTACTTTAGTGCTCACTTCAATACTCTTTGCCACAGCTGGTTTAGTTAATGGTATTTACGCTAAAAGTTTTGACGACATTAGTGTCATACCCACTTTCGTGCTTACCCCATTAACCTATCTTGGCGGCGTGTTTTATTCATTGAGCTTGTTACCTGAATTTTGGCAAATGGTGAGTAAAGCGAATCCTATTGTATATATGGTGAATGGTTTCCGCTATGGATTTTTAGGTGTTTCTGATGTTAATCACTGGGTATCTATTGGATTACTAATTGGGTTTAATGCGGTGTTGTTATTATTTGCAAATGGATTACTCAAAAAAGGAGTGGGTATTCGTTCCTAGTTAGGAAGTAACTGTTTGAGCTTGAAGATCTGCAAAAGTATTTATAAGGGCACAAAGTTTGCCGCTAACTACATGTGAATTAAGCTCGACATTTTTCCCTTAGGCTCTGATAAAAAGAAACCTTGTCCAAAGTTTATGCCTAAATTGCGTACAGCGTCTAAGGTTTTATCGTTTTCAATGTGTTGAGCAATAAGGTCACAGCTTGCTACGTTGCAGCAATCTAGAATGTTTTTTATAAGTAACTTCCCTTCGCCATCGCGTGCGTATTGAGTTACCAAATCACCGCGTAGTTTTACGGCGTGCACGCCACAAGCAAGTAAGTTTAGTAGTGAATCATTATTGTCGTAAACGTCATCTAATGTAATGTGAACATTGGGCAACATTTCTAATAAATTAAAAAGTAAATGAGGGTGGTCTTTTACGCTATCATAGCTCAATTCTAGGCCAACTAAGTTTGAATTTAGCTGTGTTAGCACAGATTGCATCCACTTCATCAATTCGACACTTTTCAAATCGCTTTTAAACATATTAATGCTCCAGCGCATAGTGCGCGGCACGCAATAAGCGCTACTCAACTCCAAAATACGCTGCGTAAGCAATGCATTAGTTTGTGAGCGATTCACAATATATAAAAATTCTGATGGCAGATAAATTATGTCGTCATTGGTGAGTAATCTAGATAGGCATTCATAGCGAACGACTTTATGATTCGATAAATTAAAAATGGGTTGAAAATACGGCACTATTTGTTCAATTGAGAATGTGTCGACCACAGTTTTTGCTTGCACCTTGCTTCCTTAGTCATAAGCCCTTATTTGGGTTATCCGTCAAATTTGCTATAGCTTTAGCGCTAACTTCGCTTTAAGCATGAAAATAAATCAGCTGAAAAAGCATTTGTTACCTAATTTTGGACGAAACTGATGGATTACTAGACTATTTTACGTCGTATGAAATTGTTAATTTCATACGAATGCGGTAAAGTGCGAGCGATAGGATAATCGTTGAGGTTTTAAATTTGTCAAAAGCAGAAGTCAGCTTAGAGTATTTGTTCAAGGTTTTTACTAAACCTGAGCACGATGATTCTACGCTTGCGAAAATTGAACGTCACTTATCAAACAATGTTTCTGACTTTTTGTCACAGCACTTGGTGGCCAAAAAGACCTCGTTAGAAGAAATTGAAAAAGACTTTATGGCGCACTTAGTGCCCGATACTCCTGAGTTTGTTTCAAACCATGCAGAAGTACTGCTTGATAAATTAGTCAGTCATTCGGTTAATACGTATTCCCCTACCTTTATTGGGCACATGACGTCTGCGCTACCTTATTTCCATTTGCCACTGGCAAAGCTACTCGTTGGCCTTAACCAAAATCTAGTTAAAATTGAAACCTCAAAAGCGTTCACGCCTCTAGAAAGGCAAACTTTAGGCATGATGCATCACTTGATTTATGGTGAATCGAGTCAGTTCTATGATAACTACTTGCATAGTGCAAGGCATTCTTTGGGCGCATTTTGCTCGGGTGGAACAATTGCTAATATTACTGCATTGTGGGTGGCAAGAAACAAAATGTTGGGACCCAACAAAAACTTTTCTGGCGTCGCTAAAATGGGGCTTGCAAGTGCTTACCAACATTATGGTATGCGTAATTTAGGTATAATGTCGTCTAAACGCGGGCACTACTCATTAGGCAAAGCGGTTGACGTACTGGGAATAGGCCGAAACAACTTGTTGAGTGTAAATACGGCTAATCATATTTTATCGCCCGAACAAGCTTTACAACAAGGCAAAGAATATCAAGAAAACGGGAATAAGCTTTTAGCTATTATAGGCGTTGCCGGTACCACAGAAACAGGTCATGTAGATCCCCTTGAAGAACTAAGTGATGTTGCTAAAGAATTGGGCTGCTGGTTTCATGTTGATGCAGCGTGGGGCGGTGCGACTTTATTTTCAAACACACACAAACACATTTTACGCGGTATTGAAAAAGCCGATTCGGTGACGATTGACGCGCACAAACAAATGTACGTGCCAATGGGGGCAGGAATGGCCCTGTTTAAGGACCCACACGACGCAAACGCGGTACGCCACCATGCGCAGTACATTTTACGTGAAGGCTCAAAAGACTTAGGCGCCACGACCTTAGAAGGCTCACGCAACGGCATGGCTCTAATGGTTTATTCATCCTTGCATATTTTTGGCCGAGGTGGCTACGAGTTACTAATTGATAACGCGATAGATAAAGCAAAGACATTTGCTCGCCTAATTGAAGAGCATGATGATTTTGAATTGACCACAAAGCCCGTTTTGTCGTTGCTAACTTATCGTTTACGTCCTAATTGTTTATCCGCTATGGGCGAACTTAATGAAACTGCTATGCAGTCAACAAATGCTGAATTAGACCGCTTGACGGTGGCAATTCAAAAACAACAACGTGAAGCGGGTAAGTCGTTTGTGTCTCGTACTCGTATTGAAGTTGAGCAATATAAAGGCATGTCGGTGACGGTATTTAGAGTTGTTTTAGCTAACCCACTAACTACCGACCAAGATCTTGTGACTATTTTGCAGGAACAGCTCCTGTTAGCTCAAGCTCATCCTATTTGGCGAAAATTGCAAGCACGGAAATTAAAGCAAACAGCCTAAAGATTTATTAAGTGGTTAAATTAATTAGAGAATTTATAGAAAAAGGTCTTTCTATGAATCATCGATATTAAGATCTTTCAACTTTCGAGTTAAAGTATTACGTCCCCAGCCCAAACGCTTTGCGGCTTCCTGTTTGTGACCTTGGGTGTGGTGCAGCGCTCGGTCTAATAGTATTCGTTCGAATGCAATTAGAGCTGTATCTAAAATGCCGTCACGTCCCAAGACTAACTGCTCATCAGCCCACATTGACAACAAGCTTGTCCAATCTTGTTCTGCCGTGCTCGATTGCAAGGTTTGGGATGCCGTCGTTAATTCGGGCGGTAAGTCGAAGGGTTTAATCTCTTGTCCGCTTGCCATTACAGTTAACCATCGGCAAGTGTTTTCTAGTTGTCTTACGTTACCTGTCCAATTGATTTGAGTCAGTCTTTTGGCGGCTTCATTTGTAAGATTTTTTGGATCTACCCCAAGCTCTTTGGCGGCTTTTGCCAAAAAATGACGCGCTAATAAAGGAATATCTTCGCGGCGTTCATTTAATGATGGAATATGTACCTTTATGACGTTTAAGCGATGATATAGGTCTTCCCGAAAGCTACCATCTTGGACTTTTTGCTCCAAATTTTGATGCGTCGCAGCAATAATCCTAACGTCAACCGACACTGGGTTGTGACCACCTACTCTATAAAACTGGCCTTCAGCGAGCACTCTTAGTAAACGAGTTTGCACGGCTACTGGCATATCACCAATTTCATCTAAAAATAGGGTGCCACCGTCTGCTTGTTCAAATCGTCCCGTTCGCGCATTTTGTGCTCCTGTAAATGCGCCTTTTTCATGCCCAAATAGCTCAGACTCAATCAAATCTGATGGTATTGCGGCCATGTTTAAGGCCACAAATGACTGTTTTGCTCGTGGACTATGTTTGTGCAGGGCGTGTGCCACCAATTCTTTGCCAGTGCCTGATTGACCATTAATTAATACACTAATGGACGATCGGGATAACCTACCAATAGCGCGAAATACTTCCTGCATTGCTGGCGCGGCACCAATAATTTCTTTACTGGGACTGGCTAGGTCAGAAATGATCTCTGAAGAATATTCTTTTGCATGTTCCAGCGCTCTTTGGGTTAAATTGACAGCTTCGTCGATATCAAATGGTTTAGGCAAGTATTCAAACGCACCACCTTGATAGGCGTTTACAGCACTGTCTAAATCTGAATGGGCTGTCATAATAATAATGGGCAGATCAGGGAAGTGTTTATGCACTTCATTAAGCAATGTCATGCCATCCATTTGTGGCATTCGCACGTCAGAAATGATTACCATAGGTGCCTGCCCAGATCGAATTTGAAGCAGTAAATCTTCTGGGTTATCAAAACTCAAACACTCAATACTGGCGGCGCTCAAGGCTTTTTCTAACACCCATCGAATCGAATTGTCATCATCCACTATCCATACTGGCTTATTCATTTTCGCTCATCCTGTTGCTGGTTTGTACGGTCGTCATCTTTTTCGATGGGAAGATAGATAGTAAAGTTGGTGTATTCAGGATAACTTTCTAAATCAATTTTACCCTCGTGATGATCGGTAAGTGTTTGTGCTATTGATAAACCAAGCCCACTGCCCTTATTTTTAGTGCTTACCATGGGATAAAATAGGGTGTCTTTTAGTGCAGTTGGAATACCAGGACCGTTGTCAATAATACTAATTTTGGCACTAAGTGCATGGCGAATACCTTTGATAACCGATTGACGCTCAATTCTAGTTCTAAAGGTTATACTTGGCGTATGCTGCGGATGCTTCTTGCAATAGCTCTTAAGCGCTTGGCTAGCGTTACGAGCAACATTTAAGATTACTTGCTGGAGCATATCTGGATCGGCGTGTACGTTTGGGATTGAAGGGTCATAGTCGCGCGCGATCTTAATGGAAAAAGATAAATCATGTTGGATAACTGAGGCCACTTTTTCTATAATTTGATGTATGTTTACCATGCTTTTTTGGGGTAATGAATTTGGTCCTAGTAACCTATCTACTAGATTGCGCAAGCGGTCAGCTTGATCTATGATCATTTGCGTAAATTCGACTTGCTCTTGATTAGGAAAATTTTTCTCAAGTAATTGCGCAGCGCCTCTAATCCCTCCTAAAGGATTCTTAATTTCATGTGCAAGGCCTCTGATTAGCTCACGAGCCGCAACTTGTTGTGCATATTGTTGTGATTCTTGCGTTATTTTACGTTGTTTATCGATTGGAATGATCTCAAGCAACGCGACGCGTTCACCACCTATAGATAAAATGTTTGTGTTCAAATCAACGGTTGTACAACGACCATCTTTAAAACGCATTTGGACAGATGTTTCTCTAAACTCTTCGTCACGTGCTAAAGCTCTTGTAATTTGTTCTTGGCTAAAACTACCATCAACTAAAAAGTCATCAAGTGTGCGCTCTTTAACTTGGTTGATACCTGTCTCTAACAAGCTAAGCGCCGCATCGTTAACATAACTAATCTTAAATTCAGTATTAACTAAAATTATGGCGGTTTTCAGCGAATTCAGAAACAATTCATAATTATGACGCTCTGACACTATTGCTCACTCCAAACGTATTGTATCGCTATGCACATTTTTAGTGCATAGTTACATAATAAAGCATTTGCAAATCAATAAAACCTTTAATTAAAAGCGCAGAACTAAGCTATTAAGTCCGAAATACTGGGAGCTAAGAGGCTATTCAGTTAATTAAAGCTGATGCTTGATGCAAATACAAGTTTCTGGTTTGAGTGGTAGCAAGAACCTTGCCTGAATTGTCAATAAATTTGACTGAATATTGATAGGCACCGCGATGCATGTCTTCTAACTGAAATACTCCCGTTGCAGACTCTATAATTTGATCATTTATAGTTAATTGAAAAAGGCCATTAATTTTCGGTTCAATGCTAGACACAATTGAAAGCTCACCTTGATTACTTCGAATGGTCGCGTCTGCTTGAGGACTCACTATACTGACTTGGTAATTTGTTTTTTGCTTAATAGTCACGTGCGGTTGCGTAGCAATTTTCTGATTACCCGATTGCATAGTGCTCATAGGCACATTTAACGTCATCTCTTCAGCCTCGGGCACGCCTTGGTCAGAATAGGAGACGGAGCCATCTTTATGGACTATTTTGTAAACCTTGGCGTTTTCATCAAATGCGGCAACTGACAGTGCCGCAATACTCATAATGACTAGTATCACGCTTAGATAAAGTTTTTTATATTGTACGAACATTCGTTTTGCCTCAAGTAAACTGCATATTATAATAGGTTATCGGCGAATAAAAAAAAGCCTGCAATTTGCAGGCCTTGTATTAATGTTAATAAGTGATTAACTTAAACGCTATAGTACATATCAAACTCAAGTGGATGTGTGGCCATCTTGATTGCAAGTACGTCTTCAGATTTCACCGCTATATAAGCATCAATCATTTCGTCAGACATAACGCCGCCTTCCGTTAAGAAACCACGGTCAGCATCTAGTGCAGCTAATGCTTCTTCTAGTGATCCTGCTACCGTTGGAATATTAGCGGCTTCTTCAGCCGGCAGGTCATATAAATCTTTGTCTGCAGCATCCCCAGGATGGATTTTATTTTTAATTCCATCAAGACCAGCCATTAACATTGCCGTAAAGGCTAAATATGGGTTTGCGGTTGGATCTGGGAAGCGAACTTCGATGCGACGCGCTTTTTCACTATTTACAAACGGAATACGAATAGACGCTGATCTATTTCGTGCAGAATAAGCAAGCATAACAGGTGCTTCAAATCCAGGTACTAGGCGTTTGTAAGAGTTAGTTGACGCATTGGCAAAGGCATTAATCGCTTTTGCGTGTTTAATAATTCCGCCAATATAAAACAAGGCTTCTTCAGACATGCCCGCATATTTATCACCGGCAAAGATGTTCTTACCATTTTTTCCAATAGACTGATGGCAATGCATACCTGAACCGTTGTCACCAACCAGAGGCTTAGGCATAAAGGTAGCTGTTTTATCATATGCATGAGCGACGTTGTGAACCACATACTTATAAATCTGAATTTCATCTGCTTTTTTAACTAAAGTATTGAATAAACAGGCTATTTCATTTTGACCAGCGGTGGCTACTTCATGGTGATGGGCTTCAACGGTTAGACCCATTTCTTCCATTACCATACACATGGCTGCTCTAATATCGTGGCTTGAATCAACCGGAGGAACGGGAAAGTAACCCCCTTTAACACCAGGGCGATGCGCTAGATTTCCACCTTCATAATCTGAGCCTGAATTCCATTTACCTTCTTCGGCATCAATTTTAAAAAATGAACCTGACATGTCTGTATGAAAACGAACATCATCAAACAAAAAGAACTCTGGCTCAGGGCCGAATAAAATAGTGTCACCAATACCCGTTGATTTTAAATATTCTTCTGCACGACGGGCAACAGAGCGCGGATCGCGCGAGTAGCCCTGCATTGTGGTAGGCTCTAAAATGTCACAACGAATGTTGATTTGAGTTTCTTCTGCGAACGGGTCCAACACGGCAGTTGTAGGATCTGGCATAAGAATCATGTCAGATTCATTGATACCCTTCCAGCCAGCAATTGATGAACCATCGAACATTTGGCCCTCTTCAAAAAACTCTTCATCAACCTGATGAGTTGGAATGGAGATATGCTGTTCCTTTCCTTTGGTATCAGTAAAACGTAAATCGACAAACTTCGCTTCGGTTTCTTTAATCAAGTCCAATACTGACTCGTATGACATATTTTTCTCCAGTTTCAAAGTCATTGTGTTAATACAATAAACAAAGGCCTTGTTTATTGTAAGTTCAATCGCAACTTCAATGTATTTTAATAATCTTGGTTAAGCCAATACTATAAGCGATAAGCGTGCCAATTATCAAATTAAACCTGCCCCAGTAGTATACGCCCTTAGGCGATAACACACGGAGAGAAAATCAATAAATTGCACCATAGTTGGGCGTTATGAGTGCTTTTCGCATGCATTTGGTGCAACGACAAAGGGTGACCCTTATCTATTTAGACCGAGGCAAACCGTCTAAAGGTTGTTAATTGAAAATTTATTGATAAATCTGCAAAGTTTGTCGCTTATTTCACAATAAATCTGTACAATTCGCGCCCAACTATAAATGGGGTACTAGTTTTTGTTATCCCCAAATTTGAGAATAAAACGTAATGTCGTCACTAAATAATCTTCGCAATATTGCTATTATTGCACACGTTGACCATGGAAAAACTACCTTGGTTGATAAACTCCTACAACAATCGGGCACCCTTGAAAGTCGCGGTGTAGCCGAAGAACGTGTAATGGATTCTAACGACATTGAAAAAGAGCGTGGCATTACCATTTTGGCAAAAAATACTGCTATTAATTGGAATGAATACCGCATAAACATTGTTGACACTCCTGGACACGCTGATTTTGGTGGTGAAGTGGAGCGCGTAATGTCAATGGTAGATAGTGTTCTTCTATTGGTTGATGCGCAAGAAGGCCCTATGCCACAAACGCGGTTTGTTACCCAAAAAGCGTTTGCACAAGGCCTGAAGCCAATTGTTGTGCTTAACAAGATAGATAAGCCAGGTGCGCGCCCTGATTGGGTAATAGATCAAGTTTTTGATTTATTTGATAATTTAGGTGCTACTGACGAACAGTTAGATTTTAAAGTGGTATACGCATCAGCCCTAAATGGCTGGGCGACTAACGATGTTGACACGCCAAGTGATGATATGACGCCGCTTTTTGAAACTATTGTTAAAGAAGTTTCAGAACCTAATGCCGACGCTGATGGTGGTTTGCAGATGCAGATTTCACAATTAGACTACAACTCTTATGTAGGCGTAATTGGTGTAGGTCGAATTACCCGTGGTACCGTAAAAATTAACCAGCAAGTCACAATCGTTAATGCTAAAGGCGAAAAACGCAACGGTAAAGTTGGCAAAGTACTTGGCTATTTAGGACTAGATCGCCATGATATTCCATTTGCTGTTGCAGGCGATATTATCGCAATTACAGGCCTAGGCGAGCTTAAAATTTCAGATACAATTTGTGATGTGAATAAGGTTGAAGCACTTAAGCCATTATCGGTTGATGAGCCTACCGTTACTATGACATTCCAAGTCAATACATCACCGTTTGCAGGTAAAGAAGGTAAGTATGTTACTTCAAGAAATATTCTTGAAAGACTGCAAACTGAGTTGGTGCATAACGTAGCACTTCGCGTTGAAGAAACTGCTGACCCTGACAAATTTAGAGTGTCGGGACGCGGTGAGCTTCATTTAGGCATACTAATAGAAAATATGCGTCGTGAAGGCTTTGAGTTAGCGGTATCTCGTCCTGAAGTTATTTTGAAAGAAGAAAATGGCCAGCTCATGGAACCTTTCGAAAACTTAACCGTTGATGTAGAAGAAAAGCATCAAGGGACTATTATAGAACAGTTGGGCGTACGTAAAGCTGAAATGTCGAATATGTCACCAGATGGTAAAGGTCGTGTGCGTCTTGATTTCATGATCCCAAGCCGAGGACTAATTGGTTTCCAAACTGACTTTATGACCATGACCTCTGGTTCTGGTTTGCTATATCATACTTTTGATCATTATGGTCCGCATAAAGGTGGCAATATTGGTCAACGTAAAAACGGTGTATTAATTGCCAATGCGACCGGTAAAGCATTGACCAACGCTATCTTTAACCTACAAGAACGTGGCCGCATGTTTATTGGCCATGGTAGGGAAGTGTATGAAGGTATGATTATTGGTATTCATAGTCGCGAGAACGATTTAACGGTTAACGCCCTTAAAGGTAAGCAATTAACTAACGTTCGTGCATCAGGCACTGATGAAGCACAAACGCTGGTACCGCCTATTGTATACACACTAGAGCAAGCGCTTGAGTTTATTGATGATGACGAGTTAGTAGAAGTTACGCCAGTTAGCATTCGTCTTCGTAAAAAGTTATTGACTGAAAACGAACGTAAGCGTTCAGGACGTTCTAAAAACAAAGAATAAGTTTGCTAGTCAGTTAGGTTTACTGACAATTAGGTATTGAAATGGCGTATGGGTTTTTCCTTTACGCCATTTTTTTGTGTTGATTTAGTGAATATATAATGAAAGGGTTCTTTAATTCCAGTGAGTTAAGGTTGCCAGTATCGATTTTGTTTTATAGGATGGCGTGGTCAA
>RCMY010002590.1_pt1 | contig 16322 bp, 15 predicted proteins | sample 2041341 | NCBI WGS metagenome assembly RCMY01 (sample SAMN09708234, study PRJNA481090) | Marine sediment metagenome, whole genome shotgun sequencing project. | reverse complement strand
AAATACACCTCTGACGTGTTGTTCCTGATCTGGAACGCGCTGAAAGAAAATAACATCGAAATCCCATATCCGCACCGTGTTGTGGAAATCAAAGCCGGACTATTCCAATGAATGATGCACTTGTGATCGGGGCCGGTCCCGCAGGGTTGATGGCAGCAGAAACCATGGCCGCCGCAGGGTTGCAGGTGACTATCGTGGACGCGATGCCCTCTGTCGGGCGCAAGTTCTTGATGGCGGGAAAGTCGGGTCTAAACTTGACGAAAAACGAGGGCTTGGCACTCTATCTTGCAAGTTTTGGCAAGACGTCACCCGCCATGACGCGCGCGCTTTCCGCGTTCGGGCCGACAGCCGTGATGGCTTGGGCCGAAGGGCTAGGCCAGCCGTTATTCACCGGATCAACAGGACGGGTTTTTCCGAAATCCATGAAGGCATCCCCTTTGTTGCGCGCATGGATGCAGCGCTTGGATACGGCAGGGGTCACGCTCAAAACACGCCACCGTTGGGTCGGCTGGGATGGTGCGGCTCCGATCTTTGACACACCCGAAGGGCGCATCGCATTGCCCGCAACCCGCGTGGTTTTGGCGTTGGGCGGCGCAAGCTGGGGGCGGCTTGGTTCCGACGGAGCTTGGGCCGATTTCCTGCCCGACAGCGTCACACCGTTTGCACCCGCGAACATGGGGTTTGTCGTGGATTGGTCCGATCACATGACCTCGCATTTCGGCAAACCGCTCAAGTCCGTGGCGCTGACGGCGGGCGACCAGACATCGCGTGGCGAGGTTGTGATTTCCAAGCAAGGGATCGAGGGCGGCGGTGTTTATATGGTCAGCCGCGCGATGCGTGAAGGCGCACAACTTTCGCTGGACCTGATGCCGGATTGGACAATCGCGCGTATCCGTAAGGCACTTGCGCGGCCTCGCGGGAAAAACAGCCTGTCGAATCATCTGCGTAAATCTCTAAAACTGGATGCCATGCAAATCGCGCTACTGTCTGAATTCGGGCGGCCTTTCCCTGACGATTTGGCAGCATTAATCAAAGCCTTGCCTGTCACACACATTGGCCCGCGCCCCATCGACCAAGCGATTTCCACAGCGGGGGGCGTTCGGTTTGATGCGTTAGACGGGTTTATGCTGCGTGAGCGTCCAGGCGTATTTTGCGCAGGTGAAATGCTCGACTGGGAAGCACCAACAGGCGGCTATCTGATCAACGGATGCTTTGCTACAGGACGGGCCGCAGGACAACAAGCGGTGGCTTATCTAGCCTAGGCAATCTTGCGAAACCTTGGCGCGGCATATCCATATTGCGCCAAGTCCCACGCATAACGCTTACTCATCAGGTTAGCGGCCTCTGCATCAAAACGGCTCATCCAGCCCTCACGGTCCAAGGCTTCGGTTTGGATGTCGTCCAAGCTCGGTGCGATACCTAATTCGGCCAATACTGGCAGTAGGTCATCTTCGATAGCTTCAATGCGAATTGTGTGATCGATGCGACCACTTTCCCATGCTTTTGCGGACCATGCACCATGTTGGCGCCAGCGCGGACTGTTGCGGTTTCCTGCGCCAAATCCATCTGGCCGTGTGCCGTGAAGCCAGTGTTTGAATTCTGGTGGGCCTAAGCCCGCAAGGTGGCGCAACTGCCAAACCATATCGGTCTGGGCAATACGATCATAAAGACGCGCAAGGCGGGTAAACGGGTGTTCGGTGACCGAAATCCGCAGATAACTTCGAAATGCCAGCCCCGAAGCGTCAAAAGCCCATTCTGCCTCGTGCGGGGTCATATTTTGAAAGAACATATGCCCCTGATTGCGGTCAGGACGAGGTCCAACAGTGACGTCGGCCCAAGGGGATAGTGCGCGCATAACTTGCGCACCCGCACCTAAGGGGTCAGCGAAAAGGACAAATCTACATTTATGTGACACGATCATACGGCTATCATTGTAGATAAATCCTTAATAAATCGTGCATTTTTAGCGGAACCGCTGCGATGTCGTGCCCATGTCGGCATATTTCATCGCGTCTGGGTTTATTCTCGATATTCGGGTTTCCAATTCTACGCTCGCCAAGTTAAACCTTGATGCAAGATTTTGTCGGGGGACCATCTATGGCTTATTCAGTTTATCGCGCTTCACTTGTGAATAGTGCTGGTGTGTTTGCTCTGCTTGCGGCGACATCGGGGCAGGCGCAGCAAGGCCCAAGCTATACGGTTTTTGGCACGCCGGGCCTGATTGAAATGCCAACTGCAGAAAGTGCGGACCCAAGCGATATTGCCGCAACTTTTGCTTATTCCCCCAGCGGCGGTTATCGCACGTCGTTCACCTATCAATTGACGCCAAAACTCTCGGGCAGCTTCCGCTATGCGGGCTTTGACATTCATAGCGCAGACTTGAATGACCCCGCCGTCGAGACGTTCGATCGTAGTTTTGATTTGCAATACTGGCTCCGCGACGAGACCGCTTATATGCCGGCCATTGCTGTTGGTTTGCGGGATTTTTTGGGGACGGGACGGTTTGGGTCTGAATATATTGTCGCATCTAAATCTTTTGGTCCGAACGTCATTGCCACTGGTGGTATTGGCTGGGGACGCATGGGAACGCAAAACAGTTTTAATAACCCGCTTAGTGGGATTTCCGACTACTTTGATACGCGCCCTGTTTATGATGACCGTGATTCCACGAGTGACGGCAGCACTGGCGGTACAATTTCGGCCAAGCAGTTCTTTCGTGGTGACGCGGCGCTTTTCGGCGGAGTGGAGTATCAGGTCTCGCCAACGTTGGGCGTGAAGGCGGAATATTCCTCTATCGGCTACCCGATTGAATCTTCTGCGCCTGCGGTTGATCATCAGTCGCCGCTCAACTTTGGCGTGACATACCGTCCGCGCCCGAACATGGAATTGAACGCGGGCTATATCTATGGGTCCGACTACTACATCAGCTTTACCACGCTGCTGAACCCCGAAAAGCGGCCCGGATTGAGTGGGCTTGATAGCGCGCCCGCACCCTTGAAAGTGCGTCCGCAAGATGCGCGTGCTGCGACCACGTGGGATCGTACAAACGAGCCCGCATTGCGCACGGCCTTGGCGCAGCTTTTGACGGTTGAGGGGATTGCGTTAGACGGGCTTGAAGTGAGCGACCGTCAGGCGCGGGTCCGCTACAACAACACCCGCTACCGCAGTGAAGCGCAGGCCATTGGGCGCGTGTCGCGGATGATGAGCCAAGTGATGCCCGCCTCGATCGAGACCTTTGTGTTAGAGCCAATGCAGCGTGGCATGCCTGTGTCGTCGACGACATTGCAGCGCAGTGATCTTGAGCGGCTAGAAAATACAGTGGGCGCGTCCGAGGCCATGTTGGAAAGTGCGCGCTTCGCTGCGGCGGGTCCAGATGCGGGCCTGCTTGACGGGCCAGAGGCCAGCGACAAATGGCAGTGGGGCATAGGGCCATACGTGGCGCTTGTCCTGTTTAACGGTTCCGATCCTGTAAAAGCGGATATCGGTCTGCAATTTGATGGCCGCTACGAGCTCAACAAAAACCTCGTTATTTCTGGCAGCGTGCGGCAATCGGTGCTTGGCGCACAAGACCCGAGCACATTCTTCGACAATCCAAACGACTATCAAAACGTGCGTACCGATGGGGCGTTTTATGGTCGTGAAGGCATACCAACATTGCAAACCCTGACCTTGGCGCATTACGGGCGGATCACCCCTGACGTGTATAGTCGTGTCACAGTGGGCTATCTTGAACAGATGCACGGCGGTCTGTCGGCGGAATTGCTGTGGAAGCCAGTGGGCAGCCGTTTGGCGGTGGGTGCGGAGGTCAACTACACGGCCATGCGCAACCGCGATATGGGGTTCGAATTTGATGAATACGACTACACCGTCGGGACGGGCCACGTGTCCGCGTACTATGACATCGGCAAAGGGTATCAAGCACAGCTCGATGTTGGCAGATACCTTGCGGGCGACTGGGGTGCGACCTTTGCGCTTGATCGGGAGTTTCAGAACGGTTGGCGGATTGGCGGCTATTTCACTTTGACCGACATGCCATTTGAGCAATTCGGCGAAGGCTCGTTTGATAAAGGCATCAAGGTCACAATCCCCTATGACTATTTCATCGGATCGCCGTCCCGCAAAGACGTGAGTACAACGCTCAAATCGCTGTCTCGCGATGGGGGCGCGCGGCTTACGGTCGACGGGCGATTGTATGAAACAGTGCGCAGTGGACACGCGGCAGACCTGTCCGATTCTTGGGGACGATTTTGGCGATGATTTGCACAAACCTTATCCGCGGCGCGGTCGCAGTTGCTGCACTGCTTAGTCTTGGGGCCTGCGGGTCATTGAACGAACAGTCGCCAGCCGCAGGCATTTCGCAAATGGTGAAATCACGGTTTACAGGTCAAAATGCGCCCGTGACCCTGCCCGCACCCGCTTTGACACGCGACGTTGCCGACGCAAATCCCGGGGCGTTCATGTTGATGTCGCTCGCGGGATCACCCGCACAAGCGTCATTGGTGGCCGCTGGGGTCAACGGAACAAAAGTGACGTGGATCGGAACTGATCAAATTTCGATTACGCTTGAAAACGGTCTGCTCGTGGCGACACGGGGATTCGCCGAAGATATGATGGCAGCGGATATCTCGCAGGTGATGAACGCGCTTATTGCTGGCGGCGGAACTGCCGAACGGCGGGTCGAACATCTGGACGGATTGGATCAAATTTCAACACAACTGTTGCAGTGCAGCATCGCTTCTGCTGGAATCGAAACAGTTGAAACGCTTGGGAAATCTGTTCAAGTCGATCGGTTCAACGAAGATTGCGCGTCAAAGAATGTCAGATTTACCAATGTTTATTGGATAAATGACGCAGGCGCGATTGTGAAAAGCCGCCAGTTGATCTCGCGCGCTGTCGGGTATCTGGAATTAATCCGCCCATAGTGGCGGTTGTGCGCTTTCAGAAATCAAATACCACCTTGTTTTATGAAGTTAACGTGGGTAGAAAACCCTAGATCGACTACATTGTGCATTTTATTTGGAGTACCGACATGCGCCTTACAACAACTCTCGCTGCAGCAGCAGCAATCGCAGTATCCGCCGTTTCCGCAAACGCTGGTGGCCTCGCACCAATGGTTGAAGCACCAGTGGTAATGATCGAAACACCAGCACCAGCTGGTTCGATCAACCCGGGCTACATCGTACTTGGCTTGCTTGCAGCTCTCGTAGCAGCATCTGGCTCTTTCTAAGTTAGCTTAGAGAGCCTCAAGTTACGGAAAAGCTGAACCAGTTTAGCTTTTCCCTTCAGTTTAAAGGAGAATACCAATGCGTATTTCAACAACACTCGCTGCAGCAGCAGCAATCGCAGTATCCGGTGTAGCAGCTTCCGCAGGTAGCCTTGCAGAACCTGTACGGGATATGACCATTGCTCCTATCGTTATGGACGCACCAGCACCAGCTGGTTCCGTAAACCCAGGCTACATTGTACTTGGCCTGCTTGCAGCTCTCGTAGTTGCATCCGGCTCTTTCTAAGTTAACACTTAGAAGTTTAAGAATTCAAAAGACGGGCTTAGGTCCGTCTTTTTACGTTTCAGGGTCAAATTATAGAAATTCTTTAGCGGCGTGCCATCATCGCAAGACGGATCAAAGTGCGTTCCATCAGGGCATTCTGCGGCGCAGTGTCCGCAGATCGCAATTGCAGATCCACATCGGTCAACGCCGTCAATGCGCGCTCCAACCGGTCACGCCCCCATGCACTGGCTTGACGCACAATCTTATCGCGACGCGCGCCAAACACAGGTGGACGCAACCGCCCGATTCCCGCACCAGCCCCACCGGGGTCACTGGCAACCGCATGCAAGCGCTTGAAATGACGGGTGGCCCCAATGCACAGCGTCACAGGCGTGACCCCCTGCGCGTAAAGATTGCGCAGCACAGGGCCCAATTCATTCGCCGCCCCATGGGTGACCACATCCAGCACATCATCCACGTCGACCTCGGCGGATTGCGGCGCACAGGCCAGCACATCTACCATCGTCAGCGGCGTCGCGTCGCCACGTTTATACAGCCCGACCTTCTCGATGGTTTGGCGAAAATCACCGGGCTCTAACGATTGCGCCAAGCCCAAGAGCGCCTCCATGATGTCACTGCTTGGCACTTGCAGCTCAGCTGCTTGTAGCGCCGAGGTAATATCGTCGCGGTTCGGCGGGTCGTCATAAATACCGATCGCAACCGCATTGCGGTGCACCTCGAACAGCTTGCGCAGCGCAGATTTCGCAGTCAATTGCCCGGCGGTCACCACGATCTGCGCGTCGCCCGCCTGCCAATCGACCAGCGCTGCGGTCAGCGGCTTGGTCAACAATTCCGTCGCATCCTCGATGAACGCCACACGGTGCCCCGGAAAAAAACTCTGCGCCTTGATCGCATCATCCAGCAGGGCAGGGTCCTTGCGCAGATCACTGGCAGGGATACGGGTCAAGCGCATCTCTTCCTCGCCTTTAGCGCCGACCAACGCTGCAATCGCAGACTGTCGCGCGGTGGCGATCCGCATCGGATCAGCGCCATAGATTAACAGGGCGGTATGGGTCGCATCAGGTTTGCGCAAATAGGCCTGCGCGCCTGCACCCGCCAATTTCATCGGGTGAACTCGGGCGCTGCGATTATGACTTGCGTTACGATCAAATCAGCCAAGGCAACCGACAGTCGCGCTTGCGCATCGGTCTCGGCGGATTTTGTGGCGACGGTCGATCCCGTTGCCGAATAGCTGGTGAAGGCGTCTACTGTGCCATCTTTTAACACCACATCCGCTACATCACGCAACACCCACTTTGCGGCACCAACCAAATTGAACCGCGTGGTGTCGCCGTCGGTGGTAATCGTCGCAGGCGTAGGCGTCTGCGTCATCTCAACCGCCAACTGGAACGTTGCTGTTCGGGTCATGCCGAGCCGCTCGATCAAGCGTGCGCGCAGCCTATATCCCGCAACCGTATCAGGCGCGTCAAACGCCACAGCGCCGCGCAGCGCAGTGGCAGTGCCGCCCGTGCCATACACAGGCGTCAAGCCACAGCCAGCCAGCCCTAGTGCGCCCAAAACGACGCCACGGCGGGATAGTAAAAGGGGCAATACTCTAGATGACAATGTTCACAATCCGTCCGGGCACTACGATCAATTTCTTAGGCACAGCACCATCAAGTGCGCGCACCACAGCATCCATCGCCAACACAAGTTTTTCAATCTCATCCTTGGGCATATCCGCAGGGACGGCGATTTCTGACCGACGCTTGCCGTTCACTTGAATGGGTAACGTGACTGTATCCTCAACCAGCATCGCCGCGTCGGCGACAGGCCAAGGGGCGTTGATCACCATGCCATCCCCGCCAAGCATCGTCCAAACCTCCTCGGACAGATGCGGGGTCATCGGAGCCATAAGCTGCGCCAACGTGCGCATCGCTTCACGCTTGGCATCCGCGCCCGCCTTGGACTTCGACAGCACAGCGGTAAAGCCATAAAGCTTGGCAATCGCGGCGTTAAATCCGAATGTCTCGATACCACTGGTCACATCCACAATCGTCTTATGCATGGCGCGCAGCAACGCGTCGTCGCCCGCACCTTTGCCTGCGTCCATCGCGGCAATATCGACGGCAATCCGGTAAACACGGCTGATGTGCTTATACGTCGCCTCGGCGCCCGATGCGGTCCACTCCACGTCGCGCTCTGGCGGGCTATCGGACAGCACAAACCAACGCGCGGTATCGGCCCCGTATTTCGCCAGAATATCATCTGGGTCAACTACGTTGTTCTTGGATTTGGACATCTTCGCAGAGGGAATCACGTTCACCGCTTCACCCGTTTCCGACACAACCATCGCACCATCACGGTCTACAACCTGCTCGGGGTAATGATAAATCGGACGACCATTCTCGGTCTTGCGTACAGCATTTTCATAGATCGCATGCGTTACCATGCCCTGCGTAAACAGCGCGTTAAACGGCTCTGTTGCGCTATCAGGTAAGTGTCCCGTCATGTTCATCGCACGGGCGAAAAATCGACTATAAAGCAGGTGCAAAATTGCATGCTCGATCCCGCCAATATACTGATCGACATTCATCCAATAGGCGGCATCTGCCATATCGGTCGGGGTCGCGGCATTGGGCGACGTGAAGCGGGCGTAATACCATGAGCTGTCCACAAATGTGTCCATCGTATCGGTTTCACGCTGCGCAGGCTTGCCACACTTCGGGCAAGGGCAATCGCGCCATGTCGGGTGCCGGTCCAACGGATTGCCCGGCACGTCAAACGTGACATCATAAGGCAGCTCGATGGGCAGGTTCTCTTTCTTTTCAGGCACAGGACCGCAGTCATCGCAATGCACAACCGGAATCGGCGTACCCCAGAACCGTTGACGGGACAGGCCCCAATCGCGCAGGCGGAACTTGGTCACGCCGTGGCCCACACCGTTGGCTTCACAAAATGCAATCGCGGTATCAATCGCCTCTTCGCCGGTCTGCTCGACCTCGCCTGCAAAGCCCTTCACATAGGTGACTTTCTCGGACTTGAGCGGCACATAAGCCTCGGTTAAAACGGTCTGTGAGCCCGCGTCAGGCAAGTAGGTCGCGATGATCGGCAGGTCGTATTTCGTCGCAAAATCAAAGTCGCGCTGATCATGCGCAGGGCAGCCAAAAATCGCGCCCGTGCCGTAATCCATCATGATGAAATTCGCGATATAGACGGGCAATTCCCACGATGTATCAAACGGATGGCGCACGGTCAGGCCAGTGTCATAGCCCTTCTTTTCAGCGGTTTCCAGCTCGGCGGCGGTGGTGCCACCTTTACGACATTCGGCGGTAAACGCAGCGATCTCTGGGTTATCGCGTTCCAATTCACGCGCAAGCGGATGGTCTGGCGAAATACCTACAAACGACGCACCCATCAACGTATCAGGGCGGGTGGTGTAAACCTCCACACGGTCATGACCCGCAGGACCATCGACCAAGCTAAACGAGAACTGCAAGCCGCGCGATTTGCCGATCCAGTTGGCCTGCATCAACTTGACCTTCGCAGGCCAGTTATCAAGGCTATCAAGGGCGGTCAGCAACTCTTCGGAATAGTCCGAAATCTTGAAAAACCATTGCACCAATTCGCGGCGCTCGACTTCAGCACCAGACCGCCAGCCCTTGCCGTCAATCACCTGCTCGTTGGCAAGCACGGTCATGTCAATCGGGTCCCAATTCACCACGGCCTTCTTGCGATAAATCAGACCCTTCTCAAGGAAGTCGATAAAGAGCGCCTGCTGCTGGCCATAATATTCTGGATCACAGGTCGCAAATTCGCGGGACCAATCAATCGACAGCCCAAGCGGCAACATCTGCGCCTTCATCGCGGCGATGTTTTGGTAGGTCCAATCCTTCGGGTGACTGTTGGTCGCCATCGCGGCATTCTCGGCGGGCATCCCAAATGCATCCCACCCCATCGGGTGCAGCACGTTGTGCCCCGTCGCCATCTTATAGCGCGAAATCACGTCGCCCATCGTGTAGTTGCGCACATGGCCCATGTGTATCCGACCCGATGGATAGGGGAACATCTCTAGCACGTAATACTTGGGCTTATCGTCGGAGCGAACAGCCTTGAACGTATCGGCATCCGTCCAAGCGGTCTGCCACTTGGCTTCGATTTCGGCAGGGGAGTAGGTGGTCATTTGCGGGAACTTTCAAAAGAAACGCCGGGCGATTTGAGCCCGGCGGTGGTCGTATTCGGGTGGGTGCTGCGGGGCTTACAAGGTCCCGTCAGCGATACGGATTTGACGGGCACGGCTCAGGATCGCATCCTCAATCGCGCGCTGGGTCTCGGCAGAAACCGTGCCAGATCGGGACTGCAACGCCACATTCAACGAGCGGGCATCAAGTGCAGGATCGGTGATATACACCGTGGCGCGGTAGGCGCGGTTGCCACCGGGCGGGGTGCCGTACCCCATGACGATCACGCCTGTGAACGGGTCAACGCTCTCGATAGGCAGGAAGTTCAGCACATCCAATGCGGCCGCCCAGATGTAGCGGTTCACAGCCACGCTTTCGGCGCCGTTCACACGGGAGGCTTGGCGCGTTGCTGAGGCTTCAGAGTTTGAGCCGCCAGAAAACGGGTTCAAACTCGCGCAAGCGGACAGGGCCAGTAAACTGGTGGATATCACGGTGATTTTTGCAAAATGCGAAAAAGTGGTCAAAGCAAGGTCCCCCAAGGGATTTCATTCCCAAAATATGTAGCGAACAGGTCGCAGGGTCACAAGGCATTTGACGCAAAACGGGGTCCGATCACGTGCACAACCCCACAAAAAGAAAGAGCGGCCCCGAAGGACCGCTCTCACTTAGGCAATTACATTCAAATTAGAATGTGAATGCAACCTTAACAGTTGTACCTGGAAGGTACTCAGCGGAGCCGATTTCATCGCCTTGGTCGCCATCTTTGTCTTCAGCATACATTGCCAAAACAGATGCACCACCACCAAGGTCGTATGTACCACCAACGTAGAAGTCAGCGTCGTCGCCTTCGTTCTCGTTAAGCGCACCAGCAAGAACAACCAAGCCGTTGCCAAGATCGTAAGCACCTTCGATGTTCCACTCTGTCTCAGTCAAAGCGGAGTTGATTTCGCCTTCGCTACGTACTTTCAACAGACCTGTGAATGCACCAGCTGCGTAATCAAGCTGCAAGCCGTAGTTGTCGTCTGCATCGCCGGAGTTCGCTGTGTCTTCAGCTACGTAGTAAACAGTCGCTGTAACTGGACCGAATGGGTACGCAACTTTAACACCGAGCGATGTCAATTCGTCGTCCAAGCCGTATGCGCTCTGCTGAGCGTAAGCAACAGTCACGTCAGCACCAGCAACAGATGCGCCGCCGGAGATACCGAATGCTTCTGCGTTTTCGAAGTCACCGTTGGATGGCGAACCGATTTTAGCTTCTTCCTGGTAAGCAAGGGAGAAGTTGTACATGCCGAGGTCGGCGGACATACCGAAGGACAACTGATCGTAGTTTTCGTTGGATGCGCTGGTGTAGTTGCCAGCTTCGTCTGCGATCATCATAGAGATGGATGCAGAAACGCCTGCCATTGTCACGTCGCCGCGCAGTGCAACTTCGCCATCAGCTTCGGAGAACGCATCGCCGTGCATGTCGCCAGCGGACTTCCACTGGTTTTCAGCAGCAAACTTAACGTCACCGAAGTACAGGCTAGCTGTTTCGCTAGTCAAAGACAGAACGTAGCTACTTGAATCAAGGTCAAAGTCGTTGCTTACACCAGTGTTCTCGCCGGATGTGTCGCCTTCGTCATCGATTTCGATGTTGAAAGTCGCAGCAGCTGTCAGGCCGTTGTCCAAAGCTTTGGACATTGTGACTGCAAGATTTGCAGCCCAATAGAAGCCGTCTTCGCCAGCGACGTCATCGTCGTTGAAGCCTAAATAAGCAGAACCTGTGTAGGAGATGCCATCAGCGGAAGTGTGGCTCTCAGCAAAAGCGGCGCCCGCGAAGGCTACCAGAGCTGTAGATGTAAGAAGAATATTTTTCATGGTTTAAAACCCTCGTGTGTTGTGCATTCCCAAGAATGCCAGATTGGACCAGCATTGAGGCTGTATTTGCGCCTAACCGACCGCACACTCAAGGGTTTTGGCAGGCGGGGCGGGTCGTGCCTTTGAAATGATGCATCAAGGTCACACAACGTTTTTGCCATTTCGGCGATGACAAGCCCATAAATACAGCCTATTTCGGCTATATCCTTAATACAGCAAGCATTTTCAGGAGTCAGCGATGTCCCTCGACACAATCCGCCACGCAATCGCCGCCGCAACCCTCAAAGCGGGCCGCGCAGAGCAAGATGTGACCCTCATCGCTGTCTCAAAGGTGCAGCCAAACGCGCGAGTCGCGGCGATTCTTGACCAAGGACAGCGAATCTTTGGCGAGAACAAAGTGCAGGAGGCCGCAGGCAAATGGCCCGCCTTTCGCGAAACCTACGATAATATCGAATTGCACCTGATCGGCCCGCTGCAAACCAACAAAGCGCGACAAGCGATGGAGCTTGCACAATACATCCACACGCTTGATCGCCCCAAACTCGCCACAACCATCGCGCGGCTTGCGCAAGAGATGGGCCACTGCCCCGATCTGTTCATCCAAGTGAACACGGGCGAGGAAGACCAGAAAGCAGGCTGCATGCCCCGTGACGCCGATAGCTTTATTAAAGACGCGCTAGCATTGGACCTGCCTGTGCGCGGGTTGATGTGCATCCCGCCTGCGGATGAAGAACCCTCACTCCACTTTGCACTGCTCGCGAAAATCGCGGCACGCAACGGGTTGAAAGGTCTCTCCATGGGGATGAGCAGTGATTTCGAGACCGCAATCGCCCTTGGGGCCACCCATGTGCGTGTCGGCTCCGCGATCTTTGGCGAGCGTACCTATGAGCAGTGACTATAACCCACCACAAGACCCGCTTGAATTTCTGCACGACGATCATCAGGTGGTGCTGGTCAACAAACCTGCGGGACTACTCTCCGTGCCGGGTAAAGGTGAGCACCTGTCCGATTGCTTGATGGCGCGGGTGAAAGCGGTGTTTCCAACCGCGCTTTTGGTGCACCGCCTAGACCGCGATACATCGGGCGTGATGATTTTCGCGCTGACACCGCACGCACAACGACATTTGGGCCTGCAATTCGAGAAACGCCAGACCAAGAAAACCTACATCGCGCGGGTTTGGGGCGAGATGACAGAAAAGACAGGCACCGTTGATTTGCCAATCATTGTGGACTGGGAAAACCGCCCGCGTCAAAAGATCGACCATGAAAATGGCCGCGCGGCACAGACCGATTGGAAGGTGGTCCGCACAGGCGGTGGGGAAACCCGCGTGCGCTTGATGCCCAAAACCGGCCGCTCGCATCAATTGCGGGTGCATATGTTATCGCTTGGGCATCCGATCTTGGGTGATCCGTTTTACGCGGAAGGTGCTGCGCTTGATCACCCGCGTATGATGCTGCACTCCGAGACCTTCCAATTCCGCCATCCCGATGGTGGCGCGGGCACACGGATCACGGCAAAAGCCCCGTTTTAATGTGGGGGCGCATCTCGTCATGCGCCCCCACACATTATACTAGTCGATGGACCAAGCAGAGATTGCCTTGCTCTCAAGATACTCTTCGATCCCCCAGACGCCGCCTTCACGGGCACGGCCCGACAGCTTCACGCCGCCAAAAGGGGAGCCAGCCCCACGGGACTCGCCGTTCATCTCGATCATGCCAGCCTTCAATGCACGCGCCATGCGGTTACGCTTGGCACCGTCAGTCGACTGCACATAGTTGGTCAAACCGTAAGGCGTGTCATTGGCAATGCGGATCGCGTCGGCTTCGTCCTCGAACGGAATCATCACCAGCACAGGGCCAAAGATCTCTTCCTGTGCAACCCGCATATCATTGGTCACATCGGCAAAAATCGTCGGCTTCACATAGAACCCGCGGTTCACATTCTCGGGCAGGCCGGTGCCACCGGCAATCAGGCGCGCACCCTCATCAATACCCACTTGGATCATGCCCTGAATTTTCTCCCATTGAGATTTGTTCACGACAGGCCCCATGTGGCGGCCAGCCTCGGTTGTCGGCCCCACCTTGATGTTATTGGCGGCCTCTGTGGCTTCCAGCACAGCGGCATCATAACGCGAGCGTTCGACCAACATGCGGGTCGGCGCATTACACGACTGACCCGAATTATTCATGCAGCTACGCACACCGCGGGTCACAGCCTTGGCATCCGCATCGGCGAAAATCACGTTGGCACCCTTGCCGCCCAGCTCCAGGCCAACACGCTTTAGCGTTTCGGCAGCGCCTTTGGTGATCAAACGACCCGCACGGGTCGATCCCGTAAAGCTAATCATCGCCACATCGGGATGTGCAGTCAGTTGCGAGCCAACGCCAGCACCATCACCATTCACGACGTTCACAACACCCGCAGGAATACCCGCTTCATGCAGGATTTCGGCAAACACGATACCTGAAAGCGGTGCCTCCTCGGACGGCTTCAACACCATCGTGCAACCCGCGATCATCGCAGGAAATACCTTCAACCCAATCTGGCTAATCGGCCAGTTCCACGGGGTGATCATGCCAATCACACCAATCGGCTCCATCAAAATACGGTCGGTGGGCGCGTGGTCACCCAAGGGGCGATCCCATTCAATATGCTTGGACGCCTCAATCGCATCGTTCAGTGCCCAAGGCATGCAGGGGGCTTGCGAGCCATGCGCCAGATCATGCGGCGCACCCATTTCCATACGAATAGCCTCGCCCATATCTTTAGCGCGGGTCTGATAGGCTTTCATCACATTTTGCACATGCGCGACACGTTCGGCGACTGTTAATGCGGCCCAAGCGGGAAACGCAGCCGTCGCCGCAGCCACAGCCGCGTCGGTATCCGCCTGATCGCCAAGCGAGATCACCGCAACCGGTTCCTCGATCGCAGGATCAATGACAGGATAATCGCGCGGGGCCGCCGGGGCCACCCATGCGCCGTTAATATAGAAATCGCGGTGAGTAATCATGAAGTCGCTCCGAAATAAGTGTTTCGCGCATCGTGGCATTGCACAGCTTATCAAGCAAGCGGTCTAGCAAGGCCAGTCCACAGTACCTATATCGGGATTATAGAATTACAACATGAGGAGCAGCGCCATGAGCTTGCGTATTAACGACACAATTCCAAACCTGACCGTAGAGACCGACCAAGGCACGCTGTCCTTGCACGACTGGATCGGCGATAGCTGGGCGATCCTGTTCTCACACCCGAAAGATTTCACACCTGTCTGCACAACCGAATTCGGCGCAGTGGCACAGCTGGCTGACGAATGGGCTGCACGCGGCACCAAGGTCATGGGCATCTCCGTCGATAGCGCGGAAGAGCATAAAAAGTGGAAAACCGACATCGAGAAAGTCGCAGGCACAAAAGCTGGTTTCCCGATCATCGCCGACGAAGACCTGACCGTTGCCAAAGCCTTCGACATGCTGCCAGCAGAGGCCTACATGCCCGACGGGCGCACACCAGCCGATAGTGCGACAGTGCGCGCCGTGTTCATCGTGGGTCCAGACAAGCAGTTGAAACTGTCCATGACCTACCCAATGAACGTGGGCCGTAACTTCGCCGAAGTTCTGCGCGCGCTTGATGCCTTGCAAACAGCGGCCAAGCACACAGTTGCGACACCAGCAAACTGGAACGTGGGCGACGACGTTGTGATCCCGACGTCGTTCAACGCAGACGCCGCGAAAGAGAAATTCGGCGATTTCAACGAGGTCCTGCCCTACCTGCGCATGACAAAACTCAAAGACTAATTGCCTTACGATAACAAGAGGCCCTTGCAATTGCGGGGGCCTTTTGCGTTAGGAAGCCTTCATCCAGATTTTATGAGAAGATTGCTAAATTATCTAGCGCGATCATAGTTCCAAAAACGGTTCTCTGTTTGCGGCCTTGTCAAGCGGGGCAGTTCAGTCCGTTCGGGGTTATGGGTCTCTCCGAGGTCGCGGCCATCTTGTTTGCCCGCGCCTCATGATGGTTTTCGGTGGTGGATCGTCACAGGCGTCGTTTGCGAGTTGCGCGGCAATAGCCACGTCCCAACCGTTTTTACGAGATCAATCAACCTGCGGTCCCGTCGGGACTACGCTTCCCGCCCATCCGGCGAGAATTCAGTTCAGGCAGTGGCCTCCTCTTGTCCATTGATAGTCAGTTCCTGATTTCCAGAGCGTCAGCATCAACACAGCGATCTTGCGCGCAGTGACAACTGCGGCTTTGCGGAACCCGTGCCGCTTCAAACAGCAATCCGCGCATCGCGGCATCTCCACATTTTGAAACACGGCCTGACCAACCTATTTCACCAGATTGGTGCCGCCTCGGTGTTAAGCCAAGGAACGTGCCACCCCTGCCTTCGCTGTGCCTGACCGATGCCAGTCATGCGGATGCCAAAGGCTTTCAGGACGCCTCGGATGTGGCCTTCTAGGTCCATGCGCAAGCGGATCAGACGGTCCCATCCTCCGACTAACGTCCGCAACCGATCGGATTCTTCGCTGCGAATGTGAACAGGAGTGAACCAGTTCATCCGTGCGAGCTGCGCGAGACCTGTCGCGTCGGCACTGTCGGATTTGTTCAATCGCGCAGACAAACTCTTGCGTGCATCAATGCAGATCGCGGGTAAACCCAGCTGCACCATGCCACGCTGCAACCAGATCGAACGCTGCCCGCTCTCATGCACGATCCGCTTTGGCGTCAGTGATCGGGTCTTAAGCCATCCTGCCCCCCCTTCCGGATCAGCTGGCGCGGTGCCCTGCGCTACGACCTCCC
>RCMY010002589.1_pt1 | contig 16323 bp, 14 predicted proteins | sample 2041341 | NCBI WGS metagenome assembly RCMY01 (sample SAMN09708234, study PRJNA481090) | Marine sediment metagenome, whole genome shotgun sequencing project. | reverse complement strand
CGCCCGGGTGGGCGGGGACGAGGAGCCCCCGCCGCGCCGCGGTGCCGGGCTCCGGGGCGTCGGCGGCCTCGTGGAACGCGACCTCATGGCCCGTCGGCCGTGTGCCGGTCCAGACGGGGCGGTTGGCGAGCGGGGCGCGGTCGACGATGGCGCTCACGACGTCTCCTCTTCCGGCTGGGACCGCCGGTTCTGCGCCTCGACCTCAGCGCGGTCCTCCATGGCCTGGAAGCGCGCGGACCACGCAGCCTGAAGGCTCGCGCCTCCCGGCGTTGCGAGCAAGTCCGCGAGGTGCTGGGTCACGAACTCCGCGGCGCCGCGCGTCTGGCCATCAGGCCCGGACAACCGCACGAGCATCGGCGTGCCGGGGTACGAGCCGAGCTTCACGTCCGGGAACTTCACCATGAGGTCCACGAAGCAGAGGTTCAACGCGGATTCCGGCAGCGTGTGGGTGACCTCGAGGACCGTCGGCACCGGGTTGATCCCGGAGACCATCGGCACGATCGCGTTCGCGGTGATGGCCGCGAACTGGGAGGGCACGCCGGGGAGCACGCAGATCGTGATGCCTCCGTCGGTGCAGCCGCCGTCGATGTCGATCTGCACGCCGGGAGCCCACGAACCGTCGGCGTCGATGAGCACCGCACCCTCGGGGATCCGCGCCATGCGCAGCATGTGCCACGCGAACTCGTCGGTGACGTCGATGCCGTGGGATCCGGTCCAGGTGAGCGCCATGCCGATCCGCTCCGAGAGCACCGGATGCTCCACCACGCCCCGCCCGAGCGAAGCGGCGACCGCCTCGAAGGTGAGGTCGTCGGGTGTCGAGCCGATCCCGCCGGAGGTGACGATGAGCCGCGGCGTGCCGCGGGCGATCTCCTGCTGCAGCGCCTCGTCGATCTCCTCCAGCGTGTCGCCGATGGTGTGCACGCGGGTGAGCGGGACGCCGACCTCGCGCAGCTCGCCGGCGAGGTGACCCGAGTTCGTGTCGGCGACGTGGCCGCTCAGGATCTCTTCGCCGATGACGATCATCGAGGCGGTGAGCATGGACGGACCCTCGGGCGGGCGGACGGCAGGAGCCAAGAGGATAGGCGTGCGATGGGTCGAAGGGTGGGCCAGTTACCATCTCGCGCCATGTGGCTCACCCAAGACGACGCGCGCTCCGACTTCATCCTCGCAGCAGCAGCGTTCCTGTTCCTCGACTCCGTGCAACGCGTCGCGTTGCGGCTTCCGCTCTACCCCGACTCCGGGATGCTCGGCCTGCTGCTCGCAACCGCATGGCTCTTCGCCTCAACCGGGCTCGTCCCGCTCCTGCTCGCGCGCTACCGCAAGCAGGGCGCGAAGGCGTTCGGGCTCGACATCGATCGGGCCGGTCTGCGCAGCGGCGTGATCTTCGCGGTGCCCTTCATCGCTGCGCTGGCGGTGAGCACGCTCGTCGGCGGCGCCGGGACGGTCACGGAGGTCGCGCTCGGGAAGCTCCACCTTCCGTTCAGCGGTGGGGTGGTCGGCTCGTCGGTCACGGGCTCGGTCGAGGCAATCCTGATCGTGTTCGCGATCGACGTCGTCTACCCGCTCGGCCTGGGGCTCCTGATCGCGTTCCTTGCGATCCGTGGCAAGGACGGGTTCCGCCAGCCCGACGTCGGCCTGACCGAGGGACTCCGGACGTTCGGGATGGGCGCGGTCGCCGCGATGCTCCTGTTCGGCCTGCTCCGGTCCTTCCAGGTCGGACCCCTCGAGGCCCTGATGCCGGTCGTGGCCCTCGCCGCGGTCGTGCTGCTCACGGACAAGCTGGTCCCGATCTCCTCGACCGTGTCACGCGCGGCGCTCCTCGGGCCCGGCATCGTGCTGGCGCTGACCTACCTCCGACCGTTCGCGCTGTTCAGCGGCAACCTGCTCGGGGCCCTCTACTTCGGCAGCACGCTCTTCGGCATCGGCATCATCGGCTCCGTGCTGGTCCTCACGAAGCGACACGCGTGGGCCATCTTCCCGCTGCTCTTCGCGATGGCCAACTGGTCGTCCGTGCTGCTGTTCTGATTGCGAGCGGACACGAGTGAGGGCGCCCCGTGGGGCGCCCTCAGACGTTGTGCCGCGTGACCTCGCGAACGGGCCGCGTCAGCTGAAGTGCTTGTAGACGTTGATCGCGTCGATGTGCTTCGCGCGCTTCGCCTCGTCCTGGATGCCGAGGCCCGGCTCGGACGCGCCCACGAGGATGCCGATCTTGCCGGTGTGCAGGTTCTTGTGGACCTGGTACGCGGCCTCGCCGGTCTCCTCGAGCGTGTAGGTCTTGGACAGGATCGGGTGGATCATCCCGTTGTCGACGAGCCGGTTGGCCTGGAACGCCTCGTTGTAGTTCGCGAAGTGCGAGCCGAGGATGTTCTTGAGGTTCATCCAGAGGTAACGGTTGTCGTACTCGTGGACGAAGCCGCCGGTCGACGCGCAGGTGACGATCGTGCCGCCCTTCTTCGCGACGAAGACCGACGCCCCGAAGGTCGGACGACCCGGGTGCTCGAAGACGATGTCGACGTCACGGCCGACCAGCTCACGGATCTTCCCACCGAAGCGGCGGTACTCCTTCATGTCCGCGTTGCCGTCCTCATCGAAGAACTGGTAGCCCTCCGCCTTGCGGTCGATGATCGCCTCGACGCCGATCTGCTTGAGCAGCTCGACCTTCTCCGGCGAGGACACGACGCAGACGGGGATGCCGCCGCCGTTGAGGACCATCTGGGTGGCGAAGCCGCCGAGGCCGCCGGTGGCGCCCCAGATCAGGACGATGTCGCCCTGCTTCATACGCGCCTCGTTCTCACCGACGATCATGCGGTACGAGGTCGCGAGCACGAGCCCGAGCGACGCCGCCTCCTCCCACGTCAGGTGGGTCGGCATGGGCATGAGCTGGTTGGCCTTGACCATGGAGATGTCGGCGAGCGAGCCGAAGTTCGTCTCGAAGCCCCAGATGCGCTGGGAGGTGTCGAGCATCGAGTCCTCGTGACCCTCCGGGCCCTCGAGGTCGACGTAGTTGCAGTGCACGGTGACACGGTCGCCGGCCTTCCAGCGCGTGACGCCGGGGCCGGTGCGCAGCACGACGCCGGCAGCGTCGGAGCCCACGATGTGGTGCGGCAGGTCGTGTCGGGCACCGAGGTCGGACTCCTTGCCGAAGCGCTCCAGGAACTTGAACGTGGAGAGCGGCTCGAAGATCGAGGTCCACACGGTGTTGTAGTTGATGGCCGAGGCCATCGGCGCGATCAGCACCTCGTTCGGACCGAGCGGCGGGATCGGGACCTCGTCGATGCGCAGCGACTTGCGCGGGTCCTTCTCCCACGACTCGAGGCCGTCGAACATCTTGACGTCGTCGCGGTGGACGAACGCGGCGCGCATCGTCTCGGGAAGCGGGAGCGCTTCGATCTCCTCGCCGGTCGCGTTGTTCGCGATCGCGGCGTGGATTGCGGCCATGCGGGAATCTGACATCGTGCGTCACCCCTGGTCGGTGGGGACCGGGCCGCGGGAGGCGCGCCGACCGACGTCGAGCGTCGGAGGCTGACCCGATCCGGGTCGCTCCGAGGCTATCGACGGGGTGTGCTGGCGGGCCAACCGGCCATGGCGGCGCGCTCAGCCCACGGCGATCGTCTCGTTGCTCCGAACCAGCCCGACGTGGTCTGACTCGACCCAGCTCGCGGTCACCCGATCGAGCCAGACGGCGGGGAGATACCGACCGTCGCCGCCGCGGATCGAGACCCACACGGTCCCGCCGATCCTGGCGATCGCCTCCGCGCGTGCATCGGCGGGCAGGTCGAGCGGGAAGGACGCGGCGTCCGCCTGCTCGACGAGGTCGAGGACCTGGACCTCGACGCCACCCTCCTCGTGCTCGAGCAGCAGCGCGGCGGTCCGGCCGTCGTCGTCGCCGAAGACGGCCTCGATGACGAACGGTCCTCCGTCGCCGAGGTTGCCGCTCGCGACGTCGACGTACTCGGCCTCGCCGCCACCGCCCAGCACGGCGACCCGGACCGACCAGAAGACCTCCTCGTAGCCGGTGACGAGCACGCGGTCGTCGCCCACGGCGTCGACCCCGACGTAGCCGCCCTCCCAGCCCCAGCCAGCCTCGCCGAGCAGCAGCAAGGACTCCCCCGTGTCCTGACGGACGGCGAACAGGTCGAGCCGGCCGTCCTCGATGCTGGCCTGACGTGCACGCTCGTAGACGACGAGCGGCGTCCCGGGGAAGCCCGGTGCGGTGACCACGATCGTGCCGAGGAGCACGTGCCGGGTGCCGGGATCCGCCGGCGCCTCGAGCAGCAGCGACTCCGTGGCCTCCTCGATCTCCACGACCCGGAGATCGTGGCTGCCGTTGCCGACGTCCACCGCGTAGACGGCGCCGAGCAGGCGGTTGCCGTGGATGTCTCGCGGCTCGTCCGCCTCGAAGTCGAGGTGGGTGAACAGCCGCTGGAAGCCTGGCCGCTCGATCGTGACGATCGCCGTGGCAGGCATGGAGTCGACGAGCAGCAGCGTCCCCTCGATGTCCGCCCGGGCGCTGCCGCCGTCCTCCGTGGGCTTCTCGGTGGGCGTGATGGTCGCGGTGGGCGTGATGGTGCGCGAGGGAGTCACCGGGGTGCTCGTCGCCGTGGGCGAAGACGTGTCGGTCACCTCGGGCGCGCCCGCGCCGTCGCAGGCCGCGACGACCGTCGCGAGCACCAGCCCCGCCGCGATCCTGGTGATCTGGTTGCTGCGCATGGTGCTGCCTCCGCCGATCTCCGATGCTAGATCAGCGCGCCCGCGCGTCGGACGAGGTCGACGTCGAGCCTGGGGAGGCTGATGATCGCGGTGCCGACGCCGACCTCGGCGAACCGCGCGAACCGCGCGTGGTGGTCGGCGACCGTCCCGGCGGCGTTGCGTGCCGCCCACGTGGTCGCAGCGACCTGCGGCGGGCGGAGGTCCTCGATGAGGAGCGCGAGATCCTCGTCGTCGGTCCCGACGAGGATCGACTGCAGGATCGTCACGCCGACCTCGGCGGGGTCGCGGCCGACATCCGTGCAGTGTGCGTGCAGCACCGCAACCTTGCGCGCGACCTCGTCCGGGTCGCCGAAGAGGTTGCAGGCGTCGGCGTGCTCGGCGACGAGACGCAACGTCCGCTTCTCGCCCTGCCCGCCGACGAGGATCGGGATCTTCTCCTGGAGCGGCCGCGGGTAGCACGTCGTCGACGGCACCGCGACGACCTCGCCGGAGAACGGCTTGCTGCCCGGCCCCCACATCTTCGGGAGCAGCTGGAGCGCGTCCGACAACATGGCGTAGCGCTCGCGGAGCGGCGGGAACTCCCAGCCGTAGGCCGTGTGCTCCTGCGCGAACCACGCTGCTCCGAGACCGCAGTTCACGCGTCCGCCGCTGAGGACGTCGAGCGTCGCGACGATCTTCGCGAGGTGGGCGATGTTGCGGTAGGTGATCCCCGTGACGAGGGTCCCGATCCGGATGGTCTCGGTCGCTGCGGCGAGGTGCGAGAGCGTCGTCCACGACTCGAGCATGGGCTCCCACGCACGCCCGACCTGCGGGATCTGGATCACGTGGTCCATCACCCAGAGCGAGCTGAAGCCGACCTCCTCGGCGACCTGCGCGATCTCCCGGAGACGCGACCCGAGGTCTTCGGCATCGCCGTCGAAGCGCGAGATGTGCAGCCCGAACTCGAGACGTGACCCCGGCGGCGCGGGTGGCGCGGGCTCATCGCGAGGCGTCGCGACGAACGCCGGCGCGACGAGGCGCGCGGGCGTGCCGTCGATGATCTCGTCGAAGCCGTCCTCGGCGAGCTCGTCGTCGATCGTCACCATCGCCTTCAGCTGCTGATCGTGGACCTTCTTCGGCAGGGGGCGCATCCGGTCGGCGTTGCGGGAGCGACAGGTCGCCGCGTCGGTGCGCATGACGACGGCGACGGCGCGGAGCCCCGCGGCGTGCGCCTGCGCGATCCACGTCGCGCGCCGAGCAGCGTCGAAGCCGAGCGTGTCCACGACCGTCACGAGTCCGCGCGCGACGCGACGTTCGACGAGCAGATGCAGCGCGTCGAAGGCATCGGTCCCCGCCCGCTGGTCGTGCGGGGACTCGCCGACGATCCCGCGGAGCGCGTCGGAGGAGATGACCGCGTTCGGCGGTGCGGCGTCGGCCGCCCACGTGGACTTGCCGGACGACGAGGGCCCCACCATGACGTAGACCGCGTCCGTGCCGACCGACCGCGCCGTCACCCGACGTCGTCGCCGCCCGGGCCGAGCTCACCGGGCTCGTCGGGGGTCTCACGCTCGATCGAGATGATCTCCGCGTCGAAGACCTCACCGGGCTTCGAGGAGAACGGGTCAGCGCGCTTGGCGCTGCTGCCGAAGCTCGTCCCGAACATGAAGCCGGAGCCACCGGTGCCCGTCGTGAAGGCGGACATCTGGTCGGGCTGGACACGGCTGCGGAGTGCCCGCGCCATCACCATGCGGGTGAACGGCAGCACCAGCGCGAGACCGAGGACGTCGGTCAGGAAGCCCGGCGTGACGAGCAGCACGCCTCCGACCAGCACGAGCGCGCCCGCGGTGATCTCGTCGCCCGGCCAACGCCCCGCCCCCAACGCTTCGGCGAGCTGCCCCCAGGCGCGGCGACCTTCTCGACGGACCAGCCACGCCCCGACCAAGCTGTCCAGCACGAGCAGAACGATCGTCCACGGCAGCCCGATCATGTCGGCGACCGACCCGATGACGAAGAGCTCGGCGAGCGGGATCGTGAGGAATGCGACGAACAGCAAGAGGGCCATGTCACGAGACTACGACCCCGCGACGAGCGCGGCGACCCGCTGAGCGCCGACGTGTCAGGGATGCCCGACGTCGGCCACACTGCGGACGACGGGAGCACGCGCACATGTTCGAAGGACGACACGGTCGGCCCATGACGGTGGGCCAGCGCCTGGCCGAAGCCCGCAACGTTCCCGGGCTGGTCGTGCTCGAGGGTGTCCACGCGGTGAAGCACTGCGTGCGCTTCGGCGGCACGATCGACGCAGCGTGGACCGCCGATCCTGACGAGCTCGCACGACTGCTCGCCGAGCTCGCCCCCGACGTGGCCGCCGAGGTCCTCGACGTCTGCGAGCGGATCGACGCGTCCGTCTGGCAGAGCGCGGTCCCGAGGCTGCGGTCGCCGGCCGTGGCGATCGCCCGGCTCCCGCCTCCTGTACCCCTCGGCAGCCTCCGCCCGACGCGTCCGATCGTGGTGCTGGAGTCCCCGCGTCGACCGGGCAACGTCGGCGCGGTCATCCGCGTCGCCGCGGCCGCCGACGCGGCCGGCGTCGTGACGACCGGAGAGCTCGACCCCTGGGGTGCGGCGGCAGTCAGGGGCGCGGCGGGGCTGGGCTGGGCGTTGCCGGTCCTGCGTCTGGACGTGATCGATGACGTCGCCACCGGCAACGACCGGCCCGTCATCGCCATGGATCCTGCGGGTGAGCCGTTCGACGCGCCGCTCCCCCTCGACGCGATCCTGATGTTCGGCACCGAGCGGGACGGCCTCTCGGACGCCGCGCTCGCCCTCGCGGACCGCGTGGTCGCGCTCCCGATGCGCGCTGGCGTGTCGTCGCTGAACCTCGCCACGAGCGTCGCGGCCACGCTCTACCGGACGTGGTGATCGGGCCACTACCGTCGCGGCACAGCCTCACGCGACGGAACGAACGATGAGCACCGACACCACGCCCCGCGGCGCGACGTTCTTCCAGGACCCGCCGCGGCTGACCGACGAGTGGGACGGCGACGTCGCGCTCCGCCGACTGCTCGGACGGCTTCTCCCCGCGGACGTGCTCGAGGCCGTCACCCCGGACCTCGCCGACCTCGGCCTGCGCGCCGCCACGGACCTGCTCGACCTGCACAACACGGTCAACCGACGGGACCGAGAGCCAACGCTGACCCACTTCGACGCCTGGGGCACGCGCATCGACGAGGTCGAGGTTTCCGACGAGTTCCTCGCGTGCGGAGCGGTCGGCACGGAGGCGGGCGTGGTGGCCGCTGGACACGAAGGCACCTTCGGCCAGCACGACCGGATCAACCAGTTCGCGCGGACCTACCTCTGGTCGCCGTCGAGCGCGTTGTACTCCTGCCCGATGGCGATGACCGACGGCGCCGCCACGACGCTGAGGGCACTCGGCGACGACGACGTGATCGCGCGCGCCGTTCCCCACCTGATCTCGCGCGACCCGGGATCCGCGTGGACGTCCGGGCAGTGGATGACCGAGCGCACCGGCGGGTCGGACGTCGGGATCAGCGAGACGATCGCGGTCCCGGTGGACGGTGACGGCAGGACGTGGCGGCTGTACGGGACGAAGTGGTTCACGAGCGCTGTGACGTCACAGATGGCGCTCACCCTCGCACGCCCCGAAGGCAACCCCGACGGCGGCCGTGGGCTCGCGATGTTCTACGTCGAGGTCCGCGACGAGGACGGCAACCTCAACGACATCGAGGTCCTGCGTCTCAAGGACAAGCTCGGCACGCGGCAGATGCCGACCGCGGAGCTGAAGCTCAACGGCACGCTCGCGCACCTCGTCGGCGAGCCCGCCAACGGCACCCGCAACATCGCGCCGATGCTGACCATCACCAGGATCTGGAACGCGGTGACCGCGGCCAGCGGGATCCGTCGCGCCGTCGCGCTCGCCGAGGACTACGCGCGGCGTCGCGAGGCGTTCGGGCGGCTCCTCGTCGACCAGCCGCTGCACCGCACGACGCTCGCGGCCCTGAAGGTCCAGCACGAGGCGGCGCTCCAGCTCTCGTTCCGCGCGGTCGAGCTGCTCGGCAAGGAGGAGGCCGGCGTCGCCACCGAGGACGAGTCGGCCGGGCTCCGGCTGCTCCTCCCGATCATGAAGCTCGTCACCGCGAAGCAGGCCGTCGCGGCCGCCAGCGAGGCCCTCGAGGCGTTCGGCGGAGCGGGCTACATCGAGGACACGAACCTCCCGGCGCTGCTCCGCGACGCCCAGGTGCTGCCGATCTGGGAGGGCACGACCAACGTGCTCTCCCTCGACGCCCTGCGTGCTCTCCAACGCGAGGACGCCCTGTCCCCCTTCATCGAGGACGTGCGCCGCGCCGCCACCTCGACACAGGACGCCGGCTTGGCCGCGATCGGCAAGCAGGCCATCGAGGCTGCGGAGCACGCCGCGACCTGGGTCGCCGACGGCATGAGCGGGCCGGGCATCGACGCGGTCCAGCACGGGGCGCGTCGCTGGGCCATGACCCTCGGCCGTTCGATGCAGGCCGCGTTGTTGGCGCAACAGGCGCAGCACGACCTCGACCGTGGGGTGCGAACGACTGCCGCGGTGGCGAGGAAGTTCGCCGCGGACGGCCTCGACCTGCTGCAACCCGCCGGCGAGTTCGCCGCGGACGACGCACTGCTGGTCAGGGGCGAATGATGAACACCGATCCAACCGAGATCCCCGTCGGCTTCCGGGTCCGCGCCCCGAAGTTCTTGCCGGTCATCCTCTGGATGGCCGCGCTGATGAACGTCGCCACGCTGCTGGCCCAGTTCAGCGCGGTGTCGATCCTCCTGGCGGCTGGCCTGGCCTTCGCCGGCTACGCCCAGTTCGCCTGGCACGCCGACATCCGCCCCGACGGGATCAGCTTCCGCAACAAGGCCGGCGTCGACTGGGACCGGACGTGGGACGAGCTTCGCCCCGGCGTCGTCGTGCAGCGGCCCGCCCGCTTCGGGTCCCTGGTCCGGGGGCGGCTCAGGACTGGTCGGCGCGTCGCCATCCCGAACGGGCCGGTGCGCACCCTCGCTGGCGGTCCGGTCGCCCCGGAGACCGCCCGCGGCCTGATCCAGGCCTGGGCCGACGCAGGCACGGGTTCCGACATCGAGACCTCCTGAGCGCCCTGCGTTCGTGGGTGCGATTTCCAGCGTGAGCGGCGCCGTCCCCGGGCAGGACTCTGGGGCTGCCGACACACCTCGCCGGCGGCTCCACCAGACGAGAGGCATCCACCATGGAACAGGACACCAAGCTGAAGTGGGAAGGTCGCTGGGACCAGCTCAAGGGCAAGGTCAAGGAGACCTGGGGCGACCTGACCGACGACGACCTCGACGTCGCCGAGGGCCAGTACGACCAGATGGTCGGCCGCATCGAGGAGCGCACGGGCGAGAAGTCCCAGGAGATCCGCCGCCAGATGGACGGTTGGTGACCCACTGAGGTGACCCTCCGCTGAAACGACCGCGCCCCGACCTCATCGGTCGGGGCGCGGTCACGTTTTCCAGCGATCCTCAGGCGGAGAGGCCGCCGAAGTGACGGGCGATCTGGCGGCCGATGACCAGCTGCTGGATCTCCTTGGTGCCTTCGAAGATCTCGTAGATCTTGGAGTCGCGGTGGAACTTCTCCACGTCGAACTCGCGGGAGTAGCCGAAGCCGCCGTGGATCTGGATGGCCTCGTCGGTGGCCCAGACGGCGACGCGGCCGGCCTTGAGCTTGGCCATCGATCCCTCGCCGTACTTGAAGGTCTGCCAGGTCGAGCCCATGTTGATCCCGCGCCAGCACAGCAGCCGGGCGGCGTCGATCTCCGTGGCCATGTCGGCGAGCTTGAAGGCGATGGCCTGGTGGCGGATGATCGGCACGCCGAACGTCTCGCGCTCCATGGCGTACTTGACGCTCTGTTCGAACGCGGCGCGGGCGATGCCGACGGCCTGGATGCCGACGATCGGGCGCGTGGCCTCGAAGGTCGACAGGGCGCCGGACTTGGACTTCTTCGCCGCATCGGGGTTCTTGGCGCGCTCGATCTTGTCGTTGAGCTTGTCCTCGCCGCCCAGCAGGTGATCGTCCGGCACGAAGACGTCCACGAACGCGATCTCCGCGGTGTGCGAGGCACGGATGCCCAGCTTCTTGGTCTTCTTCGTCATGCTGAACCCCTCCATGTCCTGCGTGACGATGAAGGACGCCTGGCCGCGGTGGCCGAGCTTGGGGTCGACGGTCGCGACGACGATGTGCACGTCGGCGATGCCGCCGTTGGTGATCCAGATCTTCTCACCGTTGAGCAGCCAGCCACCCTCGACCTTCTCCGCCCGGGTGCGGATCTTGGAGACGTCGGAGCCGGCTCCGGGCTCGGAGACGGCGTACGCCCCGACCTTGACGTCATCGGGCGTGCCGAAGATGCGGGGCGCCCAGGTGCCGATCTGTTCACCGGTGCCAGTCGCCGCAAGGCCCGCAAGCGCCAGGCCGGAGCCGAAGATCGCCAGGCCGATGCCGGCGCAGCCCCAGAACAGCTCCTCGATGATGAGGGCCGTGGTGATGCCGGTCGGGTCCTGGCCGGCCATCGTGTAGTAGTCCATGCCGTAGAGGCCGACGTCATAGGCCTTCTTCACGATCTCCCACGGGAACGACTCGGTCTCGTCGTAGTACCGGTGGGCCGCCATGCCATCGATCTGGGCGTCGCGGAACTCCTTCTGGGCGAAGTCATGGGCCCAGTCACGGGCCTGCTGCTGCTCTTCGGTGAGGGTGAGGTCGAAGGCCATGGCAGACGGTCCGATGTGGTCGAGGCGACGGGGCCATCACACAGTAATCGCCGGTCGCCCCGTTCGGGGACGCGCGCAGAACCAGAGTCGCCCAACCGGCCGCTGGTATCTTCCGGACATTGACTGTGCCCCCAAGAGACCGGGGCGACGCGCCCACGAACACTCACGGCGTGACACACAAAGATCCGGTGCCGGCCCCCTCTGCGAGCCCCCCTCCCTCCCGAGGCCGCACCACCTGATGCCACCAAGGCGAAGCGTGACCACAACCGACCAGACCATTTCCGACGACGCCCCCGAGGCCGACGCACCCGAAGAAGCAGTGGAAGAGCGCGAGCCCATGCGGTTCGACTCCACCGCGCTGGACCCCACCCTCATCGGGGCGCTGGCGGACAAGGGCTTCCACACGGCCTTCCCCATCCAGGAACTCACCCTGGAGATGGGCATCCGCGGCCAGGACATCATCGGCCAGGCCCGCACCGGTACCGGCAAGACCCTCGGGTTCGGCCTGCCGCTGCTGCACCGGATCGACCCGGACAAGAACTTCATCCAGGCACTGATCGTCGCGCCGACCCGTGAGCTCACGGCGCAGGTCGCCGAGGACCTCCAGATCGGCTCGGCCCGCGGCCTGAACGTCACCGCCGTCTACGGCGGCGTCCCGATCGACCCGCAGTTCGACGCGCTCAAGACCGCGCATGTCGTCGTTGGCACCCCGGGCCGTCTCCTGGACCACCTCAACCGTGGAACCATGGACCTGTCGCGCGTCACCGAGCTCGTGCTCGACGAGGCCGACGAGATGCTGGACATGGGCTTCCTGCCCGACGTCGAGCGCCTGATGGCCGCCTGCCCGTCCGCGGACTCCCGCCACACATCGCTGTTCTCCGCGACCATGGCGCCCGCGATCGTGTCGCTGGCCCGCCGCTACATGAACTCGCCCAGCTTCCTGCACGCGAAGTCGGACGAGCCGCAGACCGCAGAGCTGGTCGAGCAGCACTTCTTCCTCGTGCACCGCATGGACAAGCCGCGCGTCCTCGCCCGGATCATGCAGCAGGAGGGCCGCGAAGGCTGTTACGTCTTCAGCCGCACCAAGGCCATGTGCGACCGCCTGGTGACCGAACTCGAGGAGCTCGGCGTCAAGTCGATCGCGATCCACGGCGACCTGCGTCAGGCCACCCGTGAGAAGAACCTCGACAAGTTCCGTTCCGGCGAGGTCTCGATCCTCGTCGCAACCGAGGTCGCGGCTCGCGGCCTCGACGTCGACAACGTCACGCACGTCGTGAACTACGACTGCCCCGACGACGACAAGATGTACCTGCACCGCATCGGCCGCACGGCTCGCGCCGGTCGCGAGGGCGTCGCCATCACGTTCGCGCAGTTCAACGAGGTCGAGCGCCTCAACGTCATCCGCAAGACGGTCGGGGCGTACGACGGGGATCTCAAGGAGATCTTCTCGACGTCCGCCGAACTGCAGGAGATCTTCGACCTCCCCGACGAGACGCCCTGGGCGCACCTGTCGAAGAAGATCACCCCGGCAAAGCGCGGCGGCTCCTCCAAGGGCGGCTCCTCGCGCAGTGACTCGCCCAAGGGCGGTTCGTCACGCGGCGGCTCTTCCAAGGGCGGCTCGTCCCGCGACGACGGTCGCGGCTCCTCGCGCAACGACCGCCCCAGCGGCCGCGACCGTGACAACGACCGGGACAACGGCCGCAACCGCGACGACGACGGTGGTGGCCGCAACCGCGACGCCAACCGCGACGCCGGTCGTGACGCCGGTCGCGACCGTTCCGAGACCAAGACCGACGACCGTCCGTCACGCAAGCCCCGCGCCGACCGCGACGCCGGTCGCGACGCCGAGGCCAAGACCGACGACCGTCCGTCACGCAAGCCCCGCGAGAGCCGCGACGAGGACCGTCCGACCCGCAAGCCCCGCGCCGACCGCAATCGCGACGACGCCCCCGCCGAGCGCGCCCCGCGTGACCGCGACTCGTCGCGTGACAGCCGGGACAGTGGCGACGACAACGACCGCAACGACCGCAGTCGTGGGGCTCGAGACGAGCAGCCCGCAACGCGCAGCCGCACGCGGACGCGCACCCGCACGACCGCAAGCGATGACCGCCCCGCACGCAACGACCGTGGCGGACGCGACGCGAACGACGGTGACGGACGCAGCCGTGACGGCGGCGACCGCAACGGACGTGGTCGCGGCGACCGTGACCGCAACGACCGCACCAACCGCGATGCCGGACGTGACCAGGACGGCAACCGTGCTGGACGGGACGACGAGGACCAGCCCCAGGCTCGGCCTCGTGCCCGTCGCCGCGCCCGCGGCGGCCGCGGTGCCGGTGAGGGCACCGGGTCATCCTCCGACGACGGGAAGTCGCGAGGCGCCGGCCACGGCCGGGAGGCCGAGGGACGCACACGCACCAGCAGCGACCGCGACGGACGTGACCGTGAAGGTCGCACCCGTGACGCGGGCGACCGCGACGGACGCAGCCGCACGGGTCGCGACCGCGACGGACGCAACCGCGACACCGGTGACCGCGACGGACGCAACCGTGACGGTGGCGATCGCAACCGCGGTGAGCGCGACGGCCGCAACCGTGACGACAACGACCGGGACCGCAAGGGCGGGCGTGGTGGCCGAGGCCGCAACAGCCGCGGCGGCAGCAGTCGCAGCCAGGGCGGACGCAGCAGCGGTGGCGGCAACAGCAGTCGTGGCGGCGGCAACGCCGACCGCGACCGCAGTTCTTCCTCGTCGCAGCGTCAGCCGGCACGGACCACGGCCGAGCGCCGCACCACGCGTGGTGACGATGCTCGCGGCGAGGGCACGCCACGCCTCGCACGCCGGGTCGAGGTCGAGAACCTCCCCTGACCCCAGTGACCGGTCACGGACCGACGCCGGAAACCTGGACCGACGCCCCGCTCCTCACGGACGGGGCGTCGCCCGTTTCAGCCTCGCAGGAGGCCCCGGATCGAGGGGCCGAAACGCACGTGCAGCCAACTGCGACGGCGGCAGGCGGGGCAGCGCGCCCAGACCTCACGCTTGTGCGGGAGCGCGACCACCGGAGGCCGCAGCAGGGTCTTGGCCTGCCAGACGGTGATGCCGGACTCGACGTCACAGCGCGAGCAGACGACCAGGACCTGGGATTCCTTGGGCGCCGACGGGGCGGTCGAGTAGAGCGCCTCCTTGCCGGCACGGTCACGGTCGCGCAGGTGGTCCGCACGCGGGGCGCGGACGCGATCGAACTTCGGGTCGGTGCCGGGTGCTTCAGCCACGACCGGACCCGACCTCGTCGAGGTCGACCACGGAAATTTCCCCGTCGTCGGCGTCGGCCGCGGTCTCGGCGGCGACCTCCGGCGGACTGCGGTCAAGGCCCGAGGCCTCGTCGGTCGATGCCAGCACCGAATCGCGGCGCTCGTCGTCCCAGCCGGCAGCGGCCAGCAGGTCGGCGTCGGGCTCCATGCCCAGCAGTTCGCGGGCGATGCAGCGGTAGGCGGCGGCGCCGGGGATGTCCTGGCCGCCGGCCAGCAGCGACTGGCCCTTGGTCGGCGCTTCAGCGAAGCGGATCGACTTGCGCACCGGGGCGCCCAGCAGCGGCAGGTCGTAGCGCGCCAGCAGGTCGCGCAGCACGGCGCGTGAATGCTTGGTCCTGGGGTCGAACATCGTGGCGACCAGGCCGCGAACCTCCAGGGTCCGGTTGGTCAGGCGGCGCACGTCGTGGATCGTCTCCAGCAACTGCGACACACCGCGGTGCGAAAGGGTCTCGCACTGCACGGGGATGACGACCTCGTCTGCGGCGGTCAGGCCGTTGATGGTCAGCACGCCCAGCGAGGGCGCACAGTCCAGCAGGATCATGTCGTAGGTGTCCTGCAGTTCGGCCAACTCGCCGCGCAGCAGGAACTCGCGCCCCGTTCGCGACAGCAAGGTGACCTCGGCGCCGGCCAGGTCGATGCTGGCGGGGGCCAGGTCGACCTCCTGGTGCCGCACGATCGTGGAGGCCAGCGTCTGGCGACCGACGACCATGTCGTGCAGAGACGGCTCGATGGCGTCAGGGTCGTAGCCCAAGGAGAACGTCAGGCAGGCCTGTGGGTCGAGGTCGACGACGAGCACGGCGAGGTCGAGCTCGGCCATCGCGGCAGCGATGGACAGCGTCGACGTGGTCTTGCCGACGCCACCCTTCTGGTTGGCGACAGCGATCACCCTGGACAACGTGGTCCCGATCTGGTCAGTGGGTCGAAGTGGTCTTGGTCAGCGGCGAAGGTTGCCGAGCAACCCGCGAAGCAAGGGGCGGCTGGAGCCCTTCTTGATGCCGAGGGTCGACTTCAGGATGCCGGCGAGGGCGTCCTCGGCCAGTCCGGCGCCGGCGGAGCGCGCCGTCCTGGAGCTGCGGCTGCGGGCCGCGGGGCGGGAACGCGCGGAACGCTCGGCGCGTTCCATCTCGCGCTCACGCTTGGCCGCGTCCTTCTCGGCCTCGCGCTCTGCCTTGTCCGCTTCCTTCTCCAGGCGCGCCAGTTCCTCGGCCCGTTCCTTGGCGTCGGCGTTCTCCTCGGCCAGGCGCGCACGGTCCTCCGCGCGGCCCTCGAGGATCTCACGGGCGGACTCGCGGTCGACCGTGTCGCCGTACTTCGCGGCCAGCGCCGAGTTCGCCAGCAGGTCGGCGACGACGTCCGCGCCAGCCGGGTCCATCAACGAGGTGGGCGCCATGAGCCGGCAGGCGACCGTCGGCGTCGGGGCGCCCTTGGGTCCCAGGACGGTGATCAGGGCCTCGCCGATGCCAAGCTCCTGCAGCGCCGCACGGACGTCGTAGTGCTCCGTGATCGGGAAGGTCGCGGCCGTCTGCTTGAGCGCCTTCTGGTCCTGGGGCGTGTACG
>RCMY010002588.1_pt1 | contig 16328 bp, 19 predicted proteins | sample 2041341 | NCBI WGS metagenome assembly RCMY01 (sample SAMN09708234, study PRJNA481090) | Marine sediment metagenome, whole genome shotgun sequencing project. | reverse complement strand
ACATAATTCTCGAAGATGCTGCCAGTACTGGCCTTGCCGACGTTGTTTCTATTACCCGCGAGGGCAACGAATACCGGTACGAGGCCACGATTGGTGACCTCGGTGCGGCCGCCGAAGGTTTAGGCGGGTTTGTTACTGCAGACACGTTCGATGACTTCTTTGATATCACTCTGGCGGTGCGGCTCCCCGGCGATGTAGTCGATCACAACGCTGATCGCCTCGATGAAGATGGGACTCTCATCTGGCGCATCGGGATTGAAGACTCGGGGTCCAAGCTGTCCGGCACCTCCCGGGTGGCGACCGACTGGGCTCCGATGGCGATCGGTGCGATCCTGGTGGTGGCGCTGATCGGTGGCGTGGCGCTGATGGTGCGTAATCGGAAGTCGCGAAAGCCTCAGGACGGCGAGGCGGCGGACCTACCCTCAGGATCACCTACCATATAGGCCGCAAACAATATCTGGAGTATGAGTGGCTAAGCAAGAAGACGTAATTCGAGTCCAAGGTGTCGTCGTTGAAACGTTGCCCAATGCGACGTTTCGCGTCGAGGTTGACGGTGGACTGGAAGTGCTGGCCCGAGCTGCTGGCAAGATGCGTCGGGGTCGTTATATCCGGATTCTGCCTGGTGACCGGGTAGATGTTGAGCTTTCCGCCTACGACCCCACCCGGGGCCGTATCGTGTGGCGCTACAAATAGGCCGGTCTGCCATACTGCCCGCCTATGGGCGGCCAGATCATCCAGGGCGACAACCTCAAGGTTCTGAAATCCTGGCCCGACGCGTCGGTGAACCTCATCTACATCGACCCCCCCTTCGGTACCGGGCAAGTTCGAACTCACCGCCGCATCAAAACTGGATCTGGTGAAGCCACCCGGTTGGGCTTCGGAGGGCGTACGTACCAGTACGAGACCGTGTCAGAACTGGCCTATCGGGATGATATGCCGCTCGACGAGTATCTGGACTTCCTGAGAGTTCGCCTTGAGCACATGCACCGGGTACTCACCGACGACGGCTCGCTCTATGTGCACGTCGACTTCCATGCGGTTCACTACATGCGCGTCATGCTCGATGAAATCTTCGGAGCAGATCGGTTTCTGAATGAGATCATTTGGGCGTACGACTACGGGGGTCGACATCGCGACCGATGGCCCCGCAAGCATGACAACATCTTGTTTTATAGCAAGGGACCGAGCTGGACCTTTAACCGAGATGACATCGACCGGATCCCCTACATGGCTCCAGGGTTGGTGGGGCCGGAAAAGGCTGCGATCGGAAAACTTCCGACCGACGTCTGGTGGATGACGATCGTACCGACCAACTCCCGGGAGCGGACGGGCTATCCAACCCAGAAACCTGTGGCCCTTGTTGAGCGGATCATTCGGGCGTCTTCAAATGAAGGTGATGTTGTCGCGGACTTCTTTGGCGGATCCGGCACGACTGCCGTCGCCGCCCAACGGTTAGGGCGCCAATACGTCTATGTCGATAGCAACGAAGAGGCAGTCACTATCGCTCAAAAGCGTCTGGAGTCAGGGTCGGCGTTGGATGGCTAATTCCATGAGGCGCCGAGCCGCGTCTCCCATCAGGGCGAAGCGCTCGTCCTGGGTTTGTCCCCGCACGTAGCGGATGTAGATCTGCTGGACGATCACAGCCATCTTGAACGACCCGAAGACGACGTAATAGTCGACGGCTTTCGGATTGATCCCAGTTAAATCCGCATAGCGGGCGATCGCCTGCTGCCGGGTCATAAACCCCGGCGCGGTGGTCGGCATCGGGTTCAGCTCCGATGGAGCTTCGCTCTCGTCATACCAAACTGATAGGAGCGTACCGAGATCCGCCAATGGATCGCCCTGGGTGCACATGTCCCAGTCATAGACGGCAACACATGTGCCCGGGTCATCCTCGGCGACGGCCATGTTGTCGAGTCGCCAGTCGTTGTGCACGAGGGCCGGCGGTGGTGAGGCCGGGAGCTCACTGTTGAGCCAATCGATGAGTTCGGTAGCGGTTGACCAATCCTTCTCCTTGGAGAGATGCCACCGTTTGGTCCAGCCTTCGACCTGCCGGACCAAGAAACCCTCGGGATGGCCTAGGTCGCCGAGTCCGGCTTCTACCGGGTCGATCCTGTGAAACTGCGCCAGAGTGTCGATCACCACTTCGGATAGCTTCCGATTGACGTTCTCGTCGGCTCCGCCGCCAAAGATTTCCGGTACGACTCTGCGCACCACGACGCCGTTCTTTCGCTCCATGACGAAGAACGGACTGCCGATGATCGAGGCGTCTTCACACAGCAGGTAGCTGCGAGGCGCCTGGGGGAAGGCCATCCATAGGTCCTTGAGGATTGCGTGTTCGCGTCCCATGTCGTGCGATCCCGGAGCTACCGGACCGAGCGGAGGGCGCCGCAGAACATATTCGGAACCGTCGGCGTACTCGAGGAGATACGTCAAGTTGGCGTGTCCGCCAGCGAACTGCCGGACTCGCAATTCGCCGTGATCGCCACCGAGTTGCCCATGCAGGTAACGCTGGACTGCTTCCAAGTCGAAGCGCTCGTCGGGGCGAACCTCGATTAACTCCTGTGCCGCCATACGTACGGCAGCCTAACCCCAACTACTTACAGGCAGCCGAAAGGTAGGGGTACGGATTGACCGTATCAGTGCGATTCAAGGCGATCTCAAAGTGGATATGGGGGCTAGATCCCTTGGCATTGCCGGAATCGCCCACGTACCCGATCACCTCGCCCGCCACCACTTGGCCGCTCTTGCCGAATGAGTCCATGTGTGAGCCGATATACCGATGGCCGTCATCGCCCTCCAGGCGGAATTGCAGTCCTCCGATGGCGCCCTCGAGATGGTGTACGAATCCGGATACGGGAGCGATCACAGCGGTACCACGGGGGGCAAACAGATCGTTGCCGGTATGGTATCTCCCGCCCGAACGTGGAAAGCCCCAGTCGTTGAAGAACTTCGCTCCGGCAACCGGACAGACAAGGCCCCCCGATCCGCTGATCTTAAGTACTTGACCGACGTAGATGCGGTCCGGGTTGGTGAGCGAGTTGGCCGCAGCGAGGTCTCGAGATTGTATGTTGTATTTGCTGGCAATCTGCGAGAGCGTTTCGCCTGTTTTGACAGTATGCGTCTGGGCAGAGGAAACACTCGGCGCGGTAGCCGCCTCGGCCGCTCCGCCGCTGACCTTGAGCCGAGTTCCGGCGTACACCACTGCTGGGTTGGTGATGCCGTTCAACGAGCTAATTGCAGCGACCGTTGTCTTGAACTTTCTGGCGATCTTGCCCAGTGTTTCGCCCGGTTGCACCACGTAGTACACCGCAGTGGTTGACGCGGTCGATGTAGAGGTTGGAACTTCGAGAACCTGTCCGACCCAGATCCGATTGGGGTCGCTGATGCCGTTGGCAGACGCCAGGGCCGAGGTGCTCACCCCGTTTTTGTTCGCAATCTCGGAGAGCGTATCTCCCGATTGCACGGTGTAGCCGGATACCGCTGCCACAGTACCGAGGCAGAGGATGATGAAGGTGGTCGCGGTACGACGGCTGAAGCTCAGCCGAGTGAGGTATGAGAGCATGCAGTTGTCTCCTGAAGCTCCGCCCGCTTCTCTCGCACCTTATCGTCTCACAAGTTTGTAATTCAAGCTTTGTTGCGCTTACCTCGGGCTGATCTCAACCCGTTGGGCTGAGCCTCTCTTCGGTTCGGAACGAGCTCGCAACTGACCGCAGGCGGCATCGATGTCCTGGCCGCGCATATGCCGCAGAGTGCCGTTGACTCCCAGGCGGTTTAGCTCGCTCATAAACGACGCGATCCGGTCCGGGCTCGAAGGTTGGTCGGGACTCAAAGGGGTGGGGTTCAAAGCGATCACGTTCACGTGCGACTGCAACCGCTCAGCGATTGGCGCCAGCTTTCGGGCCTGATCAAGCGTGTCGTTCACGCCATCGATCAGGGTCCACTCCAGTGACACGCGCCGGCCTTTGGCTTTGAAGTAGTTGGCGGCGGCTGCTTCGACGGCTGCAATGGGATACCGCTTGTTGATAGGAACTAGCGTTGATCGGAGCTCATCGTCCGCTGCATGCAGGCTTACGGCCAGTGTCACTTGCCAGGGTTCCTCTGCCAGGGCCAGCATTCCCGGAACGACCCCCACGGTGGAGACCGTCACCGAGCGAGCTCCCAGCCCGCCAACCTCAATGATGCGACGAAGCGATTCGCGGACCCTCTTGTAGTTGGCGAGTGGTTCCCCCATGCCCATGTAGACGATGTTGGTGAGGTGGTCTGGACAATCGGGAAGGCCAACTGCCGTCAGGTAGGCCGAGGCGTACGCCACCTGGGCGTAGATCTCGCCTGGTTCGAGGTGGCGGTCAAATCCGAACTGGCCGGTGGCGCAGAAGGTGCAGCCGAGAGCGCAACCGGCCTGGCTTGATATACAAAGCGTGTTGCGTTTTGGATATCCCATGAGAACCGCTTCGATGGCGTTTCCGTCGGGCGCCCGGAAGAGCCACTTCACCGTGGTGCCAGCATCGGCGGTCTGTTCGGTTTCGACGGTGAACGGCCACAGGCCCTCGCCGATCTGGTCCCGGAGGTAGCCGGGCAGGTTGGTCATTTCATCGGCGGTGAGCACGGGATGTTCATAGAGCCACGAGCGCAGTTGATCGGCCCGATACGAGGGTTCCTCAGGAAACAGGGAAGCAAGATTTTCGGGTTCGACCGAATAGGGCACGGTTCCATAGTAGGCCCTGCGTCATTGGTCCTAGGATGCGGAGTCATGGCGCGCACAGAACTTTCGCCGGTCTCAGATCGAGAGCGGTTTTTCACCAACCCGGGTTATCTGGCCCTGTGGGCTTCACTCGGGCTGGGCATCCCGGCGATCGCCCTTGGTGCAGCGCTCGGCAGTGAGCAAGCGATGGGCCTCACCTATATTCAGGTCCTCCTTGTGGTACCCATCGGCTTGATATTTGGCGGGGCGGTGATCTCGGCAGTTGCATGGATGGCCGCCGACATGGGCGTACCTACCGGCCTGTTGTTTCGTCCCGGACTTGGTCTGGCCGGCTCCTGGGTGGCGGCGGTCTTCCAGGCGCTGCTCTATATCGGGTGGACGGCGCTCGAGATTCAAATCGGGGCGACGTTCCTCGAACGACTAGCAGTTGGTGCCGGCTATCCGATCTCGTATCCGGTGGCTATCACCATCGTTACAGCGATGGTGGCCGGGCTGGTCTGGATGGGTATGGCCTGGGTGTCTGGCGTATTGATCCGGCGGTTCACCTTCTGGGTTGCGCTCGCTGTCGTCATTTGGGTGTTGGTGGATGCGGTGACCAACGCAGATCTCACTGGCTTGCAGGATCGTATCCCGGATCAATCCCAGTTCTGGATTGCCATCGACCTGGTGGTTGCTTTTGTCATGCTCTGGGTGCCGCTGGCAGGTGACACCGCCCGCTTTGCCAAGACGACCACTTCTGCCACCTCGGGAGTTGGATTCGGATTCGGTGTCGGATTGGCTGCCATGCTTCTCTTGGGAGCCGTTGTCGGCCTGGCCGGTGGCATGGACGGCACGATCGATGGTTCTGTCGATTTCATTATCGGGGCGGCGGGCACGATTGCATTGGTGGTGGGGGTTGCCTGGTTGATCGCCGGAATGATCGACCAGCCGTTCGGGTTCGTCTATGGGGCTTCAACCGCGCTGGCGGCCACAGTACGCGGGAGGGCCCCGCTTTGGCTTTCCCTGGTCGTGGTTGGCCTGGGTGGGGTAACCGCCGCCCTCGCCAGCGCCGGGTCCTTGCTCGGACTGGGGAGCTTCCTGCTCGCCGTTCTCACCCCGTTGATCGCCGTGATCTTGGCAGATTTCTTTGTGGTTCGGGCCCGGCGCTACCTCACCGACGCGCTGTATCAGACGGATGGCCCATACGGCCGACTCAATCCCTACGGGTTGGCCTCGTTTGTTGTCGCATTCGCCGTCCAGCAATGGATTCGTCCGTCGGGTCCGGTGGGCTGGATCGAAGTCATCGAACGTATTCCGGGAGCTGGTACGTGGGGTACCAGCGGCGTACCAGCGGTCATCATTGGAATGCTGATTGCTTTCGCGATGTACTCAGGGTTGGGCCGATGGAAGATCGAACCGTGGGAGTCCGTCTCGCAGATCCGGTTCTGATGGGTTAAATCAGGGACTGGTCAGCGATGAAGCCGCTTCGATCCACTTGCTCGCCCGACCCTCGGTAATGTTCACGATCTCAGCTATCCGGTACGGATCTGCTTTCGCCAGTTGAGGGTAGGTGGCCACGCCAGCCTCCATCAGTCGCCTTGCAAACACCGGGCCGATGCCGGGAATAGCTGTCAGGTCGTCGGGTTCGGCGGCGGCGTCGACATCGGCTGGCTCGGGTGGAAGAGTGTAGGTCGGGTGTTCGGGTTCGCGGTTGAGTGCCAGAGTGACGAACCGATCTCGCATCGCCCAGGCAACGGCACCGGCCCCGCCGACGATCCCGAGAATGCGGGCTGCTTTGCCGAGCTTCATGCTTCTAGCCCCAACATCCGGCCGATGGACTCCAGTGGCGCCAACCGCCACCGCTGTATACAAGCCAGGCTGCAACGGCGACGTTCGCATCAGGATCCATGATCGAGGCACCCGCCCGTCCAGCGTTGCTCGAGCGGTCCTGCCAGAACTTCGGAAGGTGTTGGAACAATCCAGACGCTCCAGACGAAACATGAACCGCGTCGGCCCGACCGCTGCTTTCACAGTGAATCACCCAGAGTGCCCTGGCCACGTCGGCCTGAGCGAAGTAGGTCTCAACGAGTCCCTGCCACGCTGCGGCGTCGGTCGGCACGTTGCTGTATTCGCGCGGCGAGGCAGCCGGGGGAGGGGCAGTGGGGGTCGATTTCTGGGTGGTGATCTTCGTGCGGGGTGCCGCCGTTGCCAGGGTGGTAGTGGTCCGGTTACTAGCAGCCTGCGCCGAGATCATCTCGCCGATGTCGGGTGGGGCAAGCGTGCTGGTCGTTTGCACAGAACCGGTTGCAAAGTTCATGGCCGCCACCCGGCCAGCCAGCAGGCCAACTGAGGCGTTCGGTTCGTTGGCAGTCGCCGCTGAGGTGATGACCGTTGTGTCTGACTGCACAGGGACGGTCAGGCCGGCATCTGTTGGAGCAAACGCGGCAAAACCAGCTATGGCAAATGAAGCCATCGCGGCCCAGCCCACGAAAGCACCTAATCGAATGAGTCGCAATTAAATAGTCCGCCCTTGACAGCAATACGCCCCCAGCGAGGGGCAAGCGCAGGATACTGGGTTGACCCAGTCCGAAGCAAGCCAAAGTATGCCAAATTCTGGAAAGAGACTGAATTACCGGACGGCGGTGCTGGCGGTGGCGACGCGCGGGTCAGCCGCTCCGGTGCGCAGCCCTTCCTGGTCGATCGTGATCGCGGCCACCGGTCCCCATCCGCCCTCCCAAGCCGAAGCCTCCTCAACCACGTGGCCCCTCGACCGAAGCGACTCGATGACTGGCGGGGGAAACCGTGACTCTGTCGAAAGGCTGGACGTCGTGCCAGCCCCGAATTCATTCGTCGTCCACCTCGGGACGTTCTGGGCTTCGGCCGGCGATAGTCCTGCATGGAGAATGTGAGCGGCCATCTGGGCGAGGAGTTGCGGCTGTTGGTCACCGCCTCTGGTGCCAAGGATGAGCGCCAGGTCGCCGTTGCGAGTCCAGAGCGAAGGGGCCAGCGTGTGGGCGGGTCGGCGGCCTGGGTGGATCTCGTTGCGGTGGCCAGGTTCGAGCGAGAATCCGGTCCCTCGGTTGTGAAGAAAAAAACCTGACGACCCGGCACCTATCCCGCTGCCGATCCCATGAAAATTCGATTGGATCAGCGATATGCCGACTCCGGACCGGTCTACGACCGAGAGGAAGGTGGTGCCGCCGATGGTCGGCTTTGGATTCGGCCAAGTCCCGGCCCGTTCGAGCGTGATCGCTTCGGCTGCATCGCCAAGCGCGGTCTCTCCGATCAGCTCCTCGGTACTTGCCGCAGTGGTCGGATCCGACAGGAGCTCGTCGCGCCGGCTGGCGACCGACCGATACGCCTCAACCATCAAATGGACGTAGTCGGGGTCGGCCGGGTCGATGGGTGGAGCACATTGTTCGAATATTCGTGCGGTGGCGAGCGTCAGGTACCCCTGGCTATTCGGGGGAATGGTCCACGCCGTGTGTCCGAACACGTCGAGCGAAAGGGGAGCGACCCAATCGGGTTCGAAGCCCGCCAGGTCATCGAGGGTGATGAAGCCGCCCACGGCGTCGACGATGCTACCGGCGACGGTGCCCTCGTAGAACGCGGTCGGCCCTTCAGTCGCAATTCGACCCAACGTCTCCGCAAGGTCGGGACGCCGAATCAGAGCGCCCGGTTGCGGCATTTGCCCGGAGCGGTAGAACGGCTTGGCCGCAAGCTGTGGTTGGAGCTGCTCCGCTCTCGAATCAAAGGCTCTGCTCAGCTCGACACTGGCCGGGAATCCGTCCTCGGCATACCCAACCGCAGGGGCGAGGACGGTACTGAGCGGAAGTGATCCCATCTCTCGTACCAGCCAGTCCCAGCCCTTCACACAGCCGGGAAGCGTTACCGATGCCGGGTCCGTGGTTGGGATGGAAGGCCCCGGAAGGTGGCTCGTCTGGATGTTTGATCCAGCCCACCCTGAGGCGTTGAGGGTTCGGGGGCTGCTCTCGCCAGGGACATGAACGAGGGCGAACAGGTCGCCGCCGATGCCGCAGGTTTCGGGAGCGACGACGCCGAGGACGGCATTGGCGCCAATCGCCGCGTCTACCGCGTTTCCGCCTTTGGCGAGAAGGTCAAGTCCGGCTTGTGTCGCTAGCTCGTGCGATGTGACAACGATGTCACCGAACGTTCGCCGGTTCATCGCTTAAGCTGAGGTACGACCCGATTGATTGCATCCAGGGTCGCTCGTACGGCCGACTGGGCTGGGTCGGGTCCGACGATCGCGCAGCCAACGAGCAGGCGCTCCTCTCCTCCAGACACCATCACTACCTGGGCCACTGCCACCAGCCGTGATCCGATGGTAGGTGTCTCAAGGGCGGCGAGGGCGAGAGCGAAGTCCTCACCCAGTGCCTGTTCGACGGCGCCCAACGTGGCCTCTCCGACGATCCTGACTCGCGAGGTCGGTCCGGTTGGCCCGGTGGCCGAACCGACATAGACTTCGTTTTTCCACGCCAGGGTGACTTCGACTTGCGATTTCGCTCCGTCCGGTCGCTCGGTGATATCTACGACCGCTGGCCGGTCACTTCTTCCGGTCTCATCGTTTTCGATCTGGACTACCGAAACAATCCGTCGATCGATTGTGATTCCGAACGAGGCCATGGCCAGGCTCTGAACATCCCGGACGACTTGTTTGGCCGGTTTGCCCGGTGTCGCCAACACGTGGACTTCGGCGATGTTGCTCCGGTCGCCGACGACGCGCACCGCATCCACGGTGGTCAATCGGCAGAGTGATTCTTCGAGTTCGGCGTAGCGCATGGCGCAAACTTAGCCGTGTTCGTGCGGCTTGGAGAGCTTTGTCCTTGGGTTCGCTGCTCGGTCCCTGCTACATTCTTGGATACCCACGGTGGTGATACCCCTGTGGGTGAGCTGGAAACATCAGGATGCTGACCCTGATCCAGACTCAGTGCGGGCAAATGGGAGCCACTGAATCGGATATGTTCGATGAGGTTTCCTCGGAAACGAGGAGAAAAGGAGTCTGCTACCCAAGCCTAAGAAGTCTCTGGACTTACGAACCCCAGCGAAGCGGATACTCTGGCCGTCCACTAGCGCGACGTGTCAAAAAACTCTATGAACTGGGTGATGTCCCTAATGAAGATCAAGATTGCACGGATGGTCGCTGCTGCCAGTGGTTTGGCAGCAATGATTCTTGCCGGTAGCGCGTCATTACGGATTAGCTAAGAACAGTACGTCGCTTGGGTAGCGGACCTTCTTTTTAGGGAGGATGCAATTTTGCAGGCGGTAAAGGTCAGATTGGCCATTGCATACGCGGCTTTGGGAGTGGCAGCGCTCGGCGTGGCGATCCTCACCCAGGACTTCCCCCCGCTTCGGGTCTGGCTTCCGTTCGCCGTTGTCGCTTCCTTGACTGTCTATCACGCCGTCGAGGTCAACGACCACCTCACGGCCTCCCCTGCGGCGATGATTTTCCTGGCGACCGCAGTGGCATTCGGAGCTGGTCACGCCGCACTCGGTGCGGCAGCGATTTCGGCGGTGAGTCCGGTAACAAAAGCCGATATTGCCGAACGTCGGATCGCTCTGTCCGTCATCAACTGGGGTCAGACTGTGGTCGCCGCAGTGTTGGCCGGGTTCGTACTCGAGCCGTTTTTTCCGAGCGGGGCCTGGAGCCAGCGAGACTTTCCGCTCGTGGCAATCGGGGCCATGCTGGCCTCCATGGTGTACCACCTCGTCAACTGGGGTCTGGTCACCTTTGCGGTCCGGGTCGTCTACCGGAAGCGAGAGATTCGGCCATGGTCCCGGATGGGTTCAATTCTTCGATCAACCGTCGTCATGGGGTTCGTCGGCGGGCTACTCGGAGCTACCTATCACCTCGTTCCGGTTGCGCTGCCTCTGATCTTTGCGCTGTTCGGGGTTGGCTACCTGGCGTTCTCATCATTGAGTGAGCTCCGTGAAGCGCAAGAAGCAACGCTGCGGGGTTTCATCAAAGCGCTCGAAGCCAAGGATCTCTACACCCGGGGTCACACCGAGCGGGTTGCCTACTTCAGCCAGCTGATCGCCGAGCGGATGAACTACCGCGGTACCCGGCTCGAACGAGTGCGGTGGGCGGCGCTTATCCACGATGTCGGAAAACTGGCCGTCCCGCGTGATCTGATCCGCAAGCGAGGCCGACTCGAAGACGAAGAGTATTTGCAGCTGCAGACGCATGCCCATGTCGTCGAGGACCTGCTCGCAGAAGTCGAATTTCTCCGGCCTATGGTCGAGATCGCCTCGGGTCACCACTCTCGTTTTGATGGCGGTGGCTATGGAGGAACCGGTCACGCCCACGGGACCCCACCGTCGCAGGAGGCGAGGATTCTCGCAGTTGCGGATGCTTTTGACGCTATGACCTCCACGCGGTCCTACCGGGTGGCGCTTAGTCAAGAGTTCGCCTTCCAGGAGCTTCGATCCAATGCCGGAACGCAATTTGATCCCGAAGTCGTAGAGGCGCTCGTGCAAAGTGTCATCGAGGCAGGCGAACGATACGGGTCGCCAAATCTTGGCTCAGAACAAGACGCCCGGTTCATTGCCGAGGGCAAGGTCACATAGTGGATCGTTTTCGACATCTCGAACCAGTGCTTTGGGCCTTGACGATGTTGGCTATCGCCATCGTCGGAATCGGTCGATCCGACTCGTCTCTGGTGGCCGTCAGCGTTGCCAGCGTCATCATCGGCGCGGCTGCCTTGGTGACAGTTCCGGCGTCGAGCGGAAACCGCTTTTCGCTAGCACTGGCGGCGGCTACCGCCGTCCCACTGCTGATTGGTCCCATCTTCGATTTTGGTGGTGCGGTCGGTTCGGTGGCGGTTGGGTTCTTGTCCGGTTGGGTCGTCTTGCAGTTATTCGGCTCGGAGGACCAACTCGTTTCCGCCACCAGCGACTTTCTCCGCCAGTCATTCGGTGCTTTTCTCTTCGCAGCCACGTTTGTCGTTGTTTCCCACTCTGTCGGCATGGTGATCGGAGATGCGGCGGCCAACCTGGTGAGCGCGATCGGTGCCGCTCTCATCTGGTTCGGGTTCGAAACTATCGCATGGGCGCTCTTCACCTACGATCGGGTTTCGCGTCGTTACATGATCAAGTTGGCGGTCGAGGATTGGCCGGTAGCGTTCAGTCTGTTTGCGGTGGGAGCGCTATTTGCATATGTGCTCCCGGATTTGGGCTGGTGGGCACCGGTGGTCGCCTTGTTGCCCTATTCCTTTGCGCACATTGCCTTCTATCGGTCGCATTCGGCCAGGATCACCTACAGCCAGACAATTCGTTCGCTGGCCCGGATCCCTGAGGTGGCTGGACTGTCGCCGGATGGGCACTCCGACCGCACCGCCGAACTGTCCGTCGCTGTCGCAACTGAACTCGGGCTGAACCCCGACGAGGTTCGGATGGTCGAGTACGCGGCTCGGCTCCATGACATCGGCCGGATCACCCTGAACGAGTTGAACATTATCAAAGTCGGATTTACCGACGATGACATCGCCCGGTGGGGAGCTGAGATTATCTCCGAAGCTCCATACCTGACCGGAGTCGCCGCACTTGTTCGCCAACAGCATGATCCGTATCGGCGCCCCGGCGAACGAAAAGATCCCGACCTGCCAATTCCTTCAAAGATCATCAAGGCTGCCTCGGCCTATGACCACGCCACATCAGAGTTAGGGTTCTCGGCCCTCGAGGCGCTTGAGGTCCTTCACCGCGGAGCCGCCTACGACTACGACCCCGATGTCGTCGAGGGCATCCGTCAGATTGTGATGACGCGCTAAGAGGCGGTCAGGGTCGGTTCGCCGAACCGGCCCGTGTCGTAGAAGGAACGCCGTGCTTGAACCACCGGATGGGTCGTCGGAGCTCGGATTCGAGAAACCGACCGAGGCCAACGGCCAAGAAAACGTCTCCGAGTGATATGACGGTCCCGGACCCCCAGAAAAACCGGACCGGGATGACATCGGCCAGGAACATGAGGCGCGTTTCTGATCCGAGCACGATGTGCTTAAAGTCGGTGATTGCCACCTCGGCGCTGAATCCACTCGCAGCCGACGCGGCAGCCTCCAGAACCGGCATCGCGCCGTTGGCGGCGATAACCGAGAAATTCATGAGGATGCCGAAACCCGCCAGCCACATGCCTGGTCGGGCCCGATTGGCGATCACCACCGCAAGAATAAAAAGGTAGGAGATCAGCAAAAGGGCAATGCCGACCGGAGCCGACCACGACCGGCCGCTCGGGATGAATCCAGACGCGGTCTGCACCGCAAAACCGATGATCAGGAGCGGCCAGAGCCGCAATTCAATTTCGCCAAGATTCGCCAGCCGGCCGCCCCGTATTATTGCGACGCCGATCGCGACGACCACGACGATTGCAAGCCACAATCCGCCTTCAGCCATTGGCCCGAACGGTACCACTGTGAGCGCGTAACCACTATCTTCATCGTTAGGTAATTTTGATTTTAGGAGTCCCATGCTGGTGACTGACCAGATCGGGCCGATGCTCACCCTGACCATCGACGACCCGGAGCGGCGTAATCCGCTAACCAACGCGGTTGTGACAGAGATGACGAAAGCGATCCAATCGGCCGATGAATCGGTACGGGTCATTGTCGTCACGGGGTCCGAAACGAAGGCTTTTTGCGCAGGCGGTGACCTGGCAGGTGGGTTCTTTGACGATCCCATCGCCACACATAGTGCGCGGGCCGAGCTCGCCGACCTATTTCGGTCGATGCGCCGGTGTCGGCAGCCGATCGTCGCCCGGGTCAACGGTCACGCACTGGCCGGTGGATTCGGGTTGATGCTGGCGTGTGACATAGCTGTCGCCGCCGACCACGCCAGGTTCGGCATGCCCGAGATCAACGTCGGACTATGGCCGATGATGATCACGGCTCTTGTGCAACGTTCGCTGCCTGAGAAAGTGGCAATCGATCTGATGATGACTGGTCGACAGATACCGGCGGCGGAAGCTCTAGCGATCGGAGCGATCTCGAGAGTGGTCGATGCGGCGGACCTCGACGCGACGGTTTCCGAACTGGCTGATTCGTTGGCGGCCAAATCCCCGGCTGTCTTGGCGCTCGGAAAACAGAGTTTCTATGCCGCCTCGGACCTGGCGTTCGACGCAGCCCTTGAGTCCCTGGCCGCTGGACTCACGGCAGTTGCGTTGACTGAGGATGCCAAAGAGGGGACTAGCGCATTCATCGAGAAGCGTCCGCCGAATTTTGTTGGTCGCTGACGGTGATAGTTTGACGCACCTATGAAATTGTTGCGCGCTGCTGGCTGGACGATGATTTGGGCTGGAGTCCTGATCTTCGCATTTTTGGCCTATCAGCTCTTTGGGACGTCCATCGGGACTAATCGCGCCCAGGATCAAGCTGATGAGCAGCTCGAGACCATTTTCGAGGCGTCAATCGAAGAACTAGCGGCGACCGGAGTTCCGGTTCCGACCGACCCTCAAGTGTCGACTGACGTAATCCCAACGTTGTTTCCCGAGCCGATTCCAGTGCCTGGTCAGCCGTTTGCGCGCATTGTCATTCCTAAGGTCGAGATCGATCATGTGGTCTGGGAAGGGGTTGAGCGTGCCGACCTAAGAAACGGTCCTGGACACATGCCATGGACGGCGCTGCCCGGCCAGCCTGGAAACGCCGTCATCTCCGGGCATCGCACGACCTACGGGGCGCCGTTCTTCAGGCTCGATGAAGTAGAGGTAGGCGATGAGATCACGATGCAGACGGCGACCGGATCGCACCGATATGAGGTGCGCGAGATATTGATAGTCGAACCCACTGCCGTCGAGGTCACCGAGCCGCGCGACGGTGCCTGGCTGACGCTCACGACATGCACTCCGGTCTACTCAGCGGCGCAGCGTCTCGTAATCCATGCTGAACTCGTCGAAGGACCCAATTTCGATTTTGTGCAATATCAAGCGGAGGCATCGTCATGAAAAGACTGTATGAACGATTACCTGGTCCGGCACCCGTGCGCGTTCTCATACTCTTGGTGTTGGCCGCCGTCGTGTTTGTGCTGCTCATCCCGTTGTTTGAATGGGCTGGCACGTTCCTCGACGACGGTGGAGTAATTGGTGCATGGGTAGACGCAGGGCCGGGTCTTCGGGTCTAAGGGCGGACGAACCGGTGTTCAGCCCCGACCCCACGTCGTTACCTGTTTGACGTTGCCGGCCGATCATTCGGTTCCAGCTAGAACCCGAAACTTCCAGCGGACAATTCTCTAAGCGTTGCCAAAGAAATCTGTCCGGTTACCTGCTTTTGGATCGTGCGGTCCTGTCCAATGAACCACGTAGATGGCATGCCGAGCGGCGGATAGGCGGCGGCGACTGTTTCTGCGGCATCAAAACCGAGCGTATAGGACACGCCCAGTTCTTCGGCCAGGGCACGGGCAAGTTCCTCGCGATCGCTGACGGCGATACCCAAAACGAGGATGCCCGGTTGGTCGGACTGGAAGGCGTCGAAGTCCGGCATTTCCGCTCGGCACGGTGCGCACCACGATGCCCATAGGTTCAAAACCACCGGCCGACCGTCGGTTTCGAGGTGTTGCACGAGGTTGAAGGTCGAGCCGTCGAACAACTGCACTGTAAAGTCGGGGGCGATCTCGGCCGCGCTGATTTGAGCATCGGGATCGGCAGTTGATCGCGATTGATAGGCAAGGATGGCAATGAGAGCGCCGACGATCGCAACGCCGACCAGAATCAGGAAACCCGAGCGGCTGGCAGTGGGATCGTCCGTCGTTGTTTCCATAATCACATGGTACCGGTGGGCCGTCGTTAGACTTTTTGAGTGAGCTTTTTCAAACCCGGCAAAGTAGACCTCGATCGAGCTGGCATTGATCCGACCAGAGTTCCACCAGGCCAATACGTCACAGACCGATTTCCCGTCCTTCACGCTGGGATCGTGCCGACGATCGACATCGAGAACTGGGATCTGAAAGTCGATGGCCTCGTCGCACAAACGCGTTCATATTCGCTGGACGAGATCAAGGCGATGCCGACCGCAGATCACACGATGGACATCCACTGTGTCACGAAATGGTCGAAGCTCGACACCGACTGGCACGGCGTCCGGGTCGTTGACTTCATCAACGGTTTCGAGGTTTCGCCTGACGCGACGCACGTCTTGGTCGGGGCTGAACACGGCTTCACGGCCAATCTGCCTATCGAAGATTTTCTCCGGCCGGAGAACCTACTCGCCTGGCAGTTCGGCGGAGCGGAACTGGAAATCGAGCACGGCTGGCCGATGCGACTCGTCGTGCCTCACTTGTATTTCTGGAAGTCGGTGAAGTGGCTTCGTTCCTTCACTTTTCTGGCAGCGGATCAGCCGGGCTTTTGGGAACGTAACGGATACCACATGTACGGCGACCCGTTCAAGGAGCAGCGTTACTGGGGGAGTTGAGGTCCCTGGAAGACGGCGCTCCGGTAGTACTCAAGTTCCTTGATCGATTCCCGGATGTCAGCCAAGGCCCGGTGGCCTCCGACTTTCTCGGGGGCGTTGTCCAACTGTTCCGGCATCCACCGTCTGGCGAGTTCCTTTATGGTCGATACGTCGACTATTCGGTAGTGCAGGTGCCGGACCAGCTTGGGCATGTGTTTGACGAGGAACGCCCGGTCAGTGTGGATGCTGTTTCCGGCCAG
>RCMY010002587.1_pt1 | contig 16330 bp, 16 predicted proteins | sample 2041341 | NCBI WGS metagenome assembly RCMY01 (sample SAMN09708234, study PRJNA481090) | Marine sediment metagenome, whole genome shotgun sequencing project. | reverse complement strand
GGCCGGACGGCAGGCCCGTACAGAACGTGAACATTCGGACGAAAGCTGAGCGTACGGACGTCAAACTTTGGGCTTAAACCCCCCTTCCACGAGAGTGGAGTACGGGTTCAAATCCCGTCCCGGGCACCATCGCGTCAGTAGTCGGCGGCTCGGCGTTCGGATCGTCGGCTTCGGGACTCGGCGAAGGCGGTGCGGAATCCGGTACTCGACCGGACGTAGACCGCAAAGATCAGCAGGACGGCTGACGGAATGAGGAGGAGGAGCGGGGACGAGCCCAGTGCTGAGGCCGCAGCGGCGCCACCGACGTAGCTGGTCAGGACTCCGACCAAGACGAGGATGGTTGCCGAGCGACGACCGGCCGAGGTGCGTTCGGCGCGTCGCAGCGCGAGCGCCACCTTTTCGCCGATCCGGACGATGGTGCCGGTTCCGTAGGTCGTGGCGACCGCGATGCTGCCGACGCGCCTCAGCGCTGACGCCTGGATGCCCATGGAAAATGCGCCGATGCCGATCACGAGGTAGTGGATGGCATCAGCTCGGTTGGAGAATTCGACATCGAACAGGATCAGGATGACGGGCAGGGAGAGCGTGAGCAGTGCCTCGACGACGAGGAGCTCGTCGGGTCGGACGGGCTTGTTCTGTCGGAGTTGCCGGTCATGGTGCGCAATCGCCACGACGACGCCGGAAGCGAAGGCGACAAGCGCAGCCACCGACAGTGCAGCGATGGACCAGTCGCCGGATCCCGTGAAGATTCCGGCGCGGACCATGTTGCCGCTCATGTTCGCGACGAACACGTTGGTGACGTGCAAGAAGAGGTGCGCATCGACGAACCCGGCGACTCCTGCCAGCGAGAACGCCAAGACGAGCGGCCCCGACGGGTGGTGGGCGGTCTCGGCAGTCATTGCACGTCACGCTGTTCGTCATCGAGGTCGCGGTCGAGATCGAGGTCGTGGTCGCGGTCGGCAGATTCTCGGTCCAGCGTGCTCGGCGCTTCCTCGACCTCGATGTCGATGTTGCGGGCAAGACTCCGCGCCACGTCGTCGCTGATCCGCCCGGATCGCGACGCTTCGGACAGTGCCCGTTTCTGTACCGCGGCGAGCCGTCGTGACGACATGAGGATCTGCCGTTCGCGAACTCCTGCGACGTTTCGGGTGAGGTCAGCGACCTGTTCGTCCTCGGTCTCGAGGCGTCCATCGAGTCGATCGCGGAGTTCCTCGTGCAGCGACGCGGTGATCTCGCCACTGCGATACATCGATTCCAACTCCGACAGCGCGGCCCTGAGCGCGACCGTCTGAGCCAGGTGTCGTTCGAACCGGTTCAGCTCGTCGGTCTGGGAGGTGAGGCCGAGCCGATCGAGCACCGGGCGGTAGGTGACGCCCTGGACGACCAGGGAGAACAGTACGACGGCGAACACGACCGCGACTGCGTCGACGCCGGCGAACTGCTTGACCGGCAGGCCGAGGACGAGTGCGATCGGGATCGACCCGCGCAACCCGCCCCAGAAGACGGCCGTCATCCACGACGACGGCACCGGTGCGGCCTTCGATCTGGTGAACGGCCACAGGACGCCGTAGGCGATGATCAATCGGCTGACGAGGACACCGACGATCGCCACCAGCGCAGTGACGAGGGTTCGCCCGCGGAGGGCGTCGGGGTCGAACTCCAAGCCGATGACCAGGAACAGCGCCGAGTTGGCGAGGAACGCGAGCACTTCCCAGAACTCACGCAGCGTCACACGTGACGAGGCCGACATCGCGAGTCGAGTTCCGTAGTTGCCGATCAGGAGACCGGAGGCGACGACGGCGATCACTCCCGATCCTCCGAGCCGGTCGGCGAGCAGGTACGCGCCATACGCGGTCACCAACGACAGGGTGATTTCCACGAGATGGTCGTCGAGCGTGGCCATCAATCGGTGAGCGAGGAATCCGACCGCCGCTCCCGCGCCGACGCCGACGACGACTTCGGTACCGAACTCCGACAGTGCATCCTGGAAGGTCACCGGGTCGTCGCCGAACGCGACCTCGACAGCGATCAGGTACGCAACGATCGCGAGGGCATCGTTGAAGACCGACTCACCCTCCATCAGCGTCCGCAAACCGGACGCCACTCCGTTCTCTTTGAAGATCGCCAGGACGCTGACGGGATCGGTTGCGGCGAGCATGACGGCGAACACCACCGCGAACTCGACAGGCACGCCGGGCAGGACCACGACGAACAGCGCGATCACCGTTGCCGAGATGGCGGTGCCGACGAGAGCCAACACCGCGACCTGTCGCCAGCGCAACACGAGGTCGTCGAGGTCCATGTTGATCGCGCCCTCGAACAGCAGCGGTGGCAGGAACACCAGCAGAATCAGTTCACTCGTGAGGTCGACGGCGTTGAACGTTCCGCTGACGCCGAGCGCCAGACCGACCAGGACGAGCGCGACGGTGTACGGCAACCGCAGACGACTGACGCCGATACCGACGAGTGCGGCCACGAGCATCAGCGCAACGATGAGCGTCTCGGTGACTTCGATGTCACTGGCCGCAGATTCGGCGGTGGCGAGCAGCGTGTGCATGAGCGCGTTGTTCAGCAGAACAGGCTGCCGTCGCAGCCGTCTCCGACGCCGGCGGGAATCTCGATGGTGGTTGCTGATTCGTAGTCAGCGACGCTGAGTTCGGTCATGGTTCTGGCGACGGCGAGTGGGTCGACGCGTTCATCGGCGACTCCGAGCACGACGACCGTGGTTCCGTCAGGTGACCAGACGATGAAGCGTCGGCCATCGTTCGCGTTGAGCCATCCTACTGCACCGTTGACGTCGACCTGCTCAAAGGCGGGGCCGAGAGCTTGGCCGATCAGGTCTGTGTGGGCGGGGGACGTCAGCATCTGGGCAACGACACGATCACCGTCAAACCATGTGACGAAGCGTTGGCCCGCTGAATCGTTCCAGGCGCCGTTGATCTCGACGAGACCGTCGAACTCTGTTGACAGTTCCCAGCCGGGGATGCCGGCGGAGCGACGTTGCATCGTCGTGATGATCGAGACGGCTTGGTCCGTGTCGATCCCGGTGCCGGCCAGCCGCACGAGTCCGCTTGGGTCCACCGCAACAAGCCGGAGACCGCCATCACTGTCGTAGGCATCGTCCCACCCGTCGATGGTGACGGGTCGACGCATCTCCGATGGGGTCGCATCGATGCCCGTCGGCTGTGATTGCAGGGTCAACAAGATGTCCCGGTCGGCATCGGCGAAAACCTGCGTGAACGTTGCTTGGGCAGCGCTACCTCCGACGGCTCCTGCTCGCACCGGCACACCGGCCGGTGCGATCGACGCGGTCGGCAAGAAGCGTGGGATGTCATCGACGCTGGACGGCGCTACAGGTGGCGACGGCCACGCGGCCAATCGGTCCTCGAAGGCGGGCCCCGCTGTCGGAACAGTCGTCGTCGCCGGTGATGCCGTGGTGGTCGGCTCCTCGACAATGGTTGTGGTGGCCGGTGCTGCCGTGGTGGTTTGCTCGGCAGTGGTTGGCGCGGGTTCTGACGTCGCCGGTGCGGTCACCGTGCTCGTGCTGGTCACTGGGGTCGAAGCCGAGGTCTCTGTGGTGTCGCTTCCGCAGGAGGCGATGAGGAGCACTCCGACTGCCGCCGGTGCGAGCTTGATCATGATGCGTCGGCCTGCGTGGGCCAGGCCGCTGCGGGCCGTGGTGGGGATCGTGGTCATGGATTCCTCTGCTTGGTGATCTCTGCAAACGTCTGGCACGTTCAGCTGGCTTCGATCGTGAGTCCGATGGTGATTGCGTCAATCTCGGCCTGTGTCGCGCCGTAGAAGCTCAATGTGATGAATTCGCATTCTGGACGGTCGATGATGATTCTGATTCCTTGGCCATCCTCGATTCCTCCGGTGATCGCGGTGTAGCCGTCGACGTCAATTTCTGGGCCGGCTGTTGGTGCGAAGGCGGAGCCGCCCATTCCAATGGTTGCGTATGCCGTGTCGCTTCCGATGTGGAGGCCTGGCAGCCCTGATCCGCCACCGTGTCCAGGTACCACTTCGTAAATCCATCCAGATGGGAGTCCGGAGAAGATGAGCGATGGGCAATCATCGTCTGTCGCTGCAACGGACGGCCCCGGGTCCACGGTCGTCGGTACGGGTGGCGCAATGGTCGTGGTGTCCGGCTCCTCGATGGTGGTTGTCGTTGAGGGTGACGAAGTCGTGGTTTCCTTGGCAGTGGTTGGCGCTGCGGTTGAGGTAGTTGTCTCGGGTTCAGAGGAAGTGGGTGCGCTCGTGCTGGCGCTGGTGACCTGGGTTGGGGCAGAGGTCTCTGCCGCATCGCTTCCGCACGCCGCGAAGAGCAGGAGTCCGACCGCTGTTGGAGCCACCTTGGTCACGACGCGTCGGGTCGTGCGGGTCCGGCTGGTGGGAGCCGTGATGGGGATCGTTGACATGGATTCCTCTGGTTGGCCGCGCGGGCGGAGTCGATCAGCGAACGGTGGTCGGCGTGATCGAGGACGTTGTCGCCTCGGCGGAGGGCGGTCCGCAGGAACTTGAACACGATGGTCCGCTCCCTTCGAACTGTTGGATCAGGTCGAGCAGGCGGCGAGGCTCGCCAACGGCTCCGACAAGCTCGAGTGTGCGATGTTGTCGCTCGAGTTCTGTCCGGGCAGCGACGAACGCTCCGTATCCGCTGCAGTCCAAGAAGGTCAGGTCCGCCAAGTCGACAACGACGGTTCTCGCGTGATCTTCGACGCACGCACGTGTCACCGAGGCGCGACTCGCGAAATCCAACTCTCCGTCGATCTTCAGCACGCTGGTGTCCTGTCCATGCTCGACGAGGATGGTGATCGCCGGCTCCGCAACGTGCGGTGCGATCACGATGGAACGAAACTGCTCACGGAACACGTTGATCCTCCTGGCGGGTCCAACACGCAACCTGGGTCCGGAGCAACGCGATCGAGAGCACATCGCTCTCGAGACTCACCCTACGCCGATCGGCACTGAACGCAAGGGTTGCGCGGAGACTCGCGGCGCTCGCCCGTCCCGACCGATCCTGAGGCGATGCCTCGGCCGGTAGTGTGCGAGTGACTGAGTCGTGCGCTTCCGGGTGCTGTTGCCGCGATCCAGCTGTTGCTCCTGACCTCGGCAGCGGTGTGTCTGACCGCCATCAGCGAAGGAGTCCTGTGTGCAACACCCTCATCGAAGCGCGAGCCCGCGAAGATGTCCGACGGCCCGAGGCCGGCAGGGGTCCTTGCATGGACGGTGAACGCACCACTCGAATCGCGGCACGATTCACGCCTGGTGTCGGGACGCCGCCGAACGCGAGCCTGTGCGACAGGTGTGTGGAGATCTTGTGCGTGCACGGCGCCGGCGTGTCGATCATGAGTGGGCACAACAGCGGTCCGGTGTGCAGTTCGTCAGCACGCGTCCGCCAGCTCGAGGACCTGCAGTTCTCGTTGGGGGAAGGTCCATGCCACGACGCGTTCACGGCGGGCTCGTTGGTCTCCGAACCCGACCTTGCAGACAGCAGCAACATCAGATGGCCGAACTACACCCCGCCTGCGCTCGACCTCGGCGCATGCGCAGTGTTCGCACTCCCACTCCAGATGGGCGCCGGGATCGTCGGCGTCTTGACCCTGTATCAGGACTCGGTCGGCATGCTCACCGATGAACAAACCGCAGATGCGCGCGTCCTTGCGTGCCTGCTCCCTGCGATCATGTCCGACATCCAGGCCCGAGCGCCCGATCCGCTCCCTGCCGGTGTGTTGAGCGACCCCGACGCCCACCGCGCGGAGGTGCACCAGGCGTCAGGGATGATGGCGGTCCAACTCGGCATCAATGTCGACGACGCGCTGGCCCGCATCCGAGCACACGCCTACGCGACGAACGACCTGGTCGCTCGGGTCGCCGGCGAGATACTGGCGCACCGTCTCCATCTGGGCAACGATGGACAAGACGACAGGGAGTTCCCGCATGAGTAGTCCGAGCGAAAACGGGGCGGCTCGAGAAACGCGGATCATCCAGACGTTCCTCGAACTCGCCGACACCCTCGTCGCCGATTTCGACATCATCGACTCGCTCACGATCCTTGCGACGCGCTGCGTCGAGATCCTCGACGCAGCCGCCAGCGGAATCCTGCTTGCCGACGCCGATGCACAGCTGCGGGTGATCGGTGCGTCCAGCGAACAGGCCCGCTTCCTCGAACTCTTCCAACTCCAGAACGAAGAGGGTCCGTGCATGGAGGCGTTCGCATCCGGCCAAGCCGTCATCCAAACCGACCTCCGCACAGCGCTCCAACGCTGGCCGAGATTCACCCCATACGTGGTCGGCGCCGGATACGAATCGGTGTACGCGATCCCGTTGCGTTTGCGGGGCGACATCATTGGCGTGCTCAACCTGTTCCGCACGGAACCCGGACCGCTCGTCGCAGGCGACCTCGCTCTCGCTCAAGCGCTGGCAGATCTCGCCAGCATCACCATTCTGCAAGCAGCAGCCGCAACCGAATCACGACAGCGCGAGGAACACCTCCAATACGCACTCGACAGCCGAATCGTGATCGAACAGGCCAAGGGCATGCTCGCCGAGCACGCACACATCGACATGGCATCAGCGTTCGACCACATCCGAGCCCGCGCCAGAAACACCAACACGAAACTGACGGTGGTCGCGACACGCATCGTCGACGGGCAACTCGACCTGGCCTCGTTCGTCGCCAAGCCTTCGAGCATCCAATGACCCAGATCGAGTTCGCCGGACCGATCGCGAGGGCCACTGCGCCGGTGTCGCCGGCGTGTTGATCGCAGGCGTCGACGTCGGGGGAACAAACGTCCAGGTGGGAGCAGTCGCGGACGACCACAGTGTCGTCGCACGTGCCAAGCGTCCGACGCCGACCGAAGGGCCCGACGCACTGGTTGAGACGATCGTCGACATGATCAGCTCGTTCGACGACGACGTGATCGGTGTCGGGATCGGCATCCCCGGACCGGTCCACGAGGGCCAGGTCGTGCGCGTGCCGAACCTCGAGGGTTGGAGCGAGTCCGTCGACATCGCCGAACTCGTGTCGGACCGACTGAATGTGCCGGTCGCGGTCGGCAACGACGCCAACGTCGGGCTGCTCGGCGAGTGGGTCGACGGTGTCGCCCGAGGGCGGCGCAACGTCCTCGGCATCTGGATGGGCACCGGGATCGGCGCCGGGTTGATTCTCGACGGTCGTCCGTTCGTCGGTTCATTGGGTGGCGCAGGCGAGTTCGGCCACATGATCATCCGGGCTGACGGCGCCCTGTGCAGCTGCGGCCGCCGCGGGTGTGTCGAGGCCTACGCCGGTCGACGCCGCATGGCCGACACGATCAAGCAGATGGTCAAGGCTGGACGAACGACGACCCTGTTCGACATCCAGGACGATGAAGGCAAGGATCGTCCGACATCGAAGGTGTGGAAGCGGGCGCTCGAGGAGGGCGATCCGCTCGTGACCGAGATGTTCGACGGCGCGGTGCAGGCGGTGGCGATCGGTGCCGCGTCGACGATCAATCTGCTCGATCTCGAGCAGGTCGTGATCGGCGGCGGGATGGCCGAGAAGCTCGGTCAGGATCTGGCTGATCGGATCCGAGAACAGGCCGAACCGTTCATGATGCAGCCCAACCCGGAACTCAGCTTCGATGTCGCTGCCCTCGGCGATGACGCAGGCGTCGTCGGTGCCGCGTCGATCGGGCGGGCGAAGACCGTCGAGTTGTCGTCAGCCGGGAGCTGACCCGAAGCGGGACCGCGCCGTCGATTCCGTTCCACTCGCAATCACCTCGTGCACAGCGTCGGCCAATCGATCGAGATCGTGATCCTCGAGCCGGTGACACAGCACGGGGAGGGCAATCGTGTCGTCGGCGTCGATGAGCACGCGGAGGTCGTTGGTGAGTGTTCGGACCGCGTCGGAGTCGAGCTCATCGGACGATCGGAGTCGCTCCAGGATGTCGAGCGCCGATTCGGCATTCCGCTCGGCGACCCACGCCAGATCGCCGGCGCCTCCCGCAGCGACCCGATCGAGTTCGGGGTACACCACTGTTCCGACGAGATCGACGTAGCGACCCAGCTCGTGGCGGAGGGACTCGCCAGCCGCTCCACGATCAGCGGCAGTCGCAGTGCGGAGCGATCGCAGCCCGTCCAACAGTCGCCCATGCGCGGCGACGACCGGCCCCGTGAACCGTCGAGCGGCCGCACTCGGGCCGTCATTTTCTGTCTCGTCGACCGTGCTGACATCCGTGTCGACATCCGTGTCGAGACCGTGGCCGACATCAGCGCCATGGGTCCGAGTGGCCCGCACCCGGACCGCAACAGCGGCGTCACCGTAGAGCTCGGCGGGCACCGTGCCGGAATCCGTCTCGCCGTTGGACCAATCGGGCAGCTTGTCGATCTGAGTGGTGTCGACGACTGCACGGCCGTGGACGAGATCGACGATCGGCGCAATGAGGAACGGACCCGTGTCATCGGCGGAGCGGGTGAGATGAGCCTCGACCGACTCCCGACCGAGTTCGATCAGGCTGGCGACGGCCGAACTCTGTTGGCCGGCGAGGGCGCATCGTGCACCGTCGTCGACTCGTGCGAACCGTCGCTCGAGTTCGGCGAGTGTCTCCGGAGTGGCTGTCGACGTTCTCACCGTGTCGAGCAGTTGCGCGATCGCGAGGCCGTCGGACTTGCACGGCGTGCACTGGCCACACGACTCGACCGACAGGAATCGGGCGACTCCCTGGGCGACCGCGACGAGGTCGGTGTGATCGTCGAACACGATGAAGCCGCCCGTGCCCAGACCGGACCCGAGGCTCGCGAATCCTTCATACGAGAGCGGGGTCTCGAACTGCGCTGCTTCGAGCACGGAGTTCGCCGTCCCCGAGATCGCGGCGAGGAGTGTCCGTCCAGGGAGTGGTCCTCCGCCGAGCGTGTCGATCACCTCCCACAGCGGTGTCCCCATCGCGAACTCGCCGACGGCGTGTCGTTCCGTGTCGCCGGTGATCGTGCAGACGATCGTGCCGGGGGACTCCGACGTTCCGACCTCGCGAAACCAGTCGGGCCCATTGAGGACAATCCCTGGGACGTTGGCCATCGTCTCGACGTTGTCGATCAGCGCGGGTGCCTCACGTGTCCCGCCTTCGCTCGCGAGATCGACCCATGCCGACGAGTTGCCCGAGGACTCGATCGGATCGTCGAGTCCCCGGCGGTATGGCGGTGTCACACGCGGAAATGGATATCGGCCCTCGACGACTTCGAGCAGCGCGGACTCCTCGCCGAACAGGTAGTCGCTCGGACCTTCGACGATGCGCATGTCGATGTCGTGGAGACCTTCCGCCTCGAACTCTGCGATCGCCATGCGCAACCGCCGGATCTCCGGCCGGAACGACGCCTTGATGGCCACGATGACCTCGGGCGCACCCACTGCCCGGGCGGCGATCAGTGCGCCCTCGAGCACTCGATACGGATTGCGGCGGATGATCGCCCGGTCCTTGAACGTGCCCGGCTCACCCTCGGCCGCGTTCACGACGACCTCCGTCGGCTCGACGGTGCCCCGGCTGTCGGCCACCGTCCGCCACTTGATCCCGGTGGGGAATCCCGCGCCACCGCGCCCGCGCAATCCGGCTTCGGCGATGATGTCGATCAGGTCGTCGGGATCGGTTGCCGCCGCGAGGGCGAGCGCCTTCCCACCGCCGGCATCGAGGTACCCGGCCAGGTCGGCGACGGGTTCGGCATCGAGCACACGGTGAACAAGGGGCATGCCACCGGTCTACACCCATCGGGCAAGCAGGCGTGCGCGCGACGATCCAGTGATCTGGTGTCGGGCCCTCGATCGTTGCTTGCGTTCGGCGCCTCGAGGCGTAGGGTGAACGAAGAGAGCGACGTGCTCTCGATCGCGCTGCTCCGAACCCTGGTCGCGTGTTGAACCCCGCCAGGAGGCTCGACGTGTCCCGTGTCCATTCGTTCCACGACCAAGAAGCAGTTCGCTGCACGCGCAGGTCGGCGTCTCGCCGAGCCGGGGCGGCCGCCAATGGATGAGGCTGGCGTTCGTCCACCGTCGGTCGCCTCCGACGATCGTCCATCACGCTCGGCCTCGCTACGCGACGATGACATGACGCCTCCCGACACGTTGTTCGGCCTGTCGTTCGACTCGGTCAGCCGCGCTCGCCAGTTCATGCTCGCCGTGAAGGACTTGGACATCGAGCGCAAGATGCGCCTCGTTGATGCGGTGTTGGTCGTGAAAGGCGACGACGACCACGTTCGTGTTCGGGAAACGATCGACCCGCAACCCGGTCGGTCAGCTCTGTCCGGGGCCATGTGGGCGGGTCTGCTGGGGTTGATCGTCGGTGGACCGGTCGGCTGGGTCGCAGGCCTCGGCCTCGGCGCAGGAGCGGGTGGAGCCGCCGCCAAGATGATCGATCTCGGCATTCCCGATGAGTGGGTGGAGTGGTTCGCCGACGCCGTTCGCCCGGACACGGCAACGGTCCTGGTGCTCGCCAGCGGCATCGACCAAGCCGCGCTCAGCGCCGAGATCGCACGGTTCCCCAAGGCCCGCCTGGTGCACACGACCATACATTCCGACGCGTTCGTCCAGCTCAGGTCTGCCGTCGACGAACATGCACCGACTCGTCTGCCCGACAGCCCGGTCGAGTAATCCGAATCGACCGAGCGAGTTCCCCGCCCAACAACCGAAACGAGAACGACGATGAAGATCCAACTCAACTCCGACAGCAGCATCGAGGTCAGCGAAGCCCTCACACACGCCGTCGAAACCACTCTCCACGACGCGTTCGACCGTTACGGAGACCGGATCACCAGATTGGAAGTCCACCTCAGCGACGAGAACAGCGACAGCGGCAAGGGAATACAGTGCCTGGTCGAAGCACGGCCCGCAGGCATCGATCCCGTCGTCGTCACCGGCTCCGGTGATGCCGTCGAGCGGGCCTGCCACGACGCAGTGCAGAAGATGCACAGCCTCCTCGACAGCACCTTCGGGCGCATCGATACACGCGACGCCGACGCAACGATCCGCCACACCGGCTGAACAGACGTCGAACACATGACGTCACGTCTCCCATGAGCCAAACGACCGAACCACCAGCGGTGAACCGAAGTGCCGAGCAAGCGACGGAGACGTCGTGCCTGGTGCCGTTGACCGACGTCGGCGTCGCCGACACCTGGGCGATGGTCGAAGCATCACCTGACGGCATGATCCTCACCGACAGCGATGGCCTGATCCTGGTCGTCAACAGTCGCATCGAGTCGATGTTCGGTCATGACCGGGGCGACCTGCTCGGCCGCACGGTCGAAGCGTTGCTGCCGGAGGCCCACCGATCGGCCCACACCGCTCACCGCAATCGGTATCGGGCCGAACCGAACGTGCGCGCAATGGGAACCGGACTCGATCTGATGGCGCGACGCGCCGACGGTTCAGAGTTCCGTGTCGAAGTGTCGCTCAGTCCGGTCACCACCAGTCACGGGCTCCGCGTCGTCGCGACCGTACGCGACATCACGGCACGTCTCAGTGCGGAACACGCCGTTCGCGAACGTGACGCGGCGCTCCGCACGATGGGCGAGCGTGAACGACTCGCCCGAGACCTCCACGATCTCGTCATCCAACGCATCTTCGCCGCCGGCATGGGACTGCAGGCCATCGGAATGCTGATCGACAACCCCGACGCCGCGCAACGAGTGGAACACACCGTCGACGAACTCGATGCAACGATCAACGAAATCCGCGCCGCGATCTTCCACCTGACGACACGACAATCACGACCACACAGTCAGATCGGCGACGCGATCGCGCATGCCGGCGAGCACCTCGGCTTCGAGCCGACACTCACGATCGACGGCAACCGCGCTGCCATTCCCGCCGAGATCGTCGAACAACTCGTTGCGGTGATCACCGAGAGTCTCTCCAACGTTGCTCACCATGCCCATGCCACCTGTGTCGACCTCGCGCTGAGCATCGACCAGGGCCGGATCACGATGGTCATTGCCGACAACGGGATCGGGATCCGACCCGGCGCATCGCACGGCAATGGACTTGCCAACCTCGCCGAGCGAGCCCGGCAACACCGCGGCACCGTCACCGTCACCGCCGGCGACGACGGCACGGGCACCGTGATCACCTGGACGGCGCACGCGTGAAACCGCTGGCCGTTCTCCGTGCGATCATCTCCGACTACTACGTGCGACTCGCGGCGATGGAGGCCCAAGCCCACCGCGACCACGGCGACTGACAGCGGCTCGGCGTGGGCGGGATTCAGCTGGCTGCTTGAAATCGGACGAAGCCGTCGGTCCAGTGCGTCGTGTCGTCGTGGGTGATGACATAGGCGTGGTAGTCGCGATGGCTTCCGATCCAGTCCAGGCCGTCGAGGCCCATGACGAAGACGATCGTGGCGTAGGCGTCCGCCATCGTCAGGTCGGGCCCGACGACGGTCGCGCTCGCGATGGCCGTGGTGGGCTCACCGATGCGCGGGTCGATGATGTGGGCGCCGCGTTCGTAGGTGGCCGAGGTGGCGACGGCAAGTCGGCCGCGGCCGATGACGACCGTTGCCATGGCGTCGGCGACACCGGGGTGGCGGATACCGACGCGCCAGGGTGCGCCGGCGGTCGGGTTGCCGCGGATGGCGATGTCGCCGCCGGCGTTGATGCAGAAGTTGGAGCAGCCGTGTTGTTCGAGGATCTCTGCAGCGTGTTCGATCGACCAGCCCTTGACGAGGCCTGACGGATCGAGGGTGGTGCCGTTCGGGGCAGGAATGGCGAAGACGTCGAAGACACCGTCGGAGTCGGCGCGTAGGGTTTCGCAGAGTTGGAGCACGCCGCGGATCTCCGGGCCGGCCTCGTCGAGCGTGATCTCGCCGCGGCCGAGCGCGGTGATCGGGCTGTCCTCTTTGTAGGTGCTGAACGTGGCGTCGACGTGGTGCAGCCACTCCACGACGTCAGCAACGGCATGGTCGGGGACGTCATGGTCGCGGATGTCGATGCTGACGGCCATGCCCATCACGAATTCGACGTGATGTCTCCCGAGCGTCGCCGGAACATCGGCCGTGGGGTCGGCCGGACGAGGGGTCATGCGGCTGCCGAGGTGGCAGGGATGCCGTTCGCCACTGCGATGTCGATGGCGGACTGCAGCGACTGGCGGTAGCCGTTGCTCGTGTACGTGGCACCCGAGACGGTGTCGACGTTCGCGTTCTGGGCGGTGAGGGCGCTGCTGTTGAGGCGGGGGACTGCGCTGTCGTTGATGCGGATGCTCTTGCCGTCAGCGGTCGGAGTCTGCAGCGTGTCGACCGCAGTGAGCGTGCCGTCGGCGGCAAAGGTCGCTTGGACCTGGACCGGGCCCCACTTGTTGGTGAAGGTCTCACCGTTGACCACGATCGGATCGGCGACGACGACGGGCGCCGCAGTCGTTGATGTCGTCGATGCTGTCGTGTCCGCCGTCGGTGCAACGGCGATGGTCGAGGACGTCGTTGCGGCCGCGGTCACCGTCGGCGCAGTGGCGGTCGCAGTGACGATGCCAGCTTGCGACGCCGGGGCGGCCGACACGCCGGGGTCGGTTGCCGCGAGCAGGTAGCCGAGCCCGCCTGTGGTGACGAAGCTCAACGCCAGTGCAGCGGTCCGAGAGTGCTTGGCGGGGTGGCGACGCCGGGTGGTGGTCCGGGTGGTGGTCCGGCCCGTGGCCTGGGCGGTGGCCTGGACCGGGGGAGCACTGCTGGCTGGTGTCGCGTTGCGCTTCGACGCCAGCGACGCGAGTCGTGCCTGCAACGCGTCGTCGAGCAGCGGGTCGATGCCCCGTGCCGGCACCGGTGCGGGCTGCGGGTTGGTCTCGAAGTTCATACTGCAATCAAACGCTGTGGAGGTGGGATCGAAGTGAGTGCCAGCTGTGTGTCAGCTGAGAACCTTCGATGCCCGGTGAGCTTCAGCGCCCAGATGGTCGGAGCGTCGAAAGGCGAAGACCGAGACCGTAGGTGCCGACTGCGGCGGCGGCCAGCATGCCGACTTGGAAGGCGCCGCGAGTGGCATCGCTCCCGCTCTGGTAGGCGTGCAGGAAAGCGAGGACGGTCGCCGGGACCGATACGAGGTGGATGATGCGCCACCAGCGGCGGTTCGTCATCTTCTTCGGCCACGTCGTGAAGACGACAGCGATGAGGGCATACATGGAGACCACGCCCCACGTGATCGCCCACCGTCCGTCGCCGTTGGCGCCCGGAATCAGCGCCCGGAGCAGGGTGATCCCGGAGTTGGCGTCGAGGAGGGAGAGCACGACGTGGATGATCGTGAACACGAGGGCGAGGCCGCCCAGCCAGTTGTGCAGGTCGAGCCACCAGTTCGGCCGCAGCCGCTTGCCCGTTGCACGTGACGAGAACAAGAACCCCCAGAGCAAGGCCGCGACGAGCAGGAGCGAGGCGACGATGCCGCTGGAGCGGGTGAGGAAGAACGCAATGTCGTTCATCAGGTGGCTGCCATGTCTGCTGTCGTTGTCGGCGTGCTCAACTCGAGATCGCTGAGGTCGTCCGGCATGGCGGGCGGAGTGTTCGGGATCGTGACGGTGACGACGAGACCGTGCGGATCGTTTGCCGTGGCGCTGATCGAACCGCCGTGGGCGGCGACGATGGCGTCGACGATGGCCAACCCGAGGCCGTTGCCGCCTGTCGTACGGGTGCGGGCCTCGTCGAAGCGATAGAAGCGGTCGAACAACTGTGTCAGCGCCTCGGTGGGGACGCCCGGTCCGGTGTCGGACACCGTCAACACGACAGCGTCGCCCTGGGTGTCGAGTGAGATCTCACACGCGGTGCCCGCCGGCGTGTGGGATCGGACGTTCGCCAAGAGGTTGTCGACGACTTGGCGCAGACGCAGTCGGTCACCGACGACGCTGACGACCTGATGGATGCGTGGCTGGATGAGTCGCTCGGGGTCGACGGTGCGCGCCGCGTCGATCGACTCCATCACGACTTCGACCAGGTCGACCGGTTCTTGGCTGAGCTGACGTTTCTCTTCGAGACGTGCGAGCAGGAGCAGGTCGTCGACGAGTTCGCCCATCCGCTGCGTCTCGTTGCGGATCCCCTTCATCGCCCGCTCCAGATCGTCGGGCCGGTCACGCGCGCCGTGTTCGAACAATTCTGCGTACGCGGCAGTCGCCGCGACGGGAGTTCGGAGTTCGTGCGACGCGTCGGCCACGAAACGACGCATGCGAGACTCGGACGCCCGGAGCTCGTCCATCGACCGTTCGCGTTCGACGCGCGACTCGTCGAGGCGATCGAGCATGGCGTTGAGTGTCGTTGCGAGGCGCCCGACCTCGGTCGTGTTGTCTGCTCCCGGCACTCGTTCGTCGCCGAGGTCGTCGTGGTTGATCGAGGCAGCACTCGTCTCGACCTTGCGGAGCGGTTCCAGCCCCACACGAACGAGCCACCACGCAAGGCCGAGAGCGAGTGCGATCGCAGCGAGGCTCGCGACGACGAGAACGGACAGGAGCGTGGAGGTGGTCTCGTTCACTTCGTGCAGCGACTCGCCGACGATGAGTACGTTGCCGTTGGCGAGCGGGTCGACGCGGACGCGGACCTCGTCGCCTCGGACGGACGACGCCGACTGCAGGCGCTTGTCCAACTCGACGGTGGTGAGGTCGATCGTGTCCGAGGCGCGGTCGGCGCGTCCGCCGTCCGCGACGTAGAGCTGCTTTCCGGCACTGTCGACGATCGCGACGAACAGGCCAGGAGCCACGGTCGGGATGACCTGCCAGTCGCGGGGTGAAGTTGCAACCAGTTCGATCGGGGAATGCGCCCGTTCCAGGGTGCTGTCGACCTGATGGAGTTGGCTGCGCGTGACGATGACGTACGTGGTCACGTCGACGACGGCCAAGCCGACGAGCATCGTGGCAGCGGTGGCGAGCAGCAGCCGGAGACGTAAGGACATCAGGTCTCGCTCGGTTGGCGCAGGACGTAACCGACGAGGCGCACGGTGTGGATCAGGTCGGGGCCGTGTTGCTTGAGCTTCTTGCGCAGATAGCTCACGTAGGTCTCACAGATGTTCGAGTCGCCGCCGAAGTCGTAGTGCCACACCCGGTCGAGGAGTTGGGCCTTCGACATCACCCGGTCGGGGTTACGCATGAACACTTCCAGCAGGCTGAATTCTGTCGCGGTGAGGTCGATCTCGGTGCCGCCACGGGTGCAACGATGCGCGTCGACATCGAGTTCGACATCGTCGAACCGCAGCACATCGGCTGCCGTGGTGCCCTGGCTGGATCGGCGCAAGATCGCTTTGACGCGCATCACGAGTTCGGCCAACGAGAACGGCTTCGTGAGATAGTCGTCGGCGCCGGCGGCGAAGCCTTCAGCCTTGTCGTCGAGACTGTCCCGGGCGGTGAGGAACA
>RCMY010002586.1_pt1 | contig 16330 bp, 10 predicted proteins | sample 2041341 | NCBI WGS metagenome assembly RCMY01 (sample SAMN09708234, study PRJNA481090) | Marine sediment metagenome, whole genome shotgun sequencing project. | reverse complement strand
GCCGATGCCAAACAAATAATGGATTGCAGGGATATCGTTCAAAAATTGGACAGCTCCTTCGATTCCCTATCGGGCATATTGAGTTTGGCAGGGAATACTGTACGGCTAAAAATTCTTTACCTATTGAACCAAGAAGGGCGTCTGTGCGTATGCGACCTGAGCGATATTCTGGAAATGAACGTGTCGGCCATCTCACAACATCTACGAAAATTAAGGGACAGGAACCTTATTGAACCGACCAAGGAGGGACAGGTAATCTTTTATTCGATAGTAGCGGAAAAAGCACCTATCCTTGCCCCATTTTTCGAGACAATAGACAAACGCGAACTACACGAGACAACGGACAATGGATAAGAACAGAACTTTGATCGGCACTACGGTCATTACTGCAATTGCGGCATCCCTTTGTTGCATAACCCCCGTTTTGGCCTTCATTGTGGGCACGAGTGGAATTACATCCACCTTTTCCTTTATAGAACCTTTCAGGCCTTATCTGGTCGGGATAACGGTCTTCGTATTGGTTTTTGCCTGGTACCTAAAGTTGAGGCCCGGAACACAGGAAGAAATCGATTGTGCCTGTGAAGAAGATGAAAAACCGTCTTTTTGGCAATCCAAAAAATTCCTTGCCGCGGTAACGCTATTTGCCCTAGTAATGCTTGCGTTCCCTTATTACTCCCATGTCTTCTACCCAAGTACCGAAGTAGGCAAAGAAGTGGTTTACGTATCGGAGGACGATGTGGGTGAAATAAGCTTTTCCATAAAGGGCATGACCTGTGCCGGATGCGAGGCGCATATCGAAAGAGAGGTAAACAAACTGGATGGAATCCTAACGGTCAAGTCGGATTATCAAAAGGCGAGTACCATTGTAAAATACGATGTAACGAAGACAACCGTGGATAAAATAAAGGCCGCCATTTTAAGTACCGGATATAAAATTATCGAGTAATGGAAGTTTCCCTAAAATCAACTATAACCTGTCCCGGTTGCGGGTTTCAAAAAGAGGAGGAAATGCCTACGGATTCCTGCCAATTCTTCTATGACTGCAAAAGCTGCGGGGACGTATTGAGGCCAAAGAAAGGGGATTGCTGCGTATATTGCTCTTACGGTACCGTGGCCTGTCCACCTATTCAGAAAGGCTCGGGCTGTTGCTGAAAAATCGTTCCTTTAACGGCACAGGGAGACATGCTCCCGTAAAACGGAGTAAAATCGATTTCTTTGTCACTTCTTTATTCCAGTTACGAAGCGTAGTATCCCATTGTATTGACGTATGGTGTTCCCCTTGCTACGACAGCAAAAGCACGGGCAACCAATTTATTCCTTATAATGTTGAGCGTACTCATCTTGCTCTTGCCCATTTCGAGCCTTCTCTCAAAATAAGCCTTCATTTCTGGACTGGATTTTACCGACGACAGGGCACACTGATGTAGCAATGTCTTCCCTTCGAGATTTGCCAAACGGCTCACTTTTGTCCTGCCCATGACGCTAGTGCCCGACCTATGGGGAAATGGTGCTATACCGCAATATGAGGCGAACTTTCTCCATGTCTTGAAAGCGGTGAAGCCGGCCGTGTGGACAATCAGAAAACGGGCGGTCACACAACCGATTCCTTTTATACCTACCAACAATCTGAACATTTCTTTCAGTTTTGCGTCCTCGTGTACCAATTTGTCCATTTCGCGCTCAAGGTCCTTTATCCGCCAATTCAACAAGTTGATAATATCTTCCTGTATCCAGAACAGCAGGGCCTCATCTTCCAAGACCCTTTTTTGCTCCTTCAGGGTGGCCATGTGCCCGGCACGCTGGGAGACAAGTTTCCTTCGCATCGACATGAGCCTTTTGAGACGTAACAGAACCGACCTTGGCACTTGGTGCGGAACAACTTCCTCCCGTTTACGATAGCCATATAGGGCTATTCGTTTTGCGTCGGCCTTATCGTCCTTCCCCCTTGTGATACCAAGGGAACGTTTGACTTCCAATCCGGAAACGACATGCATAAGGCAACCTTCCCGGTCAAGCAGTTGCACCAATTGGTCCGAGTATAGACCTGTATGCTCAAGAACAAAGAGCAGGTTTTCCCTATCCGCTCCACTCTTTTTTAAACCCCAATCCATCATTTTCTGGATTCCTTTGGAGTTATTGGTGAATTCCTTTTGCGTTCCACTGCCGTGGACACAGCATTCCAATGTCAGTTTGCTGACATCGATGCCTACTACTTCTTTGATTTCCATATTTCATATTGTTTAAATTAGGTCGCTTAAACTAAGACCTTTACTAGCAAGGGCTAAAATCCTATTTGGTTCTGGGCAACCTTTATAAAGGATGGGGACTAATACGCTAGATGGGCCTTTTGCCTAGCCGTCGCGAAAGTTCACCCCTTCCTTTGCTGTTATCATATAAATTTATTGACCTTATCTTCCATATACCAACCTTAAAAAGTTAAAAAAGGGACGGTGACCATTACTCTAGATGGGTCTGTTATCCTAGCCGTCGCGAAAGTTCACACCGTCCCAATTTCCATTTTATACCTTATCAACAATATTGAGAGTTATGAGTCTCCCCCAGACCCCCTCTTTTCAACATCATTATCACAATAGATTTTATCTATCAAGACAAAACTAAAGGCCGTCGCTGTTACCTTTTTTTGTTGCTTGACCTGTACAATATTCATTCTTGGTAAGACGTATAAATAAGAGGGGCAGGGGCCCCCTGGTTTATGCCGTTGTCCAAGAGGGAATGTTGTTTTTTTGCCGTCAAAAAAAGATAATGGTGGCTGCACGGATAGTTGGCCGAAAACTTTTGACCTTGAAATTTCTAAACCTCTTGAAGCGGAACAAAACGCAAAGTCCGAATTCAGGTCAAGCGGACTATAGGTCGGATTTTAGGAGGAAGAATATCGTATTTTGAATATGGGAAATGACTATGATTTTGTGATACTGTTTGATGAATAGGAGGGAACCCTAAAATTCGGGCTAGTGTCCAAGATTTTGGTACGAAGCTCTTTGCCCGTAATGGAGAGTAACGGAATGGAGCGGCAATGTGCTGAGGGGAAACGAGGTGAAAGTGTTATTGTAGATATGTTGTGGCCGATTGTTACAGTTTAATATGGAATGGTTTTAAATTCAAATAATGCGACTTAGTGTCAACCACAAATTATTCTTTTTTCTAGACGCTCCAGTTTAGATAAACGTGGGTTTTTATCACTTTACCTCAGACATTGCGAAAACAAGAATTTGGACAAATTAATGTATAGTTTCCTTAACTCCCGTATTGCATAAAGAGTAATCATCTGAAAAGTACAGTTTATGGGTAGATTGGGGGGACTTAGTGCAATAAAGGATTGATTCCATAAAAAATTCACTTTATTAAACTTTTCAAGCTCGAGAATTCAAGATAAATTTGGCGTAATAAAAATATCAAAATCAATGATTTTAAAATTCGGGCTTTGTTTATATCATAAAAATTCATAATATTTGTTAATAATCACTTAACGTTAGTGCCCCATTTCTGCTTATTCTTCGTCTAAACGATGAATTTGTTTTGAACAATGTCTTCTATGGATTCGAATTGCACGATAGCATCGGAATTATGGGCCGGCGTCAAAAATGGCGATAAAAAAGCCCTTAGCGACCTTTATGGAATGTACGCCGATGCTCTGTACCAGTTCGGAAAATCATATTCCTCGGACAGCTGCCTCATTGAGGACGGCATCCACGACCTGTTCGTCGAACTTTATAGGCGCAGAAAAAACCTTCCCGTCGCCCGGAGCGTTAAAAACTACTTGTTTACGGTGCTAAGGCGGAAAATTACGAAACTATCCAAGAGCAGGCCGCTTGTTATTTCGCCCGAAGACGATCATGTCGGCAGAATCTACCGCATCCAAGAGGTTTCCATGGAAACCGAAATAATACATAAAGAGGAAAAAGAAGAACTCGGCCTTCTCCTTACAAATGCGGTCAACAAGTTGACCCCAAAACAAAGAAAAGGGATATCCATGCGATTTTACGAAAACAAATCCTATGAAGAAATGGCCCTGGGCCTTGGTATATCGACAGAAACTGCACGCACCTTGATTTACAGGTCCTTAAAAAGCATTAGGGAAAATTTCTCCTGAATATAGCGCGCGCGCCCCATTTCACACCGTCAAAGAAAAATAATCGTTTTTTTTTGTCTATAAAACACCATTTAGCCATACTATACAGTACAAGAGTTTGGTGAAATGTGTTTTTTGGTTGGATTTAACTACGTCGATACTTTTTTCAAATCTTAAGAAGACCCTATTTTGAGCGATAGTTTTGACGAAGACCGAAAACAACGGTTGAACGATAGAATCCTTATGTCCGTCAATCGGTACGATAGCCGGAAACGGATAAAAAGCATATACTATCCTTCATCGATTGCCGCAATTTTGGTCATAGGCATATTTTCCTACACTTACTTTAACTGGGCGGCTTCCCCATCGCAGTTGCTCCAAAAAGCGGCTGCATCAACTAGCTTGGATACTTCTGGCAGCGAGGTACGATTGATACTTAATAATCAGGAGGAGGTCAAGATTGTCGAGAAAAAGCCGGACCTGGTATATGCCAGCAACGGTAAATCGATCAGCATCAATAATGAAAGAAGATTAAGCCAATACTCGGACCGCCCAAACAGGGCAAGTTACAATAGCATAGTGGTCCCCTTGGGAAAGAAATCGCAGCTTACCCTTTCGGACGGGAGCAAGGTCTGGATCAATTCGGGATCGAAACTTACCTATCCGACCATTTTCGCCAAAGGGAAAAGAGAAGTCGTTTTGGAAGGGGAGGCCATTTTCGAGGTCGCATACAATGTCGAGAGCCCCTTTCACGTATTGGCGGGCGGAAACGATATAAAAGTTTTGGGCACCATCTTTAATGTGAGCAGTTATGCGGACGATGATTATATCAACACGGCATTGCTGAGCGGCAGCGTAGAGATTACCTATACCGAAAAAAGCCGGTTTTTCAACGCCGAGAAATCCATAAGAATAGTTCCCGGCACCTTGGCTTCCTACAATAAAAATGGGCGGAAAATAGATACAAAAAAGACGGATATAGCCCCCTATTTCTCTTGGAGGAACGGAGAGTTCATCTTTCAAAACAACGACCTGCAATATATCATGAAAAAAATATCCCGACACTACGGGATTGCCATAGCTATTGCGGACGGAACATTAGCGCGACAGAAGTTTTCCGGGAACTTGGATATCGAAAACGATTTGGAAACCGTGATGGAAATTATGAAAAGGACCTCAAAATTCGAATTTAAAAAAGAGGATAATAGAATCAGTATCACTAAACCTAATATAGAACGTCCATGACGAACAGATGACATACAAAAAAACCGGAAGATGCTCCAACATCCCCCGGCGGTTCCAACATTACGCTCACGTAACATTAAAAAACAAAATTATGAATAAAAAGGCTAATCTCCTTCTCTCCCTATTTTTGGCTCAAACGAACAATATATTTTTGATCGGCATGCGAGTATCCATATTACTTTTATGTATAGGATTGACCAGCGTTTACGCCCATACGTCAAATGCCCAAAATATTGATATTGACCTGGAAGATGTTCCCATAACGACTTTTTTCAAGGAAATACAGCAGAAAAGCGATTTCGTAATCATTTATAGGGATGAGGTCATTGCAAACACAGAAAAGATTACGGTGCGGGCCAGCAACGCGACGCTGGAAAAGGTTCTGTCCGATGTGTTGGCCCCCCTCGGCCTAGGGTACGAGATCATCAACAGACAGATCATCATCAACAAAAAAAGGCCAAGCATCGACGATACAGGGGCGAACACCATAAAAACCTCTTTACAGCAGACGGTGAACGGTACGGTTAGGGATTCCAAGGGGGTGCCCTTGCCGGGGGCCAATGTCGTCGAAAAAGGAACTACTAATGGGGTAACCGCTGATTTTGACGGGAACTTTTCATTGAATCTATCCGGCGAAAATGCGACCTTGGTAATCTCTTATATTGGATTTGCTACCAAGGAAGTGACCGTAAACGGGCAAACAACTTTTGATGTCTTATTGGAGGAAAGTGCGGCTGGTTTGGATGAGGTTGTTGTGGTAGGGTACGGTACGCAAAAAAAATTGAACCTCACGGGAGCGGTCAGCGCCATTCAAAGCGAGGATCTAGAAAATAGACCTATAACCAGTTCTAGTCAGGCGCTTCAAGGAATCCAGGGAGTTTACATTAACCAAGTTGGCGGGCAGCCGGGAAACGATGCAGCAACAATCAGAATAAGGGGAGTTGGTACGTTGAACGATAACAATCCATTGGTTCTGGTAAACGGAATAGAATTTCCCATCAATGATCTGAATCCAAATGACATTGAGAGCATTACCGTACTTAAAGATGCAGCTTCAGCGGCAATATATGGCTCCCGTGCGGCCAATGGCGTTGTTTTGGTTACTACCAAAAAAGGCTCTGAAAAATCCCAGATATCCTATAGCAATTCCGTTGGAGTACAAGAAGTCATCTCGTTGCCCAAGGTCGTAAAAGACCCTATACGGTGGTTTGAACTGTACTCCCAGGCACAACTAAATTTCGGAACCAGCGAAGACGCACTGGTTTTCCCGCAATCCTTAATCGACGAATACCGTGCGGGTATGCAGTCGGACCCCTTTACCTATCCCAACAACGATTGGTACGATATCATGTTCGATCCGGCTTTTATCCAACAACACAATCTAAGGTTCACCGGGGGCAGTGAAAAAACCACCTATGCGCTTTCGTTGGGAATACTTGATCAAAACGGGGTATTGAGGAGTACCGATTCAAATAGGTATAACGCCAATTTTACTGTCAATTCTGAATTGAATAAAAGTATTTCCATTGGTGGCACCTTCAATTTTTCTTATAAAAACCGAAATGAGCCGGTCGTGGGTATTGCCGAGACCATGCAAATGATCTTTAAGGTCCAATCCTATCATCCTACCGTACTGGAAGATGGAAATTATGGGATGAATTTTTTCGATATACCCGGTCATCGTAGGTTCCGTAACCCTTTGGCGCTTACCGATGAGGGAGATAGCGATATCAAAAACCTAAAACTGTTCTTAAATACATTTGCCGACGTAAAATTACCTTTTGATATCAATTATAAACTAAATGTGGCCTTTACGAGCGAGAATGAACGACAAAAAACATTTACGCCACAGATAACATTGTACGACTCCAAAACAAAGGAACCAACGCAAATTCAGGCAGGTGGAAACCCCTTCGTCACCTTTCAAGGCCAGCAAAGAGGGGTCGATCAAAGGGATGTCGAATCCTTGAACTGGACCGTTTTCAACACCCTGAAATGGAACAAGGCTTTTACGGACGATACTGACCTTTCAATTTTATTGGGAACCAGCTACGAAAATTTCGGCAACAGCTTTTTTACCGCAGCGAACGAAGGATATCTCGGCAACGATCTTTTCGAACTGAATGCCGGTAGCACCAATCCCACCGTGTCGGGAAATTCTACGGAATCTAGTCTGATTTCCTATTTTGGACGTGCGAACTACGTATGGAACGATAAGTATCTATTTGAGGCCAATTTCCGGTACGATGGCTCTTCGCGTTTTGCAGAGGGCAACAAATGGGGGTTCTTCCCATCGGTTTCCGCAGGATGGCGATTGAACGAAGAGAAATTTCTTAAGGGGGTCGATTGGTTGGGCCAATTGAAGATTAGGGGCTCATGGGGCCAGCTAGGTAATGAACGGATCGGTCTGTTCCGGTACCTGGATCTAATATCACCGGGACAGGATTATATTTTTGGAAATACCATAACCCCCGGTACTGCCGTTCTCGTGGATAACGATGATGAGATTACCTGGGAGACAACGACAATTTCCAACATTGGCGTCGACGCAACTTTTTTTGGCAGCAAACTCACCACGAGTCTGGAATATTTTCAAAAAACCACCGAAGATGTCTTAAGGCCGGTGGGTATCCCCTCCCAGGTCGGTGCACTTGGCGGGCCGATAAGGAATATCGGGACGATAGAGAACAATGGTGTCGAGGTAGCGTTAGGACATCGCAATTCCATTGGAGATTTTAGATATGATGTTTCCGGAAGTATGACATACATTACCAATAAGGTGGTAGACCTTGATGGGGAGATTATTTTAGAGGACTTTTCATCGGATGGAAGAGGCCCCTTTAACATTACCCAGGAAGGAAAGCCGATCAACCAATTTTTATTGTACCAGGCCGATGGTTTGTTTCAATCACAAGAGGAAATCGATGCCCATCCGTTTCAAGGGTCCGATACACGGCCAGGATATATCCGTTTCAAGGATTTGGACAATAATGGCGTCATCGACCTTAACGATAGAAGGGCGGAAGGAAATACAATACCTAAATACACCTACTCCTTTAATGTCAATTTTGGATATAAAAACTGGTCCTTGAATACCTTTTGGCAAGGAGTGGAAGATGTCCAGACTTATAACAAACATGTTTCGGGGGTTCCTTTTTGGTTCGGCACCTCTTTGCCGATAGGCTGGGCAAACGATTCATGGACCCCAGAAAACAGGAATGCAAGCTTTCCCCTTCTTACCAGATACCAAGATACGCAGGCCACTTTGTTTAGGCCCAGCGATTTTTGGCTTCTCGATGCTTCCTACCTCCGTTTGAAAAATATCCAATTGACCTATGATTTTAAACCCGAGATATTAGAGCGGTTGGGAATGAGTAAGCTATCCATTTTCTGCAATGCGCAGAACCTGCTAACTTTTACGCCGTTGGATGATTTTGACCCGGAAACGGATCTGATCGGTAACGATTTCTTCAATTATCCATCCACTAAAATATACACCTTTGGTTTCAACGTTTCATTTTAAATTAAAAATTATGAAAAGAGTATTATATACATGTTTTGCAATCTTTGGTCTATTACTTTCCGAAGGCTGCTCCAAGGACCTATTGGACCTAGAGCCCGCAGACCAGAGCAGTGTCGAGTCCTTTTGGACTTCGGAGGACAAAGCCGAAGCCGCTCTCACGGGTTGCTACGAAACATTAATAGGCCCATACAGTGGAGAAGGCTCTTGGTTGTTAAAACTTGAGGACATTACGCCTAATGCATTTGAAATCGATGACGGCAGCGGTGCCTCTTCAATAGCTCGGGGGGACAACAACCCCACCCTTCCACTTATAAACTCACGGTATGAGACGGCCTATGAGGGCATTGGAAGAACAAACACCTTTTTGGACAATATTGACAAGGTGCCAATGGACGAAGTGCTAAAAACCCGGTTCAAGGCCGAAGCAAGATTTTTAAGGGCCTTGTACTATCATAATTTAGTGGAATACTACGGAGGCGTTCCGTTAATATTGGACTCACCTAACAATAATGCGCAAGGTGAACTGCCCCGTGACACAAAGGCTGAAGTCCTAGTACAAATCAATGCGGATCTTGATGCCGCAGCCGCTGGTTTACCGGTTTCCTATTCCAATACCGATACTGGAAGGGCCACCAAAGGTGCCGCTTTGGCATTAAAGGCCAGGTCGGCCCTTTATAACGAAAATTGGGCCGAAGCACTTTCCGCCGCTCAGGCGGCCGTCGATTTGAACATATATGATCTTTTCCCAAATTACCGCGGACTGTTCCTTTTGGAAAATGAATGGAACGACGAAATTATATTCGATGTCGAGTTTAAGTTTCCCGAGGTGACTAACCGCTATCACGAGCTGTTTCAGCAAGGCAATGTATTCAAAGATTTGGTCGATGCGTATTTGGTTACAGATGGGCAAACTGTATCCGACTCCGACCTCTATGATCCGTTAAATCCGTTCTCAAATAGAGATCCCAGATTGTCCCAAACCTTGATAACCATTGGGTCAATGCTAAATGGCGAATTGGTAACGGGCAATGAACTTTTTGCCGACCTTACCGGATATGCTTTCAAAAAGTACACTTATTTATTGGATAATGAAATGAGCTCGACCCCTCCACCGGGTCAATCTGAAATAAATCCGATATTGTTCAGGTATGCTGAAATTTTATTGACTATCGCCGAAGCGGAGAACGAACTGAACGGTCCCACCGCTAGGGCCTATGATGCCATCAACGAAGTCAGAAGTAGGGAGTCAGTGGATATGCCAGATGTTTCACCCGGTTTAAGCAAGGAAGAATTTCGGGGAGTTGTCCGTTTGGAAAGAAGAATAGAGTTTGCAGGTGAAGGATTGTACTATCAGGATATCATAAGATGGCGGACTGCCGAAGTCGTTATGAACCAAGATGGTTTAGATAAAGACGGAAACGTTATCGAAAGTCGAAATTTCAATCCCGAAAAGGATTATCTGTGGCCTATTCCCGATCGGGATATTTTATTGAACCCGAACCTCGAACAAAACCCTGGGTATTGATAAATCAGTAATAAGCTTGATGCCAACATAAGACCGTCAAGCGTTAATCATCAAATTATAAAAATCAGATGTATACTTTAAAGAAATCATTTCGTGTCAGCTTAGGTTTTTCTTTTATTCTTCTCCCTCTATTCACTTTATCCCAGACCACGGTCAAAAAACCTAATGTAATCGTCATCCTAACTGATGACCAAGGTTCAATCGACCTTAATTGTTACGGTGCCAAAGATTTACATACCCCGAACATGGACCGACTCGCAAAAGAAGGAGTGCGGTTCACGCAATTTTATGCAGGGGCACCGGTGTGCTCCCCGTCTCGGGCGGCCCTTCTGACAGGTAAGACCAATCTACGTGCCGGGCTCCCGAACAATGTTCCCATTCCCGAACGGGCCGAGGCAAGTGGACAGTATGGCTTGCCTACGGAAGAGGTGACTATGGGGGAGATGCTCAAGGAAAACGGATATTATACCGCATTGATCGGAAAGTGGCACTTGGGTCATCGAAAACAGAATCTCCCTAGCGGACAAGGGTTCGATTATTTCTTCGGACATCAACGGGGCTGCATAGATAACTATTCCCACTTTTTCTTTTGGGACGGCCCCAACAAACATGATCTTTATAGAAATTCTGAAGAAGTATATTATCCGGGAGAACATTTTAGCGATCTGATGACCGAAGAGGTGAAACAGGTTATCGGTAAGAAGAAAGATCAGCCTTTTTTTATTTATTGGGCCTTCAATTCACCCCACTATCCCTATCAAGGTACCCCTAAATGGTTGGATTATTATAAGGACTTACCGACCCCGAGGAAAGAATATGCCGCTTTCGTGTCAAATACCGACGAAAAGATAGGGAGCGTACTCGATTATCTTGACCAAACAGGGCTTACAGACGATACCATAGTAATTTTTCAATCCGATCACGGCCATTCCCGGGAAGAACGTGCCTTTTGGGGCGGAGGAAATGCCGGACCGTACCGGGGGAGTAAGTTCAGTATGTTCGAGGGCGGCATCCGTGTTCCGGCCATCATCCGTTATCCAAAAGCTATACCCGCTGATCAAGTGCGGGACCAGGTTGCAACAGAAATGGACTGGTTCAGTACAATTGCAGAGCTTACCGGATCTACTATTACCGAAAAAGTAGATGGCAAAAGTCTTTTGCCGATTATTCTGGATGGCAAAGCCAAATCCCGGCATGATGTAGTTTACTGGCAATTGGGAGGTTATGATGATAAGACCGCACAATGGGTAGTTCGTAAAGGGCCTTGGAAGCTGATCGGTAATGTGAACGAACCTATGGGAAAAGCGAAAAAAACCGACTTGCCTAAATTGTTTCTCGCTAATCTGAATGACGATATCTCCGAACAAAATAATCTAGCAGAGTCCAATCCGAAAAAATTGGACGAACTTTTGGAGTTGCATAAGACATGGCTAAATTCTGTGCGTTCTGAAAAAGGCAAATAATCGGCTTACCAAATTTATGGGGAAAAATAAAGTGCTCAGTAACAATGGCAGTAATTTGCTAAGAATTACTTTGAACAGGTTTCGATGGATTACCTAAATCCGTGGAAAAGAAATTTGAGTTAGTTTAGTTGGTATGGGACAGAGGAAAACGTCTGTCCCATTCCCTTTTTTTTAATGGACATATAATCGGTGGAATTACCAGAGGATCTATGTGGCCCTTTACCGAGAAAACTAAGACAAAATGTTCCGTACAAGACCTAGTGGAAGATTAGATGTCACCGCCTGCCATCTAGCGCTAAAAATTAATGGACACGTTAGTTTTCGAAAAGTCCATATAAACGGCCGTTATAAATTAACTAATTGGGATTTTAGGAAAGTTCAATTATGGGTGCGATTGAGGATACTAATTGAATCTATAGATGTTAAAAAATTCATTTAAAATAGGAGAAGAGTTCAGTTAAACTGCCGTTTAAAAATATTTTAAAATACGTATTATGTTCCGATTGAATAGAATTTGCTATAGATAAGGAACAGTAAATTATATCGTTACCCTCTGAAAAGCAATGTATACAGAATTGCATGATATTTGAACACTAATCCCTACAATATATACAATTGTAATGATTTTGAACATATATTCTAAATATCTTTATTTCAACTAGACATAAGAAATAGCCTGACCAATATGGAAAATTGGGACTATTCATGCCAGTACTATTGACATTAGTTTGCACATCTTAAATAGCAAATTTTAGCCACAATTATCGATTAATAGAAAGATTTGAATTTTGAGATAATTAAAATTGTTGGTGATAGAAGTGAAGCTGTTGTTGTTCAAAAGTTGGAAAGAAGAATATTTCGGTGAACTTTAAAGATAAGTCACCATCTGCTTGTTGAACGATGCTATAATTCATTCTTGCAGAATTTCCCTCCGCCAATCCTCAATTTCAAACCAACACCTGGTTCTTGCGGACAATCCCACAGCGAAACCATAGCCGAAAAGTTTTACTTTTTTAGCTTATATAAAATTAGATTTATTAACCAAATTCAAAGCAAAAAATGATTGAGGCACAGCAAGCATACTCACGGAACTTTATCCACAATAACGCTGCCTGTCAGCTTTTACCTATCTATGACAGAGATCTGGCGACAACTGGGCGAGAGGGTTATATATCAGACGAGCTGGTCGCTCAAACGCTTGAAATCTGTGAGGAATATTGGCGGATTTACCTCGATATTGGCTTTACCAATTTCGGTGTAACTCGAAGCAGTCAAATAGTATACGAAATTCGGTTCGATGCGAGTATGGGGATTCCAGGTCAAGCCAATGATGTTAGGATGAGCCTACGAGGAAAAAATCTCCGGGAGGCGAACGATTCGGCTCGGACAAGTCGGGAAAGGCTGTTGAGTTTAACCTATTTTCGAAATACGATAGCACATGAGCTGTTCCATGCTGTAACCTATGCGGTAGAGGATCCGTTTCAGGCGCAAAGAACTTTTACTGAAAGTACTGCTGATGTAGCGGCATTTCTCCTAAGATCCAGTGCAGAAAGAGAGCTTGTCGGCCTGAGCAGTTATAGAGAGTACCTTGCTAATACCACGGCTTCAATGTGGGATAGAACTTCACCGGGGGTGTCGTCTCCGTATGACACGTATTCGGCCACCACATTGTGGTGGTTGTACTTTGCAGACCAACTGGGTCGCAGGACAGAAACACCGGGAGAGAATCTCGACACCTTTCGTGACATGCTTAGGGTCGGGTGGGATCGTGCAGGCACTTTGGAAACCGCTTATACAACCCGGCGTTACCACGGAGAATTTTTAGGGAACAGAGAGAGGCAGTTTCTCTTTGATTCTGATAACCCCGATAGACGGCTTGCTTTGGTTAGCGCAAACAGGTCACATGGTGGGAGCGGTGCGATGCATAATCGTCGTCGTAACTACGAACGATTCGGCGCAGGCGGTTGGCGGGTACGTCCTGAAGACAGGGTGGTCGCTGTTGGTCAATTCGTTGGAAACGGACGCGATCAATTCGTTATCCAGAGTAAAAGTCCAATGTATCTGGGGGTTCTGGGTTATAGCCAGGCCGATGGTGCTCCCTTCTCGTCGTCAATGCTTACTCATGCTGTTACACCCCAATATGAAAGATGGGGAGGCTGGAAATTACGTCCGGAAGATCGAGTACACTTTGCAGGGCGCTTTTCCGATGCTGCCAGAGACTACTTTGTCATTACAAGTCAGCGCGGCTCAGAATCTGCACATCTTGGTTTGCTCGGATTGGACAATGACGGTCATAAACACACACTTGCAGTGGTACGGGAAGGTGGTGCTATCGGCAATGGTTGGGTATACCGCAGTACAGATCTGCTAGTTTCAAGTGGTGATTTCATCGGGAATGGGCGGCAGCAGATTGTCTTACAGAACAGGCGCAGAAGCGCAATCGGCATCGTCGGTTTGAATGAGCGGAATGAATGGGTCACCTATGCGTTAATCCAAGAGGATGAACGCTTCGGGAGTGGGTGGCGGGTAAAGGCAATGGACCGCATCGTTGGAATTGGCAAACTAAGCTCAATGGAACGCAGTCAATTGATACTGGTGAGCAGGGAGCGGAACCTTGGTGTGGTTCAAGTTAATGCTTCAGGTAACACTGAAACCGTTACAGTTGTTTCTCCGGGGGCTGAGCTTGGAAGCGATGGATGGGTATGGGAGGTCGGAGATCAAATAGAAGGTATCGGTCGTTTCTCGCCATCCGGATTGCAGCATATGGTCATACGGAAGGAGGAAGCAATCGGTTTAGTGGGTATCGGTGACGGTAATACTCTTAACACATACGATTCGACCAATATCACGGATATCGACGGATTGGCTGAGATATGGGCCATTGGTGACTTTGCAGGTCTCGGGAACGACCAGATCGTTGGCACAACTAGTGCACGATCAACGGGGTATATCTCTATGCTGAGTGTGGAGGAGCCGTATTCACCGAAGTTTCGATCGGGGCGCTTTGCAATCCATGCAGAACTGGGAGTTTTTACTAATACCAACTATTACTTATCGCAATATATTCGCGAGCAGGACGACCCACGCAGTTTCCCTGCAATGTGGCGAGACTTTACCGTAGCGAATATTGCAAAGGATTTGACTAACAGGCCTAATGAGCTTGGATACAGTATCGAGTTGCCAGCTGAATCGCCTGATACCAAACTATACCCAGTTAATCAAGAACAAATAACTGTCAAGCGGTGGGCGGCTCACTATTTCAAGCTTCCTGTCCAAAGTAGTGATACCTCGGTCATGCTTCGTGGGCAGGTGACGTCAGCACCGTTTCGGATTTACTGGTCAGTGGTCGTGTCAGACTCATCAAATAACTTCCGATTTGTCATGAAAAATCATAGCAACATAATGAACTTCAGGGTGGCTATCGAACGTGGCGATACTGTGTTTTTGGTTGTCACAACGACTTATGCCAGTGTGGACATTGAACTTGGTGGGAGTATTTAAGTATAATAAGAAACATGACACTTTAAACCGCGCGTTAAATGGCCTAATGGAAGGGTAGCTGTCACCAGTCGCCATTTAGGTATAAAGCCCAACACTGCAAAAACATACGTTAGGGATTAGTCTTTATGCATTTATTTAGTACATCTAAACGGCCGTTTAAATGTCAACGATTGCTTATTTCTGGAAAGTCTAATTTAAGGTGGAATTTAATGCATCTTGGGATATCAATTGCTATCCTACAGAATGTTTGTTTTCGAGAACCACTGAAAAAATGATATTTTGAAAAATGTAGATAAATATTAGGTTTTCCATGGGAGCTTACACTAGTACATTATTCAATTGTTATGTTTTTCGTCCATTCGCATAAACTTAAGAAAAGTTCAAGAGAAATAGAATTATGGTCATTGTGCCAAGGACTTTCTTTGGTCATCGGCAGATTGTTCCAGTCCGACACACACTTTTCCAAAATATTATAAAGTCCCGAATCCAGTTTTTTCAATTCGCTCAGTGATTTTGGATAGTTTATATGTTGTTTTGGATCAGCCTTAATTGCAATATATTTTGCGATATAGAAATCTATTGCCGTAGAATTGTAAATTCCATGAACTCTAAAACTATCTTTTAAATCCCTAATCTCCCTTTTTGTGCATTTATTTTCATCATAATCCACAATAAATTTTCTTTTATCGAAACCTAGTTTAATGAAAATCGGCAGCATTAATATGTGAGACATGCAGTTTCCAAAATGTTCGGTCAAGTTCGGTGATAATATTCCTGAGAGTTCTGTACTTTCTCTTACAAGATTCTCGAAACTGGGCCCAAAATAAATTTCTTTACTTCTAATATAAATGTGAAGCAATTCGTGTGTAAATGAATCTATATCGATGTTGTGCCTGTTTTGGCCCCTATAAAACAAGAGTATTATTCTAGATTTCGATTAATAGTTAAGCGGTTCGTTTTTTCATTAATATCAGGTGCTTATC
>RCMY010002585.1_pt1 | contig 16332 bp, 9 predicted proteins | sample 2041341 | NCBI WGS metagenome assembly RCMY01 (sample SAMN09708234, study PRJNA481090) | Marine sediment metagenome, whole genome shotgun sequencing project. | reverse complement strand
CGATGCGGTTGCCTACCCGGCCGACGGTCGCCCCAAAATAGGATTCGGGACCGTTCACGTAGGCCTCGGTACTGCCCCTACCGATTACTACATCGGTCATTTTGCCGTTTTTGTCGGGAGCCCAAAGTCCTACGATACGCCCGCCGTAATTGGTCATCGCCATGGTCAGTGCCCCGTTCTTGAGCCAATATAACTTTACGGGCTTTCCGTCAATTTCGGTATCGAAGTCCGACTCCTTTAGGCTGGTCTCAACCGTTTTTTCGGTTTCGGATGTAGTTTCTTCTTTCATCTCTTCCTTTTTTGTGGTTTCCTTGCAGGACGAGAATGCTATCAGCATTATTAAGCCAATCGTCCCGTAAATTTTACCTTTTTTCATTTCTGTTACTTTTAGGTTCTGAGTTCAATTTTTTGATAAGGTCCACCTCATCCTGTCGGTAAGGGGTGCCATCTTTCCGAAAAACCTCATGGAACCATTCTACCGGTTCGCCACCATCATTTATAGGAGTATTCCAAGCATATTTGGTATTGGATTTACCTGCGACCAAGCCCCAATTTATGGCTCCGATGTTTTCCCTTTTCAAGATAGGAAGAATATTTGAAAAACGGCTATTATTCGTACGCGCCATATATTCCGTGCAGACCATGGGGCGTCCGTGGGTTTTTAATAGATTGATGATTAACTGGTGCTGTTCGGGGCCTTCGTAATCGTGATACGTAAGGATATCGGAATTCAGGGCCTGAAAAGTGTTCAGTTCTTGAAAGTCCCATGCCCAAAGGCCGACCGTTATAGGCTGGCTGGGGTTTACTTCCCTGGCCCAAGTAAACACATTTTTAAGTAGTGGCATTGAACTGGTCAATTTGCCCGTATTGCCCGGCTCGTTGTACAGGTCCCACATCAACACCCTGTCGTCGTTGGCAAAGGTTTTTAGAATATCCTTTACGTAGGTTTCCAAGGCCGGAAAATTTTCCTTGTTTTTCGATGCGGGGTCTCCGGGATCCTGTACCCAGCCCGAATTGTGTGTGCCCGGCACGGGATCGGGCTGTTTGCCAATTTTGGGAGACTTGCTCCATACATCATCAAAAAACACGAACAACGTCTTGATTCCATGTTTGTCGGCAATGTTTAAATAGGTAGTCATGCGTTTTTTAAAGCCTTCGGGGTCTGCTTTGTAGGCCAAGCTATGCAGGTAGACCCGCATGGTGTTGAAGCCAATGCCTTCCGCATAGCCTAGTTCGCGGTCTATGGTCTCAGAGTCGAAAGTAGCCTCCTGCCACATTTCCAACTGGTTGATAGAGGTACTGGGGTTGAAATTGGCACCGGTCATCCAGTCGTGTGCGGCGTACCATTCATGAGCCTTTTCACGGGACCACTTGTTTTTTTCGAGGAGGTTTTCTTGGGCGGTGCCCAGCATGATGGTGCACAGGAAAATACTTGTCAGTAGTGTTTTTTTCATGTGTTCTTTGTTGGTTTTAAATTCTATTTTAATTCTGAAAATATAACTGTTGTTTGGCTACCAGTACCGGTTCCTTCCCCTTGCCTTGCATTCCTCTCGCGAAAATGCTCGTCGGATGCAAGGCAAGGGGAAGGAACAAAAACCTCAAATAAATTTATTTTAATACTGATTCACTTGTTTTCTTTTGTTATTTATGAGGACTTGGTTGCGACAAAGTGGTCGGGCCGTGAACTACCAGTTTACCATCCTCTAAAATTTCCATCTCGTCCATAAAAACGACCCGGTTTTCGCCGGTAGACTTAGTGCGGCCATGATAGACCGCGTACATCTTTTTTCCGCCATCTAGAAACAGCACCATGTTGTGGCCGGTTCCAGTGACATCTCCGCCTTGATTTATATTTTTCTGTAAAACGGGATTGTTTTCCGCCTTGGTATATGGCCCCAAGGGATGTTCGGCCGTAGCATAGCCCACGGCATAATTAGGCCCGGCATAGTGATTGGCGGAGTACATCATATAATAGGTGTTGTTGTGCTTGAAAGTAAAGGAACCTTCTGTCCACCTACGATTAATTTCCTTGGAAGTTACCGAACGGCTTTCCCATTCCGCATTTTTGTCGTCCCTTTTTACGGGAGGCCGTAACAAAAGTACCGGCTCGCCGATAACACTTTTGAAATCAGGGGAAAGTTCCACGCCATAGACCCAACTTTCCTCAATTTCATCGTAAAATCCCTCTTTTTTGGCCCAATCGGCAATTTCGCTGTCCACGGAATGTTCGTAGCACGCGCGGGAATAATACAGATAGTACTTTCCGTCATCGTCATGAAAGACATTGGCATCGATAATCGGATAGCCGGGATCGAAAAGCGGTTCGTTCTTTATGTCGGTAAACGGGCCGGTCGGACTATCGGATTGGGCCACTCCGATACTAAAGGTTTCCAGTTCGTTAGTGGGATTGTCTTTTTTATCAGCACTGTAGAACAGATAGTATTTGCGATCGATCTTGTATACTTCGGGTGCCCAAAAGTTTTTTAGGTTCCAGGAATCTTCGGTGTTGCCGTGATAGACCTGTCCCTCGTTTTTCCAGTGGACCAGATCGGTCGAGGAATAGGTGGCAAAACCGTCCTTTGCTCCACCTCCGGTGCCGTACATATAGTAGATACCGTTGCCGTTGTCTAGCATGTAGGGGTCGCCGAATTCGACGTCTAATGGATTGCTATATTCGGATATTTTTTCTTTGGATATAGTAGTGGCGATTTCTTTTTTTTCTAATTTGCAGGTTACCATGGCAAAACTGAAAATAGCTACAAAACCAAATACTAGAAGAGATGTTTTCTTTAGTGTACTTTTCATCGGATACATTCTTAAAAGAAATTACCGGACTTTCTTGTGAGAAAATCCGGTAAAATCAAACTAACTAACTCAAACAACTCTTCTTAAATTCTTTAAAAATCGATTTTTTCTACCGGGGAGAATATCCAGTCCTCGACATTGACCATCTTCACTCCAATACGGGCAAAAATATAATTCTGGGTGGGTTGAATGTCCGGAATATCAACGGAAACTGATATGTTGGATAAATCAGCTATATCGGCATCGGCTTGGGCAATATTTCGGTCTCCATTATTGGAAACGATTAGCGTCTTGTTTAAAAAAAGAGTCACTTTCTCCACATCGGTACCCTGATCGCCGGTCAATATTTTTTCAACTTGGGTCGTAGCGTCGATTGCATTGCCATTTTTTGAGAACTGGCTACTGCGCACTAAATAATAAGGCGATACCTCAACATCTATAGCCGTGCCGGAATCGGGCAATACAATGGCGATAGAATCCTGCAGCTTTCGAAAAGGGCCCTGACCGTCGACCAAAGCCAATCTATAATTACCGGCAAAAAGCCTGCTGCTAAAAGTACCGTCTGGTGCGACCAGCACGTTTATAGGTCCATCTTTACCAAAACCGGATTGATATAGTTCAAAATTCACTTCGCTTTGGCCTACTTGAATCGGTTCGCCTTGGTATACGATTCGACCGGTTAGAAAGGCGTTGGGCTCTGTATAATTATCGATTTCGCAAGATGAGATTGCCATGACTAAACCTACCAGACTTAAATAATATTTTATGTTCATAACTTTATACATAACGCGATTTATTATTGGTTTGGATTTCTTACAAGCAGTGGATTGTTCGTTAAAACATCCTGTTCTATTTCAGAATAGTAATTTCCGAAACGGAAACGGTCGGATCCAGTGACTCTATCGGGCTTCACAATTTTAAAGGTCCATTTTCCATCATCGGGACTTCCCGGCTCAAAATACTTGTACGGCCATAACCCCCATGGCTGAGTCTGTCTTTTGTTGGCCAATCCAATGTTCTGCGTCACCTGTGCCTCGGTAACTTCGGCTCCATCAAAAACAATATGGCCCAAACGCCATCTTTTCAGATCGAAGAAATAAAGCCCTTCGAACGCAAGCTCTACATAACGTTCGTGTACTACCCGATCGAAGTCTATATCCGCAGCCGTAAGCGGGACAGTTATGCCCGCTCTTTCACGCACGCGGTTCATATAACCGGCAGCTAGTTCAGGCTGGCCCAGTTCAAAAGCGGCCTCGGCTGCATTTAACAATACTTCACCAAAACGGTATCGGATAAACCAAACATCGCTCTGCGTTCCCCTTCGGCCGGAGCCTATTTTGGGGTCTTGATATTTTCGGATGTAAAAACCGGTCTGGGCTGTGTATTCGACACCATTTATCGGTCCTTCAAAACCGACCACTTGTTGTTGTCCCGTCGCTCCGGGAAGTTCCTTTTGTTGACCGCGAACATCGCCACTGATAATCGTACCGTCCGCCAATTGTACACCGGCCCAAATATCGTTCTGAATACCCTTGAACGAGGCACCTGGCACCATAACGGTACCCTGTAGCCGGGCATCGCGCCCATTAAAAATACTGTCTCTTGCCTCGTATCGAATCTGGTTTCCCGATGCGTCATTAACTGGGATCGGGGCGTAAGTGCCGTTCGTTAACTCGAAAGACTGTACGAACTGCAGGCTAGGGTTGATTCTACCGCCCTCTTCTTCTTCAGCGCCGAATCGAGGCTGGTTTGATCCTGTAAAATAATGGGTTTTATTGGCAATTAAATAATCTTCCACAAATATGGCTTCGGGGTTCGCCGATTTATCATAGAAAATACTGGCAAAGTTATCGGAAAGGTCCGGTTTTTTCGCGTAAAGCGAATACTCACCGGCCTCACCATCAATGATAGCCTGAGCAGCTGCCAATGCCTGGGTGTAATAACCATCGGCCCTCGCTGCCGGGATGCCTACTATATCACCGGGCAGCGTCACCAAAGGCGTGCTTACGCCATATTTTGCAATCGATGCGGCATATAAGGCCGCTCTTGCTTGCATGGCCAAAGCCGCGCCCTTCGTGGCCCTTGATTTTGATGTAGCATCGTTTGGAAGCATATCCTTTAAAGCATCGGTCTCACTAATTATAAAATCATAAATGGCCGCTTCGGTTTCCCTTGGCCGCCTCAAATTGGAGGCGTCGCCGCTAAAATCATATTCCAAGGTTTTCAGGATTAAAGGGATACCGCCCATGCGTTTGACCAATTCAAAATAATAGGATACCCTTAAAAATCGGGCCTCTGCCGAAAAACGCGCCTTGATTTGATCGTCTAAAGTGGTTGAAGCCTCGGCACGTTCCAAAAACAGGTTGATTTCCCGAATGTAGCCATAATCCCATGTTTGCCCTAAATCGTTTGGCCATCCATCGTTTTGAAAATCACCGTAACGTCCGTTTTCGGACCAAAAGGAGACGTTGAAATTAGATAGGGTCGACCAATCTTCCAACCTTCCAAAATCATTATATCTATTGTATAAATCTCCAAGCACTGAAAGAATCGCCGCTTGATCACTGAACAACTGTTCTTCGGTCAAGATTTCCGCTGCTGGTCTGTTCAAGAATTCTTCATCATTATCACAGCCCGTCCAAGCTAACATCCCGAACATTACTACTATATATGTATATTTTTTCATCTTGATTATGGGTTTAAATGGATATGTTGACCCCAACATTGATAAATTTATTTTGTGGATACTGCAATCCGTTGTCGTCATTTACCTCGGGATCTACACCAAACTTCTTTAAATTGTCCAAAGAAAATAGATTATATCCGTTTGCATATACCCGAAACTTTTTGAAACCTACCTTCTTTAAGAGAGTTTTCGGGATTGAATATCCGATTTCCAAGGTTCGAGCCCTAAGGTAAGTAACGTTATGGGTATAGAAATTAGAATTGGCATAGCTACTGTGATTAGCATTAAAACGTAGGGGTGGATATTTGCCGGGAGACCATTGGCTATTGGGGTCTAGTGGGTCTTGCCTTCTCCAGCTATCCAAAAATATGGAGTTTAAAGCTCCGCCATTCTGAAAAGGTCTTCGTGTTTCAAAGTTTTGCGCCCAAGAATAACCCGAACCTCCTGAGAAGTCAGCCGTAACATCTACCCCCTTGTAGGCCATTCGAATATTCAGGCCAAAATTAATCATGGGCTGACGTCTGAAATCGTAGTTGGAAGGAACTAAATCACCCCCTGTGATAGGGTCGTTTTGATCTGTGGTTATTACACCATCCCCGTTAACATCCTCATAAATAAGATCTCCGGGCAACAAGGTTCTGTTTCCCCTTCCATCGATATCCACAGGATAGTTGTTAATTTCTTCCTGTGTCTGAAACTGTCCGATTTCCTTGAGAGCAAAACCGACATTGTTCCATCGACCTTCACGGGAATTATAATATTCGTCTAAAGAGTTATCGAATATCGGCTTGTATGACGAAATGAATTTACCCCTAGCGTACGAACCATTGGCAGAAACCGTAAGCTCATAATCGTTCCACTTGTTATTATAAGTTAAGATGCCTTCAAAACCTTGTTGCGAATCGGTATTCACGTTTTCATCAGGAAGGGCGTATCCTAATTCATTAGGCACCAATATATCATATTTCCTTCCTCGAAGTCCTGTTCGCAACCTATAAAACCAGTCATAAGAGCCTGACAACTTTCCATCGAACATCGAAAAATCAAAACCGATATCGGTAATCTTACTCTTGAACCATGTAATGTTATCTACAATTTGGCCCTTATCCCTAGCTGCAATAATGGGGTTACCATCCAAGATGACCGTTCCTACATTGTAGTTGTATCCCGATAAATAATCATAGGGACCAATACCGATATCATCATCACCAACGATGCCATAAGAGGCCCGTAGTTTAAATTCATCGAACCAGGCATTATCCCCAGCGATAGACTCGTACCAATCTTCTTCGGTCAGTCGCCAGCCGACAGAGGCTGAAGGAAAGAAACCTGTTCGTTTACTGGGCGCAAATTTCCAAGACTTGTCCTGTCGCCCTGAAACTTCAAGAAAGTACTTCTGCTTGTAATTATAATTCAATTTTCCAATATAGCCTATACGGGCCAGTTCGGAAGCACTGTCATCGTAGGTAACTACGTTAGGAAAGTAAATCAAAGGCAATACGTTGGTTTCCGGCACAGCACGTACAAATACCCTTTCCCTAATTTCCTCTTGACGTTCTACTACGAAAAGCCCTTCGACATTATGGTCTTCCGAAAACGAATTTTTATATTGCAGAGATGCCTGCAGGTTATTCTTAATCACTTTTTCCGTTGTTCTGGAGCGCCATGGATTGGTGCTGCCCGCAGTTCTGTTGTACTCATCGGCTTCCGCGTCATAGGTAAAGGCATCATAGGTATATTCGTGAATATTTTCGACACGGTCGGCGATATTATAAGAATACAGGCCTTTGGCGGAAAGACCCTCCAAAAAACCCCCGAACTTGTAATCGGCGGTAAAATTGGTCTGGCCTACTCTCCATTTATTGAGAAGATACCCACCAAGCTTTTTATTGAGCCATGCAAAGTTCGTTTCGTTATTGCTGATATCATTCACGTAATCAGGATTGTCATTGGCGAAAGGCCTCTCAAAAGGCAAGTTTCTTAAAATAGCGAATCTGGGAAGAAAATAATCATCACCCCCGGGAATACCCGGATTATCCGTTACCTCGATCCTCCCGCTAATCTGCGCCCCTATTTTAAGCCGGTCGGTAACATTTACATCGATATTGCTCTGTACGTTAGATCGACTAAAACTATGCTCCGGCCCCAGGACCGCTTTTTGATCGAGATGGGTAGCGGACAGATAGTAATTAATTTTCTCCGAACCGCCCGAAGTGTTGACATTGATATTGTATAATGGCGCATCCCCTTTAATAATATAGTCCTTCCAATTAAAGGATCGATAGCCCCGTTCGGTTCCATCGCGGTAACGGTCCAATTCTTCATTGGTCAAAGAGGTAGTACCGAATTCATTGACTTCCCCCTCAGCTTTTGCCAATTGATATTGGTAAGAGTCGTTTACCGGATCCGGAAAACGGGACCAATTTTGTATACCGTAGTATGAATCGATATTAACTACGTTAGGGGTGTTTCTTCTACCCCTTTTAGTAGTGACCAGTACCACACCGTTTGCAGCTCTCACCCCATACACCGCAGCGGAGGCATCTTTTAAGATAGAAATGCTCTCGATATCGTTAGGTGATATATTGTTAAAAACACCGGCATCTTGAGTGATACCGTCTATTACGTATAAGGGGTCCCCCATATTACGAATCTGCACGTTGGCGCTAGCTCCAGGCCTACCATCTGACATCTTAAAACTAACACCCGAAAGCTTGCCCGCCAAACCAGAACTTACAGTCGATCCCCCATGTACATTTTCAAGTTCATCGGCACCCACGGTCGATATTGCACCCGTTATAGATTTCTTGTCCTGTGTAGCATAGCCGGTTACCACGACCTCATCAAGATTGGCCACATCTTCTTCCATTTGGGTATCGATGGTTTCTTGACCATCAACGGAAATTTCCTTCTTCTTAAAACCTATATAGCTGAACACTAGGATTGCGTCTTCCGCAGCTTCGATACTGTAGTTACCATCAAAATCTGTGGTGATACCTGTAGTGGTATTTTTAACTACGATCGAAACGCCAGGTAACGGCTCTCCGTCAACAGAAGTAACCAGCCCAGTGATTGGGGTTTCCTCTTGGGCAAAGCCGAAATATATTACGGAGAATAAAAGAAATACCGATAAGAACAGTCTCCTCGGTAGCTTGGTTGGTGGTTTTTTCATAGTTTTTCATTTTGTGATAGTTAGGTTTTTCCTGAAAACCTCTGTTGCTTATTGATTCTGATGCGGTCTCTATTTTTTGTTGCCGATCTTTTGTGGTTCGTTACTGAAATTTAACGATACTCCATTTTTTGTAAGACAGTAATGTCAAATTGGCAATGGACAAATAAAGACATAAACCTGTAGTACTTCTCTTTATTTTGTCTCATTCTCTCGTACAAATCGGTCAAATTTTAAGAATGTGTTAAGAAACTGGTGATTATGACACGAATTGTATGGAAATGGGACGGATTGTCGAGCTTGCAACAGAAAAGTAGGATGGCCGTGGAAAATAGATAAGAGCAAAACCAAATAACGTTGAGCGCGATGATATAAAAATCAAATGCGTAGTGAAACTGGAAGTCATAGACCAGAAAGAGAATCTTGGCCAATACTTGGAGAAGGCTTGATTACGAAGAGGAAAATTAAATAGAACCGGGGGCTTTTGGGAAAGAAATGTTTATTCTTTTTTTGTACTCAAGTTCATTTCAAAAAACTCCCCAATAGCATACCCTTCCTCCTGCCCGTTCACAATGGCTGGCATGTAATGGATACCCCCATAAAAACGACTAATGGCCGCTTCTTCGGCAGCTTGCTTAAAGGAATCGAAATGGCGTACGGGAAGTCCGAATTCCGTTTCGGTAGAATCGGCAAAGGCAAATTTTTCGCCGAAAAGCTCGGTCAGCACGATGGCGGCCGCAGAGGAGATTACGCTATGCCCGCTAGTGTATTCGGGAAAGGGCGGGGTCTGTAGCACAGGCAACCAATCGGGATCGATATGTTGGTTGATGTAAGTCTCTGGCCTTATTACTGAACTGCGGTACTTTTCGTCCCAACAACTGATAAAGGCATCGGCCAGGGTTACGGCAAGACGGGCATAGGCTTCGGCTGATTGTACCGCTGAGGCATCCGTTTTTTTACAGACCAAGGTCGTAATGTTCATCCAGTGCCCGTTGGGAGAAATCTTTTTGGTGGCATACATCACATGGCCGCGTACGTTCATCTTAAACGGGTTGCAATCCCAGAAGTTGGCAATCTCAACTTCCTCAGCGGTATTGGATCTCACCTTTTCATATACGGCCCAAACATCTTTATAGAATGTACTCGTCGTATCGACGGAGAACGGAGGGGGAGCAGCAGGCTTATACTGTTCGGCCGAATCAATCTTAAAAGTCCGCAGCTTGTTCCAGTTCGGTTCGATGGCCTTCATATAGGCTGGTGGTGTCGGTTTCCAAGAGCCCGCATCGTTTTTTACCCTGTAATCGGGCATGGCCTGGATCTGTTTGTACTTGTCGTTATCGGCCCAGGCGAGAATATGGTCGGCCACTTGTCGGCCATAGGCGATTGAATTATTGAAAATATCATCGGGCATACCGGCATCCTTAAATTCCTGAAGTATTTTAGTTTCGAAGACATCGATTTTTTCCTCGGATATGACAAAGTGTTTTCCGGAGGATAAAATGGCATAGACCGCCGCCAAGGTCAAACTGTATTCTTTCTTTTTATCGATTTTGGGAATGGGACGCAGGCCATGTAACTGCCCCGCCAAACTGATATACTCCGGATACCCCTGAATAAGGGTTTCATAACCGGCGACCGAAATATAGGCATAGGTGCGGCTTGTAACCGGCGGCGAATAGATATCATATACCATGACATCGGTCACTTGTTTGATGGCCCGATGGATGTAGTCAGCTTTTTCCGCGCTTGATTTCCAACCTTCCGAAATCGGGCGATTAGCCCAACTATTGGCCATACAGATTAATCCCATCAAAAAAACTATCCGTTTCATAACAATTCTCTTTGCTCTCCCTTAAAATTAACGATAGTAATCTTTTTTGCCTTTTTTTCCACCCGAAATTTACGGGAGGATTGCGATAAATAGGTATTGCCATAATAAAACTCTACCCGTCTTTTACTTCCATCTTTATAAAAAATATCCGCGAAAAAATCATCGGTCTTCAAGTCGATCCATTGGTCCACGTTTTCGACATGATCTTCGTTTTTCTGGAACAAAACCAAGCTGTCCTGATTTTGTGTAGCAATCAGTACATCCTCATTTTTGGCCGTATGCAAGGTTGCCAATCCCTTGGCATCGCCAGGCACAAAAAAACCGGACTTTTCCAAGGACATAGAATCAAAATTCCCTTGGCCATCGCCTTTAAGACAAAGGCCGTCAAAAGCATCATGCCTGCCGCTGTAGGGATCCATACCGTAATCGTTACCGACGAGCAAGACATCAAGGTTACCGTCGCCATTTTCGTCATCGGCCGACATGCCAAAGATAGGCGCTACCTGTACCTCAAGTGGTAAAGGTTTCATTTCAAATTTTCCGTTGCCTTTATTTTCGATGTAGGAAGTACGCATTTCGGTTGCCTCCAATACGATCGCGCCCTCTTTGTCGGCATCGCTCCATACCTCATCCATAGTGGCCAAACCATACGATTTATAGGAAGGGAATTTTTTTCGCGTCGTAATAACCTGCCCGACCAAGTCGTCCCTTGAAGCGATGGGGTATGGTTTTCGCTTACCGTCATCCCCTTTCATATAGCAAAAGACGGTAGCGTCCATTGAGCCGTTCCCGTCGATATCCTTGGCGATGATGGTCATGGGTTCTTCGGGCGTGGCCTTGTAATTCGAATTCAGCCCTAGGTTGCCCGCTATATAATCTGTATCCCCATCATTGTCGAAATCTCCCGATACCAAGCTGTTCCACCATCCTATTTCATCTTCTATGCCCGTGTCCACCTTGATAAACGCCGTTCCTGTATTTTTCAGAAACGTAATCGGCATCCATTCGCCGGCTAAGACCAAGTCGGGTTTTCCGTCGGCATCGAAATCGCTCCATAGCGCATCGGTAACCATGCCGATAGTTGCAAGTTCGGGAAAATACTCCTCCGTAACATCAACGAACTTTCCTCCGTCGTTCCGCAACAGAAAGCTTTTGGGCGGGGCGGGATAGGCGGCCGAAACCACACGGCCGCCCACGAACAGATCCAGATCGCCATCGGCATCAAAATCCGCGGCCCTCACGCAGGAGCCGTTCGTTAAATCCTTGGGAAGGGCATCCGCCCGTGTAAATATACCCTTGCCATCGTTCAAAAAGAAGCGGTCGTTGCTTACGGCATGTTCCGCGGGAATCTCATAACTGCCGCTGACCAGATAGAGATCAAGATCGCTGTCGTTGTCAGCATCAAAAAGCAGCACGCCCATGTCCTCATACAAAATATCCTCTTTCTGGGTAAACCGTGAAGTATCCATCGTGAACTTTCCATCCGCATCCTGCATAAAGAAAACTCCTGGATTGTCGGAGGATCCTCCTAAATAGAAATCCTCGAACCCATTGTTATCAATATCACCTACCGCAATGCCCGGTCCGTATTGGCTCAGCTTATGCGGCAAGGTAGGCTGTATGTTGTAATCGGAAAAATCGGTTTCCATCGGTTTGTAATCGATACCGTATTCCGAGGCCACGTTTTTAAAAATAGTAGAAGTAAAAGGGTCGGTGGATGCGGGGGATTTTGCAATAGCGTTCCGGTAATCGACCGTCAAATCCGTATTCTTGATGTTTGACAGCACTTGTTTTTTCCCGTCAGGCCAAACTACGGTCAAGGAATCCACTTTGTTGGTCTTACCCAGTCCAAAGTGCGCCCTTGGATCGTTTGTCGATAGATACCCACGGGTCGGATAATGCTCATAATACTGTTGGTTTCCCGAAGAATGAATGCGCAGGGTCGCACCAATGCCCTCGGGATTTTTTTCAGGCCCTCCGAACGAAACGCTTAGGTTCCGCCTCGATCCGTTCAAAGTGTTCTCGTATACAAATGCCGTATCATTGATATTGTTGACGACCACATCGAGATCGCCATCGTTGTCGAGATCGGCATACACACCACCGTTGGAAAACGAGGGTTGATCCATCCCCCATTTTTCGGTGGTGTTCTTGAATGCAGTGCCCCCGTTGTTTTTAAAAGCATAGTTGGCCAGTTTTACAACGGGCAGGGAATCGGTCATGGCCAGGGTAAACTCTTGTGCACCGGCCCTCTGCCCGCTTCCGTAGGCGATATAGTCGAGATCGGTCACATCGCGGGGCAGCCCATTGGTAATGATCAGGTCACGGAAGCCGTCATTATCGAAATCGGCCGCCAAGGGACACCAACTCCAATCGGTCTCGTAAACGCCCATCATAAAACCCATATCGTTAAAGACCGGATGTCCGTCGGGAGTCGGCCCACTGTTCATCTGCAACACGTTACGTACATATTGATGGTTATAGTTGTATTGCGCGTTGTTGATGTAATTATAATATTCGTTACCGCTCAACATCCGTTTTTTTCGAAGGTTGTTCTCGGGCAGCATTTCGAGGGATATCACATCGGCATGCCCATCATTATTGATATCGACCACATCGGTGCCCATGGCGTTCCAGCCGGTATGCTTGAAATAGTCGTCCAGGCGGTTCGTGAAAGTGCCGTTTTGATTGTTGATGTAGAGGAGGTCGTTGGATATAAAATCGTTGGCGACATAGACATCAGGCCATCCATCGGCATTGAAATCGGAAATGGAAGCGGCATGGCCCCAGCCCTCAATGGTTATTCCCGCTTCCTTGGAAATATCCGTGAAAGTTACGGTTCCTGAGCCTGTCGAAGGGCCGTTGTTCCGGTAGAGCCGGTCCGTATTTTTGGCACTTCCGTCGGTCAATTTGGCCCGATAGCGAATGGGCGTTCGCGCATCGTAGATTTCGTTAGTGACTTGGTACATGTCGAGGTCACCATCTTTATCGTAATCGAAAAAATAGGCTTGGGTGCTGAACCCGTCGTCGGCAAGTCCGTATGCTGAGGCAGATTCCTCAAAAATAGGGATGCCGTTTTTGTCGGGTCCCTGGTTAACGTATAACAGGTTGGTACGAAGTTTCGGGTCGTTACGGAAAGATGCCGATACATAGATATCGGGCCAACCGTCGGCATTCATGTCGACAACGGAAACGCCTGTACACCAATGGCCCTGCCCATCGACCTGGGCCGTTTCGGTGATGTCATCAAACTGCATCTTACCCTTGTTAAGATAGAGCTTGTTCGACACCATATTGGCTGCAAAATAGATATCCATCAAACCGTCCTTATTAAAATCCCCGATGCCCACGCCCCCGCCATTATAAATATTGGCCTGGTTCAGGATGTTTAAAGTATCGCTCTCAAAAAGTTGGTTGTTGAAATCTATGCCTGTTTCTAAACTTGGCAATAGTTTGAAAAGGGTTTCATTTTGTTGGGCGGAAACGGTAAGGACCATTACTAACATAATTGCCGTTAATTTCAGTTGCGATTTACATTTCTCTAATTTCATCTACTTAATCCGTCTAGGTAAATCCAAATTTATTGTATTTCTTTTATGTAATGAAATTGCGTCATACTCCTTTACTTTTTTCTGGTATTTTTCGAGGTATCGGCAAACGATTTTATAACCTCAAGTTCCTTTGCATCGTAAGGCGTAAAATCACCGTGGAAAAGGTCGTGCTGCCAGACCTTGGGTTCGGGATCACCGGGCCGATGGCCCCAAGGCAGGTCGGTCTGGGTCTTACCGTTGACGAGGCCCCAGAGCATACAGCCCACGTTTTCCTCATAGAATACGGGAATGTCTTTTGTGATATCGGAGCCTTTGCTTCGGTTCAGCCACTCGGTATTGATCAGCGGCCGGCCGTGTTTCTTTAACCTTCCGATTTCTTGGCCCAATCCCGCTTTGTCCCCATAAAAGTGGAAGGTGATGATGTCTGAGTTGGCCAACAAAATTTCGTTTAGTTTTTCGTTGCCGTTCCAAACTGCAATACTGACAGGTTGGGAAGGATCGATTTCACGCGCCCATTGAAAGACCTTTTTTACCAAGGGCAGGCTGGCGCTGCCCATGCTTCCGTTGGTGGGTTCGTTGTAAAGATCCCAAAGGAATACCCTATCGTCTTTTTTGAACTTTCCGATAACGTCTTTTACGTATTTTTCGAGTTTGGGATGCTGGCTTTGATCGGCGACCATACTCGCGCCAGGACTTGGCGACCAGGCCCATGCATACCAGCCTTCCAAGGGTTCGGGCTGTTTGCCGACTTTCGGTTCAAAAGTGATGCCGAACACGCAGTCGTCGAAAAAAGCGGGCATGAACTTGATACCATTTTTTTCACAAACGTCCATAAAGGTGTCTAAAGTCCTCAGAAAATATTCCGGATCGTCCTCATAAACGGCATATTGCAGCACGGCGCGGAGACAATTCATTCCCGATTTCTTGGCCAAGGCCAGTTCTTTGTCTATGGCCTCGGCATTAAAAGTAGTCTTGTCCCACATGGCGGTATAGTTTATGGCGTAGGCAGGAATATAGTTGAACCCGACGTACCAAGGGTTTTCCTTTTGCCATTCCATTGCTTTTTCCTTGGACCATTGTTGTCCGGTTTCTTGGGCGGAAAGCGTGAACGTAAAAAGGATAAGGGCGATTACCCCTCCGACTACATTTGTTGTTTTCATTTTCTAATTGGTTTTGATTATTTTTTTCAAAATAGGGATTAAAAATAGGATATTATGAAGAGGTTGATGTCACCAAATCGTTCTATTCCTCAACGTTCTGTGTCAAAATCGGTACAATTGGGGCCGTCCATACCCTGATAATTTAATCTGTCCATCATCAATGCAACGTATCGAAATGGATAGCCGTCCGGTAATTTTTAAAAGCATGTTATTTTTTATTTTAAAGGCTTATCTATAAAGGGGTCTAAAGTTTGTTCCGTCGGTGCCGAACCCCTGCTATCAGCAACCTTTCCATTATTCGGTCCCCGAAGGCTTCACCAACCGCTTTGAAATAGGATAGGGTTCACCCAAAATAGGCATATCGTCTACCGTCCAGCCGATTTTCTGTGCCCTGGGCGAACGTTTGTCCGAACAGCCATCCGTGGGCGTGTCGTTGGCATGGTACAAAATCCAGTCTTCCGTACCGTCAGGACTTTTAAAGAAGGAGTTATGCCCGGTACCATAGACGTTGTTTTCTTCGGATTGTTGAAAAATGGGTTCTTCGGATTTTGTCCAGGAAGCCTTGTCCATCGGGTCGCTATCGGCATCCATGGTCAATAGGCCCAGAGCATAATAGGGCGTCCAACAGCCACTAGCGGAATATACGATGTGTAGTTTATCGCCATGGGGCAAGGTTTGTGGCCCTTCATTGACATAGACCGGGGCATCGGGCTGCCATACACCGGGATATTCATATTTTCGCTCCCACTCCTGTTCGGGAGTGCTCAATAACATCCTTTCGGAAGAAATCGTCCATGGATCGGACATTTCGGCAATGTAGATATTCTGGGTTTCGCCTTCGCCATTCTTTTTCGGATTTTCCCAGCCAGACCATATAAAATAGAACTGGTCCTTATTCTCAAAGATACTGCCGTCAATGGCCCAGTTGTCGTTTTTATCCGTTTTCAATCTTGATTTTACCGTAAACTCCCCTTCAAAAGGGTCTGCTAAGGTGTTTTCTAGCACGAACATCCTATGGTTGCGATTGTCCCCATCATCAGCGTATGCCTCCGAGCAACTGCATCTTTCGTAGTTAGGATGATCATTCTACCTTTGTCACAAACAGTTAGGTGTTATGACAAAAAGCGATA
>RCMY010002584.1_pt1 | contig 16336 bp, 11 predicted proteins | sample 2041341 | NCBI WGS metagenome assembly RCMY01 (sample SAMN09708234, study PRJNA481090) | Marine sediment metagenome, whole genome shotgun sequencing project. | reverse complement strand
CGACGTGAAATGATTATTTTCATGGGTGGAGCTTGCTGGTGGAACGCGCCGCCGTGCTTCGGCGACAAAAGCCTCAAGTACGGAGAATGGCACAGGACTCTCCGAGATTGTAATGGTGAAATCTGATGTCTCGTCTGACCAGAATGCTTCGGCTACAAGGACTGGCCCTTGTTGAGCGTCTCTGCAAAGCTCAGCATAAAAGCCATCTCGGAACACGTCAGACCCGACTGTTGTCGTGTAAGAGATGTTTCCGTTGCGAAGATTTGTCATGTGGTGCCTAACTACCTAGTAGACCCCAGAAGCGGGGATATAGACCCGATATTCATCGTTGGCGTAAGCGAGGTCAAGCAGGGAAATCCTACGCCCCATTGCGGGTTTGGATGATGTATCCCTGTGCTTTCGAGCGCGATGCTATGGCCTGGATATCCAACAGGCTTGCTGAGATATGTCTTATCCACCGCAATCTTCGGGTGTAACAGGGGCGCTGGCCGAGGGGGAGAAACCGGGGCTGTTGGCGCAGGTTCGCGACCGTTTGCGGGTCAAACACTACAGTCTGCGTACCGAGAAAGCTTATGTGAGCTGGATCAGGCGGTTCATCCTGGCCAATGGCAAGCGGCATCCGCGTGAGATGGGGGCGAAGGAGCTGGAGGCGTTTCTGACCCAGTTGGCGACACGCGGAAAGGTGGCGGCCAGTACGCAGAACCAGGCGCTATCGGCATTGCTGTTTCTCTATCGCGAGGTGCTCGGGATCGATCTGCCGTGGATGGAGGACGTCACCCGGGCGAAGCAGCCGCAGCGGTTGCCGACGGTGCTGTCCGTGGCGGAGGTGCAGACAATGCTGGCGCGGATGGATGGCCGCAACTGGCTGGTGGCCAGCACGTTGTATGGCACCGGGATGCGGTTGATGGAGTGCCTGCGCCTGCGGGTCAAGGACGTGGACTTTGCGCGCAACGAAATCATGGTGCGCAATGGCAAGGGTGGAAAGGATCGGCGCACGGTCTTGCCGCGTGCACTGATCGAGCCGCTGCAACGCGAGATCGAGCGCGCCCAGGCATTGCATCGTGACGACCTGGAGGATGGGTTTGGCGCCGTATGGCTGCCCGATGCGTTGGCGCGCAAGTATCCCAATGCGCCTCGAGAATTAGGCTGGCAGTACGTGTTCGTGGCCAATGCGCGATCACGTGATCCACGCAGCGGGGCCCAACGCCGGCACCACTTGGATGATGGCGTGTTGTCGCGGGCACTCAAGCGTGCTTGCAAGCAGGCCGGTATCGAGAAGCCGGTCAGCGCGCATACCTTGCGGCATTCGTTTGCTACGCACCTGCTCGAAGCCGGCTACGACCTGCGCACGATCCAGGAATTGCTGGGCCACAAGGACGTAACGACGACGCAGATCTACACCCACGTGCTTAATCGCGGCGGGCGGGGCGTGCTCAGTCCGCTAGATCGTTGAGGGATGCATCGTTGAGGGATGCATCGTTGAGGGATGCATCGTTGAGGGATGCATCGTTGAGGCGTGCATCGTTGAGGCCGGATCCCTGGGCTCTGTGCTGAAGACTCAGTCCAGGAACTGCAGCCTGGCCAGTTCGGCATACAGGCCGTCTTCTGCCATCAACGCATCATGGGTGCCTTCCGCGACGATACGCCCACGGTCCATCACCACGATGCGGTCAGCCTTGAGCACGGTGGCCAGTCGATGCGCGATGACCAGGGTGGTGCGGCCGGTCATGAGGTTCTGCAGGGCCTGCTGCACGGCGCGCTCGCTTTGCGCATCCAGCGCGCTGGTGGCTTCGTCCAGCAGCAGGATCGGGGCGTTCTTGAGCAGCGCGCGGGCAATCACGACACGCTGCTGCTGGCCACCGGACAGGCGTGCGCCGCGTTCGCCGAGCTGCTCGTCGTAGCCGTCGGGCAGGGCGCGGAGAAATTCGTCCGCCTCGGCCGATCGGGCCGCGGCCTGGACGTCATCGTCGCTGGCATCCAGTCGCCCATAACGGATGTTGTCGGTGGCACTGGTGGCAAAGATCGTGGGTGATTGCGGGACCAGGGCGATGGCATCACGCAATCGAGACGGGTCGACTTTGGTTGCGTCGAGACCGTCGATACTGATGTGGCCGGTGCTGGGATCGTGGAACCGCAGCAGTAGCGTAAACACGGTGCTCTTGCCAGCGCCCGACGGGCCGACCAAGGCGACGGTTTCACCGGGTCTGACATGCAGGTCGAAGTGCTCCAGCGCGGGTACGTCCGGCCGCATCGGATAGTGGAAGCTGACATCGTCGAAGATGATGTCGCCGCGCACCGGTTCCTGCATCGGCTGGGGATTGGCAGGCGCCGCGATCGCGGAGCGCTGTTGCATCAGCTCGGAGATCCGGCCCATGCCACCGGAAGCACGTTGCAGCTCGTTCCAGACCTCGGCCAGCGAGCCGACCGAGCCGCCGCCCAGCAGCGCATACAGCACGAACTGTCCCAGCGTACCGGCACTCATGCGCCCGGCGACGACATCGTGCGCACCCGACCACAGCACCAGGGTGATCGCGCCGAAGATCAGTACGATCGCCAGTGCGGTGACCAGGGCTTGTGCACGGATGCGGCGGCGTGCTGTATCGACGGCGATGGCCACGGCTTCGGTAAACCGGTTGCGCTCGTAGGGTTCACGTGCGTGCGCCTGCACGGTGCGTACTGCGCCCAATGTCTCGGTGGCGAGCATGTTGGCATCGGCGACGCGGTCTTGGCTGCTGCGCGACATCTTGCGCAGCCGACGGCCGCCCGCAACGATGGGCAGTACCGCCATCGGGATGCCGAGCATGGCGTAACTGGCCAGGTGTGGGCTGGTATAGAACAGCATTGCGATGGAGCCGAGCACGGTCACGGTACTGCGCAAGGCCACCGACATGCTGGAGCCGACCACGCTGCGCAGCAGTTCGGCGTCTGCGGTCAGGCGCGAGACCAGTTCGCCGCTGCGGTTGCGGTCGTAGAAACCGGCATCCAGTCCCAGCAGGTGTCCGTACAGCTTGCCGCGCATGTCCGCGACCACACGCTCGCCCAGTAGCGAGACAAAGTAGAAGCGCGCTGCCGTCGCCAACGCCAGCACCAGTGCGACCAGGAACAGGAACTGGAAGGCACGGTCGATGTTGGCGCCGCTGGTAAACCCTTGGTCGATCATCCGCCGAAAGGCGACCGGCAGGCTCAGGGTCGCGGTGGACGAAAACGCCAGGGCAAGCAGCCATGCGCCGAGCAGGCCCTTGTGTGTCCGGACGAACGGCCATAATGCGCCGAGCGTGCTGATCGATGGCTTGGCGGGAGGGATTATTTCCGATGTCTTGCCGGAAGTCGGTTCGGTCATCACGACATGATGCCGCTTTGCGCCTCCCGGCGCGAGTACGGCCTGCTTTTGTAGGAGCAGCTTCAGCCGCGAGCTCTTCCCGGTTTGCCTGATGGTTCTCGTCACCAGATTCGACGTTTTGTCGGTTGTCTCGGCAGTTTCGTCGCATGCTGCTTGCCGACAGTCCCCTAGGCCAGCAACCTGCTCCTGCTGGCTAATCCCGGCATGACCCACGGATCAAGGAACCCGGATATGAAGACGCTCATCTTGCTGGTTGCCTGGAGCATCCTCTTTGTCCTGTGCTGGCCGCTCGCGTTGCTGGCGCTGGTGCTCTGGCCGATTGTCTGGCTGCTTACCCTGCCATTGCGGTTGGTGGGGATCACGTTTGCGGCCTTGTTTGCGTTGTTGCAGGCGATTGTCTTCTTGCCGGCTCGTGTGCTTGGCTGGCGTCCGGAAAGGGAACGGGCCAGGCACCGGGCAGCGGCCTGACGCGGGGCTCCATCCGGGCCCCGATCTGGGCGTGTTGCGGGTGTCATCGCTTTCTGGATGGCCTGATCGCGACTGACGTCGCTCCTACAACAGCCAAAGCAACAGCCAAAGCAACAGCCAAAGCAACAGCCAAAACAACGGCCAAAGAAACGGCCAAAACAACGGCCAAAACAACAGCAAGATCGAGCGCTCGCGGGTGAAGTCGCTCCTACAGCAGTGGCTTGGTGCTGGTTAGGGTGATGCGGCCGCGGGTGGCGTTGCGCAGGTGGGTGGCGAGTGCATCGACGCGGTCGGCCGGCAGGGACAATCGCAGGTTGGCACCTTCGGTGTTGAAGGTCTCGTCGAGTTTTTCTGCTTCGAACTCGACCATGGCGGCATGCACCGCGCCAATGTCATCGAACGTGGCCTGCAGTTGCACGACACCCATGGCGATCAGGGGGTGCCGCGTCGCAGTACGCAGGCATTCGGCCGCAGTGCCGCCATAGGCGCGGACCAGGCCACCCGCACCCAGCTTGATGCCGCCGTACCAGCGGGTGACGACGACCACGACACGGTCGTAACCCTGGCCGTCGATGGCGGCCAGGATCGGGCGTCCGGCAGTGCCTGCGGGTTCGCCGTCGTCGCTGGACCGGTAATCGTCGCCGATGCGATAGGCCCAGCAGTTGTGGGTGGCATCGGGATCGGCGATATCGGCAAGCCAGGCTAGTGCGGCATCGGCGGTGTCGACGGAGACGGCGCGGGCCAGGAAGCGGCTGTGCTTGACCTCCAGTGCATGTGAGGCGGGTGCGGCGAGGGTGTCGCTCATGGGCCGGTCATCTGGACTCATCATGGACCGGGCGTGTCTCCGTCCGATGCCGGGTCATCGGCAGGAGGATTGTCCGGCGTGGTGTCCTGCAGGATGCGCAGGTCGATGGGCAACAGGTAGCCGGGATAGCGCAGGACGAACACGCGCAGGCTGCTCCGGGCCTCTTCCGCGCGGCCCTGGGTTGCCAGCGTGCGGATGCGCGCCAGCCACGCGTCGCGGACAAGCGGGCTGGCGACGGTCGCGGGCGGGACGTCTTCGGTCGGCATGTCGTTATCGGCAGCACCGGCCGCGGACAGGGTTTTGAAGGCTTCAGGTTGCGTGGGCGTGGCCGCGCTGCCGCCTGCCGCCTGCCTGCGGGCCTGCATGTTTGCCTTGGATGCTGCAGTCGCTTGTGCAGCGGATTCAACGTGTGTGGTGCCTTGGCTGACGGCGTTTTTATCGGCACTCAATGGCGACCGTGATTCGCCGGTGGCGGCAGGCGCGGTTGTCGCCGCCGTGTCGGCGGCCGACTGTGCCGGTGCTATTGGCGCGGGTGCGTCGAAGACCTTGGCGGGCGACATCGGTGCTGTGAAAACGGATTTCGTGACCGGCGCGCGGGGCGCAGGAGGCGCCGGGGGAGGTGGTGGCGGAAGCGGTGCGGACAGGGCGGGTTGTGGTTCGTACTCGTGCGCCATCGCGCCTGTTTGCTGCTCCTGCATACGCTCCCGCGTTTGGGTAGACATGGCTGGCACGGCCTGTTCGCGATTGGCGGCAGCGTCTTCGTCCGCAGCCATGGCTGCGTCTTTGGTCGAACGGGTTCCGATTGGATTGGCTTCGGCCAGGCCTGCTTCGGCAGGCAATGGCTCGGCAGGCAGTGGCGCAACCGGATTGGACTGGACCGGGGCAACCATGCGCGTGGCAGCTTCAGCGGACTGTTTGGTTTCCACTGGCGTGCTAGCCAGCGCTGAATCGGCTTCGGAGCGATACGCCGGCGTGGCGTCGGGTAGTGGTCGCATCTGCCAGGCCAGGCCGATGGCCAGGACCACGGAGGCGGCGATGCCCAGGCCCAGCGGCCAGCGTGGATGACGTCCATGGCGGACTTTGCCGTGGGTGCTGCGATGACGTCTTCCGCTGCCGGACGGGTTGCCCACCGCGGCGTGCGCGGCGGACAGGATCTTCGAATCCAGCGCTGGCGAAGGCTCGCCATGCGGACCAATCCGTGCGAGGCGATCAGCCAATGCGCGCTCGTCTGCATCGAGCGGCTGCTTTGGCGATGTCGGGTCGTGTGGGCTCATGCGGGCAGTCTCGTGCGCAGTTTGTCCATGGCGTAACGCAGTCGCGATTTGACGGTTTCGCGGCCGACGCCGGTGATCGCGCCGATTTCCTCCAGGGTCAGGTCCTGCTCCAGTCGTAGCAGCAGCACTTCGCGTTGTTCGGGTGGTAATTCGTCCAGTGCCAGTTGCAGCTGGCGGCGTTGTTCAAATTCGGACAGTGTGCGCTCGGGGGTGTCGTCATCGGGTATGCGCGCGGTGCGTGCGTCGGCATCGATCGGCGCTGGTGGGCGGTGTTGCAATGCGCGCCAGTGGTCGGCCAGGCGGTTGTGGGCGATCCGGTACAGCCAGGTGCCGAAAGGCGCGTCGGGTTGCCAGCGTTCGCGGGCGGTGATCAGCCGCTGCCAGACGTCCTGGAACAATTCGTCGGCCAGTGCCGGATTGCGCAGCTGGCGCAGCAGGAACCGGTACAGGCGATCGCGGTGGCGGCCATACAACTGCTCGAATGCAGTCACGTCGCCCGCACCATAGGCCAACATCAGCGCTTCGTCGCTGGGCTCTTCACGGTGGTCGTCAACGGTGTGGTCATCCATTACCGGCAGGGTAAGCGCTGCAAGGGGGCACGTGAAGCCGCGCCGCGAAAAACTCTTCTCGCAATTAGACTCCAGCGCGCCGCCGCGCGCCAAGGAGACTCGCATGCGGGCTGTGGCAGTCATTTGGAATCCAACGCGCCGCCGCGCGCTGAGGAGACTGGCATGCAGGCTGTGGCTGTCATGTTGGGTCCTGGCGCGCCGCCGGGCGCCAAGGAGACCCGCTTGCAGGCTGTTGTAACCGTCATTTCCGCGCCTCGGCCAACCCCGGCAGAGCCAGATCCGGGTCATGTTGATCCCGACAAAAGCAGGCACGACCCCGCCATGGCAAGCCCACGCAACGATGGTGCGCGCGCGGCCGGAGCCCATATGCAAGTGTCTGGAGTGGCGACATGTGATGAAGAACGCCTTTTGGGGCGAAATGGGGTTAACCCGAGCACTGTGCTGGGGCTATCCTGTGCAAATGACCAGGGGGAACATGACTGCCATTGCGGCGGGCGTGCTGGCGAACGTCTCCGAAGGGCAGGGATCGTCGCTGGCTGGGCTGGCGCAAGCACTGACCGACACGTTGCCGACGGGGTCGCACGTAGTAGTGTGCTGGCGAGACAACGAGGCTGCTGATGCCCACGTCGGTGCCGGACAGGTGCCCATCACGTTGATTGGCGAAGGAGTCGCCATTGCCGACGGTGCCCCTGCGAGCCTGCTGACCCAGGCACAGGCCTGCCTGGACGGACAGGATCGGGTTGGCGGCAGCCGCACCATCATCGAGGGTTGGGTCGAAGAAGGTAGCCGCGTCGCGTTGGCGGCACGGCTTGCCGAGCCGCTACCCGATGCGTCGCGTACCGCCTGGTTGGCGCTGGCACGACGGACGGTATCGGCCCATGTGGCTTCGGCACATGCGCGGACCAGGATCGAGGCGCTGCAGAAATCGCAACGCCTGCAGCACGCCTTGTACGAGATCGCCGACCTGGCCGGCGCCAGCCTGGAGACGCAGGAAATGCTGCGCCGCATCCACGCCGTGGTTGGCGAGCTGATGTATGCGGAGAACTTCTACATCGTGCTCTACAACGAGGCGCACCAGAGCCTGCGCTTCCTGTATTTCGCGGACAGCTTCGACCCCTACGTTGCCGAACCCGACGTTGAAATCCTGGTCGCGGATTTGCCGAACAGCCTGACCGTTGCCCTGTTACGCCATGGCGAAACGTTGCGGGGTCCTTCCGACGTGGTGCGTGGGCAAGTGGGCATCGTGCGCGATCCGAGCCATGGCCCGGATAGCGCCGACTGGCTCGGGGTGCTGATGCGGCGCGATGACCAGGTCAGCGGTGCAATCGTGGTGCAGAGCTACGACCATCCAGCCAGTTACAGCGACGAGGACCGCGCACTGCTGGAATTCGTCGCCCAGCACATCCAGACAGCGCTGGACCGCAAGCATGCGCGTGACCAGCTGGAGGAGCACGTCTACGAGCGGACGCTGGAGTTGCAGCAGGCCAACCTGGTGCTGCAGGCCGAGATCGACGAGCGCCAGCGTGGTGAACGCCTGCAACGTGCGCTCTACAGGATCACCGAGCTGTCGGTCACCGCCGGCAGTCTCGAACGTTTCTATGCCGACGTCCATGACGTGGTCGGCGAATTGCTGGACGCGCGTAACTTCTACATCGCGTTGTTGTCCCAGGACGGCGACCAGATCGAATTCCCGTACTCGATCGACGAGCGGGACCCAATGCGGCACGCGCGCAAGCTCGGGAGCGGCTTCACCGAGTACGTGATCAGGCACGGCAAGCCGTTGCTGGCTGATCGGGCCACGGTCGCCGAGCTGGAAGCCACGGGTGAAGTCCGGACCCAGGGCACGCGCGGTTACTGCTGGTTGGGTGTCCCGTTGTTGCGCGACAACGACGTGGTTGGCGTCATCGCCGTACAGAGCTACACCCCTGAGATCGTGTTTACCCCTCGCGACCAGGCGTTGTTGACGTTCGTCGCACACCACATCGGCAACGGACTGGCACGCAAACGTGCGCAGGAGCACATCAAGGCCGCGCAGGCGCAGCTGGAATTCCGGGTCGAGGCGCGTACCCGTGAATTGGGTAACGCCAACCGGGAGCTGCGCGCGCAGATCGGCGAGCGCGTCCGTGCCGAGCAGCGCCTGACCCACCAGGCGCGCCACGATGCGTTGACCGGGTTGCCCAATCGCCCGCAATTGCTCGAACGCCTGGATGCAGCGATTGCCAGAGCTGGCGTGCACACCGGATCCGATGAGGCACTGTTCGCGGTGCTATTCATGGACGTGGATCGCTTCAAGCTGATCAATGACAGCATCGGACATGCCAGCGGCGACGAGATGTTGGTCGAGATCGGCCGGCGCCTGGCGGGCGTGCTGGGCGATAGCGGCGTGGTGGCGCGTTTCGGCGGCGACGAGTTCGCGATCCTAGCCGAAGGTGTCAGTGATGCCGATACCTGCGAGCGACTTGCGACCCGGATCCTTGATGCCATGGGGCAACCACTGTGGCTGGGTGGGCGCGAACTGTTTCCCTCGGGCAGCATCGGCATCGCGCTTTGGCAACCGCGGTACCGCCTGGGAGACGACATGTTGCGCGACGCCGACGCCGCGATGTATCGCGCAAAGGCCGGGGGGCGCAATCGCAGTGCCTTGTTCGACGAGGAGATGCGTGCGCAGGCAATCCACCTGCTGGACCTGGAAGCTGACTTGCGCCGCGCCATCCTGCGTGACGAGTTCGAGCCGTATTTCCAACCGATCATACGAATGCACGATGGGGCCATTGTCGGTCACGAGGCATTGTTGCGCTGGAACCACGAGCTGCATGGCATGTTGCTGCCGGAAGAGTTCATCGGCGTAGGCGAGGACAGCGGGCTGATCGAGCAAGTCGACTGGCTGGTCTACCGGCGGGTGATCTCGCGCCTGCAAGATCGTGACGAGGGCTATATCTCGATCAACGTGTCGCCACGGCATTTCCATGCGGAGGATTTCGCCGAACGGCTGCTGGGCTTGATCGACGAATACGGGGCCGATCCAAGGCGCTTGCGGATCGAGATCACCGAAGTCGCGTTGCTGGACGATGCGCCGCGCGCATTACGCATGCTCAACCAGTTGCGCAGTCGTGGCGTGCTGATGCTGTTGGACGACTTTGGTACCGGGTTCTCGGCGCTGTCTTACTTGCACCGGTTTCCGATCCAGTCTCTCAAGATCGATCGCAGCTTCGTTTGCGGGCTGGATGGCGATAGCCATGCCGAAAGCCTGGCGTTGGTGCGCGCGATCCTGGCCTTGGCCGGCACCTTGGGGATCGAGACGATCGGCGAAGGTATCGAAACCGAATTGCAGCGCGACATCCTGTTGCAGCTGGGCTGCCGGTATGGGCAAGGCTTCCTGTTCGGAAAACCAGTGCCGATGGAACCCACGGACGCCGCGCCGGCACGGGTTGCCGGTCGCGACGTCGTGCAAGTCCAGGGTTAGTCAGAGACCATTCCGGTGTCCCCCTGGCTTGTGTGCAGCGAGCCAACCTGCGGGTCGTTGCCGCCGACCAGCACCTGTGCCGACTCGGCCAACTTCACGAACTCCGTGCGTTGCGCCGACGGCGTGTCGACCTGTGCAGCACGTGCGTTGGTGACGATATCGTGCCAGGTCCATTGGCCCAGGTGCGTGCCGCCGCGCAGGCCATCGGCATAGGCCGCGACTACGGCGGCGAAACGCAATGTCGTGCTGGGTTGCGCGCGTAGCGAGCTGCGCAGGATCGGTGCGTCGATCAATCTGCTTTTGTCTTCGCCAGGACGCTTGTAGCGCAAGCGCAGGTCGGCGAGCTCAGCGGATTTATTTCCAGGTTTATTCCTTGATTTGATTGCGGTCGCGATGCGGGCGTTGGCATCGCGGTCGTAGCGCAATGCAGGCAGTTGCTCGGCACCGGAACCCACCGGCGTGATCTCGTACAGCGCGGTGACTTCATGGCCGGCACCGATGTCGCCTGCATCGACCTTGTCGTTGGCGAAGTCCTCGCGACGCAGAACGCGGTTTTCGTAGCCGATCAGCCGGTATTCGGCGACCTGCGCCGGGTTGAACTCGATCTGGATCTTGACGTCCTTGGCGATCGTCATCAAGGTCCCGCCCATCTGCTGCACCAGCACCTTGCGTGCCTCGGCAGCGCTGTCGATATAGGCATGGTTGCCATCGCCGACGTCGGCTAGTTTCTCGGCCAACGCATCGTTGTAGTTGCCGCTGCCAAAGCCCAACGTGGTCAGCGCGATGCCCGTTTTGCGCTGGTCGGCGACCAGCGTCTCCAGCGCGCCTTGGTCGGTGGTGCCGACATTGAAGTCGCCGTCGGTGGCGAGCATTACGCGATTGACGCCGCCCTTGACGAAGCCCTGCTTGGCCATCGCATAGGCCAGGCGGATGCCATCGCCGCCGTTAGTGCTGCCACCGGCTTGCAGGCGATCCAGCGCGGCCAGGATGTCTTCCTGTCGGTCGCCGGCGGTCGGTGGCAATACCAGTCCGGCCGAACCTGCATACACCACGATCGAGACATGGTCCTGGGGCCGCAGCTGCTTGACCAGCGCACTGAAGGCCTGCTTGAGCAGCGGCAGCTTGTCCGGCGAGTTCATCGAACCGGAGGTATCGACCAGGAACACCAGGTTGGCCGGCGGCAGCGTCGCGTTGGGCACGTCGTATCCCTTGATGCCGACCATCAACAACTGGTGCTTGCCGTTCCATGGCGCCGGTGCGAGTTCGGTGGTCACCCGAAACGGGACATCCTTGGACTTGGGCGCGGGATGTCCGTAGCTGAAGTAGTTGATCATTTCCTCTGCGCGCACGGCATCGGCCGGCGGGCGGACGCCCTGGTTGAGCATGCGGCGGACGTTGGTGTAGCTGCCGGTGTCTACGTCGATGGAGAAGGTCGATACGGGTTGCTCGCTGGCGCGATGCACCGGGTTGTCATCGTGCGTGGCATATTTTTCGGTATTGGCCGGTTGCGTGTAATAGCCAGAAGCATCGTAGGCAGGGCTAGCGGGAGCTGGCGCGACATTGGACGCCATCAATTTCGCGGCAGCGCCGGCTTGCTTGCGTTCGTCACGGACCCTGCGGCTGGCAACCGGGGCAGGCGGAGTCAGCAGGCTGGCTTCGGATTCGGTGATTGCCTTGGCAGTTGCAACCGGGCGTTGCCCAATCGCGAACTGTCGTGCTGCGTCCTGGTCGGACTCGGTGCGCGTTGGAGAAGGCGAAATTGGAGAAGGCTCAGCGGGTTGATGGGCCGGATGTTGGCCCTGGACGGCAGTTGAGTCGGTTGCCGGATGGCTGTCATCGACGCTTTGGCAGGCCGACAGGGCGATGGCGCAGAGTAGGGCGGTGGCAAGGACATTGCTTTGCATGGCAGGGCGTTGCATGGGGTCTCTCCGGTGGTGGACACGGGTAGAAACGCGCTGCCAGCTGGAACGGGGTTACATGATTTTTGCAGGAGTGGCTTTAGCCGCGAGCTCTTGGTTTTTTTGCCTTTGCTCCTGGCCTTTGCTCTAGTAGGAGCGACGTCAGTCGCGATCAGATGTTCCACCCACCCTTCTATCGCGACTTACGTCGCTCCTACAAGAGCAAGGGCAAGGGCTCGCGACTTACGTCGCTCCTGCAACTGCAAGAGCAGTCAGTCGCGGATGACCAGCAGGCGCGGCTCGGTCATGTCGGCGATCGCATAGCGCAATCCCTCGCGGCCCAAGCCCGAGTCCTTGACACCGCCATAGGGCATGTTGTCGACCCGGAAGCTGGGGATGTCGCCAACGATCACGCCACCGACTTCCAGTACGTCCCAGGCACGCATGGCATGGTCCAGCCGGCCGGTGAACACGCCGGCCTGCAGGCCAAAGTCGCTGTCGTTGACGCGCTTGAGTGCATCGTCGAAGTCATCGAACGGCTCGATGCAGGCGACTGGCCCGAAGACCTCCTTGCGGTACAGATCGGCATCGTGGGGCACGCCTTCCAGCAGGGTAGCCGGCAGCATGTTGCCGTCGCGCTTGCCACCGGCAAGCACTTTTGCGCCACCTTTCTTCGCGGCCGCGATCCAGGATTCGACGCGTTTGGCCGCTTCCTCGTCGATCATCGGGCCGATGAAGGTCTTCTTGTCCTTCGGGTCGCCCGTCACCAGCTTTGCGACTGCAGCCTTGAGCTTCTTGCGCAACTTGTCATGGACTGCACTGTGCACGTAGATCCGTTGCACACCGATGCAGCTCTGCCCGGACTGGTAGTAGCCGCCCAGGATCAAGCGCTCGACGACCTCGTCAAGATCGCGTCCAGGATCTTCGTCGACGATGCAGGCGGCATTGCCGCCAAGTTCCAGGATCACTTTTTTCTTGCCTGCGCGTGCCTTCAGGTCCCAGCCGATCAGGCCGCCTGTGAACGACAGCAGCTTGATGCGATCGTCCTCGACCAGCAGCCCGGCGTCGTCGTTGGAGCAGGGCATGATCGAAAACGCGCCCTTGGGCAGGTCGGTATCGGCCAGGACTTCGCCGATGATCAGCGCGCCGACCGGGGTCTTGGCCGCAGGCTTGAGCACGAAGGGGCAACCGGCGGCGATTGCCGGCGCAACCTTGTGCGCGACCAGGTTGAGGGGAAAGTTGAACGGCGTGATGAACGCGCACGGCCCCAGCGGCACGCGCTTGACCATGCCGCGGTAGCCGCGGGTACGCTCGGAGATCTGCAGTTCGAGCAGCTCCCCGTCGATGCGCGTGGATTCGCCAGCGGCGATGCGGAACGTGTCGATCAGCCGGGTCACCTCGCCCTTGGCATCCTTGATTGGCTTGCCGGCCTCGATGCACAGGGCCATCGCGAGCTCGTCGCTGCGTTGGGTGAACTGCTCGACGCAGTGTTGCAGCACGTCGCGGCGCTGGTCGGGCCTGAACGCAGCCATCGCGCCACGCGCCTTGTGCGCGGCAGCGATCGCCTTGCGCACCGCGGCGGTGTCGGCGAAGGCCACGCGCGTCGCAAGCTTGCCGGAATACTTGTCCAGCACCTCCAGGTCGGAATTGGCCGTGACCGGGGCGTTGGCGAGGTAGTAGGGATAGGATTTGTTGAGCATGGCGGTTCTCCTTTCCGCACAGGCTCGCGCAAAGGCGGTTAAGGCCAGGTCATCGTGCGTGCTTAGGGGCGCTTTTCGTAGGAGCGGCTTCAGCCGCGAGCTTTTGGCTTCTGCCCTTGTTGTTTTTGTAGGAGCGACGTAAGTCGCGATCAAGTGCTCCGGAAGGGCGATCGCGACTTACGTCGCTCCTACAAAAGCACCAAAGCCAAGAGCTCGCGGTTGAAGCCGCTCCTACAAGAAGCGGTCAATCGCTACCTGGCTCTACGCGCAGCTCGAGCCGTCCGTCCGAGAGACGGGCTTCCAGCCGGTCGCCGGCCGCGACATCGCCAACACTGCGCACGATCGTTCCATCCTTGTGTTGCAGGATCGCGTAACCCCGCGCGACGGTCGCCAGCGGGCTGACCGCCGACAGTGATCGCGCCAGCCCGCGCAGGCGCAGCGCATCGCTGGCGAGTTTGCGCGCAATGGCTGCACGTGGACGCGGGGCGGTGGCAGCCAGTCGTTCGTGTAACCGTGCCAATCGGCGCTGCGGATGTACGGCGCGCAAGACGGCGTCAGCGTGGCGCAGGCGTGCTTGTTCGCGGGTGGTGCGGCGTAGCCAGCTGGCATCCAGGCGATGTTTGGCCTGTAACTGCCGCTGTCGTAACAGTTGCAGGCGAGCCTGTGGCCGCAGCGCATGCAGCCGCAATGCGGCACGATCCGCGCGTTGTATGGACTGCCGCAGTTGCTGCTGTTGCAGTTCGCCAACGCGCGCGCCAAATGCGTGAAGGCGACGCAACAGGTCGTCGCGATGCGGCACCAGCAGCTCTGCGGCGGCCGAGGGCGTGGGTGCACGCAGGTCGGCGGCAAAATCTGCAAGCGTGAAATCGACTTCGTGTCCGACCGCCGAGACCACCGGCACCGCCGATGCGGCGATAGCACGGGCCAGGGCTTCGTCGTTGAAGGCCCACAGGTCTTCCAGCGAGCCGCCACCCCGGGTCAGCAGCAAGGCGTCGTAGCGGCCGCTGGCCTGTGCGGCTTGCAGCATCGCGGTGATCTTTTCAGCGGCGGCCGCACCCTGGACCGGGACGGGCAGGATCTCCACGTCCAGCAGCGGGAAACGGCGCGCAAGCACGCTGAGCACGTCGCGCACGGCGGCGCCGGAGGGCGAGGTGATCACGCCAAGCCGGCGCACGTGGGTGGGCAAGGGACGTTTGCGCTCGTCCGCGAACAGGCCTTCGGCTTCGAGCTTGGCCTTGAGTTGCTCGAACGCCCGTCGCAGCGCGCCTTCACCAGCCTCTTCCATGTGGTCGAGTACCAGCTGGTAGTCGCCTCGCGCTTCGTACAGCGTCAGCCGTCCGCGCGCGAGTACGCGCAAGCCCTCGCGCGGCTGGAACTTCAGCCAGGTGCTCTTGGGCTTGAACATCGCGCAGCGCACCTGCGCGCGCGCGTCCTTGAGGTTGAAATACAGATGCCCGGAGGCCGGCCGGGCGACGTTGCCCAGCTCGCCTTCGACCCAGACCAGCGGGAAGGCGTCTTCCAACAGGTTGCGCGCCAGGGTGTTGAGCTGGCTGGGGGTGAGGATCTCGCCAGTCACTGCGTCGGTAACCACGTCGTTCATGGCGACAGGATAACCGCCCCCGGGGCGATGGACGCAGGCTTTACAATGACGCCATGAGCGCCGTGCCTTCCCCATCCCACGATCCAGCCACGCCCCACGTCCCGGACGTCGTGCACAAGCTCTCCGAATGGGCGTTTGGCCCGTCGTCGCGACGTGCAACGCGCCAGGTCCGGGTCGGCAATGTCCTGGTCGGCGGCGATGCCCCGATCGTGGTGCAGTCGATGACCAATACCGACACGGCCGATGTCGCATCGACGGTGAAGCAGGTGTCGGAGTTGTGGCGCGCAGGTTCCGAGCTGGTCCGGGTGACGGTCAACAACCCCGAATCCGCGGCCGCGGTGCCGCGCATCGTCGAGAAGCTGGCGATGATGGGCGTGGAAGTGCCGATCGTTGGCGACTTCCATTACAACGGCCACCAGTTGCTCGCGGACGAACCGGCCTGCGCGCGCACGCTGGCCAAGTACCGGATCAATCCAGGCAATGTCGGGTTTGGCAGGAAGCGAGATACGCAGTTCGCGCAGATGATCGAATTTGCACTGGAGTACGACAAGCCCGTGCGCATCGGTGTCAACTGGGGCTCACTGGACCAGTCGTTGGCAACCGGTTTGATGGACGAAAACGCACAGCGCGACACGCCGTGGGAAGCTGGACGCGTGTTGCGCGAGGCATTGATCCGCTCGGCACTGGATTCGGCAGCACGCGCAGTCGAACTGGGGTTGCCACGCGAACGCATCGTGCTGTCGTGCAAGGTCAGCGGCGTGCAAGAATTGATCGCCGTCTATCGCGACCTGGCCTCTCGCTCCGATTACGCGTTGCACCTGGGCCTGACCGAAGCCGGCATCGGCAGCAAGGGCATCGTCGCGTCCAGTGCTGCGTTGGCAGTGTTGTTGCAGGAAGGTATCGGCGACACCATCCGCATCTCGCTGACGCCCGAACCCGGCGCGTCGCGCACGCAGGAAGTCGTGGTCGCGCAGGAGTTGCTGCAGACCATGGGGCTGCGCGCATTCACGCCGATGGTGACGGCGTGTCCGGGCTGCGGTCGGACGACCTCGGAATTTTTCCAGCAGTTGGCCAAAGACGTACAGGAACACGTGCGCGCCAGGATGCCGGAATGGAAGATCACCCATCCCGGTGCCGAGAACCTCACCTTGGCGGTGATGGGCTGCGTGGTGAATGGGCCGGGTGAATCGCGCCACGCCGACATCGGCATTTCGCTGCC
>RCMY010002583.1_pt1 | contig 16337 bp, 16 predicted proteins | sample 2041341 | NCBI WGS metagenome assembly RCMY01 (sample SAMN09708234, study PRJNA481090) | Marine sediment metagenome, whole genome shotgun sequencing project. | reverse complement strand
GTACGGATATACAGTATAAATACTATCAGCATGGACGCAAGTAGGAATTTATAAAAGGATCAAGAAATGAGTGTAGTTGCTTGTTTATACTAATTTTTTATTAGAAATAAAAAAGGGTAATATAAATAGTATAATATCCTTGTCATCATTTTGATTATTTCAAAAACAATACTCATAAGCTTATTATGCCGTCTTAAAGTGGTATCTTATTACCGTTAAATGTTGCTTTACCCGCCTATAAATTAAAGCTAAATTCAAAGCCATCTCCATTTACCGTTTTTAAGATTTTGACAGTTATTTGCTTTGTCAAATAATGAGCTAGGTGTTGTGAAAAGCAATTTCACTAATTATAAAGAAGGGCTAGGATAGTTATTATGAGAACGGTTTGATAAAGTTAACGGAACAATCACCTTTTAAGGATTTTTATGTTAGATGATCAAAATATTTCCCAAATGCTTGTTGATATTGGAGGTGATCTTTTGCAGTCAGTGACTAATCGTCAAGAAATGCAGTCACGTTTAGATATTGTGGTGGCGGCATGGAATATGACGCTCGATTCTCGAGCCAATAGACAATTAAAATTGAAACGGTTTTTAAGAAAACAAAAGGATTTTGCACCTTCTAAAGATGCATTAAAAGCCTTAGAGTTAGAAATGAAAACCATTATGAAACATAAAGACAACCTTTATTCTACTATTGATACAGAGCTTGTTAGAGCAGAAGCTATTGCGCAAAGCAATGAGAGCTTTGAAATTAAAGTGTATTTCAAAGACAAGGAGGAAGAGGCAAAGCTACGGCAAGCACAACTTTCAATTAATTATTTTAATGAAAAAATGTCAAACCGACCGTTATGACGCGTTAAAAAACCTGTAGCTTAGAGCTGCTCAACATATAACGGTAAAGGCGCAGTACATATTGACTAAACGATTTGGCACAGCCTTAGTTGGTACTAAAGCTGGCCTATGGTGTTACTGTCTTAAAGGGGTATATTATTGCCATTTAATGTCGATTTGCCAGCTTGTAAGTTAAAGCTAAATTCATAGTCTTCACCATTCATTTTTACCATACCTTGCTGAACAAACGCAGATAGAGTACTTTCAATTTGCTGTTCAATTATTTGCGCTTGTTGTTCAGGGTTCATACTCGCAAACTGCGGGTTGGCAGCCATCTGCGAGGCTAAAAATTGTGAGACAAAAAATTCAGCAGCGCTTTTTTGCATAACAATTTTACTATCGACCACCGCATGTTGCATCCAAAAACTAGGGTCCTCTAAGGTGTCTGGCAATGCTGTCACATTCGCAAGTTTAGCCAATAGTTTGCCATCAAACTCACTACCATTAATTTTACCACTAAGTTGACTAATGTTATATTCAGGATTGGCCTGCAGCTGCTTAAGTAAATGAGTATCTATAAAGGCTTTAAGATCTTCTCCCACTCTATTGGCATCGTTGGCGTTATTTAGCATTTGATTTGTGAAGTCTTGATACGCTAACAAAAACTTAGCTTGTAAGTTCTTTATCTCAATAACGGCATTTAAATCCGTTATGCTGATATTCGACGCATCGGCCGAAGCCACTGTGGTTTTCACTTCAAAGCCACCTAAATCGGTAGCTTTATTATAATCAGAAGTGGCTAATAGTTGCGTATCAACAATGCGCCCTTCAGTGCCCTCTACCATGTCATTCCATGTCAAGATATTCATCGACATACTAGAGCGTGCGTTATACAAGCCTTGGGTCATCATAGTATGTAACGAGTCTGCCGAGTCGATAGACATACTCAACTTTTCAATATCAACACTCATAAAGCTGGGCATACCCATAGCCACGTGCTCAGTATTAGCGACATATTTCAGCCCGCCGCTTGAAAAAGTACCCTCTCCTTGCATGCCCGAAAAGGACACTGTGCCTTCATTATCACCGTCTGTGTAGTCAATAGCCGCAACTGAGTCTTTATAATCGGTGCTACCGAATAAACCAGTCAAGCCGTCAAACTCATATAATGGACGCGCTGCTTTTAACACAAGCCCTTCAGGTAACTCGCTGTTTTTAGTCACAATGTGAGACTTTAACCAAGCTAATGCAAAACCACCTTTGGTGATGATTGGGCCATGCTGTGCTGTAAGTAATAAGTCTACCGACAGGCCTAGCGACTCTTCGCCGGTTCCCTTTGACATATCAGGCATTAGTATTCCTACAGATATGTCGGCGTTGGTGGTAAACCAACTGGTCTGAATACTGGTTATCGAAGCCGTATAGTTACTATTTTTATTAATGTTATTTACGGTATTTTGAATGCCGCTTTCAAGCTGTGAACCAACAATTTTAGGACCTATTATGGCCACGCCTATTATTACTACTAACAACAATATTAGGACTTTTTTCATACATCACTTCCTTGTTTATTTAAAAGGTAAACCATTGCAAACCTACATATTAAGCGCTTTAAGTACGCATTACTAAAAATGCAATACTACCTAAATAAGCGGCTAAACTAAAGCGCTAGCATTAGATGGTATTGCATTTACTGGTGACTGTTTTGTAAAGTCCTTTTCTATTTATTGATTTTTTGTTGAGCAATAAAGGCGTTTACTTTTTGCTCTAATACAAATAAAGGAATGGAACCATTCGCCAGTACGGCGTCATGAAACGCGCGTAAATCGAACTTATCACCTAACTCGCGCTCAGCCAAAATACGCAACTCCTTAATTTTGATTTCGCCAATTTTATAAGCAAGCGCTTGGCCTGGCCACGAAATATAGCGATCAATTTCGGTGCCTACATTATGCTCAGAAAGCGCGGTGTTCTCAAGCATATAGGTAAATGCTTGTTGGCGCGTCCATCCAAAAACATGCATCCCAGTATCTACCACTAAACGACAGGCTCGCCACATTTCGTAGCTTAAGCGTCCAAAATTCTCATACGGCGTTTTATAAATGTCAGCTTCTATGCCTAAAAACTCAGAATATAAGCCCCAGCCTTCACCAAAGGCTGAAATATAAGTAGAACGGCGTACTTCTGGCAGTTCATCCATTTCTGCGGCTAAGGATATTTGCAAATGGTGCCCAGGTACCGCTTCATGTAAAGTTAGTGCAGGAATAGAATACAAAGGACGCTTATTTAGTGCGTAGGTGTTTACCCAATAATAGCCGGGTTTATCATCGCTACTAGGTGACACGTAACGACCAGTAGTGTATTTAGGCGCAATATCTTCAGGCACCGGTGCTACACCATAAGGCTTGCGCGGCAATGTGTAGAATAATTCGGGCAATTTAGCGTCCATTTGCTTAGCCACATAAGACGCATACATAATTAGGTCGTCAGCTGTTTTTGCGTAAAAGCGTTCATCGGTTCGTAAATAGTCAATAAATTCAGTAATATTACCTTTAAACTCGCCTTTTTCGTTTAAGTTATCAACAATATCTTGCATCTGGCTTCTAATGCGCGCGACTTCCTCAAGGCCTATATCATAAATTTCCTGTGCGCTTAAATCAGTGGTGGTGTAGTGTTTTATGCGATTATTATAAAACGCCATGCCGTCGGGCCAGTTTTTAGCCGCAATATCGTCGTTTGCCTGAGGCACATATTGCTGCGTGAAAAATGCATAGAAGTCTTGATAACTTTGATTCGCCGCTTTTATTAACGCAACGAACTCAGCCTTGTCAGCGCGGTTAACCACGCCATCTTTGGCTGCGGTGATCGGTTTAAAGAATGGATGTTGCTGTATGTTATCTGCATTTAAATCATCAATAATAAAGGCGGTAATCGTGCTGTCGTAACCTTGCAATACTATTTTCGGTTGCGTATGACCTGCTGCTAAGCCTTCTTTCATGTAAGCAATATTTTGCGTAAATTGTGCGGGTAGTTCACGCAGCATTTGTTTGTATATTGCTATGCTTTGTGCGTTTTGTATCTGCATGCCAGAAAAGCGGCCGCCCAAGCTACTGTGAAAGCCATATTCTGAAGTAATAGGGATTCTGTAATCTTTATACTCAAACTCTGAAATATAATTATCTAATCGATACTTTTGCATCAAAAGAGTGACTTTTTCACTTTCATTAAGGCTGTTTTCGTTAATTGCATCTAAGCTGTTACGAAAGTCTACAAACTTGGCATTACGTGCCTTTAACGCAGGCATACTGATGTCGGTTAGCTGGCGCGGTAAGTCTACTGTTTTTTGACCCAGTGACTTTGCAATTGAAGGAAACTGCGTTGCTTCATATTGCATAATATCATCTAGCATTTTACTGAATACTGCTGACTCTGCTGTATTGTCAGTATTCTGCGCAATACCACTTATGGACGCACTTGACGCTGAATGTGCAGATTGTTGCGGCTGCTGGGCACAGCCTGCAAGTGTCAATGACATGGCAAGCACACTGCAAGACAAGGTAAAGGGTAGGGCTTTTAACATGGTTTACTCCGTAATGAATTTTGGGGCCAATGCGGTATTCAATAAATGCGATATTCCAATACTTACCTAGCTTATTTTTTAGGGGTATAAATAGGACTATGCAGCGAGGTCACTTTGTTTGTGCCTACTTTATCAGAAATAGGCGTAATTTTGGCACTTCCTTGTTTTTTAACGTGGTCAATTCGCAATACGTTGTGCATGGGCACATAGGTACGTTCAACATCGCCAAATTCATCTTTGAGCCTTTCATGGCTAGGATCAAGCACTAAGCTGGTGTGTTTGTCCCAGACGAAATCGGCAATTTCTATGAAGCCAAAAATACTGCTGCTTTGTAACTCTTTTACATACAGCTGATAACGTTCTCCGCCACTGATAAATTCGACTCGGTATAGCGGGGGTTGCTTGCTCATATTTGTACTTCTCTTTTAAAAATAACGTTTAAATTATGCATTGTTTGAAAATAACGACTCTATCACAATAAGCGCATCGGCATCGCCTTGCACTAAACTATTAGATACTGCAAATCCTTGTGCAAAGCAACATAGTTTTAGCGCTAAGGCCTCTGCATTTAAATCATTGGGTAATTCTTTATTGGCTATCGCTTTTTCTAAACAGCTAATAAATATAAGCTGTAAATTATCAAAGTAACGTCTTGCTAATAAAATGACCTCTGGATTTTCTTTGCCAAGTTCTAAAATTAGGCGAACTAGCAGGCATCCTTGCTGATTAATATGCGCTTGGTAAGCGGCAAAGTAGTCCACAATTGCCTTGGGTATGTGTTCATTAACGAATAATGTTTTTTGTAAAGGCAACAAATGTTGTTCTATATAATGGTTAAGCAAGGCATTTACAAAGCCCTGTTTGTTGCCAAATTCTACGTAAAACGCGCGGCGGTTAAAGCAAGTCGCATTAATTAGCGTATCCATTGTACAACCGCGAAACCCCTGTGCCAGCATAAGCGGTATTGCACGTTCAAACACGCTGTTAATATTATATTCGGGTTTACGCGACATGATAATCTCCAACGTTATCAGTATGACTACTGCTATACCGTGTTCAACAGTAATAAGAATATGTGTTCTGAAATAAAATAAAGCACGCAAAGCAACTCTAGGTATACAAGATTATCATTTAGATCACAACTGCTTACATTTGAATAAGTGCTTAGGCTAGCTATCATCGTCGTTTCTTGCTTAAATGTGCGAAAATAGCTGCGCATTCACAAAGGCTGACTTTTCGCTTTTTTACGCGCAGTTATTCATCATTTTAACAGCAACATAGATTACAAAAAGAGAGTACGGTGAAATTGACTTCAAGCATTAAAATATCCAGTTTGATGGCCGCGGCAGGGTTGTTTTTATTAGGCTGCAACGCCACCAGCGCGCCACAAACAAACGCAAGTACTAAACTAGTTCAGCCTAATGTTGAAAACATAAAAGGGCATATGCATTTTTTAGCAGACGACTTACTCGAAGGACGTGACACCGGTTCGCGCGGTCACGAAATTGCGTCTTTATACATTGCCACTGAATTTCAACGATACGGCTTAGTGCCAGCGGGCGACAATAATACGTTTATGCAGCGCGTTAGTTTTCGCAAAGGCTTATTAGTACAAGAGTCACCGGCTTTCTCATTTACTAAAAATGGTAAAAGCACTGACTTCAAGTTTCTAGATGATTATCTTGTTAGCCCTGATCTTGCGCATGTTAATGCCAATGTATCAGCGCCGCTCGTTTTTGTGGGATATGGGATTGTGTCGCCTGAGCTAAATCACGATGACTATGCCGACATAGACGTTAAGGGTAAAATTGTGGTGGTGTTAAGTGGAAAGCCTACCCGTTTTCCAAGCGAAGTGGGTTCGCATGTATCATCAGGCTCGCAAAAAACCACATATGCTGCCGATCGCGGCGCCGTGGGCTTGATTACTATTCAAACTCCGGCAGCCGAAAAAAGCCGCCCGTTTGATCGTTCTAAGCTTTACGTGAATACAGCTCGTATGGCGTGGGTTGATACAAACGGCGTGCCAGGCAACATGCGTCCTGAAATAAAAGCCTCTGCTTCTTTGAATATAGACGCATCGAAACGTTTGTTTGAAGGGGCTGAAGTCTCTCTAGATGATATTTTTGCTCAGTTAGAAAATGAACAAACTCCAAGCGGCTTTGATTTAGATACTACCGCAACGCTTGCCTATAAAACCTCACACGAAGAAGTGAGTAGCCCGAATGTGATTGGCTTGCTTGAAGGTAGCGATCCAGTACTTAAGAATGAATATGTGGTATATACCGCACATTCTGATCATTTAGGCATTTCTAAATCGGTTGAAAAAGACACTATTAATAACGGAGCGATGGATAACGCTACCGGCACTTCAGTATTAATGGAAACCGCGCGTATGTTTTCCGAATTAAGCTCAGCCCCAAAGCGTTCAATATTGTTTGTGGCGGTAACGGGTGAAGAAAAAGGCCTATTAGGCGCAGACTATTTTGCACGCCATCCTACTCGGCCAATCGAAAGCTTAGTGGCAAACGTAAATTTAGATATGCCCATACTCACTTATGAATTTGCTGACGTCATTGCATTTGGCGCAAGCCACAGCTCAATGGGCAAAAAAGTGGCGGCGGCAGTAGCTAATGCGGGTATAAAGCTAACAGATGATCCATGGCCAGAGCTGAACTTATTTACGCGTTCTGATCACTACGCATTTGTTAAACAGGGGGTACCAGCCGTATTTTTAGTGACCGGTATAGAGTCAAAGACTCAGGGTATTGATGGCAGTGAAGTATTAAATACCTTTTTAGCCACTCACTACCACCGACCATCTGATGATATGAACCAAGCTTTTATGTGGAAAGCGGCACGTACGTTTACACAAGTTAACTTTGAGATCGGTTTAACCTTAAGTAACGACAAAGAGCGCCCCACATGGAATGAAGATAGTTTCTTTGGGCAGACGTTTGGGCGTAAGTAAAAGAACTACCTTGCACAGGTAATGTAGAGCCTTGATGCTTGTTTATCCCGCAGTTGTTAGTAAGCGCTCTGCGGGATTTTATTGATCACTAATTTTTGGAAACGGCGGCAGGCTACTTTGATATTGGCGTAACTTTACTTCATAACCAAAGCGTTGTGATAAGCGTCTAAAAGGATGTCGTTTTGTTTCTCGTCTGTCATTCGTTTCATTTATTTCACTACCAAACTGACCGTTTAGTACTGGATATGGAGACACCACAAAACAACGAAGCGCTTTTTCAAACCAAAATTGAATATCAATATCAATGGGACGTACTATCGGAAAGGCCTTGGCAAGCAGCTTTTGGGCACCCGCTAATGAAACAAGTTGACCGGTTGTGGTTGATGGTAATTTTAATACCCGCTTAAGACTGAGTTCAGACGTTAACGGCATGCTGTCTAGCGCTTGCTTTTGCTTACTGCCGCCTGACAATTTGATATAATCCCACTGCTGATGACTATTGCCTAGCAAACGAATACAGTCTTGAATGCTATCCACCAAGTGAGCATCGTCTTCTAAAATTAATGCAAAATCTAATTGTTGCTCGACAATTTGTTGCCAACAGCGAACGTGGCTCAAATAACAACCAATTTCACCGTCATTTAATATTTTGTCATACTGCTTAAGATTATCCGTCTCGTTATACACTTCACGCTTTTCGGCTACAGAAAGCGCGCTACCCCTTACCGCAGAAACTCGTTGAGTAGGCAATTCAAGACGCTGGCACTGCTGGCTTATAGATGTCCATCGATCGTCGCTACCGTCTAAGTTAATTACCAATGTTTTATACTTCATACACGAACCCCTGCGCAGGCATTTTTTGTAAACATTATCTAACTCTATCACATTGTTTTGTATGGTAATCGCTAACTATATCAATAAACTGAGAAAAGATTTGAGCGTTTTCTTGTTATGTTTTTCTTGTTACCATGGAATCAATCGTACTTATCTTGCTGGCACACAATGAAATTACCTATAAGTGTTTTTATAATCACCAAAAATGAACAAGCACATTTAGCCAAAACGCTAAGTAGCGTAAGCGATATGGACGAAGTTATTGTGGTCGATTCAGGCAGTACTGACGCCACGGTGGACATTGCCAAAGGTCACGGCGCAATCGTGGTTACTCATGAATGGCTAGGTTATGCAAAACAAAAGCAATATGCCATGTCGTTATGCAAACATGAATGGGTGCTCAATTTAGATGGCGACGAGGAAATAAATCCGAGCCTAGTTGGCGCTTTTAAAGAGATTATGAATAAGGACAGTGCCGACAGCGTACGGTTTTGGCGAAACGATATTTTCATTAATAAAGCGTTATCGTCATGGAGTAAAAAACCTAATAATCTTAGATTTTACAAGCGCTCAAAGTCATTTTTTGATGACAGCCGACTCGCGCATGAAAGTGCAACGGTGGATGGCAAAGAAGTATTTATTAATGAAACCTTTGATCACTATGGCTATAGCTCAATTAGTGCGATTACCGACAAAAACAACACTTATTCGAGCTTAAAAGCCGATGAAAAGTTTGCCAAAGGCAAGCGCCACTCAAATGTGAAGTTGGTAGTCATATTTCCGTTGGTGTTTATTAAAGAATATTTTCTTCAACGAAAAGTCTTTTCAGGGCGTCGTGGATTTATATTGTCAATGATGACCGCCTATTATGCCTTCATCAAAGAAGCTAAATTATACGAACATCATCAATTGGCGAAAAAATCTTAAGCTATTCACGTTTTGCGAATATTAGTTGGCTAAATGATAATTCTTAATGAGCGCCCAGCTTTCGCCAAATTGAAAGGTGGGTTTGCGGGTAAATTTACTGCGCACAAACTGATTGATCCGACCATCAGCAAAGCAAATTAAGAAGTTAGCTAATATAGCTTCGTCTACTGCCAAGCTTTTACCTTCACGTAACTTACGTTCGCGAAGTATTTGCTTAAGCTGCACTTCGATGCGCTCAAATAGTTGGGCAATGCGGTCTCGTAAGCGTTCTTGTTCGCCCTGCAAAGCGTCGCCATTAAGGATTCGACTAATGCCAGGATTCTTTTCAGCAAAGCCCAAAATAAGGTGCAAAATAAGCTGACAACGCACGTCGGCTTCTTTCTCTTCTTCTAATATCTTATTAATGCGTGAATACAAGGTTTCTTCAACAAACTCAATGAGTCCTTCAAACATTCTTGCCTTACTCGGGAAGTGGCGATAAAGAGCGGCTTCGGATACGCCCACATTTTCCGCTAGTTTCGCGGTGGTAATGCGAACACCGTGATTAAGTTCTAGCATTCCCGCTAGCGATTGTAATATTTGCGCCTTGCGGTTTGGTTTTTTGGTAGCAGCCATTTTCATGTTCTTCTGTTGGTTAACAACGTAACGAAACGATTAGTTGTTATATTCTTTATGCACTAAAAATAGTAATTCCATAGCAAGTAAGTCTTTACTATTTGGGGCTAAGTGTTGTTTATTATGCTTACTTAAAACTATAAGCGCGTTTCGATCAGAATTAAAGCCTAATTCAACATTAGATACATCATTTGCCGCAATCATATTCAATTTCTTGTTTTCTAATTTAGATTTTGCGTATGATTCAACGTTTTGTGTTTCGGCAGCGAAGCCAAGTGTAAAAGGCGGCTTTTCTAAAGCGGTGACACTTTTTAATATGTCAGGATTTTGCTGCAAGCTAAGCGTAAGTTCATCCCCCGTTTTTTTCATTTTATGTTCATTCACACTTTCTAAGCGGTAGTCAGATACCGCCGCGCAAGCTATAAAAATATCTTGCTCGGCAATCGTTTCATGCACTGCTTCTAGCATATCTTGGGCACTAATCACATCTTTGCGCTTAACATTAGCAGGTGTAGGTAAATGAACCGGGCCGGCAATTAAGGTCACGCTGGCGCCTAATTGCTGAGCGGCATTGGCTATCGCGAAGCCCATTTTGCCTGAGCTATGATTGCTAATATATCGCACGGGGTCAATCGCTTCACGCGTGGGGCCCGCGGTAATCATAATGTTTTTACCGGCAAACAAGGGCGCTAGTGTACTAGGTTCTTTTGCTGAATTAATTTTCGCCACGGTTGTAGTGTCTGCAGCATCTAGTGCCAACACTTTGCTATGCTGTTGAGAATGGTACTTCGCCACGGCATCTGCAATTTCTTGTGGTTCAAGCATACGACCATAGCCTATATCACCACAGGCTTGTTCTCCTGCAGCAGGGCCTAACACTACTACCGAACGAGTTTTGAGTTTTTGCATGTTTTCAGTGGTCGCTGGCGCGGCCCACATTTGCTGATTCATGGCTGGCGCAATAAATAAAGGAGCACGGGTTGCTAAAGCAAGGGTGGTTAACAAGTCGTCGGCTAAGCCGTAAGTTAATTTGGCGATGATGTTAGCGGTAGCGGGTGCAATCACAAAGTAATCGGCCCAGCGGGCAAGTTCAATATGACCCATGCCAGCTTCAGCTTCTTCATCTAGTAGGTGAGTGCTAACTTTGTTTCCAGATACTGCCTGCAAAGCTAAGCTGCTCACAAAATGCGTTGCCGAGTCAGTAAGTACTACACGTACGTTGGCGCCTTTAGCGCTTAATTTACGCACCAAGTCGGGGGTTTTGTAAGCGGCAATTCCACCGCTTACACCTAATAAAACATTCTTTTGGTCAAGTTGCATAGTAGTCAGTTTTAAGAGTTAATGGCTAGATCGTTATAGGGATATTAAAACATTGTTAACCAAGGAATGGAAATATGAAAATTCAAGATTGGCCAAAAAATGAGCGGCCGAGAGAAAAATTATTACATTATGGGGTGACTAGTTTATCGGATGCCGAATTACTTGCCATTTTAATTAACTGCGGAATAAAGGGAAAGTCGGCCATTGATTTAGCAAGGTTGGCGCTTAACGAGTTTGGCAGTGTGCAAGCTTTGTTTTACGCCTCTCAAAAACAAATTACTAGCCAACCTGGCTTAGGAGTGGCCAAATTTGCGCTGCTGCAGGCCTGTACTGAATTATTTAAACGCGCCATGGCTGAGCAGTTAAATAAACAATCGAGCTTTACCTGCGCCGATTCAGCCGCACAATATTTGCGCGCACAGCTTGGGCAACATAAGCGTGAGGTGTTTGCGATGTTAATGCTCGACAGTCAGCATCAATTAATCGCCTATCGGGAGATGTTTAAAGGCACGATTAATAGCGCGGCGGTGTATCCACGAGAGTTGGTTAAACAGGCCATGGATGACAATGCCGCGGCGGTAATTTTGGCGCATAATCATCCCTCTGGTGTAGCCGAACCATCGCAAGCTGATATTCAAATTACGCAGCGCATTAAACAAGCGTTTGCACTGGTGGATGTAACGGTGCTCGATCATTTTGTGATTGGCCATTCAAATGCTGTGTCTTTTGCCCAACGTGGGTTATTATAGTGATGGATAGCCGTGCAGTGTAAATTTTTGTATATTAAAAACAATTGGATACACAGAAGGATTTTCTTTTTATCGCCAGCTAGAAAGACCTGGGTAAGTTCATCTACTAATCATAGCTGAACCCTTAGGCAAAATAATTACGCCTTTTTAATCGAAAGTGTTTGTATTTTAGCCTTTTTTGCTGTATAAAATGCGCCCTCATAATTAACCACGTTTAACCGCATATTGTTTGCTATGTTAAACGGCATAACTGTTGTTCTGGAGACAAAAAATGTCTAAAGTATGTATTATAACTGGTAAGCGTCCAGCGGTCGGTAACAACCGTTCACACGCAAGAAACGCGACTCGTCGTCGTTTTTTACCTAATCTTCAAACTCACCGTTTTTGGGTAGAGAGTGAAAGTCGTTTCGTAAAGCTTAAAGTATCTACTAAAGGCATGCGAATTATCGATAAAAAGGGTATAGATACAGTTTTAGCTGATATCCGTGCTCGTGGCGAGAAAATATAAGGAGCGGTTATCATGCGTGATAAAATTAAATTAGTGTCTAGTGCGGGTACAGGTTTCTATTATACCACTGACAAAAACAAGCGTAATATGCCTGGCAAAATGGAGATCAAAAAGTTTGATCCTAAAATTCGCCAGCACGTGATGTTTAAAGAAGCAAAAATTAAGTAATTTATAAGTTATTGTCGTAGTAGCATGTGAGCGAATTGAATTGATTTGTCTCCACAAAGTTTGTAACTGCCAAGATTATTTTCAGCACAATTAGTTACTTAAAATTCGCTCACATCGACTAGTAAGAAATATTGAAAACCCAGCTAACTACGCTGGGTTTTTTGTTTGTTAAAGGATAATCGACAGCATTAGCAGACTTTTGGTTTTGTTTTGTTATACTTTGTTTATTACTGCCGTTATGTGTTTTTAAAATATGTTGAGAATGTCAAAACGCACTTGGAATAATGTGCTCATCTTTTCCATGATAGGGCTTATATTGATCCTGAATTTGGATAAATTTCGAAGTGACGAACCAAAAGCAAGGCTAATTGTCCCCGAGGGTGATTATATTATTAGCATGCAAATAAATCAGGTGGAAATAGAGAAAGCGGGACAACTTTGGCGTATTAATCAAAGTAGTTTAGATTCAGAGTTTAATGTTGATAGTGAGCGCTTACTGGGTTTAGTCAAGTCTTGGCAGCAAGCCTATATTAGCCCAGCTGAAATTGAATTTGATAGTGAATTGTTTAGTACACCTAGCGTGCTTGTTGTGATTTCATTGGCAGGCGTTAGTAAGCCTGTAGTAGTGGCGCTTAACATATTACAAGAGCAGTTGTTTCTGGTCTTAGACAAGCAAGTTTATATTTTAAACTCGCCAACAATTAAGCAATTACTTGAACCCATTGTGAGCGTAACACAATAGCGTGCGTATGCAGGCGTTAATGCCCCCACATATTGGCTTAATTATTAAGCTTTTGAAGTCAAAATAATATGTAAAGCGTGAAAACCAACCAAATGAGAATTGCTATGCCTGAACTACCCGAGGTTGAAGTTACCCGATTAGGTATTTCTCCTTATTTAATTAACCAGACCATTAAAAAAGTTCATGTGCATCAGCCGCAATTGCGCTGGTTAGTGCCAAGCCAGGTGCATATGGCTGAAGGCCTTAACGTGAATGACGTGACGCGCAGAGCCAAATATTTGTTCATTCATACTGATGCTGGCGACATGGTGCTTCATTTAGGCATGTCGGGCAAGATGAGAGTCGTAGATGCACAGCTTCCACGACAAAAACACGATCATATAGAAATAGAGTTATACTCGGGTAAAAAGCTTGTGTTAAATGACGCTCGGCGATTTGGCAGTTGTTTATGGCAAGATCCAAACGATAGCGAGCCTTTATCTATTTTAGGAAATTTAGGACCAGAGCCTCTTACCGATGAATTCACTGGCGCACGCCTATATACGCTTAGTCGTAAACGCACATCACCGGTTAAGAGCTTTATTATGGACAATTCGGTGGTGGTAGGTGTTGGCAATATTTACGCTAACGAGAGTCTGTTTAATACCGGTATCGATCCTAGGCGTACGGCAGGTAGAGTGAGCTTAAAGCGCTACATGCGCTTAGGTGAACAAATAAAAATTGTCCTAGCGCGTGCTATTGAGCAAGGTGGAACGACGCTAAAAGATTTTGCACAAGCCGATGGCAGCCCAGGCTATTTTTCACAGCAGCTTCATGTATACGGGCGCGCGGGCGAACCTTGTGACAATTGCCAATCAACAATTAAGTCAAAAGTGATTGGGCAAAGGAATACCTTCTTCTGTACGGTATGTCAGCGCTAACTAGGGGAGAGTAAAATAACGGTTTTTATACCGCCAAATTCCCCATTTACACTTTGTTAAATCGCTCTTTCAACGCTTGATGCACAAGAGGATGGCAAAACTGAGAAACATTGCCATCGTGCATGGCTACTTCTTTAACTAAGGTTGAAGAAATAAACGAATTTTCTTCCGACGGGGTTAAGAAAACACTCTCTAAATCAGGATTTAAGCGCCTATTCATATTCGCTAATTGAAACTCATACTCAAAGTCACTAACAGCGCGCAAGCCACGAATTACAATATCTGCTTTATTATGCTTTGCAAAAGCAGCCAGTAAGCCGGTAAATCCTGTCACTGTAACATTATCTAAATGTGCGCAAACTTGCGTAATCAACTCGACACGCTCAGCTAATGTAAAAAGTGGCTGTTTACTAGGGTTGGCGGCTATTGCCACGATCACCTCAGAGAACATGTTGGCGGCTCTTTCAATTAAGTCAGCGTGCCCATTGGTGATAGGATCAAATGTGCCTGGATAAATTGCGCGATGTTGAGACATAAATTTATTTGCCTGTATGCTGGGTGTAAGAATGTAAAATGTGCATGGGTTTTAACGACGTGCACTAAACGCTAGCAGTAAACCATAACTAAATTTAGCTACCAATAGCAATGTTTTAATTAAGAAAAACTGCAATCAATATTCAATATACGATATCATTGCCTACATCAAGATTGATACTATCGTGAATAAATCTTACTCTTTTATCAAGGATATTTTAGTGACCGCTAAGCGCCTTTCAACTATATTTTTTATATTTGTACTATCCTCGTGGTGTTCTTCAAACGCATTTGCGTCAGCATATGTAGGTACGCAAGACAAACAGCTGCACTATGACTTACAAACCTTAGTTGAATGGGGCTATTTAGATGTGGCGGTGAGCACTTTTCCGGTTCCGTGGAAAGGGGTCGCGTCGGGCTTGGCTAATTTATCTGCCACCGACATGCCTTTTCGGCCCCAACAAGCTTATTTGCGGCTAAATCACTATTTATCGCTCAATAAGCAGCAACAAAGTAGACGCTTTTTAAGCCTGCAAGGTGCCACTGATGATGTGCGTTTTCGCAGTTTTGATGATGGTGTTGAAAGCACCAATAAACTGACTATTTCGAGCGAGTTTTATTATGGGCGATGGTCAGGTCAACTGGCGATAAATTATACGAATAGCGGCAATAGCAGTACTTATTTAGACAATAGTTTTTTGGCCTATCAGTTTGGTGACTGGAATTTACGCATAGGGTCTATCGATCAATGGTGGGGACCTGCCCAGTCTTCGAGTTTAATTATGAGTAATAATACACGCCCAATTAAAGCGATTGCGCTGTCTCGGTCAGTCAATACTGAGTCTGAAAGTCCATGGTTAAGTTGGCTAGGTCCTTGGTATTTCACAACACAAATGGGCCAAATGGAAGCAAATAGAACGGTTCCGAATGTAAAAGTGTTCATGAACCGATTCAATGCACGTCCATTTAAAGGGCTTGAAATTGGTGTGTCATGGGCTGCCATGTGGGGCGGCGATGGCCAAGGTGAAGGCTTTGAAGAGTTTATTGACGTGATTACGTTTAAAGGCATTTGCTATAGTACGCCAGAAGTATGTGACGAGTTTGGGCTGTCTAAGCGCGGAAATCATCTAGCCGGTTTTGATATTAGCTACACCCTGCAGTTATTTGATAGGCCGGTTACTTTATATGCCCAGCGCATAGGCGAAGATGCGGTGAATACTTATCAAATTACTGACAACGCGAATTTGTTTGGTATATCCACCTATTGGCAGGACGCGAAAATATTTTTAGAAACCAGCGACACTAAAGTTGCCTGTGGTGCAGATGATAATGTATTTAATTGTTATTACGAGCATGGCACTTATTCAAGCGGATACAGAATGTACGGTAGAACCTTAGGCAGTACTTTTGATAGTGACGCCAAACAAATTACATTGGGCTCCAATATTCGCTTTAGCAGTGGCGATATGATGGAAGTGTACATTCGTAGTGCCGAACTTAACAAAGATGGCACTCGACCTTCACCAGCGTTGACGCGGTCAAGCAGCGAAGACCTTATAGAGTTATCTGGTTATTATCAAAAACCGATAGGTGATTGGTTGTTAAAGGTTGGTGGCTCGGTTGCCAATAGAAAGTTTGA